>Ga0316187_10000081_pt1 | contig 57515 bp, 28 predicted proteins | sample CroRivburrow1_MG_FD_204927 | JGI IMG/M metagenome (GOLD analysis project Ga0316187, IMG submission 204927) | Coastal sediment microbial communities from Maine, United States - Cross River worm burrow 1 | ecosystem: Environmental > Aquatic > Marine > Coastal > Sediment | place: USA: Maine...
CACCGCCAATCACAAGGTGGATCTCTTTTACTTTATCAGTGGATCATTTTTACCTTGTCATTATCAATTGTGAGCATTTCTGTGGTGTCCGCAGGTTTTTTTCAAAAACTTGGAGTACGCCGTGTGCCACGGCGCTGCATTGACACAGTCAATGCACTCCAAACGACACCGATGGCTTTGTTTACGCAAACAATCAGCAGCAGGGCATTGAATTCTGGTAGATCAATCATCCTTTTTTGCTTACGGCGACAAGGCGGAAAAGAAGACTGTCTCCGTGAGAAATGGCCTTTTATTCCGAAGGTTTTTTCAAAAAGCAAAAAAGCGTGTTTTCAGGCTTGACTCTGTTTAGCAGTAATGTGCCGTCGTCAGATTCCTCACATCCCGATAAACAACAATCGGGCGTTCGGAATGACAGGCTTTTGGTGTTGAGTCGAGAACTGTCCTTCCTTACAACAAATTCACTGTTTCACAATATTTCGTTTAAGCCCGGCTTGGCTCGACCCACGCTCAGTCGTTTTTCAATCACACTGGCAACGTTCAGAATTCGACTTTCATCAAAATAATTGCTGATTAACTGAACGCCAATTGTTGTTTATAACGATGTATTTTGTATCACATGCTTCACCCCTCGCCATCGCGGCATGAATAGTTAAAATAGCAACAAAAACAACAACTTAGCCATGTGAGAAACTTAAGTTATTTATAAACTCAATTAATATTTTCCCAAAAACTTCCGAAAGCTTCAGCTCAAAGCGTAAAGGCATTGACCTTTTGATTTCGACAAAAAAATAGTGCGAAGAAACTTTTAAATCACATAAAGATTCTTCGCACTAAAATAACGCAAAAAGTCAGGCTGAAGATTGCTCTTCAAACCAACTGTTTTTTTTGAAAGTCTACTTAACCAAGGTCATCTTCATAACATCTGAAAATGAACCTGCTTTTAAATGATAGAAGTATACGCCGCTTGACATCGACAAACCGCTATTATTCTTGCCATTCCAAACGACGGAATGAACGCCGGCCTTATACTCCTTTTGCACAAAAGTTCGCACTTCACGACCCAAAATGTCAAAAATGCGAATTTCCACATTTTCCTTACCGGCAATCTCAAAGCCAATATTCGTGCTCGGATTAAACGGGTTCGGGTAATTCGCGTGCAATTTTACAGTCGATGGAACGTTCTCTGAATTTACGCCAACAGAGTTTATATCTGCAACTATTTGGAAGAAACTCATCATGCCCATTGCTGAATGTTCCAGCAGATGGCAGTGAAACAGCCAGCCTCCCGACTTGTCGGCGGTCGGTTTTTTGCCAGAAGCAAAAATTTGTCCCTCGCGTCCGTCATCATTGTATGTTTGGGCAAGACGGGTGATGGTTCGGCTGCGACCCTTCATCCCGGATCTGCGCGGAATAATAATTGTGTCTTTATCTTCCAGGTAAGGCGCCGGCACAATTTTTCCATGAACATCCATATTATCCATATCGACATATTCAGTCTCGATCAACTGATAATGCCAGCCATGTGTATGAAAGTTATGATCGCCGCCGGTCATATTGTTAACTTCCCAGATAATGGTTTCGCCCGGCTCCATTTTTGGCGCATCATCAGGCGTAACCATTGGGAAAGGCAGCGGCATGCCATTTTTCATTTGGGCAAAAAATTGAACATGCCCCATCGGGCTTGGATCCCCATGACCAAACATAACCGGAATTCTTCTGGCTCCTTCATACGTAATCGGCGTAATGCTGCGAAGTTGCGACGGCGGCGTATATTCACTCGCGGCCGCCGGATCGCCGTCAAGATATAATACGGCCAATGTCTGAGGCATGGCTTTGCCGTCATCATGCGCGTGACCAAGAACAATTTTGCCATCGCTATCCAGAAGTGCGCTGTGGCGGCCTCTTGCTATATCATGCCACTCGATAACAATTGAGTCAGTTGCTATTGGCGTAAAAACAATGTCGGCTCTCTCGGCAGGAGTTAACAACAGACCTTTCGAAGGATCCGGGTCTGATATATCTCCGCCGCCATGATGCCCACCAGCACTGGTGTCCATAACCATTTCAACGGGAGAAATTTCTATCGGCGACTCCAGCAGGCCGCCGTCTCCGCCGATACGCCACATTTTATGTCCCGGAATAGAGATTCGCATAAAACGACTATTGGACGCGTTTAATATTCTCAACCGGTGCGGTTCGCCATTTTTAATCGTATCTCTGAATGCTGAACGACCGTTAACGAGCAAAACATTGCCTTCCTTGCCATTTACATGCGCTATAGCGCGCTCAACAGGATCGGAGGGAAATGGATCTGTGAGCTGGCCGGCGTCATTAAGTTGAACGTCATCGAGCACAAGAATGTGCTCATTTTCCGGCAATCCAAGATTTTTACTGGCGGTTGTATCACTTACTAAAATCGTTCCATACAAACCCTTTTCCACCTGAACATTTGTTCGGACATGCGGATGGTACCAAAAAAGAGCAGGACGTAAAAAGGTGAATTCATAACGAAAACTGTCGCCCGGTTTAATTGGTTGTTGGGCAAGATGACTGCCATCCATAGTGGCAGGCAATTCCATGCCATGCCAGTGAATGGTCGTAGAATCGGACAAATTGTTGTTAAAATGCACAATCAGCGTCTGACCAACATGAGCTTCAATGGTTGGGCCGGGCGTTATGCCATTATAAGACCAAATTTCTGTTTCATTGCCTGTTCCAAAGTCATAGGTATGCATGGTGGCATTCAGTATGACTTCGATTATTGCAGGGTCATCATTTAAGTCCTCAATGACAGGAGGTTTAATCGCTTTATGTTCTGTTGCTGTGACGAAATTAACAGCAAGTAGTATAAAGCATAGCGCAAAAAATATATAGCGAGACATTTTTTCCCTCTCTACAAATTTAATAATTGCCCTGTTGACTAAGGCCGTTCCTGCAAGTCCCGGCAACATCCATATCGAAATTATGCCCTGAAATACACTCAACAAGCTACTAAATCAACAAGTTCAAATTTAATAAATTATATGATCGACAAGAATGACATAACCCAAATCGACCTGTAAGTTAAAGTAAAGTTATTTAAATGGGAAAAAACTATGGAGGGTGGTGGACTATCGGGAGAAAGCTACTTAAAAGAAAAAGTGTTAAGGCTAAATTGGCAACAGCCAATCGATTAAGAATTATACCACAAAAAACTTCTATATGTTGGCTATTTAAGATGAACCGAATGGTTTTCATCTCCAAAACAACTGTGGCTGACCCTTTCTGACCACATTTAGTAAAATTCAAACCTGCTGTAGATTTTTCATCGTTACTTGCGCTTCCCTCACAGTGACAACCTTGTACATGGCCGTTAATACATTCTGCACAACAACATAAATAGCCATCATTAACGTTTTCACCTTCAGCAGACACGCTAAAATGAAAAAATAGAAAGAATGCGGAGAGCGTAACTCCTATCGAGGTTTTATATTTATAAAAAAATGGCATGGCTATGGCATGACTATGGCATGGCTATGGCATGGCTATGGCATGGCTATGGCATGGCTATGGCATGGCTATGGCATGGCTATGGCATGGCTCACGATTACGTCAATTACAATTTGAAAAATATTAGCGTTTAATTTAATTAACTGCAAGTTAAAAGTTAAAACGATGCCATAAGCTATCACCGAAATCATTATTTTGACGACTTCTAACAAAAGCTTCGGCAGGTAAGCTTAACTTTTTAAAGTCATGCGCCATGACTAAAGAGGTTTATCAGAAAAAGAAAAGTATTAAGCGAAATCTTCTGTAAGAGCATCGCTATTAGCCACGGATTAACACTGATGGACACGGATTTTTTCCTTTTTTTAAAAACCGCATTTTCTACCTAAACCTCACCAGCGAATCAGCACAAAAATTGTTTTTGTCTTTTTTATACACGTACCTGCAATAAGAACTGGTCTGCCGCCAACAGGCAGCAGACCAGTTACAAAACGTAACTTCAATATAAAACTTATTTTGCCAAGGTCATTTTTATTGTTTTAACGAAATCCCCAGCTTCCAGTCTGTACATATAGATACCTGCTGCAACTTTTTGACCTGATTCATTTGTTGCGTTCCAGGTAACATTTTGCTGACCTTCCTGATAACCATTCACCAAAGTTTTAACCTTTTGTCCCATCGTATTGTAAACAGACAATGTTACATGTGTGTTCGCTTTAAGATTATAAGAGATCTTTGTGGTTGGGTTAAAGGGATTTGGATAATTTTGATCCAATGTAAAGCTTGCCGGAGCGACATCTGCAAGCGCATCACTCTTTTGCAATTCAGTTACTGTCCACTCACCCGCCGTTGATTTTCCAGCAACTGATCCATTTATTGGCGCATCAATGGTTATGTAATAACTGTCTTGAAAAAGGACATTTCCAACGGAAGGGCCGACCGCGCAAAAATAGACATACTTACCGGGATCAACAGCCGGAACAGTTTGCGTAAGCTGTAATGTTGTGTTTTGGTTTGCTCCGAGTGTGATATTTCTACTGGAATAAAGAACATCCGTAGGAGCGCCCAGACCGGCGTTGCGTTTTACGTATGTCCAGAAATCAAAGGTTTGAGTTTGCATAGAAACGTTCTGGATTAGAACTGAAAACGAATATGTGCCGCCGCCAAGTCCAAAATTAATTGCTCCGCCGGGAACTGTTGCGGAGACTAGCAAGCTAGGATTAGCCGCAGCCCAAAAGGCGCTGCTAACGGCGCTTGTGCCAAAATTATTTCCTGAGCCGCTGGTGCTGCATCCGCCATGCGTATGAATGCCAACTGCATTGCCGGTTGCCTCATCAATAACCGGACTGCCAGAATTACCACCTTCTGTGTCAGTAACATAGCGCATTGTTGTGCCTGAAGAACCGGCGTTAGGGCCGACATGTGTTTGCTGCGTTTGGTTGCGGGTGGATGGGGTGCTGTCCACGCCAAAACCTGTAATTCTGATGTTTGCAGGGTTCAAATCCTGAGCCAAAGTAAAAGAGCTGCCTTGCGCTTCGATCGGTTGCAGGTTGGTCTGGGGGCTGTTGAAAACCTGAAAAACGCCCCAGTCATTTCCAATGCCGCCACTTGTCCATTTTTTCGTGCTCGGATCAATAGCATACTGATCTTGTGGCGGAGGGTTATTGATGCTGCCATTAGGGTTTGACTGCGGAACATTGAACTGCAAAACTTTGGCGGAGCCGCCTGAGCAGTGACCAGCGGTTAGCTGCAGGCCATTATCAATTATCCAGCCTGTGCAACCAATTGGTACGATACGACCAGAACGTGGATCATTTGAAGGCACACGGTCGTCAGTCGGGCCGCATTGGCTCAAAGGGCCGGGGTTCGGCAGGTTTGCTTCAACGCCTTTTACACTAACGCTGACGCCTCGATCAGAACGTCCAACAATCAGTCTTAATTCAACAGCGTCGCCGTTAAAATAAGCGGTTGAATAGCTCCATTCTTGCAGCGTGCGCGCATTGTGTGTTTGCACACCGCCATCTTTCAGACTTTTAATTTGCAGCCTGCTGTCGTGTCCCAACTCTGTGCCGCTTAAATCAAGGCGCACCCAATCTCTGCCTTCAACGCGCACAACTTCGGTTACAGCAACGTAGGCTCTTCTTTTACCGTCAAACTTGGCGGAATTCCAATTCCTCTCAACAGTTTCATAACGTAATTCAGCTGTTTGCGTTTGCGCCAGAATAGGCGTTAGAAGCAAAACGCCAAACCCTGTAAGCAACAAGTTTCTCAGTGTTGTTCGAATCATACTTTGACCTCCAAAGTGTAGTGAATAGTGAATAGTGAATAGTGAATAACTAAATTATTTCAACCTGTTCAAGGTCGACCCAAAACCGCTTTTTACTATTTTCGATCGAAAACGATGATGACTTTTCTTTCGAAACAAACTCTCTTTGCCCGACTGTGCAGCCCGGCAAAGAGAGTTGAAATCTTATATTATCTTTGCTTATTTGGCAAATGTCATTTTCCGCGCCAACACAACATCTCCCGCCACTAACCGATAAATATAAACGCCGGCGGCAACAGGTTCGCCAATGGCGTTGGAACCATTCCAGGAAATCGAATGCAGTCCAGTTGCCTTGAACTCATCGACCAGTGTGTTCACTTCCTGGCCAAGCGTATTGTAAACTGTCAACTTTACATGACTACCCTTATCAAGCTTATAATTGATCATAGTTGAAGGGTTGAAGGGATTTGGATAGCTCTGCTCCAATACAATACTCTCAGGTATTTCTACATTCTGAGCAACGCCATCATTTAAATATGCTTCCCAGCCTTGTGTATTTTCAATCGATCCTTTTCCTCTTCTGGCGCGCACAGGACCAAGCGCCTGAAACTGAAAACTGTCGCCGGCCAATGGACGCACCGCCAAATCACCGGCCTTGGCAAAATATGTAAACTGAGCGGGGTCAATGTTCGGCACTGTCTGGGTAATATTCAAAGTGACGGTTTGATTGGCGCCAACCTGAATATTTTGATTGCTATACAAATTGTCTGTCTTGGTGTCTTTATTTAAACGCAGGGCATAAGTCCAAACATCTACAGCTCGCGAGCTATTTGTATTGTTTGTCACTTCAATTGTATAATCAAATGACCCGCCGCCTGCCGGAATAACTATCGGAAGGTTGTCGGGAGTCATTGTTAAACTAATATCATTGACGCCGTTTTCGTCAAACTGAACAACGTAAAGCCCGGAGGAAATATCAGAAATCAAAACCTTTCCAGATGAGAAAAAAGGGAAAGCGCCCCATGCGCTTGATGAACCTCCCGCATCAAAATAGCCGGCTTCATAAACATGATGGGGATTAGAAGTATTTAAGACTCTCAACCCATCGCCATAATGCGACACCCAGGCATAACCTCCACGCAAATGCGTGTTATGCGCCAGTCTGCCCGGAGCCAGATACTCATCGGTCAAGACCACGTTGTTCAAATCGCGAATATCCCAATGTTTTACCGTCTTTCCTGTTGTTTCCTCAGTTGTCGAGAGATAGTTGCCATCCTCGCTTAACCATGCATTGTGAACATAGCCGCTTTTTGGAATTTGAAAACGTCCAACCAGGCTTGGTGAAGCTGGATTGGAAAGATCGTATACGCCAATTGAGCCTCGCGACCCTTCAGAGACATATACAATATTATCGCGGGCATAAATATCGTGGCAAGCGACGCCAAACGCGCTGACCTGAACAGGATTTTCAGGGTCAGCCAGGCTAAATGCACGGACGGGAGAGCTGCCGGAACTTTCTGCGTAAAGCATCGCATTGGCTTCATCAATATAGAGATTATGCGAATTATTGAGCCCACTATAAGTTGCAGCCAGTTCAACTGAATTTGGCAAGTTCGAGAGGTCGAAAATCTGCAGGCCGCCGCTTGCATCAGTTATTGAGTATGCATAGTTTTGATAGGTCTTAATATCTTTCCAAGTCGAAGTAGCGCTTGAAAAGAACGCAATTTCATTTAACTCAGAATTGGTAATATCGATAAAACTGGTGCCATTTCGCACGCCCAAAATAGCATATTCCCGCCCGTCAGGCGCCGTGTATCCCCAGCAATCATTGTAACCCGCGCTTCGGTAATCATTCTTGGCACCGAAAAGCGTTATACTAGGACTCTGTTGGGCAAAAAGGCCATTGCTAAGCAGGAGACTTGCAAATAGCAAGATTGCCCCAAACCCTAACTTTCCACTCCGTAAATGTGATTCAATTGCTGTTTCTTTCATAAGTTTATTCCCTTCTTGTATTTTACTGCTCTTAACATTTTAAACCCAGTCACCATTAACCTGCCGGAATGATTCCGGCAGGTTATTTCCCCGATTATTTCACCAGTAACATTTTATTGGTCTGAGAAAAATCACCAGCCACCAAGCGGTACAGATAAATGCCGGATGCGACTCGCTTGCCTTCGCTTGTTTTGCCATTCCAAAAGATATTTTGTGGTCCGGCCGCTTGCTCACCATTAACAAGTTCAGAAATCAACCGACCTTTAATATCAAAGACTTGCAGCGTTACGTGTCTTGCTTCAGACAACCGATACGAAATTCTCGTTTCCGGATTGAACGGGTTGGGATAATTGCCCAGCAATTCAACAGATTCCGGCAAAGGTGACCCGTGCTCTGTATCATCACTAAAAGTCCACGTTTCTCCGCCAGCCTTTAACTGACCTGTGGATGGCGCATTCGTAACGACGAATGGGAAGCTATCGTTTGCAATAAGTCTGTTATTGCTTGAAGATTCGACTTGTAGAATGTAAGTAAAACTAGCAGGATCTAACGGCGGCACGTTTTGAGTTAAGGTAACATTGACCGCATTGCCCGGCTCGATAGTCGCATTAAAAGGGCCTTTTAGCGGATCAGTTATTCCGCCGGTGGAACGTTGTCCATAAGTATAATAACGAATATCAATTGGCGCACCTGAATTATTTGCGATATTTATATCAAAGTCAAATGACCCGCCGCTTTTAGGAATGCTTACGGGCGGATTGGTCGCCGCCATAGAAACATCAGCCGCAGACGGTCCGCCGTTTACGCCCCATGCCAAAGCCAAATTGCTGTACAGATGATCCTGACAAAGTGGAATGATTTGACTTTGGGAAGGCCAAAAACCGGATCCGCCGTTCTCGACCGTCCATGCAAACGTTTTCCCTTTCAAAGTCTGCTCACCGTAGAACCAATCATTCGAATAACCATTGGTCGTGTAGCGCAGGTTTTGCCATGGCGTGCCGTAACGATAGTCATTAAACAGGCTGAAATTTTTGGAAAATGTCTCATACTGAATCTGATCAGGTGTTTCTGAATTTGAACTCAGGTATCCCCATGAGAAGTTATAACTACCCGCCACCGAATGATGGTTAAAAGCCATTGTAAATTCACGGCTGATAGCAAAGTTCTGCAGAGCCGCTGTCTCAGGTTCAGAAGCAGGAGATGTACCACGGTAAGTGCTGCCGTTGGTATTTGGACTGGAGCCCGAATTATTATACCCCCACTTAAAATCAAAATTTCTGTTTAAATCAACGCCAAACGAACCATCGCCATTGTTGCGTCGGTTTTTACGCCAAAAACCACCGCCATTCGGATTGGTTTGTTGGTTATAAACATATCCGTCCGGATTCAGGCAAGGGATGAAATACAACTCTCTGTTTTCAAGTAAATAAGTGATGGTTGGATCCACTCCATAGTTTTCGAGCACATAAAACATGTAGTAGATCAAGTTGGCCTGTGTAATGGCTTCGCGAACATGCATCAAAGCTGTGTAAAGAATTTCTTCTTCAGGTTCATCAACTCCGGGGTTATCCGAAATCTTCACCATCCAGATTGGTCGGCCTTCGATGCTGGTTCCAATCGACTGTTTTTCTGCAACCAATCCCGGATAATTCGCAAACATCTCATCTAACTGATCAACAATTTCATCCAGGGTGTAATATCCGCCCATGCTGCCAAACTCGAACCGAGCGGGAACCGGATATAACTGGCGCATTTGACCTTCCAGCGCATTTAGCTTAGAACGACTCATGCTATTATTTTTTTCATAATCGGCGGAAAGATCGTCGACTATAACTTTGAAACGGACATTCGCATTCTTAAGCCAGCCCATTTCTGCTGCATTTAAAACAACATCAAAACCACCAGAAACTGGCTGCGCATGATCAACAACCAGCCCGGCTTTGTTCAGCTTCATCATGTCGCGTGACCCGGAAGAAAAAATTCTTACTTTAGAATATTTTTCACCGCCTGCAAAAGTAGTCGCGCTTCCAGCAAATAAAAAGCTGACTACCAAGAGCGCGGCAATCAAAAAACGAAAACTGCCATTTGAATTGTAAACCTCTTTTTTCATACGTGAACGCCTCCCGCTATGAGTGATTTGTAAAGAAAGATGAACTCCAAATAGAACATCTTATTATTTCATTAACACCATTTTATGCTGTTTAACAAAACCTTGCGCCTGAATTCTATAAATATAGATTCCGCTTGGCAAACCAGACGCATCAAACAAAATTCTGTGCTCGCCGCCCGCTTTTAAGCCATCGAACAACGTTTCGACTTTGCGGCCGGAAACATCAAAAACTTCGATGCTTATTTTGCCAGACTGCGGCAAAGAGTACAATATTGTGGTTTGCGGATTAAATGGGTTCGGATAATTTTGAGCAAGAAAAAACTCGCGCGGCTCTTTTTTATCCGAAAAATCATCTATGCTTGTAACATCTATAATACTAACCGAACTTGCGCTGGAAAACTCCCCCCAACCGACAGGATTGTGAGAACGAACGCGCCAAAAATAGGTTTGACCTGACGCCAAACCTTGAACAAGGTTGGTTGAATCTGTCAGAGAAGAATCGTTGACAAACATTCCATTGAAGTCTTGATTTAGCGAAACCTGCAAATGATACCGATCAACCAGAGCAAGATTCTGCCAGACAAACCGTAATGTGTCAGATTGAAAGACAGTCTGATCTTCTGGGAAAAGCAATTGCGGCGCAACCGGTTGATCTGCAATGACAAATCTCCAAATCGAAGAGTAGTCGCTAAAACCAAGGGCATTTTTTGAGCGAACGCGCCAATAATAATCGACAGATTTTGTCAGAGACGTCAGTTCAAGTCTGTTGAGGGTTAAATTGGTTGCTTCAAACACAATGCCGCCAAAAGCAGAATCAGTTGCAACCTGAACCTGATAAGTCGAGCCGCTATCCGAGGCCTGCCATTCAAACCCAATTGAGGCGGAAGGCAAAACCGCTGCATTGGCTGGAAATAGGAGCGCAGGTATAACGGGAAGCGAGCCGACCGTAAACCGCTCGGAGACAGAAAATACGCCCCAACCAGCATCATTCCCAGCCCGCACACGCCAATAATAAACTTGTTGTTCCGATAAAGATTTGGTTGTTTGAACACCCGTTAATGTAGAATCTTCAAATACAATTACGCTGAAATCAGGTTGAAGACTGATCTGAAAATGATAAACATTGGCTGTCTGCGCCAATTGCCACTCAAAGTTAACGCTGGTTGCCAGCCCTGTTGTATCATTGACCGGTGAGACCAGTTGCGGAGAGGGTGGAAATGCTTTTACTTCAAAGCACCGCGAAAACTCACTGGTGCTGCCATAAGCGTCGGTTGCGGTTGATGTAATAAAACCACTGCTGACAGCAGCGCCTGGAAAGGTGGTGGTAAAATCGCTATCCCCCGCTGAATTCGTATTGACAGTTAATCCACCGAGAAAACTTTGTCCCTGGCCAAATCCGGAGCCATCGCACTGATCGTTCAAGTAAAATTCCAATTGAAAGATTTCATTGGCGACACTGTTTAAAGAACCTTCTAACGTCAAGTCAATATAACTACTGATATTTCGAATTTCCGGAAAGTTCTGCAATCCATTTGGACCATCATCCGCATCCTTGGCGTCATTGGCTGTAACCCCATCAACGCCAAGCGCGATCGCCTGACCGCCATTGTCGTCAAATAAATTCTCACTTATTTTGTTGTTGGCAGCATCGTCGATGACCTCAACAATCCGAACGCCGTCATTTGCATTCGCTGAAATTTGATTGCGGGCAATCAGGTTGTCGGAGCCGCTTCGAATGACGACGGCGGCGGCTTTGTGACCTGAAATAATATTGCCGGAGTTCTCATCAAAGCCGCCTATCTCATTCTTATTCGCGACAATAATCCAAACACCGATGCTATCCACGCCATTTAAAGGGACTCCATTAATGTCTGTTCCAATTTTATTGCCCTGGATGCGATTGTTAGATGAGCTTAGATTCAAATTTGTCTGGTGCCCGGCAATAACATTACCCTCGTCAGAGCCGCCGCCAATTTGGGTTCCGGTAACGCCCGCATCAACACAAAATATGCCTATCGTCTTATTGGCAATCAAGAATGCGCCATTGACATCAAGACCAATCGAATTTCCCTGAATTGCATTGTCGGCGGAACTGCCGCCAAAACTCGATATTTGAATTCCGTATTGGCCGTTGCCCGAAATGACGTTGCCTTCACCGGACAACGAGCCGCCAATTTGATTGCGGGCTGATCTGACTATGCGGATACCGTTAAATTTATTGGACACCGGCAAGGCGCCTGTGACATCTACACCGATATGATTGCCCTTTACTATATTGCCTTCTGTGGCGCTTTGAGTATGAAAGGTGCCATCAATGACAACGCCATCTATTTTATTCCCGGATATTACATTATCCAGCAAAGATATGAAGCTGCTCCCTTCAATAAAAACACCACTATTGGTATTGCCTAACGCAATGGCTCCTGTTGCGTCAGTCCCGATGTAATTTCCTTGAATTAAATTTCCTACGCTTTCGCCTGGCGATAGTAAACCAACGAAAACGCCGTGTTGATTTGCAAGATGTCCATTTGCAGAAATAATATTCCTGGACCCGGGCTGGTCGCCGCCAATTATATTGTTGGATGCATCAAAAAGGGCGACGCCGCTTCTGCCATTGCCAAAACCGATGGCTCCGACGCTGTCTGTCCCGATTAAATTCCCCTGGATGCGATTCCCTTCCGCAGGCCCATTTATCCGCACACCCCAAAAAACATTTGAGGATATGATATTTCCTGATCCGGGCGTGATTCCGCCGATAATATTATCGGCACTGTTAAGAATATAAACGCCGTTCAGGCTATTGCCAAGCTCCACGTCGCCATTTGCAGATAGTCCAATCGTATTGCCCTGAACAATGTTGCTGTTAGCCTGACCAGAGCTGGAGTTGATTAATATGCCGTTTTGTTGATTCCCGGAAATGACATTGCCCATGCCGACGCTGCCGGCTCCGACATGATTGCGTTCTGCATCACGTATTGTGACACCGGACAATGTATTGGGTATTTTAGCGGCGCCACTGACATCGACCCCGATATAATTGCCAATAATCCGATTATTCTCAATAACAATTTCCGGAAATTGAGCGGGGGGGCTAATCAATATGCCATTGCCGCCATTGCCGGAGATAACATTTCTGGTTTGGGGGAGGTTTCCGCCGATCAGGTTGCCGGAAGATTGGATCAGGATTCCATTACCCTGAATGCCATCTGCATTTACGCCAGTTGCATCAAGGCCGATATAACAGCTGGACACTTCACAACTATCGCGCCGTATTTCGATTCCATCCTGCCGAAATCGTTTAATAACAAGGCCACGAATTGCGCTACGCTGACTTGCCAAAATAAAACCAGAGGTGTTTCCGGCAAAATTACCGGACACCTCGATAATAGGACTACCGTTATAGGCCGGTTCTGTTGTGCCGTCAATAATAATGCCGTCTGACAGGACGGGCAAGGCGCTCAACAACTGAATTGTATGCGGGCCGACTCCGGGAATATTAAAAGTGATTGTGTCTTTGCCAGCAACTTGGATGGCGGTTCTAATGGCAAAACGAAGGGAACCTGCTCCGCTATCATCTGTATTGGTTACGGGATAAATCCCGGAGTTTACGTTTCCAACCCAAATAAATATTGCGAACAAACAGATCAAATAAAAAGGTCTTAGTAGACTCCTATAAAGAAGCCTGTTTACTACTTTCAAAAATATCCCCCACTACTTTTTCAACGGCTTCAAACTCAAACCATCCATGAAACTGACTTCATTCCTGATGAAGACCGAACTGACAATTCCACTCCACCCTTTTCAACTAAGAGACGCGCAGGTTCTTTGCAAGTCAAACAACCTTTTGAACGCTGCACAATACTAATTTTCCTCTTCCGGACCGGGATCTCCTTTGACTGTCTTTTGCTCACTTAGCCCCGGAATAAATTGCTTCCAGTCTGGTCTTTCCGGTTTGGTAAATATATCCGATGGTAATTTATCAAGCGCAGCAATATGTGTATGTTTTTTTCTGCCGCGCTCATCAGAAAGCAGTAGCTCGCCGTATTTTTGAAAATTATTCCACTCCATCCGAAATTGTGGCGCCGAGTCCGCCGTGGAAACATAATAGTCCCATTCTTTTATCAAATGGGTCTCCGGGTCGAGATATAGATGATACATGTTGTCCGGTGTTAGCCCGACATTGTCAAAAGTAACACGCACGACTTCAGCCATATCACCGACAATCGTTTTCTCTTGCCCAAGATAGTTCAGAATAACTCCGTCATCCTTCAGTTTGAAGGGCAAAAACATCCAATAGGAATCATTGATCCATCCATTGTAGGAATAATCAATGACGCGTTTTAATTCATCTGCATCGGTAATCTTGCGCCCATGCATCCAGGCTTCACCAGTTTTGTCATTCAGATTTAGCAAAGTAATTGTGGTTCTGGAGCCAGATCGGTAATTCCCGGTCCACCGATCCCAAACATTGTATCTTTTGCCCAAAAAGCGCCAGACCAAAAAGCGTGTGTTGTTCCAATTTTCCATTCCGCCACAGGCTTCAATCAAAGCGTCTGCAAGTTGAACAGCTTTCTCATCTGACTCTTCATGAACACTTAAAATAAGTTTAGGTGGTTTTGCGTTGTCTTTCTTTTCACAGCCCATGAAAAAAAATAACGTGAATGCACATAAGCTAAAGCAACTAATTTTTAAACCTGAAAACATTTCTTCTATGAATCCCCTCAAGACCATTAGCAACAGTCCCTTGTGTTTTGATGATTAAATGTAACAAAAACAGCAGCTGTCGGCAAGACAGCTGCTGTAGATAGCGTAAATACTATTTTGTGAGCGCCATTTTCATGGTTTTAACAAAATCACCAGCTTCCAGTCTGTAAAGATAAATGCCTGCGGCAACTTTTTGACCTGCTTCATTCGTTGCGTTCCAGGAAATATTTTGCAGACCCTTAGCTTGAGACCTATTCACCAAAGTTTTAATCTTTTGACCTAATGTGTTGTAAACAGACAACTTAACATGTACGTCAGCAGAAAGATTGTAAGAAATTTGGGTGGTTGGGTTAAATGGGTTTGGATAATTTTGGTTCAATGAAATAGCTTCAGGACGAACTTCATCTCCGTTGACTGCTACTTCGCCACCTTTGAGAGCAGCGCTCCACTCATTGATAACAACACCGCTTTTTGAAGGAGCAAAAGCGCCGACTGTAAATGCGACAGCTGAACTGGAGACAAGATTGCGAGAGCTGAAATCGCCAGCCTTGCAATTGATGTCAAAATTGCCCGGATCCATATTGGGCACATTTTGAGTCACATTGAACGTCTGAACGCCTCCGTTAGCGACAGTGACACCAGTTTGTTTGAACATTGTATCTGTGCCGCCGCCGTTCAAACGACGCCCGTAAGTCCACACATCAACCGTTTGGCTTGAGCCTGTGTTGTTTTCAACCTGAATCGTGTAATCAAAGGAACCGCCGGTTGAACCTGGAATGATAACAGGTGGATTGTCAGCCGTACAGGTAATGGCCAAACCATTGTCTGTTGCATTAAATGAGGCAATGCGTGTTTTCCAGTCATTCGCGAAACTGTTTGCACTATAATATTCAGTTGTAAACCAGAACGTGTTTTCATTAGCCGGATCAACCGCCATCATTGCATAGTCACCCCAACGATCAACGCCAGTCTGACTATCGCCGCCAGTGACGATTTCTCCTTCGCCCAAAGTCATTTCCCCAAGCGGATCGCCAGCCCGACGAGCGGCGTACCGGATAGAAGGATAAGTAACATGACTGGAGACAGAGTAACCAACAGCAATGTCGCCATTTGCATTCTGCGCAATACTGGGCATCCAGCGATGATCGCCATCAGGTGCAAATGTGCCGTCCTGACGGGTTGACCATCCGCTGCCAGTGTTGCGGAATTCATACCAGCGAACGCCGGCGTGATCGTTGAAATCGCCAACATCTACGGTATGGGTTGCCACCAATGATTGATATCCGCCAAAATTGCGATAAGCAAGTCGGTGCATCAGCGCGTCAGAAAATGCATCAACGCCGCGATTTGTTTGCGGTTGGTCAATACAATTGCGGCCAAAATTACATACGTTGCCGTCAAAGGGTGATACCGGAACGAATATTGGTCCGCTTAAGGTTGAACTACCAATATTGCTCCAGTTAACATCCATCTCAAAAAATATCATATCACTTGCCGGGTTACGTGGATCTTCAAGGCCGGCAATGTATTGAGGCGAGCCCGCTGGCGGCGGAGTTGTGCCGTCAATGTCTGCTGCCAGGAAATTCCATGCAGTCGGCATCAGAGCGGATATATTAAAAGCTACAGCCTGAGCAGGGCCGCCAACCAACATCTGGTCGCGTTCCCAGGCATAAGCGTCAAAACTAGCTCCGCCCGAAAAATTGCGAATTGTGGCATAGTAAGCGTCGCCCCAAACCGCAATTTTCGGATAGTCATTTCCAGGGGTGGCAAATTGATACTGGTAATAGGCGCCGGTTGGATCGGGTGTTTGCGAGACAGCCACACACTGAGCTGTCGAAAAATCAAACTGGGTTAAAATCCAGCGATCAGCCAATGGATCGTAAAGAACCACTGGATCGCCATCGTTGCCAAATTCACATTGGCCTCCAAATCCTGCCCAAAGTGTATTGTTCGGGGTTGGACCAAGCAAAAGATTGCCTGATTTGTCCCAGATAGAAAATGAACTGTTAACCATCTGCACAACATGATTCGGGCCAACATCCATATCTGTGTCAGGAGGAGTTCCACCACCGCCGGCGCGCAAACCAATGCCAGCCCAATTCTGCACCGGAGCGCCTACTGTAGCGTCGCCACGGTCGCTCTGCAATGCAGAGTCAATACCATTGTTTTTATTTTCGCCGCTGCCGGCAAAAATCGATTCAGAGTTCTTAAATTCTCGCTTGAGAGATCTGCTTGTATTCTTTACTGGTTTCCAAAAATCACGAATCTTGCCATCGGTTGCACCGCGACGCGCTTCAATAACTTTATAAGGCTTGATCTCATCTTTTGCCAAAAGCCATGAAGAACACAACAATATTGCCAATAAAATAAATGAAAATCTCTTCATTCTACCTCCAAATATTAGTTTAAAGTTAAACGATTCCAATCTACCGGTTCAAAGCTTTCAAAAACCGAATCAGGCATTTTTTTTGCCACTGCGATATCGGAATGTTTTTTCAAGCCTCGATCTGCGGATAGTAAAATATTGCCAAAAGAACGATAATCTTTCCATGGCGAGCTAAATCCCGGATTAACATCATTTGCATTTTCGAAATAGTCCCACTTGACCAACAGTTTACTCTTTCTGCTGACATAGATGTGATACTTATTTCCAGGGGTCGCGCCAACACTGTCAAATGTTACGCTCAAAATATCCGCCATTTCGTTATCCTCCATGGCGGATTCACCAATATGACGCAAAATTACGCCATGGTCGAACAGTTTAAACGGCAAGAAGATCCAATATGTATCACTTGCCCATGCATCGTAACCGTATTTTAAAGCGCGATTAAGCGCGTCTCCTGTAAGCTCATCTCCGTTTAGCTCAGCCTTTCCTTGCATGTCATTCAAGTTCATCAGCACAATTGACCCGCGGGATTCACTTCTATACCTGCCAGTCTGCTTATCCCAAACATTTAAACGCTTACCAAGATAACGCCAAGTCAAAAACCGAGTGTCATGCCAATTATCGAGACCACCACAGGCTTGAACAAGCTCCCTGGCAATCGTTACCGCCTTGGGCTCGGACAAGGAATGGGCTTGATAAGAAATAGAATCAACTTTTTCACTTTTATCGCAACTTTGCAGAGAAATAAAAACGGCTGTTACAATTAAACAAAAAATCAATTTATGTGTTTTATTAAAGGGATATACTGTCATGTGAACTCTTTCTGCAAGTAAGAAAAAAAACCGGGAGCACATCGCGCTCCCGGCTTGGAAAAAACTTATTTTGTCAAGGTCATCTTCATTGTTTTAACGAAATCACCAGCTTCCAGTCTGTACATATAAATACCTGCTGCAACTTTTTGACCTGCTTCATTTGTTGCATTCCAGGTAACTTCTTGGGAACCTACTTGATTACCGTTCACCAAAGTTTTAACCTTTTGACCCAACGTATTGTAAACAGACAATTTAACATGTGTGCTTGCTTTAAGATCATAAGAGATCTTTGTGGTTGGGTTAAATGGGTTTGGATAATTTTGGTTCAATGAAATAGCGTCGGGAAGAAGCTCACCCGCATCTCCTGCAACCGCCGCCCAAGGACCAAGTTCGCCTGAGGCGCCCTTTAATGTCACAGGTCCAAGCACTGTAAATGGGAAGTCACCGCTACTCATAATATTGCCGGGAAGACCGCCTACAGCTCCGATATAGTCGAAAGATGCCGGGTCGATACCAGGAACATTCTGTGTATTGCTTGTTTCATAAACATCGCCTGGAGCAAGACTTACATTGATAGGTCCAAACAGAGGATCTGTAGCGCCGCCCGTGCTTCTTCTGGCAAAAGTCCAAACTTGAGCGTTAACAGTCGCGCCATTTGCGGAGCCAATATTTTCAACTCGAAGTGTGTAGTCAAATGAACCGGGAGAAGTAATTGTAACTGGCGGATTTGTTGGCGTAATCGTCACAACAAGGTTTGCAGGCGCGCTATCAATATCAAAAGCGCCAATACGTGTCCACCAGTTAAAAGAACCTGTAGTTTGAACATATTCAGTTGTATACCAGAATGTCTCACCATTCGAAGGATCTACCTGAATAGAACTGTAATCACCCCAGCGTGATGCGTTAAGCTGTGAGCCAGAGCCGGAAACAATAATACCTTCGGCGCGAGTCATTTGACCAAGTGGATCATTGGCCAGACGACCTGTATAACGAATAGAAGGGAAAAGGCTTGAGCTTACAGCTGAATAGCCAAGACCAATATCACCATTTTGGTTCATCGCAATACTTCCCATCCAACGGTCAACACCGTCGTTTGGCGCGTAGGTTCCCTGCTGAAATACTGACCAACCACCGCCGGAATTACGCAACTCATACCAGCGAACACCTGCCTGGTTGCCGCCCGCATCAACAGTATGGCAAGCCACCATGGCATTGTATGAACCCATATCACGCATTGCAAGACGATACATCATAAAACCGGTAAGGCCATCTAGGTTGCCGCCGGGCGCAGGCTGTGCAATTCCACCAACACTTCTATCAATAGGCGGCACTGTTAAAAAAGTAGGCCCGGTGAATGTTGTATTGGATGGTGTGCCAAAGTCAGGCGTCATTTCAAAAATAGCCAGACGAGGCGGGGAACTCTGAAAACCCATAAAAGTTGCGCCTGCTGATGGACCGCCGCCGCCCTCTAAATCTGACGACAGGAAACCATCGATATTTGGTAGAGATGTTGACATGCTGCGAACGATCAACGTTGCAGGATTTCCTGCGCGCATCGCCGCTGCGTCAACCGCATAGGCGTCCATACTGAAAGGATTTGTAAAGGTTCTAATCGTGCCGTAGTAGGCATCGTTCATAACACTGGTTTTCGGATAATCATTGCCAGGAGTGTTGAACTCATAACGATAATATGCGCCCAAAGCATCGCCTGTTTGAGAAACTGCATAGCACTGGCTTTGGCTAAAAACAAATTGTGCAACAATCCAGCGGTCATTGACTTCATCATAATTGACTGTCGGATCGCCATCATTCTCAAATTCACAGTCGCCGCCGAAACCATTCCAGAAGTCATTCGTGGCAAAAGGTCCGAGCAGAGAATTGCCGCTCTTGTCCCAAATTTGCGAAATAAGGTTAATGGATTGAATTACATGGTTTGAACCGACATCCATATTTGGATCTGGCGGCGCAATACGGCCGCCTACGACAGCCTGGTTGTCAAAATTGCTGGATCCTTCAAAATTCTGGCTGGTTGGCCCTGCCTGAATCGGCCCCATGTCTCTTTGGCGCACAGGATCTTCGCCTCTGATATCACGAAATCTTTCTGAGGGCAAATTATTTTTTATTTCACGCTCAAAAAACTTACCAGCCTTTGCGGAATTGGCCTCACGAACCATATCTGTCAATCGAGGAGACAAGTCTGATTTTTTAGACTTTATTACTCTGAGATCTTCCTTTGCCCAAGACATTGAAGCCAGCATTAATATAGCCAATAGTAACGTGGTAATCCTTTTCATTTACTTCTCCCAATTCTTTCATTCATAAATTTCGAAGAAATCAATTATTCCTCCTCTAATAAAATTAGCGAAAGGCATTTCAATAGAACGAAAACAGCAGAACGCGAATTTGTAATTCGAATTCCAAAGCAGAACTGTTATATAAATTAATGAGTCTTGCTGTCCCCTATCGTTCTAATCATCATCAATTTGCATAAACAGTAAGTTTGGCGGTCATAGACTATGTCGCGCCGACGAAGAAATCCTGAAATGATTATGCCACAATCAATGCCGTAAATGTTACACGATAACCAAACGCATTTCACACAAAAACGTTAAGCCTTCATCACCTCCTTTTTACAAGATATCGTTTTTAAAATTAGTTGATTGTGATTTTTTCTAATTGTTCTTTTCTATCTCAAATAACACAACGTGGTAAGGCTTTCGTCTGCTTGTGTCAGGAGCAACCGAAACCGAATGCCCATTTGAGGCCACAATAAAATAATCAAAATAAGATTCGCGGCCATCCACTCCAACACGCCAATGCCACGCCTCGTCCATATACTTAGCTGCATGTCGCCGGAATATCAAATCCGACCCAAATTTCAAATAGATCTCAACTACCTCCTCTCCCAAACTCCCTTTCACCACTTCATTGCCATCAAAAACAAATTCGTCTTCCTCAATTCGCACCAGAAAATTCAACGACGTTCCGGGAGTAGCTTTTTCTATCGGCTGATGAATAATATAAGGCCCTGCAGACCAGGCATTATCCGCGACGACAGATGCTTGGCGCCAGGTGTCCGCCAGATCAAAACCATACCCCCACTGACAGTGCATCAGCCCGTAAGATCTGTCGTCATTCGTATAAGCCTTTCTTAAATAGTGAGCCCAAATTGGAGCCGTTGGAAAGCCATTCTCGGTAAGCGTTTGACAAGAAGGCATCTGTGCGAAACCCTTTTCAGCAAAAAAAGCTACACTTTTTTCGGCAATTTCTGCCTTCCAGGGAATCATAACGATGTCATCCATTTTCTTTTCGATGATTATATCAGCGATTAACTCTGTATCGTAAACGCCTGCATTATGAGCCGGATCTATCATATCACTCCAGAGTGATATACGCGCTTGAGGGCTATATTTGCGTATTTTTTTATAATAATATTCTATGTCATCCGCCCAGATTTGACTGCGCGACTTGCCACTATCCAGACATCTTTGATCCCAGGCGAACACACGAGTTTCATCTACATCTAAGCAAAAATCATTTGCTTCAAAATACTTAACAGGCTCTACGCACCACCGCCAAATATAATTTTCTGAAGCATCTGTGCGAAGCCGCTGGTCGCTGCGGCAATAACGCACTTTGTGCAAAGCCCACGGATCAGAGCCAATATAACTATATGAAAGCGACAACGCCTCCGAAGGTGAAATTCGACTGTCTGGCGTTAACGAGATCAATGACGGCGCATTGAATGTTTCGCCCCAGCGCAACGGATAGCCCGCCGGTTCGCCCTCGCCAGCATGGACGGCGCTAAAAAGAACTTCAACATTTGTTTGAGATGTTTCAAAATATTTTCGGTAAGGTTCGGAGTGAACAGGGGCATATTGCATCGTGTAATCAACCCCTTCCTGATATACATAGCCATCTGACTGACGAGCCAGAACCACAGGCTCTTTATCCCAAGTTTTGCCAGATTGAAAATCGTAAATAACGTTGGGCGCAACCTTTCCATTTGAGGTTGAAAGAGTGCAGGTCATCGATTTAGAAAAATCAATGGTTTGAGTTGTGCGGATGCCCTCAAGTGTTGAGAGATCCGCTCCCCACGTAGACGCTGTATTGACCCACTTGGCCCAGCCTCCAACCCGCGGGTTCATATTGTATGACCGCGCCAGTTCAAAAAGGCGTTTATAGCGTTGCCACAGTAATTCATCCGAATGACCCGGAACCGGCATTTCAAGATGGCCGTAATGGTGAGAGGCCAAATCGATCATATTAAACTTTAAACTGGAGAGCCGCTGAAAATCACTTTCGGCGCGCGCAATCAATGAATCGTCTTCCATGGCATTTAAATAAAAACCATAGAAAGCGCTGCGCAGCTTCATGTCAGGATAATCAATAATCGTTGCAGCAGGGAATGACACCGAATCAGCTATCTGTGCAGAAATCAGTTGACGAAGGGATTGCACGCCATAAAAAAGCCCCATACTGTCCCTGGAAACGACAATAGCACCCTCAGACGATAAATCCAAGATATAGCCTTCGGGCGGTGGAAAGGACTCCATTTCCAATAAACTGAAATTTAGAATAAAGTCATTCTTTATGCTATCTGCGACAGCAAAACTTGATGACAATGTAATAAATTTGTAGGGAGTGTCCGTTAGACAACCTTCCTTGATTGAAACAGGAGTGTAAAAACTATCAAATACAGAAAGCAAAGATTTGACAGAATTTTGATACCTGGAAAAAATATTGTGCAGCATAAACTTCCTTCCCCCATTGAAAGTAAAGCTTATAGAATCAGTTTTCGGCCAAATTTCTTTTGGATGAGGTGTGATAGGAAACAACCAATTCCTGACAGTTTCCTCCTCTGAGCCTGAGTTACAACTTTGATGAAGAAAAATAATAATAAGGAGGCTTAGTGATAAACGCAAGAAATAATATCCAAAATTTCAAAAAAAACTCTAAACGCTAATATTCTCGTGAAAAAACCGAACATAACCTGCTTAAGTTTTATAAAAATAAAACCTTACCTTTGTAAAACATTCAAACCGTTTAAAAACAATAACTTCAACATACTTTCAGGTGAGCTTGTATTTTTACACAACGCCATCATTTTTTATATCAAGTTGACTCATTTACAGCGCTTTTCCATCAAAATTGCGATAATAACTCAACAAGTTACTATTTATCACATCCCATGAATAATTTTTCTTTACAAGAGCAACTGCATTTGACCCAAGTTTTTCAATAAAATTATCGTCCGCAAGCAACGACAATATTGCTCGCGCAAATTGTTCCGGCTCATTTTCTATCAACAAACCTTTGCCATTTTCAGCCAAAATCCCTTCTGCGCCAATGGAGGTTGTCACCACCGCTTTTCCTTGTGCCATTGCATTTAACACTTTGATCTTGGTGCCGCTTCCGCTTCTCAATGGCGCAATAAATATGGTCGCCCTCGCTACATAAGGTCGCACATCATCAACATACCCCACAAATTCGACGCCAACTTTTTTTTGCCAACTTTTCCTTGTCTCATTATCAATTTTTCCAACAAAAAATGCCCGAGCCTCCCGATTGCCGAGATGAACCAATGGCCATATTTCATGCAAAAAGAAATCAACAGCATCACGATTGTATGGGTTTGTCATGGCTCCCACCCAAACAACCTGATTGCGTTTTTTCTCGGAATCACTTGCCGCCTTAAAGTAGGCTGTATCTACGCCGTTCGGGATTACATGAAAATTGTCTTTTCCACATAAATTCATCAGGATTTGCTTGTCTTCTCCTGAAACGACAGTGCAGCTGGAAAACTGCGGACATTTCTTCTTTTCATATTTCTTTAACTTCAGATATTGATATCCGAGAAAGGCCTTCAGCAATAGGTTGGAAGTAATTTTCGCCCAGCGCAGTAAGCGAAGAGATTCAACATTGTGATTGACAAGGATACATGGCAAAGCTTGAAAATGAAGCAAGTATTCACTCAAATGAAGCATATCGAAATGAACCAAATCGATTGACTTCTCTTTGACAAGAGAGACCATTCTCTTCGCCGCTTCACGCTGATAATACTTTCGAGCAATTATCGGTTTTGACGAAAAAACATTTAGTAGAGCGAGCAAACTTTGTTTTTTACCAGCGTATCTAAGTTTAAAAAGATCAACCGTTTCACAAAATTCGTACAGTTTTTCCTTATTCAAAAATCCTGCCTCATTTTGTGAAAATCCAACAAAATATATCTTGTGTTCTGAGGACAAGGCCTTCAAAATATGGTAGGTTCGGATATGGTGACCATGGTCAACCGGAAATGGATTCTCCGTTGAAAGAAAGAGTATATTCAATGAATTCCTTAGCCTTAAGGTTGTAAAAGGTGAGCTGCTCGTAGAAACTGAAAGACCATTGTTAGTTGCACACTGACTGGAGATATTCCCACACGCTTTAATCGGATTTCAGGTTATTTCGTAAGCGGTACAGTCGATTGTAAACTGTTACGCCCATACTTTTCATAATTCTTTTTTTCGCGAAATCCAGAAGCATGGCTTTCCGACTAATCAAATTATCGCCGGCGCAGACACTTTCAAAATATTCAAGACTATGCCCTTTTTTTATCATCAATCTGGGCAATCTAAATTCATGACTGGATGCGGTTGCATAACCAAAGTCCGAGGAAAAGGCAGCCTTATAACCGACGCGCCGACAACTATTTATTACCCGTTTAGAGTAAGAACCGTGTGGATAACTGATAAATTCAATTTGTTTTTGAGTAACATCCTCCAAAATTTGGCGCGACTTCCCGAGCTCGATTTCAACTTCAGTGTCTTCCAATGGCTGCAACGGTCGGTGATTGCAGGTGTGAGATTCAATGCCAAAACCCTCTTCGGCCAATTGAGCGACCTGCTCCAGGGTCATATAGTCTGGTTCGCCAATGCGCCCCGCGATCACAAAGATTGTGGCGACAAAACCAAAAGCGCGCAAGACAGGCATCGCATAGTGATAATTATTTTGCCAACCGTCGTCAAAGGTAATTAAAACGGGTTTGCCTTTTTTCTCTTCGTCCGCAGATCGTTGTCCCTTTATTACTTGGAGCAATGCCTCAGGCAGTATCGGGCGATATCCGGAATCAGCAAGTCGTTGCATTTGCTTTTCAAACCGGGTTATTGTGACTGAAAATGGATGGTCTTCAAATCCAGTTTTAATTGGGGCGTTTTCAGGTATTACGTGATGGTAACATAAGGCAGGTATGTGGGAATCTTTCGGCAAATGTTGTACTTTCAATTAATATTTATGAGCTGGTCGAAAAGGACGCAATATTGTTCAGACATTCTATGGGATGAAAAGCGCGCTTCAACCCGTTTACGCGCAGCAAGAGCTAATTTTACTTGTTTTCCGGAATCGGAAAGCAAATTGATTATGGCTGATCGCAACGCATTCACATCACCCGGTGGAACCAGTATTGCGGAGACTTCATGCTCAAGAACTTCTTCCAACTCTCCAACTTTCGAGCTAATTATCGGCTTTTGGGCAGCCATTGCCTCCAGAATAACCATTGGCAGACCTTCGGAGATGGAAGACAGAATGAATATATCCAGGCCGGCCAACATCATCGGCATGTCTTTTTGTATGCCAGCGAAGATAACTGAACCGTTAATCCGCAAGTCATCGCTCAGCACTTCAAGCTCCCCCCGGAGTTCACCATCGCCAATAATAAGCAGTTTAACATTCGGGTTTTCGGGAATAACCTTGCTGAAAGCTCTCAGTAAGAGATCAAAGCCTTTTTCAGGAACCAGGCGCCCAACAGCGCCCAAAACAATATCCGAATCATTCACTCCGGGCAGACGTGGCGAGCGCTCATCTTTTTTCCGACTCGAACTAAACCGCTGGATGTTAACGCCGTTTGCAATAACCGGGACATTTTTTTTAGATATCGTCTGGCATAGTTCCTCTTGCACCTCTTTTGAAACCGCAACGAGTTGATCCATTTTTCTTAAAATAAACTTATCTAACGCCGTGTAAATTCTGGCTTTCATATTATAGCTGCGCTCTGTCCACGGATGACAGGTTGCGATACAGCGAACGGACAAAAACGCCGCGCTTGCCACAGCATAAAAATTAGCCTTATAGCCATGCGCCTGAATAATGCTAATTGCATGATTTTTAACATATTTCCGTATACAGAAAACAGTTCGCAGATCAAACGGCCCATTGCAGTTAAAAACAATCGTTTCAAGCCCCTTTTCCCGGGCTTTGACTGCCAGTTCACCCCAATTCTCATGACTATTTTCAATGACGCCGACCACAGGTGTATAGGTGCTTGACGCCATCGCCTCAGCCAGCTCGAGCAACATCACTTCTGCGCCAAACACGCCGATGCTGCTGCGGAGTTTTAAAATTCGTTTTTTCATCTTTGGTCTTCGGCCCTAAACCAGAGTGGAAAGAATTTAATCAATCCAAATATAAACCCGCTGCCGTAAGAAAAATGCAGGATATAAAATGAAAGGAGAACTTTCCAAAAAGTTAACTTTTTTTCCACTTTCACGGCTTTTGAAGCAGCCCAAACAGAAGCCATCCCATAGCATGAAAACAGACAAGCAAACAACCATAAAAAAGGTGACGCAATAAAACTCAATGTCATTAATGCAAACAAGGTTCCGACAAATCCAGCCGGGATAAAATGTCGTGCCTGCATCATCCAAAAGTGTTTTTGAAGAACACGCACTTTATAAAGACCATAGCCAAAGTACTGTTTCCAAAGTTTGCCAAAACCGGATCTCGCATAATACCATGACCGAATGGCGGGTGTAAGCAATATTTTACCGCCAAGTTTTCTTAATCTAAAGTTAAACTCATCATCTTGACAACGCTTTAAATTAACATCAAACCTGCCATATTTTTGAAAAGCTTCCTTTTTATAAGCCGGAAATGCCAAAGTGTCGACAAAAAGTTCTTCATCAATCGAAGTGCGAAACCTGGAGTTCCCAACGCCAAACACAGACGACATCGCTGCGGATATGGCTTTCCCCGTATCGGTTACATCTATGGTAATAATCGGGCCGCCTACACACTCGGCAACATTCCGATCTAATGCCGCAACACATTGTTCAATATAGTCTTTTTGCGCTTTTGCATGTCCGTCCATACGGAGAATATATTTCCCCTTGGCGTTTTCAATGCCGTAGTTTAACGCGAAAGGCACGAGTCGCTCAGGGTTGTCTATCAGTCTGATGCGCGGGTCTTTTTTACTTAGATCGTTTACAATTTCACGCGTTTTGTCATCTGACATTCCGTCAACTACAAGAATCTCGATATCCCGAGACGGATATGTCTGATCAATTAATGCCTCCAGGCATTCCTGAATATATTTTTCTTCATTGCGTATCGGACAAATTACCGATATGGTAGGCATTGTCTGTTTTTTTTGCATTTTTTTGAGAGGGAGAGGAAGTTGGTGAAGAAGGTCTCACTCCTTGCCTGGGTTACCGGGCAAAGAATGAGCATTCAATTTCAAAGACAACAGGATTAAGCAGGATGGAATGACTTCTAATAAGCGCCGATTCAAATCGCTCTATCGGTTGCGACTGAAGTTCTCCATGAAAAACAGATAAAATGATGATGATTATTTCAGCATTAAATAAAGACACACTCTTTTCGAAAACAGACAAAAATAAAAAAACAATTACTTACAAATAATACTAATTCGTAAAACGACCTGTTTTGAGTCTGCTTTACTCTATTTTAAAAGAGCCATGCGGCGAACCATCCGGTACTTTTTCTGTCCATCCACTTGCACAGTTAACCGATAAAAATAAACGCCAGACGCCAGTTGCTGACCATTTTGATCTCTGCCATCCCAAAAAACCACATGACTGCCAGCGCTTTGATTATCATCAAAGAGGGTGCGGACACGACGGCCAAGCATATTAAAAATTTCAAGCAGCGTTTTACCCGATTGGGCGATCTGATAAGGGATTTTTGTATCCGGGTTAAATGGATTGGGATAGTTTTGTTGCAGGCTGTAGCCATTGGGTATTTCTTCGGAATTAGAAATTCCGGTAACTCCCTGAGCGTTTTCGAATGCGCCTATATCAGGAGCCTTGCCCGAAAATGGCAAACCAATGTCCAAACCAGCGTCAATTGCCGGGGAGTCTAATTGCAGTAAAAAAATTTGAGTCGATTCATTAACGAATTTTGGGTCGCCGACAACATAGGTTGAGGGCGTAACTGCCACCAACATGGGAGTGCGATTATATAAGTTATTTGACAATTGGATATTTTGCGCATAAGAAGAATTAAAGATGTGGTTCATTCCAGGCTGGGCGCTGAGGATATTGTTCACGACAGTAATATTTTCAGCAGTTTCCACACCTTCTGGCGAAGGTTCTCTAATAAAAACAGGCGCTAAGCGATTGCTATAGAATGTGTTGTTTTCAACTTTTATGTCTTCGCCTTCGCGAATATAAATGCCAAATTCATAATTCCTGAAGAATACATTATTGCGAACCGTTATATCGCGGAGATCAATATAATTGCCGCCGCGACCTTTCGCAATAATTAGACCCGAACGCGATTGTGAATACATCACAATATTGTCTTCAATGAGATAACCTTCCATGCTGAAAGGGTTGGCGACCCAATCGTCTGGATTGGGACTTTTTTGTTCGTCATAGAGATGAATTCCATAACCCTTCGATCCGCTGACTGTATTTCCACGCACAACAATGTTCTTGCCGGCATGCAGGTAAATGCCATGGTCTTGCGTATTTCCGCCTTCGTCGTCGTATTGGATATAGTTGCCCTGAATTAAGACATCGACGCCGCCGGTTTCAATTGCTCCGTACTGAGGCTGTTCGCCGGTAAAAATATTATTGATAACCTGATTGCCTTTGCCAAAAATGTCGCAGCGCCACGGCATGATAAAATGCAAGCCTTCTATCCGGACATAATCGGCCCAGACAATTAGCCTGCGACTGCCATAGTCCATGATTGGTTGTTCATTCTGATAGGCTTTAATGGTCAGATAATTGCCCCCCCTTCCACCGCGTCCTTTTGTTCGAGCGACATAGACCTCATGGTTGATATATCTACCGCCTCTGATAAAAATGGTGTCGCCGGCAGTCGCCACTGTAACTGCATAAGCCAGCGACTTCCACGGAGTTGAAAATGCGCCGCTATTTGCATTAGAGCCATTGGTTGCAACGTAATATGAATCTCCAGCCGACAAAACTTGTATGCCCGTGAATAGTAGCAGTAGTATAAGCATGCACTTTCTTGTGTTTTCCAAAAAACTCACTTTAAAACTCCCATTAAAATTGGTTTCTAACCACTAGTGTATAGATTTGTTAATTCGTGCATTAATTTTGCAAGCTAACACTAATAAAACTAATGGAATCATAGGTTCACTTTCTTCAAAATCTTTACACTAGCGGTTGCACGTTGCCAGTCAATTCGGCTTGAACTCAAAAGCACCCAAATCAGGAGCGGCTCCGCTAAATGGCCGTCCGAGGTGAACACCCTTATCAATTGCCGGCGAAGTAGACAACAACGAAAAGTCATTTTTCTTTGCATCGCTGAATTGAGGACGACCAACAATCTTTTCCTTCTCCGTAATTCCTTCCAGCGAAGGGTCGTGATTATACAAGTTTCGTTGCAAAAGTATCGTATCACTCGGTATCTTGCAGATGATATGTTGCTTTGAAATGAATATATTGTTCCGAATATTTACTTCCTTGGCGGCGGTTACACCCTCAGGTGACGGTTCCCGAATCAGTATGGAAGCTAGGCGATTAATAAAAAAGCTATTATTGTCGATTTTGATATTCCTGCCTTCCCGCACAAAAACACCAAACTCGGCATTGTTGATCAACACATTATTTCGCACAGTGATGTCATTTAAATCAATAAAATTTCCGCCTCTCCCCTTTGCAACTATTATACCAGATCTCATTCTGGAGTTCGCGACGTAATTACCTTCAATTAAATACTCACTCATGGCAAAAGGATTTCTTGCCCATGCTTTTGGATTAGCGTTTTTATGCTCATCGTAAATATGAATGCCATAACCCTGCGTTCCGACAATTTTGTTATTGCGAATGACAATTTTGTTGCCCCGGTGCACATAAATCCCGTGATCCCTGGTATTGCCCGCCTCTTTTTTAAATTCGATATGGTTTCCTTCGATCAAAATATTGCTGCCGCCAACTTCAATTGCCCCGTACTTTGGTTGAATGCCTGAAAACTTGTTATTAATGATTTGCAATTGATTGCCAAAGGCGTCACAGCGCCAGGGCATGATGAAATGCAGGCCTTCGATTCTAACAAAATTTGCCCGAATGATAAGACGACGCTCACTGGCTCGCAATATGGGTTCTTCTCCAGGATAAGCTTTAATCGTCAGGTATTGCCCGCGTCTGCCCCCCATCCCTTTCTTCCTTTCAATGCGAACCTCACCCATGCGATACAATCCGCCGCGCAGAATTACTGTATCACCGGGTTTGGCTCGTCTGACAGCAATAAGCAGTGAAGGCACTGGCGCCTGTAGGGTTCCAGGATTACCCCGAACCCCTTTCGGGGAAACATAGAAAGTGCGCGCATCTATAGTTTGCGCTATCGTGACTGAAATGAATAAGGCAATACTGATACGGACAAATAGTTTCATACTTTTTCAATCTTATTTTGAGGTAACAAGCAATGAACGCATGCTTGAATTGAATCGTTCCCGCGTTCTGCGGACAGCTTATGCATAGGAAAATTCCCTGGGAACAGTTTTCTTCTTCTCATCAGCCGCCTCTACCTCTTCATCTTTCTCATCACTCAATTCAAGAGACCGCACCACCAGAGCTAAAAAAGTCCAGAAAAACCCTGAAACATTTAAATAAAACCAATAGCTGCCGGCAATATTGCCGGCGAGCACAGCGAGCACGCAGCCGGCAAAGCCAAGTCCCAAGGCCTTCATGAAGTCATTTTTCCCATTCTTATAAAGCCGCCAACCTAATTTGAAACAAGCCATAAAAAAGAGTAAAAATATCAAAATTCCGATGGCGCCTTGTTCAAGCAATAGTTGCATGTAGCCATTGTGCAGGCTATTCCGTTTTTTACTTTCTGTTTTAATGCCAACATAAGGCGTAATATTATAGCCGAGTCCAAATATCGGACTTGACTTGATTAAGATGGTGGCTTGATCCCACATATCATAGCGCGCTTCAATTGAATGATCTTTTTTTTCAGAGGTTGACATCAGAATTCGTTGTTGCACCGAAACTGGCAGTAGTGATTGCCAAAAAATACCAACAATTGCCAGCAGGACAAGAATACGTCGATCTTTCATAATACCAAAAAATATCATGCTGCCTGTCGCCGCGATGTATCCGCCCCTGGAATATAGAAACATGAGGACGTAGTAGTTAAAAATTGTGGTTATGCCATACAACCATTTCAATTTTTTCTGCGACTCGGCTAACCAAACAATTAACAAAATAATTGTATTTTGCGCGTAGAAGACAGCGAGTTCATTTGGGCCAAGATATGCAAAGGTGGAGCCTACCCGAAGATCATTTCTAAAAGAAGAATGATCTTTTTCGGCAAAATTGTTATAAAAACTGCGATCCATATATAACATGGAAACTGTCATCAAAATAAAAATGATTTTTAACTGCTTTTCGTCTTTCACGTTATTTACAACAATAAAGTAAAGAATGGGCAGCATGGTAAAGTTCTTCCAATGCACGAAGCGTGGATCGCTCATACTCACCGGATTACCGGTTCCAAGAACATAAGCGCCTACCCAAAGGGTAACAAATGTCCACAATATAACCATCGGCAACAGGGCTTTCATGGACTTTCTATGCGGGGTTTTACTGTTGATTTTATCCTGGGTCATTATCCATTTGACAATCAACACCAAGAAAAGTAAATCGACAAAATCTTTACCCAGAGGATAACCCCGAAGATGCTCAAGCAAACTTTGCTGGGTTAGAATGGGGATTAAAAAGTAAAGGCCATATTCTACTTTATAAAAGAGAGTCATGAAAAGTATTGCAAGACCACCAATATATACAATTGGTGGAATTATTGTTGTGAGACCTAAGCCTAATTCCATGCTATGTTATTTTCGTCCTATATTACAAATATCCCAGAGCCTTCAGATGCTCCCTGACAGCTCCCTCCTGATAATCATATACTTCTGCATCCGATGATGCTGAAACCGATTTATAGTTATCTATTGCGCTTTTCAACTGGTTAACGTTCTCTTGTTGTTCAGCGGCAATATTATTTTCTTCACAGGGATCTTTCGCTAAATCAAATAGCTCGTGGTTCTCCCCGTCCGTAATAAGTTTTAATTGCCCTTGTCTGCACATCCACATTTTTTTTCGCATAAATTCATAATTTTCATGCGCCTCAGCAGAGGTTGACCTGCCTTGCACAAAATATGGAACCCGTCCCTCCCACTCCGCAAAAAGCATTCTCTGAGAATTTTGGTTTGACCAGTCGCCCAACAAATCCAGGCCGGTATATGGTATATTTTCAGGTAGTTGAACGTTTGCCTGTTTTGCGATTGTTGTAACAATATCTATATGTTGTACTGGCGCTTGCACAACCTTTGCGGACATTTTCTCTCCAACCCTGCTTATGATCAGCGGAATATTCAGAATCGGTTGATATAGACTGGCGACATGTGAATACTTTTGCCTTTCCCCGAGATGTTCTCCATGATCGGCGGTGAGAATAACAATGGTGTCTTCCACTAGTTTCATTCCAGCCACCAAGGCCATCAGACGCCCGACCATTGCATCGATATAGGCGATTTCTTCATCATATAAGGCAGTCAACGCCTCGATTTCATCTTCGGAAAGGCGTAACCCGTCACTGTGGCAAATGAGCGGGTTTTCAGCCACAGACCACACCTTTTCCATGTTGACTTTTTTTCGGAGAGCTTTCGATAAATATTTGTAAAGAAAAGGCTTTGGCGCTCGAAGCGGATTGTGCGGATCGATGTAGTGAACAAACAGGTAAAACGGTTTGTCCTTTTCTCTGCCCGAATAAAGCCAGTCAAAGACATAGTTGTTGGTTTTGGCCGCGCCATGGTCGGCGTAACCAAACGCCTTTTTACTTTTATGGAGTAGGTGGGCAACGATCTCACTTTTTGCATAGCCTTTCCATACTTCTGTAAAATGCTCGTGTCCCCGATTCAGTCCAACCAGTTCGCCAACCTGGCTATTATTTACAAATCCAGCTGTCTGATAGCCGTTGTCCCGCAAAAGCTCGGCGATTGTCGGCACATTCCGGTTTAATTTATTTTGATCCAGTACGCCATGAGCGTTTGGATAAACCCCGGTTAATATGGAAGCGTGACAAGGCGGTGTCCAAACTGCCGTTGAGCTGGCGTCTGTAAAACGAATTCCATCCTTGGCCAAAGCATCGATGTTGGGCGTTGTATTGCGTTGATAGCCGGAACAGGACAAATGATCCGCCCTTAACGTATCAATAGAAATTAAGATTATATTCGGTTTCTTCATTTTCATGTCGTAATCGAAGACCCGGCTTCCCAGGTTTCAATTTCCTTTATTTTACCATCGACAACCAAACATGCGGAATAATCGGGATCGACCGACAAAGCACACATCCGCCAGTTATTTACTTCATTTCCTAACCAACTAGCGCGAATAAGTTGACCAGGCAAATCAGGGGAAAGAGTGACATCAAATTCACTTAAGCCAAGCGACAGTCCTCTTCCATCACATTTAATCACAGCCTCTTTTCTTGACCAGCAGTTAAAAAAAGCTTCTACTTTTTGGTTTTCAGGAAGCTGCCTGAAAACCTGCGCTTCGTCTTTGGAAAAATAGCGAGTAGCTATATCCTCGGTGGCCAGGTTTGAGCGAATTAGCTCAACATCAACACCGATGTTGTATTCCCTGACCAGGCCTAAAAGGGCATAATCTCCCGAATGCGAGAGATTAAAGTTCAATTTAGGGGAAAAGTTTGTATAAGGTTTTCCATGTCCTGAATAAAAAAAATGTATTTTTGCGGGATCGTTGCCACTGTATTTACCCAGGATAGCGCGGAGCGCTCCGCGAGCCATTATAAATGCAAAGCGATCTTTGTCAAAATGAAACCGCTTTGCGCGAGCTTGTTCTGTCTTGTCGAGTATACTCCAAAAACGGCTTCGCACACTTTCCGATTGCCGTAATTTAATACGCCACAAATGCGCTGTTTTATCAGGAAGCGTCAAAACGTCCGGGTGGTGTTTCCATTTTGTTGCTGATTCGTCGGCCAAAGATTGTTGCGAAAAACCAGGCTCTTCCACTGTTGGGTTTAAATGGCTTTCAGACATTCTGTCATTTTTTGGGCTAACACTTTCACATTCGGCTCTTCAATCATTGTATTATGGTCGCCGGGCACAATATAAACGTTGACGCCTTTCAATGTACAGTCGAGCAGACCTCCCACATTCCCGCTTTGTGTATTTTCCGCCTTGAATAAAGTAATATTGCAAGGGATTTTTTTGGGACTGTAGCCGTCCAATGCCGCTCTATTTATCACATGCAAGTTGATAAAACGTTTACGCTGCTGCGGTATTTTGTTACCCTGGCGACTCATTTTTTCAAGGTATCTAAAAAATGCTTTGGTTTGGTAAACTTTCAATAATAAATAATTATAAAATCTGGTCACCCAAGTCTCTTCAAAACCGAGGCGCTCATCTTTCGCTTCGTAATCGAGAAAAGCGAGAAATCTAATTTCCTCACCGGCGGCCAACAACTGTTGCGCAACTTCGAAAGCGACGACGCAACCAAAACTATGTCCACACAAATGATATGGACCATGCGATTGAACCTTACGAATTTCATTCACCACATTTTTTGCTATGTCATAGATGGTCAAAAGTGGAAGCTGGTCAATATGCAAATCTTGCGGACGCACCCCGTAAAACGGCTGACTCTCACCCAAATAATTAGCAAGCGGCAGAAGATATTTTACGCCGCCTAATATGCCGGGGAAACAAAAAACCGGTTCACGGTCGCCTTTTGGTTGCAATTTTACCAACGGAACATGCGATGGTTCCCAACCAGTTTTCCGAATGGTCTTTGCCAATTCCTCAATGGTTGGGTATTTTACGATAGTGTCTGGAAGCAAGCTTTTACCCAGCTCTTTGCGTATCAAATCAAAGAGTGAAACCACCTGCAACGAATTTCCTCCTAACTCAAAGAACGAATCCCGCACGCCTATTTTTTTGAATCGCAAAATTTTCATCCAATACCGGGCTAACCGAAATTCTAAATCGGTGCGGGGCGCTAAATAGCCGGCTCTCTTCTCCTGGATTTTTCCAAATTCAGGCTGAGGCAATTTTTTGCGGTCAATTTTGCCATTTACAGTCAGCGGCAGACTGTCGAGGAAAACAAAATGCGAAGGAATCATCACTTCCGGCAAACGTTCGGACAAAAACAATTTCAGGCTTTCAGCGGAAAGTCCGACCCTTTTTTTTGTCACAATATAGGCAATGAGTTGAAGCTGATTATGGGTTTCCAGCGGATGGGTGTATGCCGCCGCAACATCAACATTTTGTAATAGTTGTGAAGTCACTTCAGCTGGTTCTACACGCTGTCCGAGAATCTTAACCTGATCATCAAGCCGACCTCCAAAATGTAAAACACCTTCACTGTCAAGCCTTCCGATATCACCTGTGTGATAAAGTAAATCAGAATCGTCATCTCGCCATTTATTCTTTACAAAAGTCGCGCGCTGGTCGCCTGTTTTGTTCAGGTAACCGTAAGATCGAAATGGCGTTCTAATTACGATTTCTCCTTCATTACCCATCGGGCAAACAGTCCCATCTTCAGACATTATCAGGCATTGAGTCTGCGGTAAGGGTCTTCCCAAGGGTTGAATGCCGACAACAGGGTTCTCCGGGACTTTGTAGTAGAACTTGGCCATTGTTGTTTCAGTTGGCCCATACAAATTAACAATAACGCAATTCGGAAAAAAATGACGCCAATTCTCAACGAGGTTGGCAAGCAACGGCTCGCCCGCTGAAAAGACATATCGAAGCGGCGGTAATTTTGCGCCCTCCATTTCCCCCAGCCAATGTCCGGCCAGAGTTGGCGTGGTGTGCAGGGTCGTTATTTTTTCATCAGCCAGCCAGCCCAAAATGGAACTGGAAGCCACATGCATATTTTGGGGTGGCAGGCAAAGCGTTGCCCCACTGCTCAAAGGTAAAAATACGTCCCTCAAAACAACATCAAATGACAAAGATGTGAGCTGTGCGTGGCGATCCGACGAGCCAATTTGAAAAGTTTTGCGCTGCCAATTGAGAAAGTGCGCCATGCTATCATGACGGCCTAATATCCCTTTGGGCTTGCCGGTGGTGCCTGAAGTGAAAAAAATATATGCAGGAGACTCTTGTGCAATTTCGGGAAATTCCTGACTCAGGTTCACGCCAGCTTGCAAGGGAAGCGATTTCAAGTCAGACTCAAGAGACAGAACGGCTATTTCCGGTTTTAGCCAGTCAAGCCGCTGTTGTGTGGTTATATTGAGGACGATAGAACAGTCCGCTTCTTCAACCATGACCTGTTTTCTATAAGCGGGCAGTTTGTCATCGATTGCCAGGAGGACGCCGCCAGCAACTAATACGCCAAGCAAAGCGCTGATTGCGCCAAAAGATCCGCCGCCATGCACCGCAATAACATCGCCGGATGAGGCGGCATTTTCAGTTAGCAGCGCGGCTATGCTTTGAGCTGCTTCAAACAGATTTTGATAATTCCAGCTAGTGCCGTTCTGGCAAACCGCTTGTTGCTGCGGGCAACGATTTACGGTTTCGACAAAAGTCTCGATTAGCAGCTGCTGGACGTTTTTTTCAATTGGTTCCGTCAAACGGGGAACATCATACATATCATAAAACAGTCAAAATAAAAGCGTTGGATACATTCGCAACTCAAGTTTCGCACAATACTTTTGCGCTCAGGGATATTAAGAAGGAAAGATTTTTTGAACAGGCAATATCTTCAAAAGCATTCAAAACGGGAAAGTATTAAGCAAAAAAATCTGGAAGAGCAGCGCTATTAGCCACGGATTAATACTGATGGATATGGATTTTTCTCTTTTCGCTTAGTTTTCTTCCCTATAATCAGCAAGAAACTTGCGTAACCTCATATCCGCATGACTTTATGGGTGAGAACGCCTCACTAAATTACATCGAAATAAATTTCCTATAAAACGCCTTCTCCCGACTTAGAGAGAGGAACTGACCAGAAGTGTGTTAGATATATGATGCAAAAGCGTTTTCCACTGATCCATCAGATAAAAATGTTCACCCGCAAATGTAAAAACGCCCTGAAAATCAAATGTATGATTGCGCCACGAATCGAGATCTTCATGATCTGTTAATTCATCATTGTCACCGCCGAATACAGTTATTGGAGATGAAAGTCCCGGTTCAACCTTGTATTCATAATTTTCATAAACTGAAAAATCTGCCTTCAACATGGGAAGGAGCAATTCCAAAAATTCAGGATTGGCTAAAACAGACTCAGGCGTAAATTTAAACTGCCGTAAACCTTCAACAAACTTCTGGTTCGACAAATGCGAAATTGCAGGCGCTTTATTGGGTCTGGGCGGCGCCTGATAACCAGACAAAAACAAGTGAACCGGCGATGGCTGCCCAACGCTGCGCATATAGCGAGCAAGTTCAAACGATATTAAGGCTCCCATGCTATGTCCAAAAAAAGCGAAAGGAATGTCCAACAGAGGCTTTATGGCTTCTGCTATGGCTGGAACGAGTCGGGTCATCTCGGTGAACGGCTCCTCCATCATTCTTGTTTCACGTCCAGGCAACTGAATGGGACAAATGTCAATTCCCTTTTGGACTTCCTTCTGCCAAAGACGGTAAGCGCTCGCTCCGCCGCCGGCAAATGGCAGACAGAACAGCCGCACCCGCGCCTCAGGGTCGGGTTTTGTGTATGCTATCCATTTATGTGAATTTGTGGTTGCAGGCATGACTAAATTTTCAATAACTGACGTAGTTTTTGACGAATTTCTAAATCAATAATCAGCATCGTCACACCATATATCAGGCAACCGCAAGCCACCTTGATCACAACGGCGTAAATAGCGTCTAACTCAATAAATTGTATGACAGCAATTGCCAAAGCAGAGGACAGGATGTATTTCGCTATTCTTCCGTAGAAGAGACGAATTGTCAAATAACGAGAAGAGAAAATGTTGGCCATCAGAATCAGCGCTAAATATGAGATCAGGGTTGCAAGGGCTGCGCCGACTATTCCCATAAAGGGAACCATGAGTATATTCAAAACAATATTCAGCACGCCGGCGCATGCCGTAAAGACCAAAACCATATTGGTCTTCTTATGAATATACAACCCTGCCGTATAAATGGTAATCGCCCCGTGCAGCACCAAAGGAATCGCGAGGTATGGCAAAATTGGGCGTGTCGCCTCATATTTGGATGACGCAAGCAAGACAAGAAAGTCTCCACCGTAAACCATAAAAAAAAGAATGCCAGGCACAGCCAATAAAAGGTAGTAATCGAGTACTTTGCTCAGAAATTCCTCTGTTTTCTTGCGACCGCTTTCTTCCCAAATAGACAAATACATTGGCGCCACCGCAAACATCATAACCGTTAAAAACGCTTTGAGGTGACCAGTTGCACCGTATCCGATTGAGTACAGGCCTACTTCTTTCACAGTAAGGAAGTATCCTATTACATATCGATCTCCAATGCCGGAGATTTCATTGGCAAGTTCAGCGGGCACTAACGGAAACGAAAACTTGATAGATTCCCACAAAAAAGCCAGAGAAAAAGCTTTGAAAGCCAGTCTCTTCTGTCGCCACATCATATAAAACATCAGCGAGACCATTCCGACTTGCATGGCTATTGAAGCAATATAAAGACTTTTAATTCCTGCTGTAAAAACAAAGATAAGCGTCAAGGTTAGAAAAAAAGCAAAAAACCTTCCCGAAAGCCCGAGTATCGTATGGTATCGGGCTTTTTCTTCCATCCTGATGATGGTCATGTAAATTCCCGGCACCGCGCCTAAAATAATCAGGACGCCTGCCAGGCGCCACAGGGTATACATTAAGTCCCCGCCTGTGCGCTCCGGGCCGAGCGCAACTATTACAAGAATAAAAAGCGTCCCGCCAATCAGACTCAACCCAAAAGACCCAAATATAAATGTTGAAAAGAAGGTCTGCATACCTTCCGCTCTTTTTCCGGTTTTGAACTCCGAATAAAACCGAACAACGGAGCGTCGCACACCGAGCCTGATGAATGGCGCGACAAAGAGTACGGTCGCATCGATCAAACCTAACATTCCAATCTCTTCAACGGAGAAATAGCGAGTCCAGATGGGAAATGTAACCAGCCCCAGCGCCATGCCAATCAGATGTGCGGCAAGATACCATGATGTTTGCCCAAAAAGCCTTTTAAGCATCTCCTCCACTTTCCGATGTCATCGGCCTTTTATTATCCACAAACTCTTGCGCCCATTCCATAAGTTCATTGATTAACCAATTTTGCTCAGAAAGCAATGTGAAGAGATGATCCGTATTGTCTCGCACCTGAAGCAGAGGTTTGTTCAATGCATCCATCCGGTCAACCTCTGCAGAGAGAAGATTCTTGAAATTATGGAAACCACTACTTGACTCACAGTAAGTAAAACCAATTTTAACCGAACGCTCCTGAAGCATTTTCAGGCCACTGAGCAACAATTCTTTGCCCGGAACCTCCCAGCTTTCAAAAAGTTGCCGCGCCTGTTTTGATGTGTGGTAAGCGAGCAGACCGCGCAGAATTCGCCAAACTTCACTTTTACCGGTCAGAATTCTCTTCCAACTCTGCAAGCTAAACAAGGATCTCCCATACGATTCTACATAGTAGCTGGCGGCGGGAAAAGAAAAGCCTTCGATCAAATGAACGCCAACAACGCGCTCATCTTTGCATGCATAACTGAAACTATGATTTGCGCCGGAGCATAAACCGATCAAAATGAATTTTGATATTTCGCGGGTCTTTTGCAGGAAATCAAGCGCGTCGCGAATGTCTTCCCATATTACATTCTGACCAGAATCATTGTCAGTTGATTGACGCGGCCTGCTGTCGCCGACACCGGACAAGTCGAAACGAAATGATAAAAATCCATCATCAGCGAGGCGCTGCGCAAACTGAACATAGATACGATTCGGCCCCACCCGGTGCAGCGTGCCTGAGTTTAACAAGACAACGGCGGGTCGGTCACCGGGAAAAGTTGTTCCAGGGCTTGAAATGATGCCAATCAATGATTTTTCACGACCAAAAAGAACAGCCTTTTGCTTCACTTGACCACCTCCGCTGTCCAATCGACCATTTTTTGTAGAAGAGAAGATGGAATGGATAGTGGATCCAGGCCGCCGGATTGCGCCCACTCTTTGGAGGTTTCAACCGACTCAAAGTGCGTTTTGGTGATTTCAGGGTCTGTTGTTTGACGCAAAATATCCATGTTTGCGTTCGCCATATTGCTTTGAAAAAGGCCAAGATGGGAACATTGCGGCTTAATTTTCCTCAGATCGATGCGCTTCATTGAATCGCCCAACTTTTTCTCAATGGGAAAACCAAGATAACCTTCGCGGCCTTCATCCCAAGGTTTCGTTGCGCTGATTTGTGGCAAGCTGCGGGCAAGCCAGGTTTCCTGCAACTGACGCAACTCGGCCAAATAATCGTCGCCATTCATTACAGGATCCCACAGGACAAGCGCTTCTGTTTTTGCGGCGCCGGACTCGGCTGCATGCAGCGCGGCAATCGTTGCGCCTAATCGGAAACCAAAAACTGCGATTTTTTCAGCGCCGCTGGTTTCTCGCAACTCTTCAGTCGCAAAGGCGGTGTCAGCAACCCATTGCTCTATCGATACGCCATCCGGCGGGCTGGCTGAATCGCCGCAGCCGCACAGGTCAAACCTTAAAACATGGAAACCTGCGCGTGAATACAAAGCGGCCAGTTGACGATAAGCCCTGTGCATCCACATATACTCAGCGCCAAAGGGATAGCACATCACCACTCCGCGCTCATGGCTTGTTCTTTTTTGTGGAAGGTAATAAAGGCCGAAAAGAGGATTTTGGGAACTACCGAAAAATAACGGTTGCAAATTGGCTGCCCTGTAAAGGAATTATTTAAATATATTTTTTTTAAGACGCCCGAAAATACCCGTTGAATCAGGCTTTGTTTTGTCCGTGACCGATTTTCCATCTAATTGTGGCGCAATCAGGTCGGCTATTTGCCCCAAACTGCGAAACATCAGTTCACGCGGATTCAAGCGCAACCGCCATTTCTTTTCTATTTGAAAAATAACTTTCATTGAAAGCAAGGAATGGCCGCCCATATCAAAAAAATTATCATTGAGACTGAAGTTGCCGCCGCCCAAAACTTCTGTCCAAACTTCGGCAATGGCTATTTGCGCCTCCGTGACCGGTGGTTCGTGAGCAGCGTTGCCCGACGCCTCAAATTGATTGGGCAGAGGCAATTTTTTCCTGTCAATTTTTTCATTTGGCGTCAGGGGAAACTTGTCGAGCGGCACAAAGAAAGAAGGAACCATATAATCAGGAAGGCGCGTCTTCAAGTATTTGCGCAGTTCGCTGCCGGTTGGTTCGTCTTCACTTTTATAAATCAAGTAGGAAATTAATCGAGTGTCGCCAACACCCAGTTCCTTCGCAACAACCACAGCTTCTGCAACAGCTTTATGCGAGATCAGCATTGATTCGATTTCGCCTAATTCAATTCTGAAACCACGCACTTTCACCTGGTAATCAACTCTGCCGCCGAATTCAATTACACCAGAATCAAGATGGCGGGCAAGATCACCGGTTTTATAAAGTCTGGCGGAACTATTTTGCCGGAAAGGGTTTTCAACAAACCTTTCTTCTGTCAGACTTTTCCGATTGAGGTAGCCGGCGGCCAGACCGGCACCGCCAATATATAATTCTCCAAAAACACCGATTGGCGTTGGCTGCAAAGCTTTATCAAGGATATAAAATTGTGTATTGGCTATCGGTCCGCCAATATATATTGCGTCAAGCTGTTGGTCAATTTGCAAGACTGACGACCAAATAGCGGTTTCCGTCGGACCGTACATATTCCACACCGAGCGGCTTTTTGAGACAAGACTTCTGGCAAGATCTAATGGCATGGCTTCCCCGCCACAGAGTATTTTAAGATCAGAATTGCCTGGCCAGTCAGACTCATCAATCATACGCCAGGTGGCCGGCGTTGCCTGCATAACCGTGATATTTTGGCTCTGCAATATTTCCGCAAGACTGTGCGCATTTCCGGCAGACTCCCGGTCGGCCAAAACAATTGCGCCCCCTGAAATTAGCGGCAGATATAACTCTAACGCGGCAATATCAAAAGACAATGTCGTTACAGCCAGCAAATTATCCGAATGACTTAGTCCGGGCTTCTCTTGCATCGACAGCAAAAAATTAGTCAGCGCCTTGTGCTGAATAACGACTCCCTTTGGCTTGCCCGTAGAGCCTGATGTATAAATCACATAAGCTTTGTCATCCGGGCTGAAATCATGCTCAATATCGGCGCTTTCACCCTCTGCCGCCTCATCGTCCAGCTGAAGAAGTTGCAACGGCAAGGCGCTCAGGTTTAGGTTTTCTGCGGTTGCGGAATCGGTGAGGATAAGCTTTAAGCCGGCGTCCTCAATCATATAAGTGATTCGTTCAGCAGGATAGGCGGGATCCAACGGCACATAAGCAGCCCCGGCCTTCATCACGCCTAAAACAGCAACAACCATTTCAATGGAACGTTCGACGCACACGCCAATCAGTTCATTGCCCTGAACGCCGGTTTCCCTGACACGCGCAGCAAGTCGGCGAACCCGCAGATCCAGGTCTTGATAAGAAACAGTTCGCTCACCGAAAACCAGAGCCGTTCTATCAGGGGCTTCTTTGACCCGGGCTTCAAAGAGATGGATTACTGAATTTTCTAACGCAAACGATCTTTCTGTTTGATTTTTTCCCAACATGACTTCCTGAAAGGCCATGTGACTCAACGGAGACAATTGTAAAATAGATGTGTCAGGTTTTGCAACAATCATTTTAATCAGGTTCAGCAGACCGCCGCCCATCCTTTCAATTGTCGTCGCATTAAAGAGATCTGTGTTGTACTCAAACATCAGGGAAATGCCGGATTTCTCTTCATTCACATAAAGGGTCAGGTCAAATTTTGAAGTGTTGGTATTGTGCAGCTTCGGCGCGCTAAGTTGCAAGTCATTCGTCGAGGCACCTTCATTTGGCGTATTGAGCATAATTAACATTACCTGAAAAAGTGGCGTAATGCTAAGGTTGCGCTCAGGCTGCACTTCTTCGACAAGGCGTTCAAACGTGATGTCCTGGTTTGAAAAAGCCTCGAGGCATGTTTTTTTGACATCGGTCAATAGTGAAGAGAATTGCGCCTGATCATTGATAATGGTTCGCAGAACCAAATTATTTACAAACATTCCGACCAAAGACCCAACCTCATCTCTGTTGCGACCGTCTATCGGGGAACCTACAACAATATCCTTTTGACCACTAAACTTATGTAAAAAAACCTTAAAGATTGCAAGAAGACAGATAAAAAGCGTGCAGCTATGTTTTTTGCAAAGCTGTCTCAACTCTCCAGACAAATCTTCTGGCAAATAAGTCAAGTGATAGTCGCCGGAAAAAGTTTGGACTGCCGGATGGGGTCGATCAGTGGGCAAGTGTAGCTGAACAGGCAGATCGGACAATTTATTACGCCAGTAATCGAGCATCGTTTGTGTGGATCGGCTCTCTTCGCCGCGTTGCCAAACCGCAAAGTCGACATATTGTATTGCAAGCTCAGGCAAGTCTACGCTGCGCCCTTCAATTGCAGCCTCGTAAAATTTCGCAAGATCGTCAGAGAAGACGCCGATAGAAGCACCGTCTGCAATGATGTGGTGAATGCAGACAACAATAAGATGCCAATCCTGCCGACGTTTTAGAACATGAGCCCTGAACAACGGTCCGGTTTCCAAGTTAAAAGGTCTTACCGAGTCATCATCAAAAAACTTGTTTACAGCAGTGTCTTTTTCATTTTCCGAAAGATGACTTAAGTCTATAACTGGAACTTTGATATCACAGTCGTTTGAAATAACCTGAACAGGCTGACCTTCCAAAAAGGAAAAGCTGGTGCGCAGACTTTCGTGACGTTTGACCAGTTGACTCAACGCCTTTTCAAGGCAGCCGATGTCCATATTTCCGTCAACTTTGTATCCAAAAGGAATATTATAGATGGCGGATCCCGGCTCAAGCGTTTCCAGAAAGTAGATCCTTTCTTGTGAATAGGAAAGGGGAAAGGAATTGCCATTGCGCGGGATCTGAGGAATCCGGCGAGATTCTTTATTAGCGCCTTTCTTCAGTTTGGCAAGAAACAGTTTTCGCTGTTCCGGGCTAAGCTTTGCGAGTTTGTCCTTAATATTCGACATGGATGGGGTAAGTTAAATCAAGACCTTGTTCTGCTTTGCATGAGTCGTTCAAGCCTTTTAGACGCCATATCCTGCATCTTGGCAAAGGAATCTTCAACCGCAGCCGGCTCTGCTGAAATGTGTTGAGCCAAAGTCTCAATGGTTGGATATCTAAAAAAGTCGAGAATCGAAAAATCACGTCTAAACTTCTCACTTAATATGGTTTGCACCTGCACTAGTAGCAGTGAATGACCGCCCAAATCGAAAAAATTGTCGTTTACGCCAACTTTTTCAATATCCAAAACTTTTTCCCAGGCGAGGGCGACGGCGCGCTCAAGTTCACTTTTCGGCGCAACATAATCTGCGCCCAATTCAGGACGTCCACTTTCCGGAGCCGGTAAACTTTTCCGGTCAATTTTCCCGTTTGATGTCATTGGGAATGCGTCTAAGTAAACATAAGCGGAGGGCAGCATGTACTCTGGCAAAGTTTCCAAGAGATGAGTGCGCAGATCCGCTAATGTGGCTTCTGAGCCGGAAGCGATTAAATAACCAACCAGTCGCTTATCGCCGGGCTTGTCTTCCCTGACGATTACCACAGCCTTATCAATATCATTGCGCTTAACCAGAGAAGATTCTATCTCACCAAGTTCAATGCGAAACCCTCTAACTTTGACCTGATGATCCAAACGTCCGACAAAATCAATCGAGCCATCCTTGAAAAATCTGGCCGAATCGCCGGTGGCATACATCCGGGCGCCCTCTTTCTCGGCAAAAGGGTTGGGGATAAATTTTTCTGCGGTCAGGTCAGATCTGTGTAAATAGCCGCGCGCAAGACCATCGCCGCCAATGTACAACTCGCCAAAAATACCGGTCGGAACCGGGTTAAAGTTTTTATCAAGAATATAAACTTTTGTATTGCCAATTGGTTTTCCAATAGGAATGGGTCGGTCGGTTTTATCCACTTTCTGAACAGCGGACCATATCGTGGTCTCGGTGGGGCCGTACATATTCCACAATGACTCCGTGCGTTCAACTAATTTTTCAGCAAGGTCGCGCGGCATTGCTTCTCCACCGCACAGCGCTTTCAGCTTTTTATCGCCCGTCCAACCGGCGTCAAGCAGCATTCTCCAGGTCGCTGGCGTGGCCTGCATAATTGAAATTTTGGCTTCATCCAAAGTAGAAGCCAACTTGCGGCCATCCGCGCTGATTTCCCGACTGGCGATGACAACTGTTGCGCCTGTGAGCAACGGCAGATAGAGTTCCAGACCGGCAATATCAAAGGATAGCGTGGTCACGGCGAGTAAACGATCAGCTTCGACCAATCCGGGCTTGCGCTGCATTGTGGTCAAAAAGTTAATCAACGCCTGATGTGAAATGGCAACGCCTTTGGGGCGGCCTGTGGAGCCCGAGGTGTAAATTACATAAGCGAGGCCGTTGGCGGCTGAGACGGGTTGTAAGTTGGAGGCGTCATTCCGACTAATCTCCGGCCACTCAACATCAATGGCGAGCGCGTTGCATTGCAGATTGGCTTGACCGATATATTGCAATGTTTTAGACTCTGATATGAGCGCTGAAACCTTGGCGTCTTCAAGCATGTAAGTGATTCGATCTTTCGGATAGGCGGGGTCTGCCGGAACATAACCTGCGCCTGCTTTCATTACTGCCAGCAGAGCGACCAGCATATCAATGGAACGTTCCATGCATATTCCAACTAAATCATCGCCGCCAATTCCGGAGTCTTGTAAATATATAGCAAGCTGATTGGCGCGCTTATTCAGTTGTAAATAGGTGATTTTTTCTGAACTATATTCTGCGGCGACGGCGTCAGGAGTTGCCGCAACTTGTTTTTCGAAAAGTTGTTGAAAGCAAAGCGTGTCTGAATATTCTTCCCCGGTCTCATTCCAGCGCTTGATTAACTTGTCGAATTCAGCAGCGGAGAGAAGCGGCACGTTGGCAATTTTTATTTCCGGTTTCTCGACAATGGCCCAAAGGATCTGCTCAAGGTGAGAAATCATCCTTCTGATGGTTTCCTCTTCAAAAAGATCCGTGTTATACTCAAAAACGCCGACCAAACGCTTTGGACCCTTCGCCTTTTCCGCCATATACAGGGTGAGATCAAAACGCGAGGTTCGATGCTTGCTGACCACGCGACGCAATTTAACATCCTGAAACTCAAGATGCTCCACCGGCGCATTTTGAAAGACAAACAGCACCTGGAAAAGTGGCGGCAAACTTAAATCGCGATCAGGCTGTAACTCTTCAACAAGCTTCTCAAACGGAAGATCCTGGTGCGCGTAAGCGCTCAAAGACATTTTTTTTACCCGCGACAAAACTTCAAGAAAAGTCGGGTCGCCAGACAAATCGGTTCGAAGCACCATATTGTTAACAAAGAATCCGACAAGCGCTTCACTTTCGGCGCGGTTTCGTCCGGCAATTGGCGAGCCGACCACAATGTCATCCTGACCGGAATAGCGCTGCATCAGTATTTTAAAAGCTGACAGTAGCGCCATAAACATTGTCGCGCCGTTGGTTTTCGCCAATTCCCGCACCCGGTTGCATAATTCAACGGAATATTTAACCTGGGCGACTTCCCCAGGAAAGGTCTGCACAGACGGGCGAGGTTTGTCCAGCGGAAGTTGCAAAACCGGCGGATGCGAGCCAAGCAGCTCTTTCCAGAAGGAGATTTGCTTTTGCAATTCCGAGCCGCGCAGCCACTCACGTTGCCAGACAGAGAAGTCAGCGTACTGAATTTTTATTTCCGGCAACGGTTTCTGAGTAAAGCCGCAAGCCTCATTATAAAAGTAACGCAATTCTTTAAGATATAAACCAATAGACCATGCATCCGAAATGATATGATGTTTAATCAACAGAAAACAGTACTGATCGGCTGACAAACGAAAAAGAATCGGTCGGAATAATGGGCCGGTTGCCAGGCTAAATGGCTGACCGGACTCTTCCTTGGCAAGTTTGTGAAATTCGACGTTGCGCGCTTTGCTGGAAAGGCGGGTCAAATCTCGTATTGACAAATGCACATTTCCGGTCGGTTGAATTACCTGCACAGGTTGACCATTCTCAATAGCAAATGTGGTGCGCAACACTTCATGGCGCTCAACAATTTTCAGAATTGCATTTTGCAATGCTTCCTCATTGAGGTTGCCTGTTAATCGAAAACCAATGGGAATATTCCATGTGGAGGTGTTTGGTTCCAGCTGGTCAAGAAACCACAAACGTTGTTGCGCAAATGAAAGAGGAAAGCTGTTTTTGCTACGATCCTGGCGTTCCATTTTTAGCGCGGCAACTTTAGGATTGCTCTTATTAAGTTGCGCAAGCAATTGCTTGCGTTTTTCTTCGGGTAAAGCTGCTATTCTCTTGCTTAGATCACTCATATTTTCACTCAGGCATGAATATCACGTTGCATGAATTATTCAAATTCCAGTCCATTTATCTCCGGGAAGGCGTTATTGTTCAGGATCCTTCTATCTGTTCCAGGAGTTGATTCAAAGTATCACTGTCTTCATCCCCAATCATCTTCTCAAGAATAATATCGCACAATTCAGAAATGGTTGGTTTCTCAAAAAAGTCATGCAGGCTTAACTCTATTTCAAATGTATCTCGAATGCGAGAAACCAGCGCAGTCGCCAGCAATGAATGACCGCCAAGCTCAAAAAAGTTATCCTTTACGCCGATTTTTTCCAAACCAAACAATTCTTGCCAAATCGAGGCGAGAGACTGCTCCACTTCATTTTCAGGGGCGGCATAATCAACATCGAGCTCAGGTCGCGCATAAAGTTGCGAGTCAGTTTTGCTTTCGTCGCCCTTTTGGGAAGAACGCACGGTTTCCAATTTCACCCACTTATCGATTCGAGCCTGCAAGTCGCCTGTTGAGGCGACAATTTGATTCAATTCAGGGTGATTCAAAATACGTCCCAACACATCGCCGCCTTCGTCAGGGTTCATCGCTAATTCCATTAATGACTGGCCGGTGCGATTTGGCTCCTTTTTCATGTCGAAATTCCAAGCGTCCCAATTAACACTTGTCCATCTAAAATCCGAGACCTCATTTTGAAGGCTGGCGAAAACATCCATAAAACTGTTGGAAGCAGCGTAAGCGGCAAAACCTAAACCACCTAACTGCGCCGAAATCGATGAAAAAAGCATACAAAAATCAGGCTTTTTGTCAGCAAGAACCTGCTGTAAAGCAATGGCGCCGCCAATTTTAGCATGAAATTGTTGATCGCAGTCGGCAACTTGCAGTTCCGTTATCGGTTTAAAGGCGCCGCCAACCAAAACACCCGCCGCATGGAACACACCGTTCAGTCGGCCAAATGTCGCCTCTGTCTGCTCAACAACCTTCCTGATTTCGTTAACATTGGCCACATCTGCGGAGCAAATCATAACTTCAGAGCCTTGTTTTTCCAGCTCGCGTAGCTGACGAATTTTCGTCGCGGTCGAATCATCCTCAGCATGTTCCTGTAGCCAGCACTGCCAATCTGCTTTAAGTGGAAAACTGCCGCGACTAACCATGCAGATTTTGGCCTTGACGCTTTCAGCGAGATGTTTTGCCACAACGAAACCAATGCGCCCCAACCCACCTGTTATCAGGTACGTCCCGTTTTCAGTCAGAGATGTCGATGGCTCATCTGTGGCCGGAATCTGAATTGGCTCGAAGCGCTCTGTCCAGCGACTATTTCCACGATAACCAATCATAAACTCATCGGTGTCGGCAACGAGTTCTGTTGTAAGTTGCTGAAGCGACCTCTCTTTTTCCTATTCAACGTCGGCTCGCCAGGATAAATCGATCATCCGGCAGCGAATGTTAAGATGTTCTTGCGGAATAACTTTACACAATCCTAAAATTGTCGACTGATTAGGAGAAGGTTTATCCATCCCCGTAATCTGTTGCAATGAATTCGACACAATATCAAACTTCAGCTCGGAAGATATGCCTTGCTTTGAAATTGCTTTACAGAGAAAAAGCGCTCGAAAAAATTGCTCGCCTGCCGAGGCTTGCTCATCGATGAAATAGATAATTTGTTCCGGCAGCTTTGAATCGTTGGCCAGGGAATTAAAAAGTTTTTGGTAGTCCCCTTCATTATCAACAGAAATTTCATATTGATTGGCGTCATTTTTGGCAAATGATTGACTTGCCTCAACCAATATTCCCGGTTTGCTTGCTCCCCCAAAATCTTCAAATGCGCTGCGAAAAGCAGAAGGACAATTGAACACAAGAATCTGTTGATCTTTGGTTTTCCCGGCGCTGCTGGCCAGACTTGGCGTTTGCTGCCAAATGGGCAGATAGAACCAATCAGCAATATCTGCTTTTTTCCCTTCATCCACCGTTTTGCGGGCAAACTGTTTATGCCCTTCGCGGTTTGGCTCAACCCAATATCTTTGTCTGTCAAACGGGTAGGTTGGCAATGGGATGCGATATCCTTTGTTTTTACCGTAAAATACATTCCAGTCTAACTCTTTGCCATTTATCCATAACTTGCCGATAGTGGTCAACAAAAACTCCCTGTCAGAAATCTTGTCGCCAGGATGACGCATCGAAGTTAACACCGCCTGCTTGCCTTCCATTTGTTTGCGCAATTCCAGCAAACACATTCCGGCTAAAGAACTGAGGGTTCGTCCCGGCCCAACTTCAACAAGAATGCGGGAAGGTTCCTTGAGCAGTGTGGATACACCTTCAGAAAACTTTACAGCCTGACGAAGGTGTTGCGCCCAGTATTCAGGATCAACCGCTTGTTCAGCGCTTATCCAGTTTCCGGAAACATTCGAAACAAATGGAATGACCGGCGCATTTCGTTTTACGCTTGCAACAGCATCGATAAATGGTTTCAGAATGGGATCCATCATGGAGGAGTGGAACGCATGGGAAGTGTGTAAACGGCTGACATTTATACTCTTATCTATAAGTGTTTTTTCAAACTTATCTACATCTTCATGCGACCCGGAAACAACACAGAGATTTGGAGCGTTAATAGTCGCCACTGTAAGCGCGACGTCTAACATAGCCGCTACATCAGCAGCCGGCAACGGTATGGAGAGCATTGAACCGGATGGTAAACTTTGCATCAGGCGACCCCGAAGCGCTACCAGCTTCAATGCGTCTTCAAGCGAAAACACACCGGCAAGACAAGCGGCTACATATTCGCCAATGCTGTGCCCAATCAGTGCTTGCGGTTGCACACCCCATGATTGCCATAATTTGGCCATAGCATATTCAACCACGAATAAGGCCGGTTGCGTAATAGCTGTTTGTTTAAGCTTTTCAGCGCAATCATCTGCATTGTCAGCCGTTGGAAAGATCAATGTCTTCAGATCAAGTTGAAGGTGCGCTTGCAACAATGCGCAACATTTATCAAATGTTTCCCGATAGACTGGTTCGGTGTCATAAATTTCCTTGCCCATGTTAACATACTGCGAACCTTGTCCCGGAAACATAAAGGCAATATCGCGAGAGCCCGGCTCATGAATGCCTTTGGCAAAACGTTTTGTCTCAGGCTTTTTTAACATTTTAACTGCGTCAGCTATATCGTTGCATACAAACGCCTTGCGGTGTTTTAATGAAGCGCGTCCAATCTGCAAAGTATAATCTACATCGGTCAAATTGACTTCAGGATTGGCCGCAAGATGGTTGGCAAGATTATCTTGCATTTTATCCAACGCCTGCGCTGATTTTGCGGAGAGCGTCAACAAGCGACTCCCTTGCGACGCTTCCATTTTGGGTCGCGCCGGAGCCTCTTCAACAACAATATGGGCGTTTGTGCCGCCTATACCGAATGAGCTAACGCCAGCTCTTAACGGATTACCGTTGCCATTCCATGTCGACAATTTATTATTTACATAAAACGGACTGTTTGCAAAGTCTATTTGAGGGTTTGGTTTTTCGAAATTTAAGCTGGGCGGAATTTGTTTATTCTTTAGCGCCAGAACAGTCTTGATAAATCCACCCAGACCAGCGGCCGCATCAAGATGACCAATATTGGTTTTCAGAGAACCAATGGCGCAGTAACCTTTTTTGTCCGTTGAATTACGAAATGCTTTTGTCAGCGCGGCAATTTCTATGGGATCGCCCAGCTGCGTGCCGGTTCCATGCGATTCAATATAGGAAATTGTGTCGGCGGAAACCCCGGCGATTGCATGCGCCATTGCAATGGCTTCAGCCTGACCGTCAATACTTGGCGCGGTAAAGCCAATTTTCATGGAACCGTCATTATTCATGCCAAAGCCCCGAATAACTGCATCGATGTCGTCGCCGTCTTCAAGCGCGTCAGACAAGCGCTTCAGCAAAACAATGCCCAGTCCGTTGCCGCCAACCGTGCCAGCCGCATTTTCATCAAAAGCACGACAATGTCCATCTGGCGAGCCGATGCCTCCCTGTTGATAAAGATAACCCATTTTCTGCGGCAGGCTAACTGAAACGCCGCCTGCAAGAGCCATATCACATTGATAATTCAGCAAACTTTGACAAGCCTGGCTGATCACCACGAGACCGGTTGAACAGGCTGTTTGCATGGTAATGCCCGGTCCGCGCAGATTAAGTTTATAGGAAATCCTGGTGGCTAGAAAGTCTTTGTCATTGCTGACCATAATATTGAAGCCGCCCAATGAACGCATTAGATCCGGGTTTGTGTAGAGGTTCTGAAACAAGTAACTGTTCATGCTGACACCGGCAAAAATGCCAATTGAGCCGTCATATTTCTCCGGCGCATAGCCAGCGTTTTCAAGTGTTTCCCAAGCGCATTCCAAAAACAGTCTTTGCTGCGGATCCATCGCCTCCGCTTCTCGCGGCGTATATTCAAAAAAGGAAGCGTCAAACAATTCAACATCTTCAAGCACGCCGCCGCTTGATTTCACAAAATTAGGATTTTTATAAACCGACGGATCGATACCTGACGCCTCAACCTCTTCATCAGTGAGAAAAGTAATAGCCTCCACGCCATTCTTCAGGTTTTCCCAAAACGCCTCCAGGTTTCTCGCCTTTGGAAAACGACCCGCCATCCCAATAACTGCAATGCTGCCAAGAATATCATGTGTATTCGAATTGCTCATCAGACTAATTCGCCTCCATCCTTATTTTTTTTTGTTGTTCAAGGGCTTCTCTTCTTTTGTCCGCCATACTTTGGATTTTACTAAATTCATTGTCAGTTCTGTTATCGTCACCACTTATATACTTAGCCAGCGCTGCAACGGAAGTATGACGAAAAAAATCTAAAACAGGAAAACTTCGACCAAATATTTTGCCTAATTTATTTTGGACTTTTACCAGCGCCAATGAATGACCGCCAATTTCAAAAAAATTGTCGTTTACTCCTACTTTGTCCAGCCGCAGCGTTTCTTGCCAGACATCGGCAATTGTCCGCTCAATCTCGCTTTGGGGGGCGACGTAGCCGACTTCGGAAACAACGGACGCGCCCGGCGCAGGCAAGTTCTTTTTGTCGAGCTTTCCATTAGGCGTTCTCGGTAATATAGGCAGATAAACAAAGGCGGACGGTATCATGTAATCAGGCAATCCATTGCGGAGAAATGTGCGAAATTCAGACGCCGCCACTTCTTCAGTATGCGCGACGATATACGCAACCAGCCTCTTATCGCCTGGCTCATCTTCCCATACAACTACCACAGACTCACGAACCTGTGAGTGTTCTGACAAGGCGTGTTCAATTTCGCCAAGCTCAATCCTGAAACCTCTTATTTTTACCTGGTGATCGGAACGACCCGTAAATTGAATTTTGCCGTTGCGCTGAAACCTGGCAACATCACCCGTAGCGTATATTCTGGAGCCGCTTTCGCTGGAAAAGGGGTCGGGTATAAATTTTTCAGCGGTCAATCGAGGGCGGTTAAAGTAACATCTGGCCAAGCCGTCGCCTCCGATATAAAGGTTGCCAAAAACGCCCATCGGAACTGGCCTTAACTCATCATCAAGAATATAAACCTGAGTGTTGTTAATAGGACTGCCAATTGATATTTGCTCATCCGGCTCAACTTTTTCAACCGTTGACCATATCGTTGTTTCGGTTGGACCGTAAACATTCCAAAGGGCGCAGGTATGTTTTTGTAACTCTTCGGCGAGTTCAAGTGGCAGCGCTTCGCCGCCACAGAAGGCGCTCAACGTTTGCGAACCTGTCCACCCACTATCAAGCAGCAAGCGCCATGTCGCGGGCGTCGCCTGCATAACGGTAACCTTCAGATCTTCAATAATCCGTGATAATTGCTGTCCGTCAATCGTAAATTCCTTCGCAACAATCACAACAATTCCACCAGAAAGCAGCGGCAGGAATAATTCTAACGCTGAAATATCAAAAGCAATCGTGGTGATTGCCAGCAGTTTATCATCGTTGTCGAAACCGGGCTTATTTTGCATAGACAACAAGTGATTGAGCAAGGCTCCGCGCCCAATGGCAACACCTTTGGGCTTGCCTGTGCTGCCCGATGTATAAATAATATAAGCAAGTGTGTTGCGTGTCAAACCGACGTTCGGGTTCTCGTTAGAAAACGCAGCAAGTTGATCTTCGACCGTATCTAAAAACAAAGGTCGCCAGTCAGTTTCGACAAAATTCAGGGCTTCATAAACCTCACTCTCGGTCAGAAGAAAGGTCACACCCGCGTCATCCAGGATATATCTAATTCTCTCTTTTGGATAAGCTGGATCGAGCGGTATATAAGCGCAGCCTGCTTTCAAAACAGCGAGGAGCGCGACAAGCATTGTCGGAGACCGCTTAACACAGATCCCAAGCGGTATTTCCGGGGACAGATTTAGTTGCAAAAGATAGTGCGCAAGCCGGTTCGAGCGCTGGTTCAACTCCCGATAAGTAATTATTTCATTCTGAAATTCCACGGCGACAGCTTCTGGTTTCTGCTCTGCATTTTGTTCAAAAATTTGGCTAAAGCAGTCGGGGGCGGGATAAGCAAAATCGGTTGCATTTATTTCAGTTAAAATAGAACTCTTTTCTCGATCAGCTAAAAAGTCTATCAGAGAAACCGGCGTTTCGGGTCTGATGCAAACGACCTGTAATAATTGCTCAAAATGCCGTGTGAACTGACCGATTGTATCGCTATGAAAAAGGTCGACGCTATACTCAAAAGTCCCGAAAATACGTCCCTCTTTCTCCCAACTGTAAAGCAATAAATCAAATTTCGACATCCCATTATGAACATTCAGAGCCTTGATGGACAAATCATTTTGCTTAAGTTTATATTCAGGCGCATTCTGAAAACTAAACATAATTTGGAAAATCGGCGAGCGACTTAAATCTCTCTGCGGATGCAATTCGTCAACCAACCGTTCGAATGGCAATTCCCGGTTATCAAAAGCCGAGAGAACCATTTCTTTGGTCTGCTGCAAGAATTGTTTAAAACTATCTGCTTCATTTATCTGTGAACGCAAAACCAACGTGTTGACAAACATACCTATAACATTTTCAAGGTTTTTGTCGTGACGGTTGGCGATAGGTGTGCCAATACATAAATCTTTTTGGCTTGAGTATCGATAAAGCAGAACTTTAAAAGCTGCAAGCAACAGCATGAAAAGCGTCACGCCATTTTGGTTCGCCATTTTTTTCAAAGTAGCTGATGTCTGAAGATCAAAAGAAAAAGAAAACCGGTCTCCGCCATAGCCGGGAAGCGGCGGCCTCGGATAATCAGCGGGCAGTTCAATGCCTGAAGAGATGCCTGCCAGTTCGTTTTTCCAATATTCAAACTGAGCCTCAATTTGTGTTTCCATTGACTTTTTTTGCGCGACCGCAAAGTCTGAATATTGACGCTCAAGGATGGGCAAATCAGCTAACCGATCATGGGAATAAGCCAGATAGATTTCAAAGAATTCCCGCGCAAAAATCCCCATTGACCACCCGTCTGAAATGATATGGTGCATCGTAATAAGCAGAATATGTTCAACGGGTGATTTTTCTATTAGACAGAGGCGTAAAAGCGGAGCAACTTTCAGATCAAACGGCCTGGCCAATTCACCGGTAATTATTTTTTGAATGGCCTGTTCCGTGTTTTTTTCACCGGATAATTCCACAAAGTTTAACAACGGCGCCACGTTATCATTGATTACTTGCAAAGGTGAACCGTCCGCCGCTTCAAAGCTTATGCGCAATATTTCCTGACGTTTTATCAAATCGCTCAGACTGGCCTTGAATAGCTCTTTTCGAATGTCCCCTGCAATTGAAAAGGCTCCGGAGATATTATAGGCCGGCTGCTTCATGCCAAGTTGCTCAAGAAACCAAAGGCGTTGTTGGGAAACAGTGAGCGGCGCGGTTTTTCGTTGCCCCGCTTTTTTTTGCAGCAGACTGGCCAACAACTCACGTTTCTCTACAACGGAAAGGTTTTCCACGCCCTTTGCGGGATCAATCATTGCCCTTCCTCTGAACATTATTTCGTTGATAAAAAAACACCATTTCTCACTACCAAATAAGCCTAAACTTCAAAATCACTAATATGCCCAAACACGCCATAGAAACGAAAACCAGCTTTTCAGCTCATCAACCAGCAATTATAGCAAGCTGCATGAGAATAATAAATCAAATATTCCCAAACGAGTTGACTATTCGCTGGAATAGAACGATTAGTCACGACAAACTAATACAAAAACAAATATTTATAAAATGAACCAGCGTAAAGAGGAAATCATTATCTGTGAACTCCCTCAACTTGACGACATTGCGCCGACAAAGAGTACAAAGAAATGAAAAAAACAAATAAAAGCTATTCAATAATTGAGGCAAAGCAAATTGCGGATAGTCGAGTTTGTGTTTCAGGGCAATCAACCCACTCCGCAAAAGGGTTTCTCACTTATATATTTAACGTTTTCTGCCGGGAATCGCGCCTAACCGTTCCCGGCCAGTTGACGTTTTCTTCATCTATACAGAGCCTGAACCAACTCGAAACAGCGGGAAACATACTCCCCCCCCAAAAAGCTCCGTTTAACTTATCGCAACAAAAGCATCTTCTTAAAACGCACACTCTTGCCAGCGGAGAGTTGATAGAAGTAGACGCCGCTTGCAACATTGGAAGCATCAAATACAAAGCTATGTTTCCCCGCGGACAGTCGACCATGTGTTAACTCCCGAACAAATTTCCCACTTATATCAAAAATCGCCAGGCGAACCATTTCGTTTTTCGGAATGCTGAACGTAATTGTTGTTTCGGGATTAAAGGGGTTGGGATAATTTTGATTTAAGACAATTTCCTCGGGCAAAACGTCGTCACCGTCATTCACTGAATTCGGCTTCCCCGTGGTAAACCCCCACGCCGGCGACCAGTCGCTTTCGCCTGCCACGTTTATTGCCTGAACACGCCAGTAATAGGTTGTGGCTTCAGCGAGCGTGTCAAGATTCTGGCGCAGCTCGGATATGCCATCCTTTTCTACATGAATCGTTGAGAAATCGTTGCTGACAGATACCTGCACATGATAGGAAGCGGCGCGATCCGACACCTTCCACATCACTTCCGTTGCAACAGACACATCAGTTGCGCCATTCGCTGGCGAGAGCAATTCAGGGCTATTCGGCAGGTCAATAATTGTTGTAAAGTTCCTTACTTGAGACCACAATCCGAAGCCGGAGACGTTTTCACCACGCACGCGCCAATAATATTGGATGGCGTTATCGAGAGCGGAAAGCTGGTAAGATGTGCCATTAATTTGGCTTTGTTCAATTTTAAGGCTCGAAAAATCACTGAGCGTTGAAACTTGCAGATGATAAGACTGCGCGTCAACGGCAGCCTGCCATGTAAGATTTTGTTGCACCGGAATATCACCCGCGCCATCCTCAGGCAAGAGCAAAAGGGGCGCCGCCGACGCGCTCACGCCCGTTGTAAAACTACGTAATGGCGACCATTTGCCCGCCCCGACCGCATTGCGCGCCCGAACGCGCCAAAAAAACTGCGCATTATCAGTTAGACCAAACATCTGCAATTGCGTGTTTTTCAAACCCTTTTCATCAGCGACAAAAGAAATAAAGCCAGAATCTATGGAAAGTTGCAGTTCATAAGATGTGGCCGCTGGCGAGGCATTCCATTGCAGTATAACATCGGTTGGCTGACTCGCAGCCGCATCCAATGGAGAAACCAGCGACGGCGACGCAACGATGTTGGTGTTGTCGATAAAATGTTCGAGCCACATGTATTTAACCCCGCCGTTCTCACCGACAGCCTTGGCAACCATAAAGTACTGACTATCCAAATTGAGCAAAGCATCTGTATCGATTTCACAAGCATAAGGCGGCAAAGTAACTTCTCTGACAAAATAAGGCCTCGGAGGATCCAGTTTTTTGTTCAATTTACTAAAAAGAACGTCGCTGACACCGCTTAAAAAGAAGGTTAC
>Ga0316187_10000083_pt1 | contig 57005 bp, 42 predicted proteins | sample CroRivburrow1_MG_FD_204927 | JGI IMG/M metagenome (GOLD analysis project Ga0316187, IMG submission 204927) | Coastal sediment microbial communities from Maine, United States - Cross River worm burrow 1 | ecosystem: Environmental > Aquatic > Marine > Coastal > Sediment | place: USA: Maine...
AGCGCCCGCCCCTACAAGAAGGCTTGGACCAACGATGAAGCGTTTTCAGCTCTGCAGCGCCTGGCGGGAGCGGAGCTGGACAAGGAGTGCGTCGAGGCCCTCATGCTGCGGACAGACGAGGTCGAGAAGATCCAGGCGAGATTCTCCCGGGGAACCCTGACAGTGGTCGAGCAGGCTCCCACCTGAGGGAGTCCAGAGAGGAGCTGAGAAGGCGATGATCTGGAGGAAGCTGGAAAAGACGGGCCTCGTTCTGCTTGCTGCCCTGGTTGGAACAGTTGGCTTTCTGGTAGTCGGGGCGCGCGCCGAGGTGGATGAAGATCCGGTCGACACACGGGATCTGTCGCAGCTTTCCGATCAGGAGATCGAGACCATCCTCCTCGATGGCCGAATTCTAGAGAGGAAACACCTCGATGTCGGTGTGACTCTGCCGGATCGGCTCTGGCTCGAGCACGACGGCTACCGGATGAGCGCTGCTTTCAAACATCTCGATTTAGAGCGCAAGGGACTGACTCACTTCGAGAAGGCGCCTCCCGAGCTCAACTTCAAGGACAGCTATCGCTACGAGAGAGCCGCCTATCTGTTGGATCGACTTCTCGGCCTGGAGATGGTGCCGGTGACAGTGCTGCGGAGCGTGAAGGCTCACCAAGGGGCCGTCGTGGCCTGGGTCGAGGACGCCATCACCGAGCAGGAGCGGTTGCGTCTCCAGCTGGCGCCCGAGGATACCCGGCTTCTCATTCGGCAACGAGCGGCGATGAGGCTGTTCGACGCCCTGATCTACAACATCGACAACAACCTCGGTAATCAGCTGTGGACACAGCCGGACTGGCGCCTGCATCTCATTGACCACACACGCTCCTTTCGGCAGCGGAAGAGCCTTCCCGAGGGCTTCTCGAAACGCCCGGTGAGCCTCACCCCGGAGCTCTACGACGTCCTCCGCTCTCTCGAAGAGCAGCAAGTCGAGGCGGCGCTCGGCAGGGTCCTGAGTCCGGGAGAGATCAAGGCGGTGCTGGCGCGCCACAAGCTGATCTTGGAGAAGATCGAGCACGATCGCCGAGACTATGGCGAACCTTTCGTGTTTCTCGGCATGCCTGTTCCACCAGATTCCTAGGGGCACAGATAGGGCCGATAGCGGTGAACCGACCCGACTTGGTCTATATTGAGCAGACCAAAGGAGGGCTTCGGTGATCGGGGAAGCACCCGCAGCGCGGGGCGGAGGAGCTGCAGAGGCAGTGTGGAGGCGCACTCTCAGGCGCCTGGGTGTGGATTTGCGTCCAGGTGAGGGCTCTCCCGCAGCGCTCCTCTTCGCTTCACTCTTCCTGCTCCTGACGTTTCAGATCGCCACCAAGACGATCCGCCAGTCCACGTTCATCGATGCCCTGGGTGCCGCCAGACTGCCACTGGTCTATCTCCTGGTAGCGCTCGTCTCCTACCCGGTCCTTCGTCTTTACAACCGATTCGTCGATCGCTATCGGATCGACCAGTTGTTTGTCGCCTCCTGCGTCGGAATCGCCGGCAGCCTGGTCGTTTTCTGGGCGCTGATGCGCTACTCCTGGACCTGGGTGCCGGTGGTCTTCTACGTCGGATCCTCCATCGTCTACGGCATGCTGGCAAGCCAATTCTGGTTGCTGGCCACGCATCTCTTCGATCCCCGTCAGGCCAGGCGGCTGTTCGGTTTCATCGGCGCGGGGGCTCTGCTGGGTGGCGTCCTCGGTGGGCAGGTGGCGCGCCTGGCTGGAAAGCTGGTGGGCACGAGCTCGGTCCTGCTGGTGGCTGCGGTCCTGCTGGTGATCGTGGCGCTGCTCATGATGCGGGCCCGCTCCTCCGACGCCATCGGGCTCAAGGGTGAGGAGCCCGGATCGTCCCGTGGCAAGCTCGAAAAAGCCAAGGGGGGATTCGAAGTTCTGAGGCAATCTCGCCCGCTGCAAACGATTGCTGCGGTGGTGATCCTGACAGTCATGGTGGCGCAGGTCGTTGACCTTCAGTTCAATTGGGCTGTGGAACAAAGCACCACCACTCTGGACCAGAGGACGGCTTTCTACGGCAACTTCTTCAGCGTCATGGGCATCGCTGCGTTCGTGTTTCAGCTGGCATTCACCTCTCGGATCCACCGGCGGCTGGGAATCTCCTTTGCGCTACGAGTCCTGCCGGTGACCATGGCCATCGGCACCGTAGCTCTATTGCTTGCGGCGGGCTTCGTGCCCGAGATGCTGGTGGCAGCGGCGCTGATCCTGAAAGTCGGTGAGAGCGGTCTCCGATACTCTCTGGATCAGTCGACCAGGGAGCTCCTCTTCCTGCCAGTTCCATCACGGCTCCGGGTCAAGGCCAAGGCGTTCATCGATGTCTTCATTCAGCGAGGAGCCAAGGGGCTGTCCGCGCTCCTCTTGCTGCCGGTGACCTTTGGCGTCTTTACCCCGGTGCAGGCCGGCTGGATCTCACTCGTGCTCATCGCCATCTGGTTCGGCGTGACAGCCATCGCTTCCCGGGAGTACGTGCGGGCTTTCCGCGTCGGCCTCAAGCAGAGGACGGTCGACGCTTCGGTCGCCGTGGATCTGTCGGATGTCACGACCCTGGAGCTGCTGTTGGAGTCCCTGGGCAGCTCAGACCGGCGTCAGGTCCTTCACTGTCTGGACATTCTGGCGGCGAATGGGCGGGGCGATCTGGTGCCGCCGCTTCTGCTCTACCACGACGAGCCCGAGGTGCGGTTGCGAACTCTGGGCATCCTGGCAGATCTCGGGCGCGTCGACGTCGCCCCCCTTATCGAGCGACGTCTGGGGGATTCCGACCCCGAGGTGCGTGCCGAGGCCATCAGGGTGCTGGCGGGCATGCAGGGCAAGGATGTTTGCCAATTGATGCTGCCCAGGCTGGAGGAGGGGGATCCGGGTGTGCGGGCAGCGGCGGTGGCCTGCTTGGCGAACTACGGCGACGAAGCCATGACCGCCGACGCCACTCGGGTGCTCTTGAATCTACTGGCCGATGCCGAGCCCAGGATCAGGATCGAGGCTGTCAAAGCCATTGGCGCCGTGCACGAGCCGCTCTTTCAGGAAAGATTGATCCAATCGCTTTACGACTCCGACGTGGGTGTCATCAAGGAGGCCGTCGCTGCGATTCGCCGGCGAGTCGGCCGGGATGGCTTCAATCCACTCTACGTTCCGACCCTGATCGCGCTGCTCCAGAACCGCCGAGTCAGGCATGAGGCTAGAGAAGCGCTGGTGGCGTTCGGCGAGTCGACGATTCCGATGCTGGTCCATTTTATGAACCACCCCGATGAGCCCTTGTGGGTCAAGCGTGCCCTGCCGAAGGCCATCGCACAGATCGGCACCATGGCCGCGGCTCAGGCACTGCTGGATGGACTGCGGCAGGGGAGCGATAGCTTTCTGAGGCGAAAGCAGGTGGAAGCCCTGACTTGGATGCTGGAACACAACCACCGCCACGCTTTGGACAGGCAGGACGTGCAGCAGCAGATTCGGGAAGAGGCGAGACGTTTCCTGCAACGTTTGGCTGCACTGCGCGGCCTGGGTCTGCATGCCAAGGGCGATCTCTCGGGGCCTCTCGTCGTGTGGAGCGAGGAGCGGGTTCCCACCCTTCTGGATCGACTGCTGGCAGAACGAGCGGCCAGCAATCTGTGGAATATCTTCGGTCTTCTGGCGCTGCTGTTTCCACCGGAGCACATCTGGGCGGCGCATCGGAGTCTGATGAGTGGGGACAGGCTACACCGGTCCCGCTCTCTGGAGTTTCTCGACAACACCTTGGAGGGCGAGCTCAGTCGGGCGGTCTTTGCCGTCATCGACGATTGCCCTTTGAGTGAGAAGCTGACCCGAGCCACCAAGTTGTTCGACATCAGGGTCCGTTCCAGGGTCGAGACCCTGCGTGGTCTGCTGGAGGTGCATATCGGCGGCGAGCCCGACTCGGCGGGCATCGCGGCGGCTGCCCTCTATGAGATTCGAGTCGAGAGCGTCCCAGGCCTCGAGGCCGAGGTCGAGCAACTGGCGACAGGAGCTGAGGACCCCTTTGTGGGAGAAACCGCCACCTGGGTGTCGGAACGGGTGGCACGGGCCTAGCATCATGTCTGCGATGACCTATAATCCCAAGGCGATTCTGCGCCGGAGGTACCGATGAGTCCAGACGGGTCTGGAATAGCTGTGGCTACACAAGAGACGCCCTTCTGGCGGCGTCTGGCTAGCCGTCTCGGCATCGATTTGCGGCAGGGCGAAGGTATGCCCGCTATCCTGCTCTTTCTCACTTTCTTTCTCTTCATCACCTTTCAATACGCCACCAAGAGCGTTCGGCAGTCCTCGTATATCAAGGGGCTGGGTCCGGCCAACTTACCCTGGGTCTACCTGGCGGTGGCGGTTTGCTCTTACCCACTGCTCAGGCTCTATGGGCGGTTCGCTGACCGGGTCAAGCGCCACCATCTCATGGCGGCGACCTGCACCATCATCGCCATCAGCATGGTCGTGTTCTGGTGGCTATTCCAATTCACCTGGACGTGGATCCCGTTCGCGCTCTATGTCTGGATCTCGATCGCCTACGTAATGAACGTCAGTCAGTTCTGGTCGTTCTCGAACCATGTCTTCGACCCTCGTCAGGCCAAGCGCCTGTTCGGTTTCATCGGGGCGGGAGGCCTGCTGGGAGGCATCGCTGGCGGTCAGGTGGCTCGCCTGGTCAGCTATCTGGTGGACACCCGAACGACGTTTCTGGTGGCGGCCGCCATTCTCATGCTGGCTGTGGGGATCATCTTCCTGATCCAGCGGCAACGACCTGCAGACTCGGACGCCGTAGCGGGTGCAGCCGGCCTGGCCAAACTCGACAAAGCCAAAGGCGGGTTCGAGATCATCAAGAGGTCGCGACAGTTGCAGGTCATCACGGCGATCATGGTCCTGAGCGTCGTAGTGGCGCAGATCGTGGATCTCCAGTTCAACTGGGCGGTGGACAACGTCACGACCGATCTGGAAAACGCCACCCGCTTCTTCGGCAACTTCTACAGCATCATGGGGATCGCGGCCTTCCTCTTTCAGCTGGCCTTTACGGCTCGCATTCACCGGGTGCTGGGTGTCGGGGTGGCGATGAGGGTTCTGCCGGTCACCATGGCCTTCGGGACGGCGGCACTGTTTGTTTCGGCAGGGCTCTTCCCCTCGCTACTCTTGGCGACGGCGCTTTTTCTGAAGGTGGGTGAGAACGGGGTGCGCTACTCGCTCGAGCAGGCGACACGTGAGCTGCTGTTCCTGCCCGTGCCATCCAAGGCTCGCGTCAAGGCGAAGGCCTTCATCGACGTCTTCGTGCAGCGAGGCGCCAAGGGGATGGCGGCGCTGCTGCTTTTGCCCGTGACATTTCACCTCTTTACCCCGGTGCAGGCTGGCTGGATCTCACTCGTGCTCATCGCAGTCTGGCTCGTTGTCACCGTCATTGCCTACAAGGAGTATGTACATTCCTTTCTGCTCGGGCTCAAGAAGCGAAGCGTCGATGCGGAGATCCCGATAAACCTCTCCGACGTCACGACGCTGGAAATGCTCGTACAAGCTCTTGGCAGCTCGGATGCACGGCAGGTCATCCAGAGTCTCGACATCCTGGCTTCCAACAATCGAGAGAACCTGGTCTCCCCGCTTCTGCTCTACCATGATGATGCCGAGGTGCGACAGCGCACCCTCGAGATTCTGGCCAAGGCGGGGCGAGTCGACGCCTTGCCGCTCATCGAAGGGCGCCTGGCGGACCACAACCCGGAAGTCAGAGCCGGCGCCATTCAGGCGCTGGCCGAGCTGCATGGTGAGGATGCTTGCGACCTGATGCTGCCACGACTGCGAGAGAGTGACGCCGGAGTCCGTGCTGCTGCGGTGGCCTGCCTTGCCAACTACGGGACAGAGTCGATGGTGGACGAGGCCACCCGCGCGCTCAATGATCTTCTGTCCGATGCGGATCCGGAGATCCGGGCCGAGGCGGCGAAGGCACTCGGGGCCATACGTGAGCCCCGATTCCAGGAGCTGCTGATTCGTCTCCTCTACGATCGGGAGCCGCAGATCGCTCGCGAGGCGATCTCGGCTATTCGGCGCAGAGTAGCGCGGGATGGCTACAACCCGATCTACGTGCCGACCCTTGTCTCGCTGCTGAACAACCGCAGAGTGAAGCATGATGCGCGGGAGGCGCTCGTGGCTTTCGGCGAGCCCGCGATCCCGACCCTGGCTCACTTCATGGGTGAGTCTGACGAGCAGCTATGGGTGCGACGTGCTCTGCCGATGACCATTGCCAAGATCGGAACCCTGGCCGCCGCAGAGAAGCTCTTCAGGCATCTCGGTGATTCGCGCGACTCGTTTCAACGGCGCAAGCTGATCGAGTCGATAGGAGCTCTGCCGGCAGACATTCGGCATACGATCGATCTAAAGACGATCGAAGAACAGACTCATTTCGAGGCTGGGCGCTACCTTCAGGCCCTGACCGATCTGCGTGCCCTCGGCGGCATGGAGAAGAGCAGGCTCGAAGGGGGCTGTATCGTCTGGCGCGAGGATGCCCACGAACCCGACCTGGTTGAGAGACTCCTGGGGGAGCGTGCAGAAGAGCACCTGCGGAACATCTTCGGCCTGGTTGCCGCACTCTTTCCGCCGCATGAAGTCTGGGCGGCGCATCGCAGCCTGACGGGTGGCGCTGCTGGCTTGCGAAGTCACGCCCTGGAGTACCTGGACAATACCCTATCGGGGGACCTGCGGAGGAGTGTCTTCGCCGTCATCGACGATCAACCGATCGACGAGAAGCTCAATGCTGCCGAGAGGAGCTTCGGAGTGACGAGAGCCACGAAGGTCGGCACATTGGACAGGATGCTGGTTGTGCCCGAGGGGGGAGATTCCGAGGAGTGCCATCTCACTTTGGCGGCTCTCTATGCCGTTCACGAGGGAAGAGTCGCGGAGCTCTACAATCGGGTCCAGTCCCTGGTTCAGAACGCCACGGATCCGTTCGTCGGCGAGACGGCCCGTTGGGTCGCTGTCAGAGAGGGAATTTCAGCCTAGCCGTGGTGGAGGAGGGAAACCTGTGTCTGAGCTAGCCAGGATCGAAACGGTCGTTTTTCTGCAGAGTGTCGACATCTTCTCCTACTGCAAGGCGGAGGAGGTGCTTCGGATCGCCGCCATTGCTCAGGAGAGGGTGGTAGCCGCAGGAGAGAAAATCTACAGCGCGAACGAGCCGGCGGAGGGCCTGTTCTGTGTCGTTCGGGGCAGTGTCAAGATCGAGTCTTCAAACGGCGAGACCAAGAATGTCGGCCCCCTGGCGACGTTCGGTGGAATCGACATTCTTCGCAGTCGCCTGAGGACGGCGACGGCGACGGCCGAGACGGACAGCCTGCTACTGGCCATCGAGAGCGACGATCTGTTCGATCTTCTGTCGAACAACATCGAGATCGTCAAGGCTCTGTTCCGCCACCTCATCGAACGGTTCCAGGGCGAGTAGTCTGAAAAGCAAGGAGGCCTGAATGTTCGAGTCCAATTCGAAAGCCCGCCGAGTGCGGTGGATACCTGTTTTGACAGCCCTGCTGATGGTTGTCTGTCTGGCCCCTTTCGATGGCTACGCCCAGGAGGTCCCGGCCAGGGTTTTGGCGATCGGCGACAGCAATGCCGGGTACGAAAGCCTGGATGCGAGGCTCGCTGCCTTTCCCCCGCCAGGTCCTGAGTCGGAAGGCGCCAAGACGCCCGACCGGGTATTTCATGGTCCCGACGGCGCGCCCTTGCCTTTCCAAACGGTCTCCGAGGTGGAGGAGTTCTTGCGCACGGCGAATGTTGTCGACGTACAGCTCATTGGGGAGGGCGTCACCAAACCGAAGAGGATCCTCCTGAAAGCCGGCGGTGTCCAGGCGCGGGCGAAGTTCGGTTACTACGATTTCAAGGGACAGGGAGAGAAACTGGCAGACGGCACGACAGAGATGTACTTCCAGGACAGCTACAAGGCGGACATGGCGGGGTACGTACTGAGTCGACTACTGGGAATGGAGATGGTGCCGCCCGCTGTCACCCGACAGGTGGAGGGCCAGGATGGCATCGTCCAGATATGGATCGAAGACCTGACCAGCTATGAGAGCTGGATTCAGGATGGCAATTCCGGTCAGCCGGCCTCGCTCTATTTCCAGCGGCAGGTCAAGGACATGAAGACCTTCGATCTGCTGATCCGGAATATCGACCGTCACAGTCGCAACATCAACTGGGACAACGACTGGAACCTCTGGCTCATCGATCACACGCGCAGCCTGGCCAAGGATGCGACCCTCCGCAAGGAAGACTCCTTCAAGGGTTGCTCCAGGGGGCTCTTCCAGGCGATTCGAGACTTGAGCAAGAGCGATTTGGAGGCAGCTCTCGGCCCCTACCTCGGCGGGTTCGAGATCAAGGCACTCCTCAAACGACGGGACAAGCTCGTGAAGATGATCGAAGGACAGATCAAGAAGCAGGGCGAAGACAAGATTCTGTTCAACTACGGAGATGCACCGCCGGGTCTGGTCATCAGTTACGACGAAACTGCTGAGCTGGCGCCGCACGGCGCTGCAGCCAAGAGCGCTGGATAGGGTCCTCCACCGGCCTCGACCGGAGGTCTGCTGGGCTCGGTGGAGGGTTGCCTGCTGAACCCGAGAGAGTAGTCTGCGTAGTACAGGTATGAGCACGGTTCTGCCGGGGTTTCTCCCGTTCGCCTGTGTGTTGGCTCTGGCTACACCGTCGCAGGCCTCGGCGCAGTCGGTGCCTGCTGGAACCTTCGACTCCCGAGTCTTGTTGGGCCCTGATGGGAAGTCTGTCCGGCTAGCCGCCCAGGATGAGATCTTAGGATTCCTGACCAGTGCCGAAGAGCGCTCGGTCACGGTCCTGTCGCGTGGAATTACCGGGGCAAAGAGGCTGACCCTGGAACGTGGGGAGACCGCAGCTCGGGTCATCTTTCATGACGTCGATCGATACGAGCAGAAACTGAAGCGGCTGCCGAACGGCAGGACCGTGATGTATCTGCGAGACAGCTACAAGAGTCAGATAGCCGCCTATCGTCTGGGACGGCTCCTAGGAATGCAAAATGTGCCGCCGACTGTGCTGCGGGTGTCGGGAGGCGCTACGGGCTCCGCGCAGCTCTGGATCGAAAAGGCGATGACCGAGGATATTCGACTGAGCGAAGGACTCGAACCGTCGGACTACAATCTGTGGAACCAGAGCCTGGCCGACATGCAGATTTTCGACAATCTCATCAACAACATCGATCGCAACCAGGGCAATATGTTGGTGGACTCCTTCGGCAATCTCTGGTTAATCGATCACACGCGTGCGTTCGGGCAGGACAACGTACTTCCACTCCCCGAGATGATCACCCGGTGCTCGAACCGTATGCTGCAGGCCATTCGGTCGCTGGACGAGCGGACCCTGCGGGAAGACCTCGGACCCTACCTCACCGGAGTCGAGATCGAGGCTCTGTGGCGTCGTCGAGAGAGAGTATTGAATCGAATCGAGGAGACTATCGACGTCATGGGCAGGGACAAGGTCCTGTTCGACTATGGCGATCCCGATCCCGGCGTAACCATTCTGCATGAGTGACCGGCTGCGGTCCAGCGGTGGAGGTGGTGGCGCCGCAGATGGCGAAGAGTGGGCTCACCCTTCCTCGGGCTCCACAGGGGTAGACTTGCCCGAATGACGAAGACCTCCTTCCCCGATCTGAGAGCTTTCCTCGAACACCTGCGACGATGTGGGGATCTCGCCGTGGTGGAGGCACCCGTCGACCCTCGGCTGGAGGTGGCAGAGGTTCATCGTCGGGTGATCGCCGCCGACGGCCCAGCTCTGCTCTTCACCAACCCCGTGGGCTCGGCCTATCCACTGGTGACGAATCTCTTTGGATCTGCCCGCCGGGCGGAGGCAGCCTTCGGGCCTGAGCCTTTGCGTCTCATCGAGCGCCTCGTGTCGCTCTCGCAGGATCTGTTGCCTCCGACGCTGTCAGGCCTCTGGGGTGCGAAGGATGTGGCCTGGAAAGTGCTGCGAATCGGCTCCAGGAAGACCGGTCAGGGTCCGGTCATGCAGAAGATCAGCCGAGAACCGGACCTGAGCCAGCTCCCCGTGATTACCTCCTGGCCGGATGACGGAGGGCCGTTCATGACACTTCCTCTGGTCTTCACCGAGCACCCAGAGGGTGCCGGCCACAATCTCGGGATGTACCGGATGCAGGTGTATGACCGACGTTCAACTGGAATGCACTGGCAGATCGGCAAAGGGGGTGGCTTTCACTACGCCGTGGCGGAGGCTCTCCAGCAGCCTCTCCCAGCGACGGTCTATCTCGGAGGACCTCCGGCGCTGATTCTCGCCGCGGTAGCTCCTCTGCCCGAAAACGTCCCCGAGCTCATGCTGGCCTCGCTGATCGCCGGCGAGAAGCTGCGTGTCTGCTCGGGACCCGACGGTGCCGGTCTGCTGGCAGATTGCGAGTTCGCTCTTGGGGGTAGGGTGGCTGCCGACCTGCGCCGTATGGAGGGCCCGTTTGGCGACCACTATGGTTACTATTCCCTCGCCCACGACTACCCGGTCTTCGAGGTCGATTGGCTGGCCTGTCGCCGGGATGCGATCTATCCGGCGACTGTGGTGGGGAAGCCCCGCCAGGAAGATTTCTTCATTGGGGATCTTCTGCAGGAGTTGCTGGCGCCCCTGTTCCCGTTGGTGATGCCGGGAGTGATCGATCTCTGGTCCTACGGTGAGACCGGCTATCACTCGCTGGCAGCAGCCGTCGTCAAGGAGCGCTACAAGCGCGAGGCCATGGCCAGCGCTTTTCGAATTCTGGGCGAAAGCCAGCTCTCACTTACGAAGTTTCTGTTGATCACCGACCAGAGGATCGACCTGAGGAGTTTCAAGGCTACCCTCGAGCACATTCTGGAGCGCACCCGACCCGAGACCGATCTCTTCGTTCTCAGCAACCTCTCGATGGATACGTTGGACTACTCTGGGCCGCGAGTCAACGAGGGCTCGAAAGGAGTCTTGCTGGGGTTGGGAGAGCCGGTGAGGCAGCTGCCTGGAGAGTTTCGGGCCGACGTCTTGCCGTCAGGGGTGACCGAGGTCCAGGTTTTCTGTCCGGGCTGCCTGGTTATCGGCGGCCCACCACAGCCCGATGAGCCCCAGGCGGGTGAGCGTCTGGCAGCCGAGGCGGTATTCCGCGACTGGCCCTTGCTCGTCCTGACTGACGAGCCGGTCCGAGCTGCCGCCAGCGAGATGAATTTCCTTTGGACGACCTTCACCCGGTTCGAACCGGCTGCCGACATTCATGCGGCCGCAAGTCGAGTGGTACGCAACCACGTCGCCTACAGCCCGCCCGTTCTGATCGACGCTCGGCTCAAGGAGGGTTTTCCAGCGGAGCTGTTCTGTTCCCCAGAGATTGCCGAGAGGGTGACGCGGAGATGGAAGGAGTACTTTCCGCAGGGCGGTGTCGAGATGGGCGACTCGGACCGAGGCCATCTGGATTGACCGCATCGGAGGAGATATGAACCTGGAGCTCGAGGGAAAGATAGCCATGGTTACGGGTGGCAGCAGAGGCCTCGGCAGGGCCATCGCGATGAGACTGGCGGCGGAGGGTTGCGGGCTGGCCATCTGTGCGCGAGGTGAGGAGGCCCTTGTCGAGGTGGCAGAGGCGGTGCGAGGGATGGGTCGCCCGGTCTACCACGAGCCCCTCGATGTAACCGAGGCCGAGAGCGTCGACTCGTTTGTAGAGCGGGCCGCGCGGCAGCTCGGAGGGCTCGACATCCTGGTCAACAACGTGGGCGGAAATCGGCGCGTGGCCTTCGCCGATTCCGAGGATCGAGATTGGCAGGAGATCCTCGAGGTCAACTTCCATTCCCATGTGAGATTCAGTCGGGCGGTCATACCGCATATGCGACGCCATTCCTCCGGCGTCATCCTGTTCATCGCCTCTATTTTCGGTCGGGAAGCCGGTGGCCCCGGCTTGTCGATCTACAACACCACCAAGTCGGCCCTCATCAGCCTGGCCAAGATCATGGCCCTGGAGCTGGCCCCGGAGGGCATCAGGGTCAACAGCATCGCCCCCGGCTCGATCCGCTTCCCCGGGGGTAGCTGGGACCGTCGGTGCCAGGAGGATCCTGAAGGCATGGCGGAGTTCATCCGAGTGAATCTGCCTCTGGGGCGTTTTGGCACCGCCGAGGAACTGGCCGACGTTGTGACGTTCCTGGCCTCACCACGGGCAAGCCTCATCACCGGCGCCTGCCTCAACGCCGACGGTGGCCAGTCGCACTCTCTGATCTAGCCCGACCTCCTCACCAGCGTTCGGCTGCAAGATCGAATATGCCTGAATTTACTACGTTTTCCGCCCTCATCCCTCCTCGACGTACTTCAAGTACGCCTGCGGGGGCTGCGGTTCTCAGGCCTTGTACCTCCGGGCATCTTCGCCCTTTCGCTGCGAAGCTGGTGAGGAGGTCGGGCTAGCCTAGCTGAAGCCGATCAGGTTGATGTGGAGCGTTCGCGCCAGGCCTGCCGCCGGTCCCCACTGCACGAGAACCGGACTCTGGTAGGTGCCCTGCACGATGGCAGGACCCTCGCCGCGGTCACTCACCAGGAGGCTAACCGAGCGCTTCATGCGGAGGAACTTCTGGGCCGGGCCGGCCAGGAAGCGAGCCATCAGGTGCTCGAAGCGGGACTCGCTGATGCCGGTGGCATCCAACACTTCGTTGAGAACTCTCACCAGATCGTAAGTCGCGTAGTCGCGGGTTTTGCTAAGTACCCGACGTGGGTCCCTCAGGAGTCTGCGTCCCTGCCGGGCCATGAAGCGCACCGGATCCTTGAGCACCTCGGCGAGGTCGTGGCGCATCAGGAGGGTCTCGTACTCGTTGACCGTCAGACCGCTGAGGGTCTCAGTGGCATCCAGCGAAACGTCGATGCGACCTTTCTCGACACCATGAGTGCGAACCATCTGGTCAATGCACTCGAACAACCCGATGTCCGGATCCTTCAGATTCACGGAATCGATGGGATGTCTGGAGACGGGTACCGCGAACTCGAGGCCGTCGATCTTCTCCTCACGGTTGTAGGCCAGAGCGGTGGTACGGCGTTGGCGCACGCCGTGCTCGTGGACGCCGTCCAAGTCGATGAAATGCGCCGCGGTTTCGGCTCCGTTGGTGTACGTGACACAGTTCTTGAGCCCCGAGCTGATGAAGGCCAGATGGGAGTCGGCGTTCTTGGGCTCGGTCTGCCGCTGCTCATCGCTCAGCTCAGCCCTGAGATGCAGCTTGTCGTGCTCGTAGTTGGCATTCGGAGGGAAGATCTGCTGGAACAGGTGGAGAATGGACCCCAGGCGATCTCGGCTGTAGCCGAGTCGCGAGGTAAGGCTCTGATCCAGATACCCGGCGGTCGTGTGGTGGGAGCAGTAGAGTGTCCTGCGATACTTGGCAAAGACATCGCCGAGTTCCTCTCGGATACGCTGACTGACATCGATGACGTCGAGCCGATCGGCGGGTTCCAGCACCAAGGTGATTTCGGTCGGGGAAATACCCATCACGTGCCTCCTGGAGTCTGAAGCGCGAATTCTACTCTTTCGAATGGAAATCACAAGGATGGAGTCCGTCATTACAGTCGAAACGGGGCCGCTGCGAGCTGCCCAACGAGGCCTGTCGGGATCGATGGGAGGAGTGTCTTGGTAGGCCTTGTGGGGCTTGCCTGAGGAGGCTTGCATGAGAGGTGTCGAACAGATTCCCTGGCTCTATGACGGCTATATGGCCTTGATGGAAGCTGTCGGCTTCAGGCAGTGGCGGCGCTGGGTTGTGCGGGGAGCCAGGGGTCGAACGCTCGACCTCGGTTGTGGTACTGGACGCAACCTGCGGCTGTTCGAGGAGCAAGCCGATGTCACCGGTCTCGAGCTGGAGTTACGCATGGCGCGCCGGGCGAGAGGAAGGGCTCACGGTCGGCCTCTGGTCGTGGCCAGAGCGGAGAGCCTCCCTTTCCGGTCCGGAGCCTTTGACACGGTTGTCAGCAGCCTGGTGTTCTGCTCGGTGAGAAATCCCGAACAGGGCCTGCTGGAAGTGCACCGTGTGCTGGTGGCCGATGGCAGGCTGCGTATGCTGGAGCATGTCCGCTCGGCTTGGGCTCCCCTGGCCAGGATGCAGGACCTCTGTCAGCCGCTGTGGACCGGCGTCACGGGTGGCTGCCACCCCAATCGTGAAACCGAGAAGGTGGTCGAACAAGCAGGCTTCACCATCAATCGGTCGAGTCGGCGGGCTCGGGGCACGATGCGTTGTTTTACGGCGACTCCTAGCGCCGATCTTCCGACTCGATAGCGATTCCGGCGACGAAGATCGGCGTCACCTCACCACCCGGGCCATTCCGGGTGCGTGCCAACCGGCTCCATCGGACAGCTCCTGTTACCCTGAAGCTCATCCAGGGTCGACCCAATCGGAAGGTGTACAGAGCCCCGACGCGAAGGCTGTGGGTGGTCTCGATCGCCAGTCCACCGGCACTGAGATTGAGTAGCTCCCCACTGACGACCCCGTTGTGGACGTGTACTCCCTGAATGGTTCGGCGGGGATGGCCTCGGCGTTCCTGGATCGACATCATGGACTCCTTCTGGGTTGCATGACTGGTGTCGGCGATCTGACGCCGCGCTGTCGGCGAAGCGGCCTTTGCGCTCCATGGATCCTTGACGGGAAAGGACGCGTCGAGCTTGCAGGACTGACAGACCAGCCAGACCCCGATCGCCGTGGAGGCGGATCCGCGCTCTACCCGGTGCTAGAATCGCGCGGCTCATAGCAGCGCGAGGAGAGAGAATTGGCGAAGCGACACAAAACAGTGGGTGTCACAGTCGGATCCATTCAGGTGGGGGCTGGTGCTCCGATCGTGGTCCAATCGATGACCAACACGGACACGGCCGATATCGACTCCACCTACCAGCAGGTACTCGAGCTTGCGGAGGCCGGTTCCGAGCTGGTCCGAATCACGGTCAATACGGCGGCCGCGGCGGCCGCGGTACCCGAGGTCAAGCGGCGTCTGGAGGACGCCGGTCGCCTCGTGCCGCTGATCGGAGACTTCCACTACAACGGCCATGTTCTTCTGGCTCAGTTCCCCGACTGCGCGGCAGCCCTCGACAAGTTCCGCATCAATCCCGGTAACGTGGGGCATGGCGAGCGCCGGGACGACAACTTCGCCACCATCTGTAGGATCGCCGCGGAGCTCGATACGCCGATCCGAATAGGTGTCAACGGCGGCTCTCTGAACCAGGATCTCGTGATCGAGAAGATGCAGCAAAACACTGACCAGGGGCTGGGCAAGACCTCGGAAGAGATCCTCAACGATTGCATGATTCTCTCGGCTGTACAGTCGACCGAATTGGCTCTGGCATGCGGTGTACGAAGGGATCAGATCGTCCTTTCATGCAAGGTCTCTCGGCCTTGCGATCTGATTGCTGTCTATCGCCGCCTGGCCGCCGAGTCCGAGCAACCTCTGCATCTGGGTCTGACCGAGGCCGGGATGGGGATGAAGGGTCTGGTTTGGTCGGCTTCGGCCATGGCGGTGCTACTCGAGGAGGGGATCGGCGACACGATCCGCATTTCCCTGACTCCGAGACCGGGCGCCGATCGACGGGAGGAGGTTTACGCCTGTTTGGAGCTCCTGCAGGCTCTCGACCTGCGTCGCTTCGCTCCCAGTATTACCGCCTGTCCAGGTTGTGGGCGAACCACCTCCACGACGTTCCAGGAGCTGGCCCAGAGGGTCCAGGAGTACGTGCGAGAGCGCATGCCCCAATGGAAGGAGCGCTTCGCAGGCGTAGAGACGATGACCGTAGCCGTCATGGGCTGCGTGGTGAACGGTCCAGGCGAATCGAGGGCCGCGAACATCGGAATCAGCCTACCTGGAACCGGGGAATCGCCGCGCTGCCCCGTCTACGTCGACGGTCGCCAGATGACCAGCCTTCAGGGGAACTTTTCAGAGCTCTCGGACGCCTTTCGTCAGATCATCGAGGACTACGTCGAAACGAGCTATTCACCTATTACAACGGCATCGGCCGAGAGCTGATGACCGATCCGATCCATCGGTCAGCTCCCTGACCGTTCGGAGGTATCCATGCCTGTTTCCTCAGAGGACTATCGCGACGCACTGCGGCACTTTCCGGCCGGGGTCACCATCGTCACCATCAAGGCCGGCGAGCAGGTCCACGGGTTGACGGTTTCGGCCTTTGCCTCTGTATCGCCCGACCCGCCCCTGATCGCTGTGATGATCGACCATCGACACCACGCCTATCCGTTGTTGGAGGAGGAGGGTGCCGTGTTCGCGGTCAACATATTGCGGGAAGATCAGATCGACCTGTCGAACCGCTTCGCCTGGGTCAAGGATGAAGACCGCTTCGCAGAGGGCAACTGGCACAAAGCGGTGACGGGAGCTCCCGTACTGGCCGACGCGCTGGTCTGGCTCGACTGCACGATTCATGGCAGGCGTCCTGCTGGGACCCACACGATCTATCTTGGTGAAGTGCAAGCGAGTGGCGTTCCGGAGCCCGACGCGCCTCCCCTGGTCTACTGGAATCGGGGCTATCGGAGGGTTCATCAGCACGAAGAAGAATAGAACGGAGCTGGAATCGATCGAATCGAACAGCTTCCAGGCACCGATCTTGAATAGAAGATGGGGGCTTCTGGTCGGGTAGGAGTCGACCTACAACCGAAACGAGGTTTGAGTTTGAGATTGCGCAACAATCAGGGTGAAATGCGCCATGTCCGCACCCGACTTCCTTGGGCACGATGTGCGTCGCGGATTGCCGTTATGGCATGGCTGGGCCTTCTGTGGGCAGGCCTGCTTGGAGGTCAAGCGGCTGCCGAAGTCGGTCCGAGCCGCCACGAGATCGAGCTGGAAGCCCTCAACCCGGGGGGCGAAGTCGTGACCGATCAGGTCGCCGGCCGCGTCGAAGCCCTTGTCGACGGGCAGACCGTAGCGATCTCCGAGCTCGGAGAGGCAAGCGGCGAGTGGCGGGTAGTGCTGTTGTTCGATCAGGTTCTTACCAGTCCCCTGGACTTCGGCAACGCCGCGCTGCAGCTGGCGGAGCGCTCCAGGGAGCTGACTCGCCTGGGCCCCGTCGAGATCCTCCTCGCCGGCCGCGAGATGAGGACCGGTTTGCCGGCCACCCGCGATGCGAATGTCCTCGAACAGGCCCTGCATTGGATTCGACTGCGGGAAGAGTCCGACAACCTTCAGGAAGAGCTGCGTTGGAGCCTGCTGGAAGACACTGGCCTCCTAGGTGATGGGGAGACCTCCTCGGGAGTTGCCCGCAGCGAAGCAGCTGACGTGGAGGTTCGGGTTCGGATGGCGGTCCGGGACGAGGCAGAGCTGCTGCGGGAGTACCATGAACAGCTGCTTCTGTGGGTGAGTGAGGAGACAACTCCGGGGCCCAAAGTAATCTTCATGGTGGCCAGCGGCTACGATGCCGATCCCGACGAGTTCTACCGATCTCTTCTGGTGCGCGAGTACGGAGAGCCCACCGCCGCACGATTGGCTCCCCAGCCGTTGCGTCCTTCAGCGCTCGAAGTGGCTCAGACCTTTTCAGCTTACGGTTGGGTGGTGCTGCCCTACGTTCCCGAGCAAAGGGCCAATGAGCTCCTGGAGCCGGATGAAGACGCGCCACTGGAGCAGGAGGGCAAGGACAAGGTCGATGTCATTATTCAAGATGGTCGCATTGTGGACAAGACAACGATCGGAGTCGATCCCCTCAAGTGGCTCCGGGAGCGTCGCGAAGAGGCTCAAAAGCAGGAGGGTGGACCGCCCCTGGTTCTGGACCCGGCCGTGCCCTTGCAGGTGCTGGCTGAGGCCACCGGCGGAGAGCTGATCCGGGGCAAGTTCCAGCTCTCGGACTTGATCGAGCGTCTACCCCGGCGTCAGCGACTAGATCTCGGTGAGATCGAGGCCAGTGGTCGGCAACTGTTGGAGGTTCGTCTGATCGCTCGCGGAGACGACTCGGGGTCGATTCTCCGCTATCGTCGCTGGCTCTCCGACATCACGCCGGAAGTGGTTTCGCAGACCCGCGCCGCGCGGATTCTCCAGAACGACCTCGATGATGGTGAGCTGCCGTTGGTGGCGGCCTTGCAGCCGAGCGAGGACGGTCAGAGTGCGCGGCTGGTGGTCAAGAGGGATGTCTACGACGTGGAGAACGGAGCTCGATCCTCCCCCCTGCGGGTCACGGTGGCTGTTCCAAGGGAAGGAGAACAGCCTGAGATCTTCCACGAGGAGCACTTGGGCTGGGGTCTTGTCGGTGACGGAGAAGTTCCCGTGGATTCCGTCTTGGAAGTCGAGCTCGGTCGTCAACCGGAGGGGCCGGTCGTGGTGCTTGTAGAGGAGCTGGACAGGGGAGTCTGGGGCGCGACCTTCGCTTCGTTCGTGGAACCGGGTGCGACGGTCTCTATGACCGACAGCCTGGAATCACTGGTTCTGCCGGCACCCCAGGTGATTCACCTCATGGCGCCCAGGCAGGGTTTTGCCATGGGGCGAACCCTGATGGAGACCGTTGTCTCTCGCAGCGAGGTGGCGTCGGTGGAATTCCTCATGGATGGGGAGAGCAAAGTGGTGCGGGACTCGCCACCTTTCAGCGCCAGCCTCGACCTGGGACCGCTTCCCCAGCCGAGACGGGTCACGGTCGTGGCGCGGGATAGCGCAGGAGTGGAGTTGGGTCGCGACTTTCTGATCGTCAATGAGGGCTCGGGTGTCTTCGGTGTGCGTATCGTCAAGCCCAGACCTGGTGAAGAAGGGCAACCGCAGCGTTTCGCGGGGCCGATCGACGTCCATGCCGAGGTGGAGCCGCGCCGGGGCCAGGGAATCGATCGAGTGGAGTTCTACTGGAAGGAGGCCCTGGCGGCGACCCGCTATGCGCCACCCTACCGACAGCGAATTGTCATTCCTCCGGAGGCGCCCCGGGGCTTCATTCGGGTTGTGGCTTATCTGGAGGATGGCAACAGCTCCGAGGATGTGGTCTTTCTCAACAGCCCGGGCTCCAGCGAGAGGCTGCAGGTCAACTTGATGGAGCTCTACGTGGTCGTGACGGATCGCAAGGGCCGGCCGGTCACCGACTTGCCCCGAGAGAGATTCCGGGTTCTCGAAGACGGGGTGGCCCAGGAAATCGGCACCTTCAACGACGCGGGTGATTTGCCGCTGACGGTTGGTCTCGCCATCGACAGCTCGGCGTCGATGTTCGTCAAGCTGCCCGAAGTCCAGTTCGCGGCGGCGGAGTTTCTGCGCGGCCTGGCGACGCGCCGGGATCGCGCCTTCGTCGTGGGTTTCGGCACGGAGCCCCGCTTGACCCGCAATACGACCTCAGACCTGCCGGAAGTCATCAAGTCGCTCGACCTGCTGCAACCGGATGGGCAGACCGGGATCTGGAAGGCGGTCGTCTATTCGCTGGTGCAGCTGCAGGGAGTACCGGGAAAGAAGGCTCTAGTCGTCTACACGGACGGTGCCGACGAGGACCCCGACTTCGCCTACCGCACGGCGTTGCGATTCGCGCGCAAGGTCGGCGTTCCGATCTACGTGATCCTCTCCAACAACGAGATCAATCGGACCCGGGGTAAAGGTTTGAGCGTTCGGGGCTTCTTGGAGCGCCTCGAGACGCTCACCACCTCGGTAGGTGGGAAGGTGTTCTTCGCTCGGGTCGGCCAGGACCTGCAGGACGTCTATGCAGAGATCGACGAGGAGCTGCGCAGTCAGTACCTCGTCGGCTACTACTCGGAGTACACGGGAGGAGAGGAATGGCGACAGATCGAGGTTGGAGTCGAAGGTGGAGGCTTGAGCGCACGCACGATCGCGGGGTACTACCGGTGAGGCCCGGCCCATGTCGTTCCTGAAGATCCTCGGTATTGGAGGTGAGGAGGACTCTCAGGCGGCCGAGGGCACAGCCACCGTCCGCAAGATCGTCGCCGAGTTGGAGACGATGGACCCCGACAAGGCGCGTTACGTTGCCGCTTTCGCCTACATTCTCGGACGAGTGGCGCACGCCGATCTGGACATCAGCGAGGTGGAAACTCGCAAGATGGAGGAAGTCATTCAACGGCTCGGACATCTGCCCGAGGAGCAGGCCATTCTGGTCGTGCAGATTGCCAAGAGTCAGAATCGCCTCTTCGGACACACTGAGAATTTCCTTGTGACCCGCGAGTTCGTGCAGGTCTCGACCCTGGAGCAGCGACAAGAGCTTCTCGACTGTCTCTTTGCAGTCTCTGCCGCCGACGAGTCCATCACCTCGGCGGAGGAGGCTCAGATTCGCCAGATTGCCAGTGAGTTGGGGTTCAGCCACCGGCAATTCGTCGAGGCCCGCAGGGTGTACTCCCAGCACAGAGAGGTGCTGAAATCCCTGCAGAAGCCCTCTTCCTGAGTCTGATCGCGACTTACAGGACTCGTTCAGTTGGCCTTGATCGAAGCTCGGTCGCTGGTGGATTCCAGTGGCTGGGACTCGGCACGGGGACTCGCTTCCATCGGCCGCCCCTTTCTCCATCGGCGGTGCGCCCAAAGCCACAATTCCGGCCACTCTCGAATCGCTTCTTCGATCGTGCGGAGGTACTGCAGAGTGAGGCGATCGACTGCATCTTCGCCGTTGGTCTCGGGGAAGATCGGCGGCCGGTAGACGATTCGACAGCGCTTCCAGCCCTCCAATGGAATCCCGAAGACGGGGACTACCGGGGCACCGGTGCGCAGAGACAGTCGTGCCATCAGAGGGGTTGTGTAAGCCGGGTGGCCGAAGAAGTCGTAGGCTCTGCCTTCGTTCGGGTGGACACGCTGATCGATCAGGAGGCCAGTGACGCCACCGCTCCTCAGGGTTCGAATCAGCTGTCGCGCCGCACCGCGCTTCATGATCGTCCGGTTCCCGAAGCGCTCCCGTATTCGGCGGATTTCCCTTTCGAGATAGGGATTGTCGAGGGGCCGCGCGACGAAGGAAACTGGCTTGCCCCGAAGCACCGGAGCTTGCGCGAGAGCCTCCCAGTTGCCGATGTGGGCGGTCATCAGCAAGACGCCCTTGCCCGCTTGCTCGGCCAGTTCGAAATTCTCCCAGCCTTCGAAATCGAGGCGGGCCAGGTAACTCTCGCGGTCCATTTCCGCGGTGGTGGCGAGTTCTACTGCCGCCGTGCCGATGTTGCCAAAGGACTCCCTCGCAACGCGCTTGCGGCTGGCCGACGGCCACTCGGGAAAGGCGAGCTCGAGGTTCTGCAGCGCCACTCGTCGATGTCTGGCGTCCAGAAGGTAGCCGATCCGGCCGCCCCATCGCCCGAAAGCCAGTCTCATCGTCTCAGGCAGTAGGCTCACCAGGGACTTGGCTCCCCTATAGGCACCCAACTCCAGCCTGTAGCGGACAGGGTGCTCTTTCGGTCGCTGTTTTCTGTGCGTCATCGTCTCGATCTGACACCTTGTTGGATGTCGACTCCTCGGTCCAGGCCAGTAGTGGGCCCACGAAATACCCTCGACCAGGTGGCCCCAGGACAGAAAAAGGCCGCCGCCTGCCATCAGGCAGGTGCGGCTCGAGGATTATAACCGTGGTGTCTGGTTGGATCGAACCCTCAGCCCGCACTATTCATGGGCCCCACGGCATCTAGTGGAGATCGCCCGCCATCTCAGGGAAGTCCTCGCTCGTCGCTCCTCAACAACCTTCAAGGTTGCCTCCGGTGCTCCTCCCTGCGGGTGACCAGACCTGACGGAAGCTTTCCACAATCTGCTCGCGTGGTCATGAATAGTGCGGCTAGAGCGCCAAGAGGCTCTCCAGGATCGCGCCCTTGGCCAAGAGAACCTTGTAGGCGTTCTGTTCCAGGGGCTGAGCTCCGGCTACCGCGGCAGCAGCAGCGTCGGCCGCCACAGAAGGGCTTGGCTGCTTTCCGATGAGGGCCCTTTCAGCGGCCTCCGCCCGCCAAGGTACAGGCGCCACACCTCCAAGAACAAGTCTGGCTTCGGCGATTGTGGAACCGTTCATTCGAACCGCGAGGGCGACACTGACGAGGGCGAAATCCCAAGCGCCTCGCTCGCGGATCTTGCGGTAGGAGCTCTTGATCCCGCTGGCCCCTGGCAGAAGAACCTCGGTGACGATTTCACCCGGCTCCAGGAGGTTCTCGCGGATCAGGTCCTGATCTGGCAGCACGAAGAAGTCCTGCAGGGGCATGGAGCGGTTCCCGGCGGCTCCCGAGATGTGGATTTCCGCCCCGAGTGCCACCAGCATCGGTGCCGTGTCGGAGGGGTGGACGATGTAGCATGGATCGCCACCAAAGATGGCGTGGTAGCGGTTCTCACCCTCCACGGCATAACACAGGTCGCCGCCCTTCTTGGCGCAATGGAAGTCGCCGCGAAAGTACCAGCAGCGGGGTCGCTGACACAGATTGCCGCCAAGAGTGCCCTGATTCCGGAGCTGGGGGCTGGCGACATCGCCCGCTGCCTGGGCCAGACCCGGATAGCTCTCTTGAACCAGGGGACTCTGTGCAATCTCCGAGATCGTGGTCAGGGCACCGATCCGCAGACCTCCGTCATCGGATCTGTTGATTCCCTTGAGCTCCTCCAGACCGCTGATGCTGACGATCTTTTCGACCTCGAAGACCTCGTCTCGGGCACAGCCCAGAATGTCGGTGCCACCGGCGTGAACATGGGCTCCTTCGCTCGCCAGGTTGTCGAGAGCCTCCTGCTTGGAACGTGCACGAATGTAGGCGAAGTTCGGCAACATGTTCAGGCCCTCCCCTGGTCTTGGACCGCTAGCAGCTCCAGGAGTCTGGTGGGGTTGATCGGTGACTCCGTCACGCGGACTCCGGTGGCGTGGTAGACCGCGTTGGCTATGGCGGCGGCCGTAGGGATAGTGACCGGCTCTCCCAGCCCCTTGGCGCCGGTGGTGTTGCACTCCAGATCCTGGATCTCGATGGGCAAGGACACCATATCGGCCGGCACATCCAGAGAGGTGGGAATCTTGTAGTCGTGCCAGTTTCTGTTGACCATCTTCCCGGTCTGCTTCTCATCCAGGACGCGCCGTTCCGTCAACCCGAAACCGATGCCCATGACGATGCCGCCGTAGACCTGATTGTCGTAGGTCAGGCGGCTCATCACCCTGCCGCTGTCATGGGCCCCCAGGAAACGGAGAACCCTGACTTCGCCCGTCAGCTTGTTGACCTCGACTTCACAGAATTGAGCGGCGAACGGGCAGGTCGCCTTACCTTCGGGATTGGGTCCACGGTAGCCGATTCCGACGACCGTTCTGCGGCGTTGAAACTGGCTTATCTCTTTGACTGCCATGCGCTTGGAGGAATCACGCGACGAAAAGACCTCACCCTCATGGAGCTGCAAATCGCCTACCGGAGTCTCCAGGTCTTCGGCCGCCATGACCAGGAGTTGTTCTTTGCAGTCCAGGGCCGCGGCGCGCACAGCAGGTGACTCGGTGGGGACCGTCTTGCTGCCACCGCTGGCGGTGGCGAACTCCGTGGTCCCGGTGTCGGCATGCTCGATCTGGATGCGCTCCAGAGGTGCGCCCAACTCTTCGGCTACGACCATTGCCATGACCGTCTTGGTCCCGGTGCCGATATCGCTGGCACCCATGTTCAGGTTGACGCTGCCGTCGGCGAAGTACTTCACGATCGCTGTCGAGGGCGGCCCGCCCGCCCCAGCTACCCAAGTACAGCCCCCCATCCCGACTCCCCGGACCAGCGCACCATCTGCGGCCGGTCGGGCTCGTGCGGCGGCCCAACCGAAGGCCCTGGCACCCTCCTCGAGGCATTCCTTGAAGCCTGTCGAGGTGTAGGGGATGTTCCCTCGAGCCTGGCTCACCGTGGTGAGGTTTCTGAGCCGCAGCTCTAGTGGATCCAGCCCGAGCTTCTCGGCCAGGGCATCGAGAATCTGTTCGAGAGCCCAGGACCCCTGTGGGTGCCCAGGCGCACGCATGGGTCTCTCTTCGCCGGCGTTGATGTAGGCGCTCTGCCCCTTGGTCCGTACGTTCGGGCAGTTATAGAGGTCGCGAATCTGCCAGTCGAACAGCCCAGTACCGTAAGGCGAGTAGGCTCCTCCGGAGCCCAATGCCTCGAAGTCGAGGGCTGTCAGCGTGCCATCTCGCTTCGCCCCGGCTTTGAGGCGCATGGTGCCTCCAGGCCGGTTGCCGACGCAGAGGAGCGTCTCTTCCCGGCTCAAGAACACCTTCACCGGCTTGGCGGTCTGCTTGGCCAACAAAGCGGCTATCAGGGTGTATTTGCCGATGGCCAACTTGGATCCGAATCCACCCCCCACGTAGTGCCCTATCACCCTCACATGGCTGAGTGGAAGATCGAGGGCTGCGGCGGTCTGGCTCTGAACGTTGTAGACGCCCTGAGTCGACTCCCACAGGGTCAGCTTGTCTCCTTCCCAGCGAGCTACACAGCCGTGGGGTTCCAGTGGGGTGTGAAGAAGGAAGGGAACTGCGAAGGTCTCTTCAACGACCGCGTCGGCCGCGTCGAATCCCGTGCCTACGTCCCCTCGCTCGTAGGTCGATGCCTCGCCAGCGCTGTTGCCGTCCGGATGAACCTTGGGAGCTCCCGGCTCGAGGGCAGCCTGTGGATTCGAGACGGCTGGCAGTACGTCGTAGACCACCTCGATGGCGCGCAAGGCGTCGTGCGCCTGATAGGGGGTCGTTGCCGCAACGGCCGCCACGGCTTCGCCCTCGAACCTGCAGACCGAGTCGAACAGGACCGAGGCCGGGCCTTCGCTCTCGGGCTGCCAGGGGATATCAGTACCGGGGCTCTCCGCCGTCAGAATCGCCCGTACGCCAGGCATCTTCTCGGCAGCGGTTGTATCGAGACTCCGAACTCTGGCGTGTGAGTGCGGGCAACGCAGCACGGCGCCGTACAGCATGTCCGGCAGGTTGACATCCGATGGGTAAATGGCAGCGCCGCTCAAACGCTGGTAGGCGTCGACGCGGGGCAGAGCCTGGCCGATGACCTTGGTTTCGGTCCAGTGGTCCTGTCGTTGCTTCGGCTCCGGCGTTTCAGGAATCGGGCCGCGCTCATAGTACCTGGCCTCCTTCATGACCCACCTCCCCGGCCTCGCTTCAGATCAGCCGCCAGGCGGGCGGCCTTGAAAATATTGGGGTAGGTTCCACAGCGGCATAGATTGCCGCTCACGCCGGTGCGGATCTGCTCTAGGGACGGGTCGGGGTTGGAGCGCAACAGCCCTTCGACGGCCATCACCTGCCCCGGAGTGCAGTAGCCGCACTGAAAGGCGTCCTTCTCCGCGAAGGCGCGCTGGACGTCGCCGAGCTCCTCGCCGTCGAGTAGCCCCTCCAGGGTCGTGATCTCGCTGTCCTCCGCCTCCAGGGCGAGGGTCATGCAGGAATAGCGGGGCACATCGTCCATGAGAACCGTACAGGCACCACACTCTCCCCGATCACAGCCGAGTTTGGTCCCGGTCATGACCAGCTGCTCTCGCAGAACGTAGGCGAGTGACCAGCGTGGCTCCACCAGCAGCCGCTTGCGGACTCCATTGATTCGCAAAGTGACGGGCACGGTTTGGCCAGCCTCGATGATGGCAGCGGAATCGGTCTCTGTGGCTCCTTCCAAGGCCGGCGCGCCGGCGGCCAAACCCACGGCACCGATCCCGGCGCCGGTCAGGAAGTGCCGACGAGTGACTCCTGACTCGGGCCCGTTCTTCTTCTTCCGGTGGTTGTCTTTCATCAGATTCCTCCGGGTGGATGGCTGATTGTGAACAACTATACCTCGGTATGGGACGCTTGACACATCTACGTCGAGGCGGGATGTGGCGACGTCGGGGAGAGTCGGCGCAGGAGCGAAAGACACGCCTCACCAGTGCTCGATTCGCTCCAGTCGAGCCATGAACTCGAAGGCCTCGTCCCGATGGCACGTCCGACAGGTGAGCTCATCAGGGATCCGGCCCCCGTTGGCCAGGAAGGCACCTCGATCCTTCATGATCTCCGGATCCACATAGGATGATCCTGGGCCGTGGCAGGCTTCGCATCCCACGCCCTGTCGTTCGTCGTAGTCCTCTTTGAAGACGGCGTCGGGATTCTGGGCGGCCGTCAGATGACACATCCGGCAGCGCTGTTCCCCGGCCGGGTCGGTGACATCCTTGTAGTCCTCCCGGGAGGCTGCCAGAGCCCTGGCCTGATCGGTGGTGAGGGTGTGGAAAGCTCGAGAGTGCCGGCTGGCGATCCAATGCCCGGCGGGCCCGTTGGCAGGGCCGCCGGCATGGCAAGCGAGGCAGACTTCGGATCCCACGTAGGTGTATCCGGCGGAGGTGTCGACGATCTTCCGGGCTGACACGGTCCTCCGAAGAAAGCTGACCTCCATCCGCGAGACGTTCCCGTCGTCATCGCGATGAAACTCGACCGTCCAGGGTTCGCGAGCGCAAATGAAACTGTCCTCCGCAACAGGGATCATCTCGTCAGGGGCGAATTCCATGAGGCGCATTCGGTCGCCCACCCGCCAGACGTCGAACCCAGAGCCGCCGTCAAGGTCGTAGTGGCCGACGTAGTGATCCAGCACGCGTCGGGAGAGAGCGACCGCTTTGGGACGCTCCAGCTTCACCTCGCCGGGCCGTCGCCCCCCGCTATCGGCCAGTTCGGTATCGGCTCCTGCGTCGAGGAGAAGGTTCACCAGCTCGGGGTGCCCGCCTCGGTACGCGACGTTCAGGGAGGACCAGCCTTCCTTGGTGGTTGCGTCGGGATCGGCACCCGCGTCGAGGAGGAGCCGGGCCACCTCCGAGCATCCCCGGCGTGCCGCCACGTGCAGCGGAGTCCGCCCCCAGCGGTTCTGGATCGTGACGTCACCTCCGGCCTCGAGGAGGACCGTCATCATCTGCGCGTCATCATGATGAGCCGCACCATGCAGGGATGTTCCTCCATCGGCACCGACGCTGTTGGGATCCGCGCCGTACTCGGCCAGGAAGCGGACCACTTCGCCATTGCCACGAATCGCCGCCCACCGCAGGGCGCTGTAGCCAGCCCCGTCTCTTACCTGGAAAAGCTCCGGGTCGGCAGAAGCGAGCTCCTGTACCCGGTCGAGCCGTCCGGTCTTGGCTGCCTCGATGATCTCCTCGCCCTGAACCGCTGAGGGGAGGACAGCATGGGCGCAGAGGGGGACAAGAGAGGCCGCCAAGATGATCGGAGCGGGAGCAGGGAGGAAGAACATGACGACCTTCATTCCGGGTAGAAGTCGCTCGAGTACTCGTCCAGATCTCGGCCCTCGGCCCGGGCCTGATCTCTTCTCTCTTCCTACGAATTGCGCACTCGGAGGTTTCCGGCGATGGCCTGGGGTTGCCTGGCCGGCCATCTTGCTGCATCCTTGGACCTCGGTGCGAAAGGAGAGATCTTGAGGCAGTTCTTGCGACCTGGGACATTGGGGGTGTTGGCAGCCATGGGGCTTGCGGCCGCTGGCTGGTCGTGCCGGAAATCCGTCGATCCGCAACGACCCAATCTGGTGCTGGTCTCGATCGACACGCTGAGGGCGGATCATCTGACAGCCTACGGATACGAACGCTCCACCAGCCCTGAGATCAGTCGGTTGGCGAGTGAGGGAGTCCTCTTCGAACAGGCGTTCAGCCAGTCTCCCAAGACGGCGACGTCTCACATGTCGTTGTTCACGGGTGTCTACCCGCCGGCCCATCGGGTCGCCAACTGGGGTGAGCGCCGGGTGCGCCGTCTGTCGGACGACGTTCCGACTCTGGCAACACTATTGGCCCGGGCGGGCTACAGCACGGTAGCCCATACTGAAGGCGGCAACGTCAGCGCCCGCCTCGGCTTCGATCAGGGGTTCGAGATCTACCGGCAGCACCGAGGTTCAGAGCCTGTTTTTGAAGGGGCTAGCAGGGCCCTCGATCGATTTGTCCAGGATGAGGATGGCGGGCACGCGCCCTTCTTCTTGTTCATCCACACCTTCGAGGTGCACGATCCCTATGTTCCTCCCACAGAATTGGCTGACGAGTTCGTCGATCCGTCCTACTCGGGAGATATCGTTGGGTCGCGGGAGGAGCTCGGCCGCCTGGCGGGTGGCGGTAACTACTGGGCGCGAAACACCCAGTACTGGAATCGGGTGGACCGAAACGACCCGGCCGACATCCAGCACTTGAAGGATCTCTACGACGCGGAGATCCTCTTCACGGACTCCCAATTCGCTGCTTTTAGGGAACACCTTCGCAGGCTCGATCTCGAGGATGAGACGATCGTAGTGGTCCTCTCGGATCATGGTGAGGAGTTCCTCGAGCATGGGGGCTGGCTCCACAACACTCTGTTTCAGGAGATCCTGCACGTACCTCTGATCTTTCGATTCCCAGCCAGTCTGGGACTCGCCTCCGGCCGCCGAATCCAGAACGTCGTCCGACTGGTCGATGTGGTGCCGACCCTCCTGGAGGTGCTGGAGCTGCCGGCCCCGGAGCACCTACAGGGAGAGTCGCTGCTGCCCCTCGTCGATGGTGATGAGACTCTCTCCAGGCCGGTCTTCAGCCAATGGTTGGCAGGCGGCAGAATCGTGGCCCTGCGCGATGGCGAGTGGAAGTACATCCGGGTCAAACAACAGGAGCAGCTCTTCGACCTCTCCACAGACCCGAAGGAGTTGGTCGATCGACTCTCGGCGCGGCAGGAGGTGCTGGCCAAGCTTCGAGCACAGGTGGATGAGATCATCGGGGAAAGTTACTCCTTCGCCGAGACCCTGACGACGGCTCGACCGCCGGAGCTCGACCAGGAGACGCGTGAACAACTCGAGGTGCTTGGCTATCTGGGTGGGGACTCGTAGGGCGTAGGCTCGTGGGTTCAAGAGCTTGGAGCTCAATGAGCTCCCTTACCGCTCAAGACGACAGGGATCGTCTTGAGAAGAATCTTGATGTCGAGCAGAGGCGACCAGCTATCGATATATTCCAGGTCCAGCTCGATCCAGCGGTCGAAGTCGAGCTCGTTGCGACCCTGGACCTGCCAGAGACAGGTCAGGCCGGGGCGCATGGACAGGCGGCGGCGCTGCCACCGCTGATACTGGGAAACCTCCTGAGGCACCGGCGGGCGTGGACCTACAAGACTCATGTCGCCTTTGAAGACGTTCCACAATTGAGGCAGCTCGTCTAGGCTGAACTGGCGCAGCCAGCGGCCGACCGGGGTGACGCGTGGGTCTCGCTTGACCTTGAATACCGGTCCGCTCATCTCGTTCAGATGGGCGATTGCGTGCCGTTGGCTCTCGGCATCTTCGACCATGGTGCGGAACTTGTAGAGGGTGAATCGCCGGCCATTGAGACCGCACCGGGTCTGCGTGAACAGCACTCGACCGCCGCCGGCGAGCTTGAGTAGTCCGGCAATCAAAAGCATAACGGGCAGCGCCACCGTCAGCAGCAGGGCCGAGACCGAAACATCCAGGAGCCGCTTTGCCAGCAGTTGCAGCTCGCTGGCCGGAGTGTAGTCGTAGGTCAGGACAGGTAGATTGTCGAGTGCCCCGATTTCGACGGTAGCTTTGGTGTGGGGCAAGAAGCTGAGGGCCAGCCTGGAGCGGACCCCCTGCTCCTCGAGGGCCAGCAACAGGCCCTCGAGTTGCGCCGGGTGGGGGTGATCGAGAGCGAAGATGACCTCGTCGACGACATTCTGCTCGACCAGCTCTGGGAGCTCGTCCATGGTCCCGATCAACGGATACTGGAGGCCATCGAGCTCGGTTATGCCTCGGATTTCGGCCACCAGTCCCAGTACTTTGATACCCCAGTAGCTGTGCTGCTCGACCGATTCGGCGATCCTGGCGGCAGTAACACCGGTACCGACGATGAGGACGGTGCGGTAGTTGTAGCCGCGCTCGCGCGCATACCGCGCCAGCAGCCGGACCGTCATCATTCGGGACAGCAGGAAGAAGGTGGCCAGCACGAACAGCAGAAAGATCCAGAGCCGGCTGATTTTGTCGCCACCCAGCAGTCGGTCGTCGAGACGCAGGGCGTAGATGATCACCACCAATAGCACGGCGGAGGCGATCGAGATGCGAAGAATGTCTCGAGCTTCCTTGTTCAGAAGGACAGTTCGCTGGGAACCATAGAGCTTCGAGCGGTACAGTAGGGCCCACCAAATTGCCAGGGCAATCGGCAACAGCGGAAGGTACCGCTCCAGTGGGTAGAGGGTGGTGGGTGAGAGACCCCAAGATGGAAAGACCCTGCTTCGCAGCCAGAAGGCCAGCAAGAAGGCTAGAGTCACGAGGAGCAGATCGAGAGCAAGGACGCTACCTGCGACGATTCGGGCCCGTTCCTTCAGCATTGCATTCTCTGCTTCGCCAGCTATTTAGGGATTCAACTCTATCGATATTCTATGGGATGTCCCGGCTCGATTCCATGGGGCGTCCCGGCTCGGAGAGTGGAAATTGTCACAGGATCATGATCGGGCGGGCCTGCCTCTATAATTGGAGGTAGATTCTCAAGAGAGTGACCGCACCTGTGGCGGCTGCCATGGAGAGCTCGAGGAGGGCAAGGATGGAGGGTTCCAGGAAGGAAATTTCTGCTAGCGACAGGTGTCCATCGGTCAAGCGGGTGGAGTCCATTGCCCGCCAGCCGGTGGCGGCCGGTTCCAGGACCGAGATGCAGGTCCTACTGGGTCCGGATGACGGCGCTCCCAACTTCGACCTGCGGCGCTTCATCATGGGTGAGGGTGGTGGAATGCCGCTGCACAGAAACCAGGTGGAGCATGAACAGTACGTGTTGTGCGGCAGGGCCAGGGTGGGTATCGGCGACGAGGTCCACGAGGTGGCGGCCGATCAGGTCCTCTACATCCCTGCCGGAGTGCCGCACCACTACGAGGTTCTGGAGGCCCCCTTCGAATTCCTGTGCATCGTTCCGCAGGCGGTCGACCGGATCGAGATCCTCGAAAAGCGAGACGAGAATGGTGGCAAGCCGACCGGGAGGCCTGATTGACCACGACCAGCGGTACCGACAAACGGGTGGTCGGGTCGTGGGCGCTCTACGACTTCGCCAACTCACCCTTCACCACCCTGGTGGTGACTTTCATCTACGCGGCCTATTTCACCCAGGCGATCGCCCCGGATGCGATTCGTGGCACAGCGCTGTGGTCTCGGGGAGTGACAATCACGGCGCTCCTGGTGGCTCTCCTGTCGCCGATTCTCGGCGCCCTGGCCGATCGGGGAGGCTATCGCAAGGCATTCCTGATCCTGGCCACCGGAGTCTGCATCGTCGGGACGGTGGCCCTCTATTGGGCTCTTCCTGGACAGACACTCAGGGCCTTGACTTGGTTCGTGATCGCCAATGTCAGTTTCGAGATGGGCATGGTGTTCTACAACGCCTTCCTGCCCGACATCGCTCCGCCCGAGCGGATTGGCAGAATCTCTGGCTTCGGCTGGGGGCTCGGGTACGTCGGCGGGTTGATCGCCCTGGCTTTCGCGCTGTTCACCCTTGTGGGACCAGAGGTCCCCTGGTTCGGATTCTCCAAGGAAGGGGGAGAGAACATCCGAGCCACCAATCTCCTCGTCGCCGTCTGGTTCGCCGTCTTCAGCCTTCCGATGTTCCTCTGGGTCAAAGAGGACCGCTCGCAGATCAGTGCCCCGGGTCAGATTCTGGCTCAGACATGGCGCCAGCTGGCGGCAACCTTCAAGGAGATTCGTGACTACAGACAAATCATCCGATTCCTCCTGGCCCGTTTGCTGTACAACGATGGTCTGGTGACGGTGTTCGCCTTCGGCGGGATCTATGCCGCCGGCACGTTCGGATTCGACATGCAGGAAATGCTCATATTCGGCATCGTTCTCAACTTGACGGCCGGGTTGGGCGCTTTCTTCCTTGGCTTTCTGGACGACATGCTCGGCGGCAAGAGGACTCTTCAGATCTCAGTGATCGGTCTCATTGTCGCTACAGCTGTGGCGGTGTGGGCTCCGAACCGCACCTGGTTCTGGGTGGCAGGAATCCTGCTCGGCATCTTCGCCGGACCCAATCAATCGGCAAGTCGCTCGCTGATGGGGCGCTTCGTCCCGCCGGACAAGGAGAACGAGTTTTTCGGATTCTTCGCGTTTTCGGGCAAGTTCACTGCCTTCCTCGGGCCTTTTCTGCTCGGGGTATTGACGCAGGCCTTCAACAATCAGCGGGCTGGGATTGCCGTGGTCCTGGTGCTCTTCGTGCTGGGCCTTGCTCTGCTGGCCAGCGTCGACGAAGAGGAGGGCGTAGCGGCTGCGGGCCGCAGCGAGGTGTAGATATGTGGCTGCTACCCGTCTTTGCGGGTATCTGCAACACCGCTGTGCGGTTGTTCTACCGATTCGAGGTACAGGGCTCCGCCCCGCCCGGCAGCGGACCGCTCCTCCTGCTGGCCAACCATCCCAATTCCCTGGTGGATCCGGCCCTGGTGACAGCCGCCGCGGGTCGGCCGGTGCGGTTTCTCGCCAAGGCTCCGCTCTTCACCCATCCTCTGGTGGGTTGGCTGGTGCGGGCCTCCGGGGCGATTCCCGTATACCGGCGAAGCGACGACCCTGCGTTGGCTCCGCGCAACCAGGAAATGTTCGCCGCAGTCCTTGCGGAGCTGTCCCAGGGTGCAGCGATCGGCATCTTCCCCGAAGGGATCAGTCACAGCCAGCCATCATTGGCAGATCTGAAGACGGGTAGTGCCCGAATCGCGTTGGGCCATGCGGTACGAACAGATGAGCCACTCGCCGTCGTGCCGACGGGACTGCTGCTTCGAGACAAGGGCCGATTCCGCTCGGCAGCGATCGCGGTGCGCGGGGAGCCGATTGCCTGGACGGATCTCGCAAGTCGTGGTGAGGAAGATGTCGAAGCGGTCCGGGAGCTGACCCGACGAATCGACGAGGGACTGCGGCAGGTGACCCTCAACCTGGATTCATGGGAAGACCAGCCCCTGGTCGAGGGAGCTGAGGCTATCTGGGCAGCCGAGTTCGAGGCCGAATCTGGCAGCGAAGATGCGCTGATGAGGACTCAGGCGAGCGCCTCCATCTTGAGCCAGGCGCGGACGGAATCGGACCCACAGTCGATGGCATTGGCTGGCGCGGTGGCCGCTCATTGTCGACGCCTCCATCGACTGGGAATAGAACCTGGCGACCTCGGGGCCAGGGTCGATCTGCCCGCTGCCCTGCGATGGGCGGCCAGTCGGGTGGTTTGGCTGGGGCCGCTTGCGGCGCTGCTGGCTGTGAGCGGCTTTCTTCTCTACCTGATTCCCTTCCACGTCACGGGCCTCGTGACCCGGGCAGCCAGACCGCCGGCCACTCAGCGCTCGACCTATCAGATCCTCATTGGAGCCGTCGTCTACAGTCTGTGGATCCTATTGATTGCCTGGACTGTCGGGCACTTCTTCGGCCTCCGGTGGGGACTCCTGGCTTTCGCCCTGCAGCCCTTGATCGGCATCACCGGTATGTGGACTCGAGAACGTTGGCGTGGCTACTGGAGCGACATGCGGAGGTTCTTCCTGATCCGCTCACGACTGCATCTCATCCAAAACCTTCGGGAGCGACAGGGGGATCTGGCCGACAAGCTGGACAGGCTCGTCCGGGACTGGCGAGAGACGCTGTAACAGATCTCTGCGGTGTGGTGCCTCAGGTCTGCCAAGGCAGGCGGTCGAGGTCCACGTTGCCGCCGGACAGGATGACGCCGACCCGCCCGCCTCGAACTTCGAGGCCGCCTTGCAGTAGCGCTGCCACGGGGACCGCCGAGGAAGGCTCGATGAGGATCTTCATCCTCTCCCAGACGGCTCTCATGGCCTCGACGATAGCGGCCTCATCCACGGTGACGATTCGCTCGACGTGATCTCGAATAATCGCGAACGTCAGCTCTCCCAATGAGGTCAGCAGTCCGTCCGCTATGGTGGCCGGGGGCCGGGCGGGGAGGATCTGGCCCGCCTCCAGAGATCTGGCCGCATCATCGGCGGCCGCCGGCTCGGCACCTACGACCCGGGTGGCGGGAGAATAGTAGTAGGCCGCCAGCGCGCAGCCACTCAAGAGGCCACCGCCTCCGACCGGCGCCAGGATACTGTCCAGCTCTCTGACATCTTCCAACAACTCCTGGGCCGCCGTGCTTTGTCCGGCGACGATACGCGAGTCGTTGAAGGGATGGATCAAGGAGGCCCCGGTCTCCTCGACAATTCGAGCCGTCTCTCCTTCGCGGGCCTCCTGGGTCGGTTGGCACAAGACCACTTCGGCTCCGTAGTCTCTGACTGCCGCTACTTTGATCGCCGTCGCGTTCTCCGGCATGACGATGGTGGCGCGGGTGCCGCGCAGGCGGGCGGCCAATGCCAGCGCCTGTGCATGGTTGCCCGAAGAGTGGGCGACGACGCCCCGCTCGAGTTCATCGGCGGAGAGCGAGAACACGGCATTGCAGGCTCCACGAAACTTGAAGGCCCCTACCTTCTGGAAATTCTCGCATTTGAAGAAGAGCTTCGCCCCGGTGAGATGGTCGAAGTATGTCGAGGTCAGTACGGGTGTTCTGTGCGCGTAGCGCTCGATACGGGTGCGTGCATCGGCCAGCTCTGACCGGCCAGGGGGGGTGAGAATCGTGGACTTTTCCATGCGTATCCCAGTCTGATTTATGGAAGATGAGGCGCAGCGTAGCACAGCCATCCGGCAGGGCATTCTTGGCAGTCGGACGAGATCGGACTACACTCGTTGGCGACATGGACGAGCTGTGCCGAGTTGGCCGCGAGGAACGTGAGGAACGTGAGCGCGAGCAGCTGTCGCCGGCCGCAACCCGGTCGGCGGACAGTCGTGGTCGTGAGCGGCCTGAAGGGCCCGATACCTACCGCACCTGCTTCGAGAGGGATCGAGATCGGATCCTCTACTCGAAGGCATTTCGCCGCTTGAAGCACAAGACCCAGGTGTTCATCAATCCGGAAGGCGATCACTTCGTTACCCGATTGACCCATACCCTCCAGGTGGCGCAGATTGGTCGCGCGCTGGCTCAGGCGCTCGGGCTGAACGAGCCACTGGTGGAGGCGATCTGTCTGGGACACGAGGTCGGCCATCCACCGTTCGGCCACAATGGCGAAGTGGCCTTGAGTCCCTACGTCGATGGCGAATGGCTTCACTCCGAGCAGAGCGTCCGCGTCTTCGAGGTGTTGGAGCCGCTCAACTTGACCTGGGAGGTCGTCGACGGAATACGAGCCCACACCTGGAAGGTAGATCCACCGCCAGCTACGCCGGAAGGGATGATTCTGCGGTTCGCGGATCGCATCGCCTATCTGGTACACGACATGCAGGACGCGATTCGTGCCGAGATCCTCACCGAGAAAGACTTGCCAGGGGACTGCCTGGAGGTTTTCGGAGAGCCGGGCAGTGAGTGGGTAAGACGCATGATCCGGGCCGTGATCGATGAATCCCTGGAGTGTGGTGAGGTCGCCATGAGCCCAGAGATGCTCGAGACGATGCACCGCTTTCGTGAGTTCATGTACGAGAGGGTTTACCTGCGGCCGGAATCGCAGAAGCAGGCGGAAAAGGCCGTACGGATTCTGAGAGATCTGGTCGATCACTACCTCGAGAACGCAGACGAGATGCCTGAGAGCTATCGCCAGCGCCAGGAGCCGCTGGTGAATCAAGTGATCGACGTGGTGGCCGGAATGACCGACCGATACGCCCTGAGGGTCCACGATCAGATCTATCGACCCTTCTGATGCCGACAGTGACGGTGATTTGGATTTCGAGCCCATGACAGAGACCGGCAAGAGGGTTGTTTGGGGTGCCCGAATCGGTTGGTTGGTCCTCCTCCTGGTCTTCGTGGCCTTTGTCTGGGGTATGCATCGACGGGGGCAGCTCGAGGCCACGGGCGTCAACGTCATCCGCATGCTGTTCGTGCCCTCCGTCGAGCAGGGAACTCTGGTGGAGAGAGGCGACGAGCTGGCTCTCTTCATTCGTCGAGACAGCGGTCTGATTCTCCGCTCCGAAGTCCCCACCAGTTACGCGGCAGTGATCCAGGCCCTGGGCTCCGGACAGGCCGACGTGGCCTGGATGCCAGCGTTCGCGTACGTGATCGCACACGCTCGCTACGGTGCTGAGGCCAAGTTGCAGGTGGTTCGTTCGCTGGAGAGATTCGCGATCGTGGTGGCGCGCGAGGCCGATGGGCAGCCATCTCGGCTGGCTGACCTGGCTGGCAGGCGGGTGGCGTTCCCACGTTCGCTGCACCCCGAGTTGGCGGCTGGGCTGCGCTCCAGGTTGACTGAGGAGGCTCCCGGTTGGGTAGAGGTGCCGGTCGAAGACGACCTGGATTCGATGGAGCGTCTGGTCTCCTCAGCCGTGGCAGCCGACGCTGCGGTGAGCTCGTTCGTGTACTCCGGGCCCTTCGATTTCGTGGGTGATGGCCGCAAAGAGCTCGAGTACCGACGGCCCGGGACCCTGGAGCAGACGCGGATCATCTTCACCACCGACGATCCGGTCTCCGAGAACGTGAAGGTCTACCACGGCTGCGTCTATGCCCGCACGGATTCAGGCGTCAGGCAGCTGCGGGATCTGACCGGTCAGTCCTTCGCCTTCTCTGATGAGACGTCGACCTCCGGTCACATATTTCCTCGTCTGCTTCTGGAGCGCGAAGGAGTATCGCTGGGCAGGGTCTACTACGCCGGCGGCCACCCGAATGTCGTACAGGCGGTCTGGGATGGCAAGGCCTTGGGCGGCTCCGCCTTCTACTCACCTCCCAGTCCGCAGCAGCGTGCCGAAGGGCTCTTTGTCGGTGATGCCCGCTATCTGCTGATGAAACGCATGGCAGAAGCCGAGCGACGCGACGCCTTCCTCGAAGAGGTACGGGTGCTGCGGAAGACCGATCCGATTCCGAATGATCTATGTGCCGTCCGGCGAGGATTCCCCGAGCAGGTCTGGGAGCGATTCGCAGCCTCTCTCGCACGCTACCTCGATACGGACGAGGGTAAGGACACGCTCTTCGATCTGCTGGCCGGAGTTGCTGCCGATCCAACCGACGACTCGGCGTTCGACGGCTTTCGAGAGGCGCTGGCCTTGTCTGGAATGAGCGCCGACAGTCTGCTGGATGCCGAGGAAGAGAAGTTGGAAAAGCGCAAGCAGGTAGCCGGAGGAGACTCGTGAATCGGAGCAGCGCGGCCGTCGATGTCGGCTCCTCGTCATCGACCGAAGCCGTGCGTGTCGAGGGCCTCAGCAAGGTCTTCCCCAACGGTGTTCGGGCCCTTTCCGGTATCGATCTCACAGTTCGTCAAGGTGAGTTCCTGGTCATCATTGGACTGTCGGGCTCCGGAAAGTCGACCTTGCTGCGATGTCTCAATCGCCTGATCGACCCATCCGAGGGGCGGGCATGGATTTTCGGTGACGAGATCACGGCGACCGCAGGGGCTGACCTGCGGGCGATGCGGGCGGAGGTTGCGATGATCTTCCAGCAGTTCAACCTCGTCAAGCGTCATACGGTGATCTCCAACGTTCTATCCGGTGCGCTGGGGCGCAGCCCCCTCAGGAGCAGTCTCTTTCTGCGGTTCTCCGAGGAGGAGAAGGCGCAAGCCCAGGCCTATCTCGAGCGAGTCGGCCTGGGAGATCGAGCGGGTAGCCGGGCCGATGCCCTGTCCGGTGGACAGCAGCAGCGAGTCGCGATCGCCCGAGCTCTCATGCAAAAGCCACGACTCGTCCTGGCGGACGAACCGGTGGCCTCGTTGGATCCGGCGCTGCGCCACTCCGTGATGCGGCATATCGAGGCCTTGAATCGTGAGGAGGGGATGACGGTGCTCTGCACCCTCCACGACATCGACCTCATCGAGCGCTACGCCTCACGGGTGGTAGCGCTGAGAGATGGTCGGCTGGTTTACGAGGGAGAGCCGACGAGCTTCGACGCGGCGACGTTTCGTCAGATCTACGGCGAAGATGCGGTCATGGCAGGCTCGGCAACGGACTGAGGCTTGATGATGGAAATCTCAGCCGAGCTCCAGCGACAGCAGCGTTCACTGTGGCGTCACCGGATGCGGCAGGTCCAGGCCTTCTGCATCGATCTTCTGCTCCTGACGCTGATGCTGCTGATGGTGGAGTTTCTCGTCGTGGCCTTTTCGGGTCGTCGGGGCCCGACCGGCCTCCTCGTGACGCCCGAAGAGATCCTCGATCTGTTGCACTACGGCTGGGCAGTCTCAGGAGCGGCATTCTTGGCTCTCCTGTGGGGCCTGGGCTCGAATGTGCTCGGAACCTCTCCAGGTCGCGCGTTGGTGCTGGGTGTGCCGGAGCGTGAAGGCCATCCTCCCTGGACCCGGACGCTACGAGGTTGGTTCATCGCCTTGATGGTCGAGTTGACGGTTTTCACCGGCTGGCTCATCACGGAAGTGCAGCTGGTGACGTTTCTGACCCAGTTCTCGAAGGCTGCCGACATCGTCCGAGGTCTGCTTCATCCTGCGAGCAGCGTTTTGCATCAGGGCCTCGTCCTGCTGGTGCAGACGATCTTCCTTGCCTTCATGGCCACTGCCTTCGCCATACCGGTGGCCTTCTGTCTCTCTTTCCTGGCGGCCCGAAATCTCACTCGGGACACATTTCTCCTGCGCTCCGCCTACACCTTGGTGCGGGCAGGAATGAACTTCACTCGTGCGGTCGAACCGCTGGTCTGGGCGCTCATCTTCATTTCTTGGGTCGGAATCGGGCCCTTCGCCGGCGTCCTGGCACTCTGGGTTCATTCGGTGGCGGCTCTGGTGAAGCTCTATTCGGAGCAGATCGAGAACATCGACCACGGCCCGGTAGATGCCATCACGGCCACCGGGGCCTCGCACCTTCAGGTGCTGCGATATGGCGTCGTACCGCAAGTGATACCGCCGTTTCTCTCTTTCACCATCTATCGATGGGACATCAACGTACGGATGTCGACGATCATCGGGTTCGTAGGTGGTGGAGGTATCGGCTACATCCTGAAGCCGAGGGTCGATCTGGGGCAATGGGGCGAAGTGGGCACCTTGGTGCTTCTCATCGCCGCCACGGTCTGGTGCATGGACATTCTTTCCGCCAAGATTCGGGAACGAATTGTCTGACCCAACCAGGCTCTTGGGCTCCCTGCGGTATCCTGCGCCAACGATCATCGGTTTCTCAGGAGCGCTGAGGGCCGTCTGAGGACTTTTCGCCAAGGAGTAGTGATGAGATCGGAAGACCGCCGCGGACGTGGAAAACGATGGCTTTGGCTGACCATTCTGGTGATTGCGGCCATGGCAGCCCTGGTGACCTTCAGGGTGGGCTCCAAACCTTCGATCCTGATCGAGCCCGAGATGCCCGGCATCGGTCGCAGAACCCCGATCACTGTTCTGATGACAGAGTCGAGTCGCGGTCTGGCCAAGGTCAGGGTCGAGCTCGTGCAGGGAGATCGGGTCGAGGTCCTGGCGGAGCGCGAATACGAACCCAGAGCGGCCTGGAAGTTCTGGGGCCCGGCAACCGAGAGCGAAACGCTCGATGTCGAAGTCGGCAGCGAGACGATCGAGCACCTCGACACCGGTGACGCCGTGATCCGGGCGAGTGCCTGGCCGGCCGGTACCTGGCTGCGCCATCCCGACGCACAGATTCATGAGCTGGTCTTGCCTGTGCGTCTCACGCCACCCGCCATCATGCTTCGCTCGCGGCAGCACTATGTGGCACAGGGCGGCGCTGGAGTCGTCGTCTATGCGGTGGGTGATTCAGCCGTTGAGGATGGCGTCAGGGTGGGAGACTGGTGGTTTCCCGGTTTCGCGTTGGCGGGCAGCGGGGAAGGAGCTCGATTCGCTCTTTTCGCGGTGCCGTTCGATCTCGACGATCCAAACCAACTGGTGCTGGAAGCGACCGACGACGTCGGCAACACAGGAACGGTGAGGTTCGTCGACCAGTACTTCCCCAAGCCCTTCAAGCGAGACACCATCGAGGTCAACGATCGGTTCATGGAGCGGGTCGTGCCGCCCATCATGGGCAACACTCCTGGAGTCGAAGATCAAGGCAACCTGCTCGACAACTATCTCTGGGTCAATCGCGAGCTGCGAAAACGCAACGCGGCACACCTCAGGGAGTTGGCGGCGGGCTCACGACAGCAGTTTCTGTGGGATCGGCCGTTTCTCCCGATGTCGAACGCCCAGGTGATGTCCTCGTTCGCCGATCGCCGTACCTACCTCTACCAGGGCCGTGAGGTCGACCAGCAAGACCATCTTGGATTCGATCTGGCGTCCGTTCGGCATGCCGACATTCAGGCGTCGAACAGCGGGCAGGTGGTCTTGGCGAGATACTTCGGCATCTACGGCAATGCCGTGGCCATCGATCATGGCTACGGCTTGATGAGCCTGTATGGCCACCTGTCGTCGATCGCAGTCGAGGAGGGCCAAGCGGTGGAGCGCGGCCAGGTGATCGGTCGTTCAGGCGAGACCGGCCTGGCCGGTGGCGACCACCTCCACTTCACGCTCCTGGTCGGTGGCCAGCCTGTCAATGCGGTCGAATGGTGGGACAGTGCCTGGATTCGCGACCGCTTCGCCGCCAAGCTCGAATCGTCCTTCGAATTCAGGCCCTGAATGAGGATTTCGAGATAGGCACGGAGCGGGGGATCCGGCCCTGGGACAGAGAGCGAGTAGCGCCCCGGGTGGTGCGATAGGGTATGGCCGCATGCCTGAAGAGAAAGAACAGAAACCCAAGATCTCCTGGACCGTCGTCTGGGGGGAGTCCAAAGCGCTCTTGTGGGCCCGGCGTGGGCGCCTGGCATTCGGCTTTGGCCTGCTGTTGATCAGCCGACTGGCTGGAATGGTCCTGCCTGCCAGCACCAAGGTCCTGATAGACGAAGTGATCGGCAACCACCGCAGCGACCTGTTGGTGTGGATCGCGCTGGCTGCCGGAGTGGCGACGCTCATTCAGGCCGGCACCAGCTTCGCTCTGACCGTGATTCTTGGAGTCGCAGGCCAACGGGCGATCACCGATCTTCGCCGCCAGGTCCAGGCCCATATGGGCCGCCTACCGGTGGCCTACTTCGAGGAAAACAAGACCGGCGAGCTGATCTCCCGCATCATCAACGACACCCAGGGTATTCGCAACCTCGTGGGTACAGGTTTCGTCCAGCTGCTGGGGGGCGTAATCACGGCGACGATTGCCCTGGGAGTGCTGTTCTGGTTGAACTGGAGATTGACTCTTCTGACCCTGGTGTTGATCTTGATCTTCGGGGTCGTCCTGGTTGTTGGCTTCAGTCGGTTGCGACCCATCTTTCGTGAGCGGGGCAAGCTCATGGCGGATCTCTCGGGACGACTGACCGAATCCATCAACGGGGTTCGGGTGGTCAAGGCGTATACGGCGGAGAAGAGGGAGGAGCGGACGTTCGCCCACGCCGCCCACAAGCTGCTGCGAAACATCGTGCGTTCGATGGTCGGAGTCTCGGCGATAGGCAGCCTGTCGAGCCTGCTGTTCGGTTTGGTTGGAATCACCATGAGCATCGCAGGTGCGCGTGAAGTCCTGGCCGGCCGCATGACGGTCGGCGACATCTTCATGTTCGTCGTCTTCACCGGTCTGCTGGTCACTCCCTTGGTACAGATGAGCAATATCGGTACCCAGATCACAGAGGCTTTTGCTGGGCTCGACCGGATTCGGGAGGTGCTTCGCCAAGAATTGGAGGACGACGCCGTCGGCGGGCGCCAGAAGCTGGGTCGAGTCCAGGGAAATATCGTGTTCGAAGAGGTGAGCTTCGAGTACAGACCGGGAGTACCGGTGCTGCGCGAAGTCAGCTTCGAAGCTAGGGCGGGAACCACGACAGCTCTGGTGGGCTCCAGCGGCGCCGGCAAGAGTACGATCATCAGCTTGGTGATGGCCTTTCGGGCTCCGCAGCAGGGCCGCATCACCGTCGATGGACTCGATCTGCGGCAGGTCTCGCTGCGCGACTACCGGTCCCAGCTGGCAGTGGTTCTCCAGGACGAGTTCCTTTTCGATGGGACCATCCGCGACAACATCGCCTTTGGTCAACCCGGTGCTTCGCTCGAGAGCATTGAGGAGGCCGGGCGCCTGGCGCGCTGCGACGAGTTCATCGAGGGTTTCGAAGATGGATACGACACGGTGATCGGGGAGCGCGGGGTCAAGCTATCGGGCGGTCAGCGGCAACGAGTCGCCATTGCTCGAGCGATCCTCGCCAACCCGCGAATCCTCATCCTGGACGAGGCCACTTCGAGCCTGGACAGCGAGAACGAAGCCCTGATCCAGGATGGGCTCGCGACCCTCAAGCAGGGCAGGACCACCTTCGTCATCGCCCATCGGCTCTCCACCATCCGCAGCGCGGATCAGATTCTCGTCATGGATGCGGGGCGAATTGCCGAGCGCGGCACGCACCCTGAGCTGTTGGCGTCCGAGGGTCCCTACCGAAAGCTGTACGAAACCCAGTACCGATTCGAAAGAGACCAGTTCATCAACCCCGGAGAAGATCTCCGCGATATCGTGCCCAGCACCTCTGGGGGACCTCCGGTCAGGGATCAAGGTGATCTGCCGCTCACCGGATCCGGTTCTCCCCGTATTCCGAGAGACTAGTCCCAGTTGCCCGCTGAGCTGGCAAATTGCCTTGCGGCCTGGGGGTCCTGAGGTCTTGAGGACCCAAGAAGCGGACTATCAGGACCTGGGAGGGGCCGGGTCTTCGAGTTTCCGCCGCAGCTTTTCGACGCGGCGCCGGTTGGCCCCCAGATCCCACGTGCCGGCACGGGATGCCGAGCGAACGTGGATGAGGCCGGCCTCGGAATCCAGCAGGAGTTCCAGGTCGTCGACGAATCGAAACAGCGGAGTCCGGACTCGCGCGCGTAGATAGGTGTCGGTGGCGAGCTCGAGCCGAGCCCCGGGCAGCGATAGGACGGCCTGGGAGGCCCTGGTCATGACACTTTCGGCGGGGCCGGAGATTCTCAGAGGGGCAACATGATGGCGCGGATCGCGCGCCTGACTGCTGACGCAGTTTGGAGTGGAGGGACAGTCGGAGAGACGACGGACCATCTCGCCGACTACTCCTCTCGGGGCTCTTGGATCGACTCGATGTAATGCACGAGATCGCGGATGCGACGCTGGACTTCGGGCTCCTGATTGGTGTCCAGATCGAGAGTCTGGAACGTAATCCCCCATACCGGCATCTCTCGTGCGCCATGGGCCGGAAGATGTCGTCGGCCGTCGATGGTCTCGATCACCAGATGAGTTGGGAAGCTGCCGTCGTTGCGTTTCGAGATGGTCGTCAGATCGGAGGGCGCCACCGCCAGCACCTGACGCATGACCTCGTCACCTCGGCCCTGCGGACCATGGCAGCTCTGGCAGTGAACTCTGAACAGGAATCTACCCGGATCACTCTCATCCTGCAGAGGTAGATCCCGAGCGGCGAGTCCAGGCGAAGTAGACAGAAAGCAGAGAATGGCGAGAAGGAGAACCGTTCTCGAGATCAAGGCTGACCAGCTCATCGTTACTGTTCCCCTTTGCTGCAAATCGGGTGCCGCGCCGAGTCAGGGGACCTCGACCCGAAAGCCGATCTGCAACTTGATCTGATATTCAGCCACCTTGCCGTCGACGATGCGACCGCGTTGTTCCTGTACCTCGAACCAGGAGAGATTGCGCACGGTCGCGGTGGCGTCGGACAGGGCGTTGGCAATCGCCGCGTCGTAGGACTGCGTCGAGGTGCCGACGACCGTCACCATCTTGTAGGTATTGCTCATGACTCGCTCCTTTCTGGGCGTATCTGGGACTCCTATGGTAACGGAGTCACGTCGCGCTGCGGCATTCGAGATCTCGTCCATTGGATGTTAGCCTAGACTGGCGCGTGAGGGTATCCTCAGGGAGATCTTCGAGCTCGAGTGGATCGGCCTGCCGCTCTGAGAATCGGTTGCCATGCTTGTTCAGCTAATCACGATCCTGTCGACTGCGGTCTTGTCGAGTGTCTTGACGCTGGCGCTGGCCTACTGGTTCGTCGAAAAGCACCTCAAGCGACGCTTCGAACTTCGGTTGAAAGAGCTGCAGGAAGAGCTCGGAAGCGCGCTCCAGGAGCGCGTCAAGCAGGGAGTGGTGGAGGGTGTGGCATCGATTCCCTCTACCGAGGTCCTGAAAGATACCGGTCAGGCCCTTTCGGCTACCGCAGGAGACCTGGTCAGAAGTGGCTTGGAAACGCTGCTGGGCAGCGGCTCTGGCGATTCCGGCGACTGAAACACGAAGAGACTATTTTATGATGGCCGGCGGCCTCGAAATCGGCCCGGCGAGGAGAAGCGAATCGCCTACTCTTGCCGCGGCGCAGAATAAATCTTGACATACTTGCCGCACTGCGTCATAATGCCTCTGCTACGAAGGAGTGCCGAGTGTGAGCAGCGGCATCATCCACAATCAGAAACAGGGCTCCCGAGGTGAGAGTCCATTGCATGAGGAGTTTTGAGAGATGAACACGGAACAAGTGACAACCGGCTACAAGAAGTTGCAGGACGAGCTCTTCGAATCCACACGCCGAATCTGGTTGGCAGGACTCGGTACCCTGTCAGTGGTCGAGGAGGAGAGCACGGAGATCTTCGACCAGCTGATCAAGAAGGGCCGCCTGGTCGAGGAGAAGAGCCGCCAGCGAATGAGCAAGACCAAGGCCGAAATCGAGTCGGGCACCGAGGAACTGTCCGAGGAGCTGGCCGAGAAGCTGGATCGACAGGTTTCGGGCGTGCTGCAGAAGTTGGGTGTTCCGTCTCGGGCTCAGGTCCAAGATCTCACCCAGCGAGTCGAGCAGTTGTCGGAACAGGTGGATCGCCTGGCCCCTGCGCAGCCAGTCAAGAAGAGCTCAACGGGAGCCGGCACCACCAAGACCACGAAAACCACTGCCAAGACTAAGCAGGCTGCTGCCAAGACCAAGCAGACTGCTGCTACAACCAAGCAGACTGCTGCGAAGACCAAACCCACTGCAGCCAAAACAACGAAGACTGCTGCCTAAAAGGCCTGAGTCTGCCATCTGCCCGCCACGAGGGGACTTTCCTCGTGAGGTGTGGCCAATCAGCTCGAGCGGGAGCCGGTATCGCCGGCCTCGCTCGGGCTCTCTTCTTTTTGGGGCAGAGTTATAGCTTCAGAACCAGTTTGACCATGTCGTACTGATTGCCGTCCGGGTCGGTGCCGTAATCAGGCACAGGGAACTGCTCGAAGCCGAGGTCTGTAAGGGTCTGAATGGCATCCTGCTCGAGCTTGGCAATGGGCATGCAGGAAAGATGACGTAGCCCATGCTCGCGAGCGATGGAGATGAGGTTGTTGACCATCGTGGTTCCCAGTCCCTGGCCTCGATAGGCTGGATCGATGAGCCATTTGATGCGCCCGACCAGACGCAGTGGCCCCCGCTCCTGGCGATGGAGGGTCGCATCGGCGACAATGCTGTGACCGTTGGCTGCGATCAATGGGAAGACCTTGGAATAATCGATATTGTGACCCCAACTCTCGATCAGACTCCGATCTTCGATGTTGTCCCAAGCGGTCCGACGCACTTCGACGGGCAGCTGCTGGAAGAACTCGAAGAGCTGGTCGGTGTCGTTCTCGTTGAAGGTGCGAATCAGGACTCGCCTGCCGTCGCGAAGGACGACTTCTTGGGGGAATCGATCAGGCATAGGAGTGCTCCTTGCTTCGAGAAAAGATAGTGGCGCCTGCGTGATGACGCCGAAGCGGGATCGGGTCGTGCTTCGGCAAAGTGCGGGTATCTAGCACTAGCGACTTACCCCTGCTCTCACCCATAAGGATACCGCCAGCCAGCCCTCAGTGCCAGCCTTTTGGATGGTTCTGCCGAGGTATGGTGGCAGCCGCAGGTGCCCGATTTTCCGTTCTGGATCCCAGTTCAGGGTTTCTCGATCGTCGTCTGGGTGTCGACAGTGATCTCGGGGACCGTCTGAACGGTGCCGTCGGGCCAGAAAACGGTCAGACTCTCCACCTCGGCGGTTTGTCCGAGACCAAAGGTCAGCGGCAGCTCGGATTGTGAGAGATAACTGCGGGTAGGCATTACCTGTCTTCTTTGGGTGGTGCCTCCAGCCTGGAGCTCGACGCGGGCCCCGATCGCCTGCCAGTTGCTTCCCGAGCCGATCAGTTTCAATCTCAGCCAGTGGTTTCCCGTTTGCTGGTCGTTTCTCAGGAGCAGCGGCGGGCGTCCAACCTGTGTCAGCAGGAGATCGAGATCGCCATCACCGTCCACGTCCGCGGTGGCGCTGCCACGACCAGCCAATGGCGTATTCAGGTCGCCGACCAGGTTCCCGGGCACCGGGGTGAAGGTCTGGCGCTGGTCGATGCCGGCGTTCCAGAAGAGCTGCGGTGTCTGTTCATAGGTCTGGCTGGGATCCACGGTGTTGATGTCGCCCTCCAAGTGGCCGTTGGTCTGCAGCAGATCGAGTCGTCCATCCAGGTCGTAGTCCAGAAACAGGACTCCGAAGCTGAGCATGAGGCGGCTCGGGGCGCCGACACCTTCGCCAATGGCCTCATCGGCGTAGAGCGACGGGTCGCCCTGTGAGATGTACAGGGATGTCATCTCGTTGGCGAAATTGCCGATGGCGAACCCCAGCTCACCGTCGTTTCGGTAGTAGGCAGCGTCGACGCCCATGGCGCCCGTGGCCTCACCGTTGCGGCCGTAGCCCAACCCCCAGTAGGCAGCGCTTTCTTCGAAGGTACCGTCACCGAGATTTCTCAGAAAGAAGTTCTGCACCGTGTCATTGGCGATGAAGAGGTCCATCCAACCGTCCGCATCCGCATCGATGGGTAGAAGGCCAAGGCCCTTGCCAGCCGGAACTCCGGTCACTTCGTTGCGGACCTGCACTCCGCTGTCGGCCGACACGTCCGTGAAGGTGCCATGGCCGTCGTTGCGGTAAAGATAGGAAAAGGTCCCCTCATAGTTGGTGGGAGGACCGTAGGCGCGGCCGACGCCGGTCAGCTGGTAATCGACGTCGAAATCGATCTGACGCGACCAGCGGACGTAGTTGGCGACGAAAAGATCGAGGTCGCTGTCGTTGTCGTAGTCAAAAAAAGCCGCGCTGGTGCTCCATTCTTCCGAGTCGCCGCCGACTCCGGTAGCCTGTGTCACGTCGAGGAACCTGTCGCCCAGATTCCGCAGGAGACGATTCTCACCGACAGCTGTCACGAAGAGGTCGACCCGACCATCGGCGTCGAAGTCGGCGGCGGCAACGCCGGTGCCGTAGATCGAGAAGTCGAGGCCCACGGCATCACTGATGTCGCGATAGCCACCGTTGCCGTCATTGCGGTAGAGCGCAGGTGTAGGAGCGGGCTGGACTGCGGGTGAATGAGGCCAGGTGGTGGAATTGACCAGCAGAATGTCGGGATCGTCGTCATTATCGAAGTCGAAGAAGGCCGCTCCGCTGCCCATGGTCTCCGGCAGGAGCTTCTCCCCGGTCGCTCCATTGAAGTGAACGAACTCGATGCCAGCCTCGGTAGTGATGTTTGTGAAGTGGACAGTCGGGACCTGCGCCGGTCGCTCGACGGCTTCCGGAGCTTGCTGCTGGATGGTCGCTTCCGGTGGCGCCTTCGGTTGTCGGCGAACCACCAGGACCGCCAGTCCAACCGCCAGGCCCATCGCCAGGAGCGCTACAAGAGACCAGCGCAAGGCCCTGCCGATGACCCGGTCGTCGGCAGGCACCATCGGGGTGTCTTCTGGCTGATCGTCTTGTGTCGAGTTTTTTGGCATGGAAGTTGGGATGCTCGAGGGAGACCGTCCTTTCGCGGCTCAGGGGACCTCACCCTGCTCTCGGTGGAGCGGCTCTTCAACCTCTATGGTAACCGGGTCCAGTGAGTAGGCCCCGGGTCTCAGGAGGTCGTAGATCGCAATGGCTTCCGCCGCGTGGTCGGCAGCCGGATTCGCCGCCCTGTGCGCCGCGATGGCGCGGTCGTGGGAGTTGTCGTCGGGCCTGTAGGTCTGGTAGAGCTCGAAGTGCTCGGCTGCCTTTTCCGGCTCATCGAGCTGCTTGTAGATCAGGTCCAGGTTGAAGTGAGCCGCGACGTTTTCGGGGTCCAGATGGAGAGTATCGAGGAAGATGTCTCGAGCTTGTGCGAGCCGCGCCTTTCTAGCATCGCTACGCGCCGCCCCGCGCTCTTGCTTGGCGCGTTCGAACAGCGTCTGGCCCAGCTCGTTCAGTAGACGATAGTCACGACTGAAGTCGAAACCGCGTCGTCGGGTCTCTTCGTCGTCGAGCTCGAGAATGCTCTCGAAATTGGCGATGGCTTCGTCCAGAAAGCCGTTCTGTTTGTTCACCAGGCCCGTGAGCCAGGTCACCGACCAGACGGGGGCTGGAGGGTCGAATCGCGACGCCCGTTCGAGCGCTTCAATGGCCTGATCCTGGACCGTTCCCTGGGCCAGGTGAACCCGTGCGAGGTTGAGAGGCCCGTCTGGGCGTCCAAGGGCTTCTACCCTCTTGAAGGCCGCCTCGGCTTGTCGCAACTCGCCCTTGCTTTTGCCACCCTTTCTCAGCAGGCCGATTCCGTAGTCGTTCCAGCGCTGCCACTCGGGCACCCCGGATATCGGATCCTCGCCGGTCGGAACGACGTTGGAATCCCCGACTGGAAAGGTGACACTGTCTCGGGCCAGCGTCATGATCGGCAACTCGTTGACGAAGTCGTCACCGTAGACGTGCTGCATGAAGGTGGTGTCGAATTTTCGGTAGCGCAGGGCGACCTCCACGGTGACGGAATCTCGCGTCTCCGGCGGGATCTGCAGTTGGTAGTGCACCACGTCCGCGGCCCCGGGTGGGATCTGATGGTCATACAGAGCCACGAAGATGTCTTGCGCGTTGCGGCGGTCGATCCGATTGCCATCGCGATCCAGGACATAGGAATTGACGAAGTAGGACCACGGATCCACCGAGCCGTTTTCCTTCAATCCTCCACTTCGCCCGACGGACGACTCGCCGCTCGTCACCTTGACGTCGAGCCATACTTCATTGGAATCCGAGGTGCCCTGGGTGAAATGGTGTCCCATCCCGACCGTGCGAATGACCGTTTCGAGGAGATACGCCTTGCCAGGCTGAAGAGTGGGAATCTCGGGCCGGATCGGAGCCGTCAGCTCGCCATCGATGGTCCCTCCCTGCTTGATGCCGAAGATGTCGACCCGCATGACCCCTTCGTTGAATTCGGCATGCCGCAGGATGGCGCTTTCGGGTTGGTCGAGCATCCGGAGCAGAGCCGTGTTGGCGCTGGGAAACTGGTGGTCGTGGATCTGCGCCAAGCCTGAGCCATCGAAATCCCGGGCGCTGAACTGATCCGAGGCCAGCAGCTTCATATGGCAGTTGTTGCAGTTGGGCTCCGCTTGCTCCGGATAGTAGAAGCTGGCCACGCCGTGGCCCGACACACCGCTCAGCAGGAAAGAATCGTAGTGATTCTGACCGCGGAGCCATTTGTAGTGATTGAGCTCCACCGGCAGATGGACCTTGTGGCAGGTGCCGCAGAACTCCCCGGTCTGGTGCAGCGGCTTCAGAAAGGTCTTTTTGTGGAACTCGGGCTTGGCCTTCACCAGTTGCCGATTGATCCAGCCGAGAGCTGGGTTGTCACTGAACGCGAAGGGGTAGTGGGTGGGTTCTTCAATCGTGTAGTCGGCATTTCCACGCACGCTGTTCAGATGGGTGATCGCGTGACAGGCGGTACAGGTGATGCCGGCGTGTGCAGTCGGATCGCTGACGTCGTCGAACTCCGGGTCGTCGAATTTGCCGCCAAAGAAGACCACCGGGTCGTGGCAGCCGGCGCAAAATCGTGCCGCCTGAACGGATCCATCCCGGTCCAAAGCGAACTGTCGTGTCTCCTGCACCGAAAAGAAGTAGGCCGGGTTGTTGAACGAGGCGAAGCGGTGGGCGCTCACCGACCAGGTCTCGTGAGTATCCTCATGACACTCCTTGCAGTACTGATCGTTCATCAGGACTCGTGGCGAGATGAACTCTCCGCTGGCGGTGCGAGCCAGAGATGGAAAGAAGTACTGTTCCCCGGTTGCCGGCCCCTCTTGATTCCAGCGCCTCGGGTCCTGGGCCTGGACGAGCATCATGAGCCCGGCGAAGCCCACCGCGACCACGGCCCACCGGGCGCCGATCCTCCACTTGATTCGTCTGCCCGCCAGTCGATGCAGCACGAAGAGCCACGCTGCCGCGATCGGGCTCAAGACGTGCGTCCAGTAGGCGACAGAGCGGACGGCTGGGTTCTTGACGACGATGACCCCCTCGATGCGGGTCAGAATCAGCCCGCTGACGATCAGGCCCAAAGCCACGAAGAACAGGCCGAAGCCGACATAGACGGCGCGTCGATTCGGCCTACGCAGAGTGTTGCGGATGTGATTCAGTCCGAATACCAAGAACGGCAGAATGAGGCTCAGCCCGAGGACCAGATGAACCAGGAACATCACCAGATAGAACCAGTTCTGATAGGTCTCGCCCGTTGCCCATTCGAGCAGCGTCACGCCGACCAGGTAGGTGGCGTTGACGGTCAGCAGCGCAAAGAGCGCGAATACGAAGGTCAAGAGCCGTCGAAGTCCCGGACCGACCGCAGGAACATGTCGTCGGAGAGACGGTTTGGGAGATTCGGGGCGATCGGATCGGGAGAGATTCATGGAGGGAAATGCTCGCTGTACTGCGGAGAGCGTCGGGCCGAAAAGTCTATCGTGAATTCTTCGACGACCCACAGGGATCATGGTCTTCGTCTGCCGAAGCACTGGACCCAGAGGATCTTCAATTCGCCCTCCGACTCGAGAACAGAGATGCCGGATCCGATGTCCTGAAAGCGGTGGTCCAGAATGTTGTCGCGATGCCCCTGGCTTGCCATCCAATTGTCCACCGCCTGTTCCACGGTTGGCTGTCCGGCAGCCAGATTCTCACCTGTGAGCTCGGGTTCGTAACCACTGGCCTGGACGCGCTCGAGTACGGTGTCTCCCCGAGGGGAGATGTGGCCATAGAATCCTTCTCGCATCATCCTTTCGGCGTAGGTCTGGGCAGTCGAGTCCAGGGCTCGGCTGGGCCGAAGAGGATCCCGGTGGCGACGTTCTCTTTCCTCGTTGACCCGATCCAGCAGTTGTTGGCGCACAGTCTCGAGGTCGGAGAGCTGTTCGATGATAGGTCGGTTGGTCTCAGATTGAGACGATGCCGCCACCAGCGCATAGACCGATTGGGTGTCCCAGGTCTCTGCCGCCAGGCCGAAGTCGCGTAGGCCCGCATCCAGAAAGTTCTCGAGACTCTTCGGATCGGCCTGCCGCCAGAACGCGACGATTTCAGCGGGATCGCGGGTGGAGCTCGCCAGACCATCGGCAAACTGGCTGGGCTCGTAGCCTGAGTTCCGGAGATCTTCACGCGTCAATCTCGCGCCGGCGTCGAAGCGGTTGGTGACCGACTCGATCAAAGCCTTGTCCAGCAGGAGTCGGGCGGCCTGTGACAGAGGTTCGGAGAATTGCAGAGGAGGGCTCTGATCTCCCTGCCGGATCTCGTTGATGGCATCCAGGAAGGCTCGGGTCAACCGTTCCTCTCTGGCCTGACCTTCGGCGGTCTCAATGGGCGCGATCGGAACCGATTGGGGGAGAGGCGTCGCGAAGAGCGGCGCCATTGGCAGAAGAAGCGCCGTGACCCCTACCAGTAGTGTTATCGAGCAAGGCCACCGACGCATGCGGCCAATCATGTCAAACGCTGGCCGGGCAGGCTTGCGGAGAGTCGCGAGTGAATAGCTGCTACCTGCCTGCGTAATCAATCGGGAGAGGTGTCTCCTCGCGACAAGCCTCTCGTCCCCGGGCCAGGAACTGATCGATCTTGCGGGCATGGGCCCGAATCAGCTTCACGACCTCTTCATCGTCCGAGGTCTCGGTGACTCGGACTCCGTCCTCGATCTCTTCGATCTCGATCTGGATGGCCTCGCTGTGCTTGAAGATCTCGACGAAGAGTGGATCCCATTTCCGGACGTGACCGCCCTTTTCCAGGACAGCAGACATCTCCTGGACGTGCTGGCGAAGGGGCTCCAACAGTTCGGGATCGTCGGTTGTGGTCACCGTTTGAACACCGCTGGGGATCTCCACGACACTGCGCTCGAGCCGGTCATGATTGGTGACGAGAAAATGAGCGTTCTGCATCTCAGCGCGGCCACCGCCCTTTTGCCCGGAGCCCTTGGCTCCCTTGTGAGCTCCCCCGCAGCCTTGCCGCTTGCGGTCTTTGCCGCCCGAGGCAGCGTCATGATTGCACCAGCCGCCGCAGCCCTTGCCCTTTTCATGGGCTTCGGCACCCGAGACGGTGTTGGATGCGCCAGCCTCCGCTTCCGGAGCGACATTCGGGTCGGCGCCGGTCTGGGCCGAAGAGAATGCCAGTGGTGCGAGAAGCAGAATCAGGGCGAATACCAGCGATGCCGAATTACCCCAGGGGCTCTTCTTGCTTTCGGACATGGTTGACTCCAAGAGGGGGAAAGGTCGTTGAGTTCTGACTCGGTTTCCGTGCAGAACAGTATATACGCTCCATGGGCGCCCGACCGTGCCTCACCGGTCCGGCGAGTGGACATCTCAATCCCGCAGGCCCGTCGGGAACCTCCGGGCTGGGAGATCGGTCTAAACTGTTCAGGATGAAAAATGGGCGCGAGATGAGAAAAGGGCATTCGAATACTCCAGATCTGCTATTCGCCGGCCTCCTCGCTCTATTGACTCTGACCCTGGGACTGTCCGTTGCGGCAGCCGTCAGAGGTCCAATGGGAGATGTGGGAGCAGAGACATCGATCCGTGATGAGGAGGGTTTGCCCGATCGCGTGGAGTCGGCCATGGACTATGAGACCGCATGGAAAGAGGTAGAAGAACTGGTGGCGGACCAGAGGCTCGAGGCTGCCTTCTCGAAGGCGCAAGAGGTCCTGCAGGTGGCGCGCCAGAGCGGCGACGCGGAAGAGTGGACGAGGGCACTGATCGAGAGCGCCAATCTTCGCATTGCTCTGCATGGATTCGAAGACGCCGTTCGCTTCCTGAAGGACGAACCCTGGCCGGCCGCGGAGTTGCAGCGCTCGCTGCTGAATCTGTTCTACGCCAACGCGCTGACCACCTATGTGCAGGCCTATTCCTGGGAGATCGAAGGCCGCGAGCGGGTCCATCTCGAGGGCGAGGTGGATCTGAAGCAGTGGACGAAGGATCAGATCCTGGCTGAGGCCGATAGGGCCTTCTACGCGGTCTGGAGCTGGAGGGAAGAGTGGGGTACCGAGCCGATCGGAGCCTGGGGTGCCTACCTGCAGAAGAACAACTATCCACCCGGGATCCGCAGCACGTTGAGGGACCTGGTGACCTATTTGTGGGTCCGGATGTTGAGTAACTCGGAGAACTGGACTCTCTCTGAGCTCAACGAGGTCTTCCGCCTACCGTTCGAAGAGCTCCTGGAAGGCGAGCCAGAGGCACTCCTGGTGGGTCTGGAGAGTCCGGATCGGCATCCGCTCTACAAGATGGCAGGCTTGTTGGCCGATCTGGAATCCTGGCATGAGGATGCGGACAGACCGGAGGCCGCGTTCGAGGCACGACTCGAAAGATTGCGACGCCTTCAGTCGGCGTTCTCCGAATCCCAGTTCGTAGAAGAGCGACGGAGGATTCGAGATAATCTGCGACAACATTCCGAGGCTCTGGGCCGCAGCTATCCATGGTGGTCGATGGGGCAGTCCCAGCTCGCCGAGCTCATCAGGGCGGACGAAGATCCCAACGCCCTGGTGGAAGCGAGACAGGTCGCGCTCGAAGGGGCCCGATTCCACCACGGTTCGATCGGCGCCAAACGCTGTCAGCGGCTGGTGGCGGAGATCGAGGCGCCGGACTTTTCGCTGACGGCCATGCAGAGCGACGGGCCTCGCCGGCGCTCGATTCAGGTCGGTCACCGCAACCTCGAGGCCCTCCATTTTCGCGCCTACAGGGTCGATCTCCTCGAGACTCTGGAGGCCAGCCGAGACTACAACCTGCTTCCGGCCCACCGAGAAGTGGACGAGATCGTGGAGAACAGCGTGCCAGTCGCGGAGTGGAAGGTCGAGCTCCCGCGAACTCCCGACTTTCGATCGCATACCACTTTCGTAACGGCTCCAATGGAAGACACGGGTTCGTACGTGATCGTCGCATCGGTTCGAGAGGACTTCTCAGGGCCTCGCAATCGTCGGATGGCGGTCAATCTGCTGATCACCGACATGGTGCTGGTGTCTCGTCGTCGGGACGAGGCTCTGGAGGTGATCGTCCGCTCGGGCGTGAATGGAAAACGGCTGCCTGGAGTGGACGTGGCGCTCTTCCGATTCGACTACCGACGAGGCCACCGCGGGGTCGCTTCAGGGACCAGCGACGACAATGGTTCGATCACTTTTCGTCTAAGAAACCCAAGTTCGAATAGCCACTTTCTCATCGCGCGGCGGGCTGGGGACTGGGCCCTGGATGCCAGGAGACTTGGGTTGGGCGAGCGGCAGCCGCCTCCCGACAGCTCTACTTCGGCTTTGATCTATACCGACCGCAGCGTCTACCGCCCGCTGCAGAAAGTTCTGTGGAAGGTGGTGGGTTACCAGCGGAACCCGGATGTCGACCGCTTCCAGACGCTGCCACAAGAAAGGATGACGGTGGACCTGTTGGATTCCAATGGCGAGTCGGTCGAGTCGGTAGAAGTCGAAACGAATGAGTTCGGTACCGCTTCAGGCGCGTTCACGGTCCCAGCGGGGCGACTCCTGGGGAGGTGGAGCCTGCGAACTTCGCTCGGCGGACGGAGTCAGGTGACGATCGAGGAGTACAAGCGGCCGACGTTCGAGGTCACCCTCGTCGACCCGGTAGAGCCGGTCCGCCTGAACCGTCCTGCCAGGCTGAGCGGCGAGGTGCGCTACTACTTCGGTTTGCCGGTGGTGACAGGCCAGGTAGCCTGGCATGTCAGTCGGGTCCCCGTCTTTCCCCGCTGGATGGGTTGGTACCGGACGTATCCGACGCAGGTGCCCGAGACGATCGCTTCCGGGACCTCTGAGCTCGATGTGGACGGAAGGTTCGAAATCTCCTTCCTTCCGGCTGCTGACGAAAGGCTGGCCGCTACCGCAGGCCTGTCTTACCGCTACAAGGTGACTGCGGCGGTTACCGATGAGGGGGGAGAGACCCGCTCCGCCGAGCGCGTGTTTCGATTGGGATTCGTGGCGGTTGAAGCCACTCTCGATTCCGACAAGACATTCTTCACGGTGGGCGAGCAGGTTGAGTTTCTCGTGGCGAGGACGGACCTGAATGGTGTCGGGCGAGCCGGCAGTGCCGACTGGAGGCTGACGAGAGTCGAGCAGCCGGCGGCAACGGTGGCTCCCGCAGAGATTCCACGGTGGATTCCGCCGGGCGATGAAGAAAGATTCCGTACCCCTGGAGATCGCCTCCGCCCGCGCTGGGAAGTGGACTACTCGTTCGAGAGCGAACTGGCAAGCTGGCCAGACGGCGAGGTCGTCCGACGAGGAACCGTCGAGCATGGAAACGACGGATCGGCTTCTGTCGTGCTGGACGAACTGACCGGTGGTGTCTACCGACTGCACTACAGCACGGAGGACGAGTTTGGATCCGTCTTCGAGACTCGCAAGGACCTTCTGGTCGTCGGTGGCGGGCTCGAGAGATTGGAGCTCCCGGCTTTGCTGCTGGCCGAGCGTCAGAGCGCGAGGGTCGGAGAGACCTTGAAGGTCCTGGTGCACTCTGGGTTGGAGGACCAGGAGCTCTTGCTGGAGCTGCAAAGTGCGGGAGAAACGATCGAGCGGCGACGGCTGCAGTCTGGTGCGGGGCCGGTCGTGTTGGAGTTCCCTGTCGACCGCAGCCGCCAGGGAGGGTTCGGCTTCCTCCTTTCAACGCTGGTCGACTTCCAGTTCCTCAGCTCGAGCCAATCGGTCTGGGTGCCCTGGGAGGATCGCGAGCTCCAGCTGGCGTTCAGCAGCTTTCGCGATCTCTTGCGGCCTGGCAGCCAGGAGACGTGGCGGGTCACCGTCTCCTCCTCCGACGGACGACGGCTCGAGCGGGGTGCTGCCGAGGTGCTGGCCTACATGTACGACCGGAGTTTGGACCTCTTCGCGCCCCACAATCCGCCGTCGATACTCTCCTTGTACCCGACCCGCACTGAGACGTTGAGTTTCCAGACGAGCCTCGGAAGTGCGGGGGCGGTCTGGCAATCGAGCCCCGGCTTCGTGGTGTTCCCGGAGTACCCCCACCTTCATGGCGACCAGCTCCGTTTCCTGGATGGGTACGGTATCGGTGGTCCGGGCAGGCGGCGAGGCTACGCCTTGGCCGACATGGCGCCCGCGGCCTTGCAGGAGTCGGAGGTTGCCGAGCAGTCCTCCTTGGAAGAGGTAGGAAAGGTGGAGGCAAAGTCTCTCCCTGGTGGGGTGGGTGGCTCGCAGGAAGCTGGCAATGCGATCGAGCTCAGAAGCGAATTCTCAGAGACCGCCTTCTGGCATCCCCACCTGGTGGTCGAGGATGAAGGTGCCGTTTCTTTCGAGTTCACCGTGCCGGATTCGGTCACCGAGTGGAATGTCTGGTTACACGCTCTGGATCGTGATCTGCGGGGTGGCTCCTTCCAACGCCAGGTTCGCACTGTCAAAGAGCTTATGGTGCGGCCCTATCTACCTCGCTTCCTGCGAGAGGGCGACACAGTGGATCTGGCGGTGGTCGTGAACAACGCCGGAGAGACGGCCCTGCATGGGCGGATGGACTTCGAAATCCTCGAGCCGACCGATGATAGTAGCCTGAACGCCGAGTTCGGCCTCGGATCTGCCGAGACAAGCGGAGTTCCCTTCTCGGTTCCCGCCGGGGCTGGCACCCGATTGCTGTTCCCGGTCACCGTGCCGCCCAGGGTTGGCAATGTGGCCTTCAGGGTCACGGCTCGAGCTGGAGATTTCAGTGATGGGGAGCTTCGACCGTTGCCAGTCCTTCCTGGTCGGATGCACCTGAGCCTGTCGCGCTTCGTCACCCTGCGAGACGCGGAGCGCCGCGAGATGAGCTTCGCCGAGTTGGTTGGTGAGGCAGACCCTTCGAGAATCGACGAGCAGCTCATCGTGACTCTCGACGCACAGCTCTTCTACAGCGTTCTTCAGGCGCTTCCCTATCTTGTGCAATACCCCTACGAATGCACGGAGCAGACCCTGAACAGGTTCCTGTCCACCGGCATCGTCTCGTCACTGTATGAGCGCTATCCAGCCGTCGCCAGGATGGCGAAGAAGATGGCCGACAGGGAAACCCGTCTCGAGACCTGGGACCAGGTCGATCCCAATCGCAAGATGGCCTTGGAAGAGACCCCCTGGCTGATCGAGGCGCAGGGTGGAGGAG
>Ga0316187_10000084_pt1 | contig 56973 bp, 51 predicted proteins | sample CroRivburrow1_MG_FD_204927 | JGI IMG/M metagenome (GOLD analysis project Ga0316187, IMG submission 204927) | Coastal sediment microbial communities from Maine, United States - Cross River worm burrow 1 | ecosystem: Environmental > Aquatic > Marine > Coastal > Sediment | place: USA: Maine...
GATCCGCTTTTCAATCCATCGGTTCATCGGGCGGGGTTTGTTGCGGCCGATACTGTGGATCAGTCCCCGGCCGTCTTCACGCAGGCACCGGTCTATCACTCCGCCCAGCGTCGCATAATTCTTCGTACCGACATGTTCCAGCATGCCGACGGAAACGAACACGTCGCAGTCTCCGCTCGCGTTGCGGTAATCGTCCTCGATGTACTGGACGCGATCATCCAGCCCCTCTTCTCTCGCCCGGTCCCGCGCAAACCTGATCTGCTCGTGGGAGATGTTGTAGGCGCGGACCTTCGCGCCGTATTCCCTGGCCATGAACAGCCCCAGGCCACCCCACCCACATCCGGCCTCCATCACCTCGTCCCCCGGCTGAAGCCTGAGCTTCCGGCACACGTGGCGGAGTTTGGCCGTCTGGGCCTGCTCCAGCGTGTGGTCCGGAGTCTGGAAATACGCACAGGTGTACTGCATGTGGTCACGGTCCAGCCATAACCGGTAGAACTCGTTGCTCAGATCATAGTGATGGTGGATGTTATCCTTCGATCCCGCCAGGTTGTTGGCCTTGGCATGACCGAACACATTGACGATCCTGCCCAGCGCCGAGCGCTCTGCCAGGAAATCCGGCCTGTGGGTGGCGCCGATTTCGGCCACGCGCACCAGGTCACCCTCGATTTCCAGATCGCCCAGGCTGTATGCCTCTCCCAGATTCAGATCCGGATTGCTCAGAACCAGCCACATCGTCTTCCGGTTGCGGAATCGCAGCAGCAACTCCGGCTCACCCTCGCATTCCCGGACGCGCTGACCGTCCCAAAGCTCGAACTCCACGGGGGGCGTGTTCATCTGGTTGAGCAGCCAGCGCGCCGCCTTGATCTCGGAAGCCGTGGGAGCCCCGGATTCGTACACCGCTTCGCGTACTCTGTCAAAATTCAAGGGGGTCTCTTTACTCTTGGCGGACATCTCTGAATCCATGATTTCCCGAACAATATGCTAATGATTACAGGCCCGGTTGACAACTTTGCCGCGCATCCGAAAGGAGCGGGCAGCCCACGTCGCCGGGTAAAGACGTGACTATTTACTGTTCTTCATCAATATACTCGACTCTCTCAGCCTCCCCCAGCACCACTGATTTTCCGTCGAGGGATTCGAACCGGCTGCCCTTTATGGATTTCTGGTAGGCCTTGTACACGGTCACATTGGTGCTGTCGCCGTCGATGACCCGAATGGTCACGATCTTGTGCGCCTGCTGCCACTGATAAACGAAAATGATCCCGGAGGCCAGCAGCAGCAGCGTTACGAAGCCGTATGCGCTGTAGCGTCCTATCGGGCTGGCTTGCGCGGCTTGTTGCGCCCGGAGCTTGTCCTGCGGAAGCCGTCGTTTCAGGCGGTAGAAGGCGTAGACCAGGAAAATTACCAGCCCGGTGAACAGGATTTTGGTCAGCATGCCGGCTGGAAATGAAATGCCTGTTGACCGTGTGGAGGCCTGAACTCAGCGGTATTCAGCGGCATTTCATCCAGATTCAGACCCAGGCGTCTGCATTGGAGCCGGTACCGGTTGGCGATCAGGTCCGCAAAAACACCGGTCCCGCGTCGGCGCTGATCGAATGAGGCGTCATAGTCACGCCCGCCTCGCGACTGCCTCACCAGGCTCATGACGTGATCCGCTTTGCCCGGATAGTGTTCCTTCAGCCATTCGCGAAACAGCACCTTGACCTCCCACGGCAGGCGCAGCAGGGTATAGCTTGCAAATCGCGCACCCCGCGCGGCGCCCGCCCGCATGATCGACTCCAGTTCATGGTCCGTCAACGCAGGGATGACCGGTGCGACGGAAAGATGGACCGGAATCCCCGCGTCGGTGAGCGTCGAGACGGTCCTCAGCCTGCGGCCCGGCGCGGCGGCCCGCGGTTCGAGCCTTCGCGCCAGCGCATGATCGAGAGTAGTGATCGATACACTGACCACCACAAGTCGCCGCGCCGCCAGCCCGGCCAGAAGATCCAGGTCACGCTCGACCATGCTGGACTTCGTGGTGATGGTCACAGGCTGCCCGGCGTCGAAGCAGAGTTCAAGTATCCCGCGCGTCAAACCGAACCGCTTTTCCATCGGCTGGTAGGGATCGGTATTGGTGCCGAGTGCGAGAACACTGCAGTCGTAACCCTCGGCGCTGAGTTCGCTCTTGAGCTGGTCGATTACCCGGGGTTTGTAAAAGAGCCTGCTTTCGAAATCCAGCCCCGGGGACAGACCGAGGTATGAATGGGACGGCCGCGCATAGCAATAGATACACCCATGCTCACAGCCGCGATAGGCGTTTACCGATTGATCGAACGGTACGTCCGGGGAAGCGTTCCTAGAGATCGCCGTCCGGCTGAGATCTTCGCCGACGGTGGTTCGCAGCGGTGCTGGGGCCTCATCGCCGTGCCATCCGTCGTCACATTCCGGCCGCTGCAGGGGCTCGAAGCGCCCGACGGCATTGGAGAGCGCACCTCGGCCCTTGAGGCTCCTGGCGGCAGGGTGGGTCATGGAACCTGGATCACCTACTTCTGCGCTTTGGCATACTGAATACCGAAACTCCACTGCAACGTACCCCTCGGGCGCATCGCCGGGAAGTTGAACTGATAGGTGATGTCACGCGCCTGCCGTGCCGGCACGTTGACCTGGATCTCCTGCTGCTGTTGTCCCACGATAAGACAATTCTCGCCGGCTTCGCCCGCCTGGCAGTCGGATGCATTGAGTTCCAGCCCGACCGCCATCAGGTCATACTCCGGTGAATTGTTCAACACACGCGCGAACATCTTGTAGCTGTTGCGGTAGGCAACCTCCACACTGAAATTATCCAGGACGACCTCCCCGGGTTCGATCAGACCCGGCCGAGAACCCTTGTGAAATTCCGCATACCAGATGACCAACACCAGTCCGAGTACCAGCGTGGACAGGAACACGATGATTGCGGTGCGGTATCCGAACGTGATGATCAGATATCCGGTAACAAGTGCGAGTGCGACAACGAGAAGGACATAAGCCATATGATTACTCTGCGAAAACTGACATCAGTAGGTTCCTTTGGGAAAGATTCGGCCCCGGTTCACCGCCAAATACCTTACCACACAAAGATATCGCCCTTGAAAAAACCGTCTATCTGCTATGATACCAACCATGCAGGAGACGTCGGTTCTAAAAGAAGCGCCACGCAGGCTCCAGTCCCTCAATATGAGGGGCCTGCTCGAGGAGCTTGTCTTGGACCGGTACATTTCGAAAGACGACGCGAAGCGGATTTACACGGTTTCGCATGCGAAGGACCTGTCGAAGATACACCCCCTGGTTGCCATCATCGACCAGCGCCCCGCCGATATCCGGCGTCCCGGCAATACGCTTCAGCTGGACCAGCTCGTGGAGTGGCTGGCCACGAAAGTCGGCCTCGCCTACGAGAGGATCGATCCGTTGAACCTGGACGTCACGGCGCTTACCAAGGTCATCTCCTACGCCTACGCGTCGGCCAGGAAGATTCTGCCGCTGCGGGTCACCCGGGACTCGGTCGTCATCGCGACCGCCAACCCGTTTTCGCACGAGTGGCGTGATGAACTCACGCAACTGCTGCGCAAGGAAATCATCATGGTGCTGGCGAGCCCGCTGGAGATCGCCCGCTATACCGAGGAATTCTATCAGCTCGCCAAATCGTTGAAGATCGCCACGCGCAAGGACCGCCCGGGCAGCATGAATCTGATACAGAACCTGGAGCAGCTGGTCGAACTCGGCCGCACGGGCAATCTGGACGCCGAAAGCCACCACGTCGTGCACATTGTGGACTGGCTGCTGCAGTACGCGTTCGAACAGCGCGCATCGGACATTCACCTGGAGCCAAGGCGCGACCAGGCCTTTGTCCGCTTTCGTATCGACGGCGTGCTTCACCGCGTGTACCAGGTCCCGGTGAATGTGATGTCCGCCATCGTGGGCCGCATCAAGACGCTGGGCCGAATGGACATTGCGGAAAAACGTCGACCGCTGGACGGCCGACTGAAAACGAAGACGCCCAACGGTCAGGAGATCGAGCTGCGCCTGTCCACGGTTCCCACGGCGCTCGGTGAGAAGCTCGTGATGCGCGTGTTCGATCCGGAAGTACTGCGCCGCGACCACCACCAGCTCGGACTGTCGGAGCAGGAACTCTCGATCTGGCGTGAACTCGTCGGTCAGCCGCACGGCATCGTGCTGGTTACCGGACCGACCGGGTCTGGCAAGACCACAACGCTCTACTCGACCCTGCGTCAGCTGGCGTCCCCCGAGATCAACGTCTGTACGGTGGAAGACCCCATTGAAATGGTCGAACCGGCGTTCAACCAGATCCAGGTCCAGCCGGGCATCGATCTCACTTTCGCGGCCGGCATCAGGGCGCTGCTGAGGCAGGACCCCGACGTGATCATGGTCGGGGAGATTCGTGACATAAACACCGCGGACATGGCGGTACAGGCCGCACTGACAGGTCACCTGGTGCTGTCGACCCTGCACACAAATGACGCGCCATCGGCCATCACCCGGCTGCTGGAGATCGGCATACCGGCTTACCTGATCAACGCAACCGTGCTGGGGATTGTTGCACAGCGGCTGGTGCGAACGCTCTGCCCGCACTGCAAGAAGAAAGGAGCGGTCGACGAGGCAGAATGGAAAGGGCTTACCCGTCCGTGGAAAGTCCAGCTACCGGCCAACGCTCATGTCCAGCAGGGCTGCATCGAATGCCGGAACACCGGTTACCTGGGGCGCATAGGGCTCTACGAGATGCTGAAAATCTCACCTGAAATCCGTCGACTGGTCACGCCCGATGCCGACGCCGCCTCGATCCGTGAACAGGGAATCAAGCAGGGGATGCAGCCCCTGCGCATCAGCGGGGCCCGCAAGATCACCGAGGGCATCACCACCATGAGCGAGGTGATGCGGGTCATACCGAGACTCGGCGACAGCGGAGAAATCAGCTAGACGGGTCAACCAATCCGGATTCGACCCGGGCAAGGAGGTCATCGCCGAACGCCCGTCTCAGGACCAGCGGCAGCGCACAGGAGCCTTGGGCCAGCAGGGCGTCGTGGAACGATTTCAGGGATTGCCCGGACTGCTCTCCGAGCACGATATCCCGGGCCGCGCTGATCATCGCCCACCCGGTTGCATATCCCATGGGAACCGTCGGTGCGCGGCTGTACCAGGTGGCTTCACCCAGCGCCTGCACACCCGAAAAACCAAGGCGCTCGCGAATCATTGACGACGCATCCTCGATCCCCTGCCCCCCGGTCTGCATGCCCACATCCAGGACGATCCGCAACGCCCGCCACAGTCTGTCCCTCAGCAGGATGAATTCGTTCTCGCTCTGGTCAAGGAACCCCGACTCGAACATCAGTTGCTCGCAGTAGAGTGCCCACCCCTCATACATCGTGGCCGATTTGTTGATCATCCGCGCCATCGAGCGGGCCGCGGAATGCCTGTGCGCGGTGGTGAACTGCAGATGGTGTCCGGGATAGGCCTCGTGTACGCAGGTGTGCGACATGGAGAGAAGACTGTGTCGAGCCCTGGTCTCCGCGTCCACGGCCGGCGTGACGTAGTAGCGGCCGAGCTGAGGATCATCGTCCATACCCGGCGGCTCATAGGCTGCAAAGGGAATCTTGTGCCTCAGAAAGACGGGCGTCTCTTCGACGCAAAGTGATTCCGGCCCGGGGAAGCTGACCAGGTCACGGGATCTGACGAAATCCCGGGCAGCCTCCATCTGCCGCTGGTACAACGGCACCAGGGGCTGCTCTCCGGGGCCGCTGCCGCAGATCCGACGCTCGAGTTCCACGATGTCGTCCCCACCGGTAAGCCGACGGCACAGTGCACCGAGTTCACGCATCGTTCGGTCAAACAACCGGCTGCCGAAGTCATGGAGCGCCTCGGGTGTCACCTGAAGGAAATGCCGGTATTGCAGCAGATGGGAAAATCTCTTGTGACCGACCGCGAACTCCCCCGTGGCGCGAGGTCCGATCTCCACCTCGAGGAAGCTTCCGTACCGCTGGAAAGAATCGACCGCACCCGAGATCAGGGAATCGAGGTCCGGCAGCTGATCCCGGTGCTCTCCGACCCTGTCGTTGTCGCCGAGCGACTCGAGGTAAACAACGCCCGACTCCACCGCGGTGATCGCGGATTCCAGCCAGCGCGCGGGTATCCGTTCCCGGTCCTGGCCAACGCAGTTCCTGGCGTTGAGCAGGTAGTCCGGGACCTGCTCCAGTCGCTGCCGGAGTGCGCCGGCGAAATCTTCCGTGCGGCGCTGAGTGAGCTGATGGATCGCGTGTAGCGGCAGGTACTGCTCGGGATCGTTCTTGCGCCAGTCGTGGTCCAGTATCTGTTCCATTTCGAGAAATGCGCCGCCGCGCATCAGCTCGAGGTCGATCCTTTCATCCGGGCCCAGATCCGCGTCATCCAGCTCTTCCAGTGCATCCAGAAGTTTCTCGTTCAACGACAGCAGCGCCCCCTGCTCCTCGTCACTGAACGGCCTGAGCAGGTGCTCATGACCGGCGACTCCGATGTCGACGGCGACCTCGGGATGGTAGCGAAACCACGCCCGATAGTAGTCATCCCGGATTTGAATGAATTTGGCTATCATGCAATCGGCCCGGACTGGCCCGCACCCCCGGACTCGACGATCTCAAAGTCATGCGTCACCCGGGCGACCTGACTGAACATGATCGACGCCGAACAATACTTCTCGGCGGAGAGCTGGACGGCTCTGCGCACTTTCGATTCCGGGACGTTTTTCCCCGATACAACGAAATGCAGGTGGATCCGCGTGAACACCTTCGGGTCCTGCGCTGCACGCTCGGCCTCGATCTCGACCTCGCAGTCGGTCATTTCAACGCGCCCCTTGCGCAGCATGCGCACGACATCGAACGCGCTACAGCCACCGAGCCCGATGAGAAGCATCTCCATCGGACGAGTACCCCGGTTCTGCCCTCCCAGTTCCGGTGGTCCGTCCATGATGACGCGGTGACCGCTGTCCGCGGTCCCCTCGAAGGAAACCCCATCGATGAGTGAAACCCGGGCCTTCATATTCGCGAATCTCCCGTCGCCGTGCCGCCAAAAAAAAGTTCCGCGATCTTCTGGCCGGGATCCGGCACCCGCATGCACGCCTCGCCTACCAGAAAACCGTGAACGCCGCCGGCGCGCATCGCTTCCACATCGGCCGGCGTGTGAATGCCGCTCTCGGTCACCACCATACGATCTCCGGGAATCCGCGGCAGCAGATCCAGGGTCGTCGACAGATTCGTCTGGAATGTCCTCAAGTCTCTGTTATTGATGCCGATCAGCGGAAAGTCGAACTCGAGTGCGCGCTCCAGTTCCGCCAAATCGTGCACCTCGGCAAGCACTGTAAGGCCCTGCACTATCGACTCCTCGGCCAGCACACGCAATTGTTCGTCCGCCAGTGCGCCGACTATCAGCAGAACACAGTCCGCGCCGATCGCCCGGGACTCCGCGATCTGGTAGGTATCGATCATGAAGTCCTTGCGCAACACCGGCAGTTCGCAAACAGCCCTGGCCTGCTCGACGTAAGCGTCCGCGCCCTGGAAGAAATCGATGTCGGTCAGCACAGACAGACACGAGGCCCCGGCCGCGGCGTAGCTGCGGGCGATGTCGGCAGGGGTGAAGTCGGGGCGGATCACACCTTTGCTGGGGGACGCTTTCTTTATCTCGGCGATGACCGCGGGGCGGCCTGCGTCCCGGGCTCGAAGCAGCGCCCCCAGGAAATCCCGCGGAGCGGGCGTCGCTTCCGCGCGGGCGCGTATGTCCTCCGGAGGCACACGCACCTTGCGCAATGCCACCTCTTCCTCCTTGTGCCGGAGGATCCTGACCAGTATGTCCGCCTTGCCACTCATCGGGCCGTCAGGCAACCTGCTCTGTCAGACTCACCAATTCCGGTTGGTAAAAGCGGCCAGCTCCGCCAGCTTGCCCTTGGCCGCTCCGCTTGCCAGGACCTCACCTGCCCTGGCCACACCGTCGGCCAGGCTCCCTGCCAGTCCGCTCACATAGATTGCGGCACCCGAGTTCAGGGCGACGATGTCCCTTGCAGCCCCCGGCCTGTTATCGAGTGCGTCGTTGATCTTGCCGAGGCTGCCGCTGACGCTGTTGACGGCGAGGTCCTCCAGACTGCCGGTCTCCATGCCGAACTGTCCCGGAGTTAGCTCGTAACAGCTCACCTTGCCCTTGCACATCTCCGCGGCGTGGGTCGGCGCACCGATGCTGATCTCATCCAGGCCGTCCTCCGAATGCACCACCAGGACGTGGCGGCTGCCCAGCCGGGCGAGTACGTTGGCGATGGGCTCCACCAGCGCACGGTCGAATACGCCGATCACCGCGTTCGGCGCGCCCGCCGGGTTGGTCAGGGGGCCCAGGACATTGAAGATCGTACGCACCGCCATCTCCTTGCGCGGCCCGATCGCGTACTTCATGGCGCTGTGGTGCGCCGGCGCGAACATGAACCCGAGGCCGACATTGCGGATGCAGTCGGCGACCTGCGCCGGGTTCAGGTCGATGCGGACGCCCGCTTCCTCCAGCAGGTCTGCGCTGCCGGAACTGCTCGACACCGATCGGTTCCCGTGCTTGGCCACCTTGCCTCCGGCGGCCGCAACCACCAGCGCACTGGCCGTGGAAATGTTGAACGTATTCCGGCCGTCGCCGCCGGTACCCACGATATCCACCAGGTTGGATGCATCCACATCCACTCTTGCCGCAAGGCTGCGCATGACCTCTGCGGCGGCGGTGATCTCGTCGATGGTCTCGCCTTTCATGCGCAGTGCGATCAGGAATCCGCCGATCTGGGCCGGGGTCGCATCACCCGTCATGATCTGCTGCATCACGGACCGCATGTCCTCGCGGGACAGATCGGTTCGTTCGGTTACGGCTTTGATTGCTTGCTGGATGTTCATTACGGACAGTTCGTGACTCGACGGGCGGAGCCCGATTATAAATCAGGCGCCGGACACCCGAAGAAAATTGTTGAGCAGGTCGTGGCCGTGGTCCGTCGAAATGGATTCCGGGTGGAACTGGACCCCGTACACCGGCAGCTCCCGGTGCCTGATGCCCATGATCTCCTGGTCCTCCGTCCACGCCGTCAGTTCCATGCACTCGGGAAGCGTAGCGGGATCGATTACCAGCGAGTGGTAACGGGTCGCCTGGAACGGATTGCGCACGCCGGCGAACAGCCCCTTGCCATCGTGATGGATCATCGATGTTTTACCGTGCATGAGGACCCTGGCGTGGACGATCCGGCCGCCAAAGGCCTGGCCGACACTCTGATGCCCCAGGCAAACCCCTAGGATCGGGACCCGCCCCGAAAGCTTGTTGACCAGATCCACCGATATGCCTGCCTGGTCCGGCGTGCAGGGCCCCGGAGAAATGACAATATGGCTCAGGTCCATTTCCTCGATCTGAGCCAGAGAAATCTGATCGTTTCTGTATACCCGGACCTCGGCGCCAAGCTCACCCAGGTACTGGACGAGGTTGTAGGTAAACGAATCGTAGTTGTCGATCATCAGGATCATTGTTGCCCCCGTTCGCAGTTAGTCAATTCCTTGCTCAGCCGCTCCAGGGATGCGCGGGCCTGTTCCAGTTCAAGGCGCACTGTCTCCAGCGAACTTTCGTTCGCGCTGCCGACCCGTTCCTTCTTCGCTTCTTCCAGGTTGTTGATCACCACCGCGATAAACAGGTTGATGACCACGAATGTCGCCACCACCACGAAGCTGATGAAGTAGATCCACATGTACGGGTTGAAGCTCATCGCGGCGTACATGACGTCGGTCCAGTCCTCTAGGGTGAGGATCCGGAACAGGGTCAGCAGTGAAATGCCGAGGCTCCGCCAGTGCTCCGGGTCGTGCTGATGCAGAAGGTGATAGCCCGCCACCGCGTACATGTAGAAAATAATGAACAGCAGCAATATGACGTTGGCGAACCCCGGCACCGACCTGACCAGGGTGGATACGATCAGGCGCAGTTCCGGCAGCGCGGAGATCAGCCGCATCACCCGCAGCAGGCGGGCCAGGCGCGCGATCATCGCGTACTCCCCCGTGCTCGGGATCAGCGAGAGAACCACGATGGTGAAATCGAACAGGTTCCAGCCGTCCCCGAAGTAGAGTCTGAAACGGGGCGCCACCGCCGTGATCTTGATCACCGCCTCCAGAACGAAAACTCCCAGCACCACGTGGTTGACCAGAATAAACGCCTCTCCGTAGCGCGCCACGAGGTACGGAGAGGTTTCCATGCCCAAAACGATCGCGTTGATGATGATCAGCGCGATGACGAATCGTTCGAACCAGGGATTTCCTGCGATCTTCCTGCAGAGCTGTTGCATGGATCAGCCGGCCTGTGCCAGCCCCTTGTCGAGGCCGGCGCTGGCCATGGCCACTGCGCGAAACACGGCCCTGCCCTTGTTCATGGTTTCCTTCCACTCCAGGGCAGGCACCGAATCGGCCACGATGCCGGCACCGGCCTGTATGTGGAGCACACCGTCCTTGATGACCGCGGTGCGGATGGAGATCGCCGTGTCCATGTTCCCGTTCCAGCCGATGTACCCGACCGCGCCGGCATAGACGCCGCGCTTGTCGGGCTCCAGTTCCTCGATAATCTCCATGGCGCGCACCTTGGGGGCGCCCGAAACGGTACCGGCGGGGAACGCGGCCCGCAGGACGTCGATGGCATCGAGGCCATCCTTTATGCGGGCCTCCACGTTGGATACGATGTGCATCACGTGGGAGTAGCGTTCCACGATCATTTTCTCGGTCAGCGCCACGCTGCCGATCGAGGCGACGCGACCCACGTCGTTGCGGCCCAGGTCCACCAGCATCAGGTGCTCGGCCAGTTCCTTGGGGTCCTCCACGAGTTCCTTCTCGAGGCGCAGGTCTTCCTCCCGGTCGTGACCGCGGCGGCGGGTGCCGGCAATTGGCCGGACGGTTACCGTATCGTCCTCAAGCCGCACGAGGATCTCCGGGGAGGACCCGACGATGTGAAAATCATTCAGGTCGAGAAAGTACATGTACGGCGAGGGGTTGACCGTCCGGAGCGCCCGGTAAAGGCTGGAGGGTGCGGCACTGTAAGGGATGGACAGCCGCTGCGACAGCACCACCTGCATGATGTCGCCGTCGCGGATATACCCGCGCGACCTCTCTACTGCGGCCTCGAAGTCTTCCCTTGAGAATGCGGATATGAAATCGCTTTCGCTGACACTCCGCGGCTCACTCCCTGCGTCTTCGTTGGAAACCCGATTCTTCCGCAGCTTGCGCGCAAGTTCCTCCAGCCGCGCGTTGCCTGCATCCCAGGCATCTTCCCGGGCCGGGTCGACGTGCACGATGATGTACAGCCTGCCGGCCAGGTTGTCGAATACGATCACCTCTTCCGACACCATCAGCAGGATGTCGGGCGTTTTCAGCGGGTCGTTCTTGTTTGTCCGTCCCAGCCTGGTTTCCACGTAACGCACGGTGTCGTAGCCGAAATAACCCACCACGCCGCCGGTGAACCGGGGCAGCCCGGGCACCTCCGGGGATCGATAGCGGTGGTGGAATTCCCGGACGGCGTCCAGCGGATCATCCGATTGGTACCGCTCGGTCTCCGCACCGTCAACGGTAACTGAAATATCGTTGTCCGACACCCTGAAAACCGTACGGCAGGGCAGCCCGATGATCGAATACCTGCCCCATTTCTCACCGCCCTGGACGGACTCGAACAGATAGGAGTAGGGACCGGCGCCGAGCTTGAGGTAGGTGCTTACCGGGGTATCCAGGTCGGCGAGGACTTCCCGCATGAGCGGGACACGGTTGTAGCTTTGAGCAGCGTAGTCGCTGAGATCTTTTTTGTTAATCGACATTGTTCATCACCAGGTTCAAGACACGAAAGGCACTACGAAGGACCAGCGTTGGCTGCGCCATCGCCAGATGCATCGGTGCCAGGTCTTTTTCCCAATGATGAGTCGCATCAGATAAGTTCGATCAGTTCGGATAAATCTGCGAAGGAGTCTATGATTGCGTCAGGATTGGCTTTCGTCAAGTCCAGTCCCTGATTATAACCAAAGCTGACGCATATGACCGGCATCCCGGCCGCCTGGGCAGCGTGGATGTCGGAGACCGAATCCCCTACCATGACTCCGGATGATATCGGCACCCCCATGCGTTCGAAGATGTGGTACAGCGGCAGGGGATCGGGCTTCTTTACCGGGAGGCTGTCTCCGGCCACGACCAGTTCGAAATAGCGGTCGAGTTCAAGGGCCCGGAGAATAGGTGTGGTGAACTTTTCGGGTTTGTTGGTCAGGCAGGCCAGACGGAAACCGGATGACTTGAACACATCCAGCACGCGCTCAACGTGAGGATAAAGCGTACTCCGTACACACAGTCCTTCCCGGTAAAACTCCATGAAACGGCCGAATCCGATCTCGAACAACGCCGCATCGGGATCACCTTCGGCGCTACCGGTAAGCGCCCTCTGGACCAGCCGGGCTGCGCCGTTGCCAAGCCAGTTGAAAATCACCTCGTCCTCGTGCTGGTCGAGACCCAGCGACTCGAGCATGCGGTTGGCGGCAACCGCCAGATCGGGTCCGGAATGCACCAGCGTCCCGTCGAGATCGAACACGAGGACACTGGCCCTGAATCTGCTCATCAAAACCGGTATCCGGTAACAGGGGTTGAGCCTTGGGCGTGCGATCCGATAACTGCAGGCTAACCGGCCCGCGCCAGTTCAGCACGCATGCAATCGATGGTCGCCCTGTAGTCGCCGCTGCCGAAAATGGCAGAGCCCGCAACGAAGGTATCCGCGCCCGCTTCCGCGATGTCGCGAATGTTGTCCGCGTTGACACCCCCGTCGATTTCCAGCCGCACGTCGCGGCCGCTCTCGTCTATCAGGCGCCGGGCCGCCCTGAGTTTGTCCAGCACGTGCCCGATGAACTTCTGGCCGCCGAACCCGGGATTTACCGACATCAACAGGACCATGTCCAGCTTGTCCAGCGTCCACTCCAGGTGCTGCAGGGAAGTTCCCGGATTGAGCACCAGGCCGCATTTGCAGCCCTCGTCCCGGATCAGTTGCAGCGAGCGGTCGACGTGCTCGCTGGCTTCCGGGTGGAAGGTAATGTAGTTCGCGCCGGCACGGGCAAAATCGGTGATCAGGCGATCCACCGGCTTCACCATCAGGTGAACGTCCACCGGGGCCTCGACCCCGTACGAGCGCAGCGCCGAACACACTGCCGGTCCAAAGGTGAGATTGGGCACGTAATGGTTATCCATAACGTCGAAATGCACCATGTCGGCACCCGCGGACAACACTTTTTGCACGTCTTCACCGAGGCGGGCCAGGTCCGCGGACAGGATCGAAGGAGCGATCAGATAGTTCATTTAAGATGCGGAATCCCTGGTTGGTTAAACCGAAATGGTATCAGAGCAGTGCCTGAACCCGTGAACACGGTTTTCTTATGGCGGCATTCATTCTATGGTCAGGTAGTATGCACTGCCGTCCCGCAGGAACTCGACAACGAGTCTGTTCGAACCGGATACCACGCGCGAGAAATCTTCCAGCGTTCTGATGCGATAACGATTGACTGCGACCACGAGATCCCCGGCCCGCAGGCCGGCGGACCAGGCGTTGGAGCGCTTCTCCACCCGGTCCACCAGTACGCCTTCCGTCCCCGATCCCGCCCCGGATTCGGCGAACCGGGCGCCCGAAAGGCCGCGGTGAAGTGCCTCGCCGCCGACCATCTGCTCCACCGCCTCATCGATGACCGCCTGCACGATCCGCTCCTTACCGTCCCGGACAATGCGCAGTTCCAGATTCTGCCCGACTCGCAGCAGCCCGATGGCATTGAGCAGGTCGGCGCCATCATCGATGCGCCTGCCGTTGATCGAGATCACCAGGTCGCCTTCACGCAGCCCGGATTTCTCCGCCGGGGAATCCGGGATGATCTGGGCGATCAGGGCACCCCGGTTGCGCCCGATGCCGAATGCCTGGGCAAGCTCCGGGGTCAGGTCCTGCACGTAGACGCCCAGTCGCCCGCGCCTGACGCGACCGTGCGCGATCAGTTGTTCCGTGATCTGTGCCGCCATGTTGACCGGGATGGCAAACCCGATGCCCACATTGCCCCCTGACGGCGCCAGAATTGCGGTATTGATTCCGATCAATTCTCCCTTGAGATTCACCAGGGCGCCACCGGAGTTGCCCGGGTTGATCGATGCGTCGGTCTGTATGAAATCCTCGTAGCCCTCGATCCCCAGCCCATCCCTCCCTAGAGCGCTAACGATGCCGGAAGTCACGGTCTGATTGAGGCCGAATGGATTACCGATGGCCACCACGAAATCTCCGACTTCGAGCGCATCCGAGTCACCCAGGGGAACTTCCGCCAGGTCTCCGGAATCGATCTTTACCACGGCGACGTCGGAATCCGGATCGGCGCCAATCAGTTCAGCCTCGAGGTTTCTCCCGTCCTGAAGGGTCACGGTGATTTTTTCCGCCCTTTCGATGACGTGAGCATTGGTAACCACGATCCCCTTGTCCGCGTCTATGATCACACCGGAGCCAAGGCTCTGGCTGCGACGCTCGCGCGGACGTTCCGGAAAATCGAAGAAGCGTCGGAAGAACGGGTCCTGCAGCAGCGGGTTGGTGGCAATGTTGCGGACCCCGCTGGTCGAGATGTTTACTACCGCCGGCATGACCTGTTTCAGCATCGGCGCCAGGGAAGGCACGTCGCCACTCAATGACGACACCGGAAGCGCGGCGCCGGCCGGCGCCACCCAGGACCACTGAACCAGTCCCGGAATCAGCCCCGGAATCAGCCCCGGAATCAACCCCGGAATCAACAATATGAAACAGGTTCTAATCTTCTTGTACACGCGCCACCCTGCCGTATCAGGATAATCGTTGCCGATGAGCGACGTCGCCGGCCCGGATCGACACAGATTGCGGTCGGGAATCATTCGAGGACATACCAGCCATCTCCCAGCGGCCGCCACCTCCGGCCCTGAATCTCATCGACGGACGGCGGCCCCACCGGTGAAAATGAAAGGACAAGACCGGGGTCCTGCCTGGGTGAGTACGTCACGTGATTCTCATGAACCACAACATTCGAACCGCTGAGAGCGTCCGGTACGGGTACACTGGTGCCGCGGCCTGCGCCCAGCGCCACACCGGCATAATCACGGCCGGCGTCACCGAAAAAATAGAGCCACTTTTCCGAAGGGCTTCTGGACTGCCAGCACTGCTGGAGCACCAGCCCGAACATGAGAATGAACGTGAGCACGAACAACACTCGCTTCCCGGTCATCTTCATCGCAAACCTACTCGTTCCAGTCAAATCACCGCGATTATACGGAACGCCGGCGGGAGACCACAGCACCGGGATGACAGTTGAACGGAAACCGGCTAATTCAGCATGAGCGGACGCGGGTGGCCGAAGTAGTGGCCCTGGAACAGACCGATCCCGCGGGACTGGAGCAACTCGAACTGAGTATCGCTTTCGACGCCCTCCGCCACCACCTCCAGTTTGAACCGGTCGCCTACGGCGATGATCGCGTCCACAATGGCCTCGTCGTCCCGGTTCTTTTCGACGCCCCTGACAAACGATTTGTCGATCTTGATCTTGTTGATCGGCAGGTAGCGAAGGGTCGCCAGCGAGGAGTGGCCCAACCCGAAATCGTCCAGCACGATGCGGACGTCCATCGCCCTCAAACTGTTCATTTTTTCGAGGACCTCTTCCCGGTTCCCGGAAAAAATCGACTCATTGATCTCGAATTCCAGGAAACCTCCGCTGACGCCGGATTTATCGAGAGCCTCGGACACCAAATGCGTGAAATCCTTCCTAAGGAACTGGGGCGCACTGACGTTGATCGCGTAGGTGACGTTCTTGTCGTGATCCAGGTGTTTCTGGTGTCTGATCAATTCGCAGGCGTTGTTGATGACCCATTCGTCGATATCCGTGATCAGGCCCAGGTCTTCCGCATGGGTAATGAATTCTTTTGATTCGACGATACCCTGGTTATCGGATTTCCAGCGCAGCAGGAGTTCGTCGGCGATCACGTCCCGAGATGAATTCACCTGGGACTGAGCGTAAAACTCGAATTTGTTCAGCCGCAGCGCGTTGCGCAGATCTTCGTCGAGCTGCAGTCTGGATTTCGCGCTGGAGTACATGTCGGGTTCAAAAAACTGGATGAAGTTGCGCCCGCAATGTTTCGCCTGATACATGGCCGAGTCCGCGTTGGAGATGACGGCCTCCGAGGTGGTGCATTTCGACGGGAACAGCTCTACGCCCATACTCAGCGTAATGTTCACCTCCCTGCCGCTGATTTCGTAGGGCAGTGACAACTCCCGGTGGACCCGGCGGGCAATTGCAAACGCCGACTGCTCGGGATCCATCGACGGCGCTTCTAGTTCGGTAAGCAGGATGATGAACTCGTCGCCGCCCAGCCGGCACGCCATGTCACCCCCCTTGAGACCGCTCTGCAGACGCTCCGCGATCTGCTTGAGCAGGGTGTCCCCGGCGGCGTGTCCGAGGCTGTCATTGATGTTCTTGAAATAGTCCACATCCATGAACAGGATGGCAGCTTTCGCGTCCTGCCTGCGGCACTCTTTGAACGTCTGTTCCATGCGTGCCATGAAGCGGCGGCGATTGGGCAGGGACGTCAGGGGGTCCTGGTACGCCTGGCACTGGATGAGCGCCTCGTCGCGTTTGCGCTCCAGCGCGTTCATCAGTGCGGCGCCTGCGATGCGCAGCAGCGCAATGGTGTCCTCACTCCAGCGGATCTCTTTCTCTATCGCGTCAAACCCAAGGAAGCCGCGTGCTTTTCCATCGGCAATGAGCGGCACGGCGACCCAGGACTTCAGTTTCTCATGGTCAAAAAATTCCTGCTCCGCACGTGCCTCCACCGGCAGTTCATCCCTTGAGGGAAAGTAGACGCCGCGTCCGCGCTGGATGTTGTTCCTGCTCAGCACCAGTAGGTGAAACTCAGGCGACACCCTGGGGCTCACCCCCTCCTTGCTCCACTGGTGCGTGATCCGGCCGGAATTGTCATCATCGTTGAACAGGTAGATATAGCTCCTGTCGATACACGCGTAACTGCCGATCTTGGCCAGGGCATGACGTATACCGCCATCTATTTCACCCACCGTGAGGCGGACGAATCCCGCGGACAGCGTCGTGATCACCTGCTCCATCTTGGCACGGTCCCTGACCTCGCTCTCGACCTGAGGGTGCGTCCGCGCACCGGCATCACTACTGCCCCGGGGGGAACCGTGGAACTCGAGCCCCCTTTTGCCCGCACGCTCGGACAGAAGAGACCGGGTCAGTATGCCGTTGAAGCGGGTGGCTCCTATATAGCAGACATAGACAAATACGCACCCGATCGCGCCGAGGGTCCAGTACTGGATACCGCCCTGGGAAAAAAGCCATGCGGCCACCGGCAGGGTGGAGGACAGCAAATAGCCCGTATACACCGGAAGCGTTGCCCCCAGCAGAGGGATGGCACCCGCGCTGGTCCCGGCGATCAGCACCAGTAGCAGAACCTGGTTGAAACCCGAGGTTATCTCCAGCAGAAACACACCCCCGACTCCCCAGACCAGTCCCTGCATCACGGTAAACGCAATGTAGGCACCGCTCCGGCTGTTGGGTTGCCTGGTACTGTTCAGGTTTTGGTTCTGCCGGCGCCAGAGCAGAAAAAAGCGGATCAGCGCTACGATCAGCGCCGCGGTGCACCACACGGACAATATATAAAGCGGGACCTCGTGCATGAGCGGGATGCTGACCAGCACCGGCACCAGAAGATTGACCAGCAGCGACAACGGTGCGTGGTCATACAACAAATCTAGAAGCTGAAGGTGATCAGCGCCTGCTTTCAATTCAGAACCCCCACGGTTACTGAATTTGAGTATAGTCTGTTATCAATAAAAATTACAGCTCAGCGGTCTAATTATACCGTTTGTCAGCAACCGGGGCCTCTGTGCCCCGGGACTACTTGTTTGCCACACCGTGGGGTACATGTCCCGTCGGAACGTGATCCCGGGCCGAATCACAGTGGCCGCGCTGGTCGTCGAAGAAGATATCCGCACCAAATGTTCGCAGAAACTCGCCCTTTTCCATACCGCCAAGGAAAACGGCTTCGTCGATGCGTATCTTCCACGCCCTCAGCGTGCGCACCACGCGCTCGTGCGCCGGCGCCGAACGCGCGGTAAACAGGGCGGTCCTGATCGGCGCCTCGTTTTGTGAGAATTTCGCCTGGATACGGTGGAGCGCCGACAGGAATTCCTTGAACGGCCCACCGGGAAGGGGGTCATTGGCCGCCGCGATCTCGGACGCGGTAAAGGCTTCCAGCCCCTGATCCTTGTATACCCGTTCGGCGTCATCCGAGAACAGGACCGCGTCCCCGTCGAAGGCGATCCGGACCTGCTGTTCGTCGCCGGTACTCATCGTCGATTTCGAGGGCAGGATGGTCGCCGCCGCAAAACCGGCTTCCAGCGCATTGCTGACGTCCAGAGGATCCGCCGACAGAAACAGTTGCGCATTGAACGGACGCACGTACCGATAGGGGCTTTGCCCGCCGGTGAAGGCGGCGCGGCTGATGTTCAGTTCGTAGTGACGGATCGAGTTGAACACGCGTAGACCGGTGTCCGCGTTGTTGCGTGATATCAGCACGACCTCGACCTGGTGTTGATCCTCCAGGCTCCGGTTGAGCCGCAGCAGTTTCTGCACCAGTCCGAAGGCAACACCCGGCGAGAGGTACTCCTCTTCGTGCTCGATCTGATAGCGGCAGTAGGCATCGACACCCTGGGTCTCGAACACCCGGTGGCTTTCTTCCAGATCGAACAGCGCGCGCGACGAGATCGCCACCGTCAGCTTGCTGGACTCCTTCAATCAGGCCCCCTCTACCAGGATCATCTCGGTGTCGGCCGCCGCCTGACGGAGCACTTTCGCCGGTGCGTACTCCTCGGACGACCACCATGCCTCGGCCCGTTCGACGCTGTCGAACTCTATCACCACGAACCTGGAGGGCAGCCAGCCGCCCTCCAGGTTTCTGGCGTTCCCGCCGCGCACCAGAAAGCGTCCGCCGTAGGTCTCCAGCGTCGGCTGGACCATTTTTCTGTACTCCTCGTATCTCACGGGATCTTTTACGTCAACCTGAACAACGATGTATGCGGCCATTTTATCTCCTTAGAAAAGGTTTGCGCTGCGGGTCAAAAGGACGAACCGGGCTGCGCGAGAAAGTCGATTTCCTCCGCTGTGGACTCCCTGGACAGGATTGCGTTGCGGTGCGGGTAGCGGCCGAAGCGGTCGATGATCTCCTTGTGCCTGAGTTCGAAGTCGAGGTTGGATTCGAGCCCCAGATCCGTGAACAGCCCGACGGCGACCTCGTGGATCGCACGGGACTCGCTGTGCATGTACGGCATGTAGCAGAAACAACGCTCCTCGGGGCCAAGGTCAGCGTCCGTGCCCCGCGAAACTGACTCTTGGGAAAGACACAGCGACAACGGATCGGAAGCAAAGGACAACGGCGTATCCCGGTGGATGTTCCTCGAGAACTGATCCAGCACGATGATTTCCGCCAGCCGGCCGCGCGCGGAACTTCGCCACTCGTAGAGTTCGCAGCGCGCGGCGGCGTCATGGATCTGCCCAAATCGAATCGTTATCGTGCGGTCCAGATCCGCGCTCTTCCGCCACCACTGCTCAGGAGTAATTTCAGTGAACCAGAAACCAAGAACCTCGTCGTAATTCATTTTCACTCTTTGTTTGAAAGGTGAGCCGTTCGGCGTTTGCCATGGCCAGAACCCGTATATTCTTATACTATTCAAAGCATAGCCAGTAACGTACCCGGATCCGTTGAGCCCGATCATAGTCAATCTGACCTACGCCCTGCTGGGTGGTTGCATCACACTTGCATTCATGTGCCTCGGATATCTTGTCTTCAACATGCTTACTCCTTTCAGAATTTCAAAGGAGTTGGAAAACGGCAATCGGGCCGTGGGATCGATGGTAATGGGCATGTTTATCGGGATCGGCATCGCCATGGGCCTGGTGATCGGGCTCAGCCTGAATTGAGAAAATACCGCTACCCGGCGGCTGCAGCATGCGCCGTACTGCTGGTGGCGCTCGCCTCCTGGCTACAACCGCGGATTCCCGTGGATGATTCCGAATGGCACCGGGACCACGATGTGCAGATCCGGAAACATGCGAAGCACTATTTCGGCGTTTACACTGACTGGCGCTGGTTCAGGGCTCAGGGGATAGTCGAATCCGGCCTGCGCCCGCGTGCCAGGAGCGGGCGCGGCGCCCGGGGAATCATGCAGATCATTCCCTCCACCTTCGAGGAGGTCTGGAATACCCACAGAGAGACGCCCGACATTTACGAACCTCGCTGGAACGTCGCCGCGGGCGTTGCCTACAACCGGTATCTCTATGAAAGATGGGCGTCACAGGTGGACCGGACGGAGCGGCTCGCTTTTACGCTGGCCAGCTACAACGCCGGTTACACCCGGGTGATGAAAGCGGTGGAGCGGGCGCGCGGAGCCGGTATCGCTGGCGACGTCTGGGACAAAGTATCGCCATACGCTCCTCGTGAAACCAGGAACTACGTGGTGCGGATCCGGGAATTGATGGGTCAAGCCGGATGACGTGCCGGCCCGAAACCGGGGGCAAGGCACACTTCCTGCGCCACATTGCACAGACCGATCCGCTGATTGCGGCGGCACTGACCGGCGAAAAACATCGACAGCAAACTCAGATCGAACTGATCGCATCGGAGAACATGGCCAGCCGGGCGGTGCTCGACGCACTCGGTCACGAGATGACGAACAAGACGCTGGAAGGCTACCCCGGAAACCGCTTCCACGGTGGCGCGGATTTCGCGGATCAGGTCGAGAACGCCGTCATCGAAAGGGCCCGCACACTGTTCGGGTGCAGTTACGTAAACGCCCAGCCCCATTCCGGCACGCAGGCCAACCAGGCCGTCTTTTTCGCCCTGCTCGATCCTGGAGACCGGATCCTGAGCCTGGACCTGGCGGCGGGTGGACACCTCAGCCACGGGGCCCGGCCCAACCTGTCGGGACGCTGGTTCGACGCACACCACTACAACGTGGACCGGGGCACCGGACTGATCGACTACGATGAGGTGGAACGACAGGCTGTGGAGATCCAGCCGCGGCTCCTCATTGCGGGCGGGTCCGCGTACCCGCGCGAATTCGACTTCGCTCGCATGAGAAAAATCGCCGACCGTGTTGGTGCCTGGTTCCTGGTCGACATGGCCCACTTCGCCGGCCTGGTCGCTGCGGGCGTTCATCCTTCGCCGCTGCCGCACGCCGACATCGTGACCTGCACCACCACCAAGACCCTGCGCGGACCGCGGGGGGGCCTGATCCTTGCGGCGGACGAGAACTGGGGTCGCAAACTGCAGTCGGCAATCTTTCCGGGGGTACAGGGCAGCCTCCACACCCAGGTCATTGCTGCAAAAGCCGTCTGTCTCGGTGAGGCGCTCAGGCCTGAATTCCGGGAATATGGAAAAAACGTCCGGGACAATGCGAGAACTCTTGCCGCCACGCTCCAGTCCCGGGACATCACGATAATCAGCGGCGGTACCGACACACACGTCGTACTTCTCGACCTGTCTCCGCGCGGTCTGAGCGGACAACTGCTGCAGGATGTCCTGTACCGGGCCGGAATCACCTGCAACAAGAATCCGATACCCTTCGATTCACCGCGCCCGTCCGAATGGGTGGGCGTACGATTGGGAAGCAGCGCCGGCACCACGCGTGGATTCGGCAGGGCGGAGTTCGAACGGATAGGCGAATTTATCGCCGACCTGACCGAGGCGGCCAGCGGTAAGCGGGATGAGGCCGGGACCGTAGCCGCGGTCTGCGAAGGAGTTTCGGAGTTGTGTCGCCGCTTTCCCATTTACCCTTGACACCCGCCGGGACGCGGTAGCCCGCATGCCCAGACACACCCGGATCGTGATCATCGGCGGTGGCATCGTCGGGTGCGCATCGGCTTATTATCTTGCGAAACGGGGCATTGCCGTCACCCTGTTCGAAAAAGGGACCATTGCCGGCGAGCAATCCAGCCGCAACTGGGGATTCGTGCGGCAGCAGGGAAGAGATCCTGCCGAACTGCCGATGATGATGGAGTCGAATACCCTCTGGCAGGGACTGGAAGAGGAACTCGGTGCCGACATCGGCTGGAGGCAGGGGGGCAACCTCAGGGTCATGACCGAGGAGGCGCAGGTTGCTCCTTATCAGGCCTGGATGGAGATCGCCAGGGACCACGGGCTCGATACGGAATTGGTGGATTACCGCGACACGCGAAGACTGCTGCCCGGGCTGGCGACACCGGTGCTGGGTGCGCTTTATACGAGGAGCGACGGCCAGGCAAACCCCGCGCGGGTGGCGCCCGCCTTCGCCCATGCGGCAGGCAGGCTCGGTGCACACGTCATCTCGAACTGCGCCGTCAGCGCCATCGAAACGACCGATGGACAGATATCCGGGGTGGTGACGGAACAGGGCACCACCCGGTGCGAGGCCGTGGTGTGCGCCGCCGGCGCATGGTCCAGCCGCGTGGTCCGGCCTCTGGGTCTGCGCATTCCACAGCTCTGGCTTAGAGCGTCGGTCGGCTATACCGGCAACGGGGAACCGCTCACAGGCTGTGGTGTCTGGATGCCGGGGGTCGCCTTCCGGCAGGGGCGGGATGGCGGATTCAACATCGCCTTCAGCGGCAGCTACAAGCACGACCTCAACGTTGACACATTCCGTTTTGGCAGTGACTTCCTGCGGTGCTACGGAAAGTACCGTAAATCCATCGGACTCAGCGTCGGCCGCAACCTCATCAAGGATTTGAGCGGCGACCTCAACATATTCTCCAGGCATCGCGTGCTTGACCCGCCGCCGGTTCACAGCGTTCTGCGCGATGCCCTCGCCAACTTCAAAACCAGCTTTCCGCAGTACGAATATCTGGACTTCGAGCGCACCTGGGCCGGATATATCGATGCCACACCGGACATGCTGCCCGTCATCAGCCGGGTCGAGACAACGGCAGGACTCGTACTTGCCACCGGCTTCAGCGGTCACGGCTTCGGGCTGGGCCCCATTTCCGGTCTGCTTGCTTCCCGCCTTGCCCTGGACGAACCGCCCACGCACGACCTGCACGCATTCCGTTACTCCCGGTTTCAGGATGGAGCGAAGATCAACCCCGGGAACGTTCTGTAGAAAATACCGACCCCAGGGGCTCCAGTCGGACCCCGGGGCGCAGGTTTTCGTAGGGCAGGTCGACCAGGCGGCAAGGATTGGCACCGGGCGCCTCCACCAGCATTGTGTCGGCGGAGATACGATCGAACTCCGCTCGAAAATGGACCGTGCTTTTGATTGCCAGGATCTTCTGCTTCGTCGCGTCGATGCCCATGTGGCCGAACACGGCGAGGTCCAGGCACTGCATCCGGTGGCTGCCAACGATGACGCGCACGTCGCAGGCACTGTCGTCCACCCTGAGCAGGGCCAACGGGCCGATGTCCACCACCATGCCCCGGTACATCTCCCCCGAACATTCAAACTTCTTCTCCGTGGCTTTCTCGACCACGAAGCTTCCCCTGAACGGGGCCTGGCCCCGCTGCCCCGACTTGCCGCCCAACTCGAGCGCCAGTGTTCCGCCACTTCCCCTGGACAGCGCGGCGCGCGCGGAAGCCCCGTCATCCAGTATCGCCAGCACCGCACCGCGCGCCCGGTTCCGCACCAACGCCTGCAACAGTCCCACGGTATCCGAACTGCCGCCCGCACCGGGATTATCCTGAACGTCGGCGAGCACGACCGGCTTGTCGTAAGAAGTGCTCATTGCCAGGCGCACCGCTTCGTCCGGTGACATCAGAGAAAACTCGAACCGTGGCTCGGCATCGACGACGTCCTCGTACAGGTGCTCGACGGCAAGATCCACCGCCTGCCGATCCGAACCGCAGGCATACACCGCGGGGCCACACTCGCGGATGTCGGCCGGTGGAAACCCCGCGGCAAAATCCGCCGACCACACGCCGTCCCCTTCGAGGTCGGGCAGACTCCGGTAGATGGTTTTACACGGATCGAAGCGGGTGCACTGTGCCGTGAGCGGTATCAGAAACGGCAGTTTCCGGAAGGCGCTGTATACCCCGGCGCCGGAAAGAATGCGCCTTAACAGTGTGAACGTCCTGCTCCCCGTTTCGGCCATATCGACATGCGGGTAGGTCCTGAACAGGGTCAGGCCGTGCGCCAGGTCCACCATGCGTCGCGTCACATTGGCGTGGAGATCGAGACTGGCCACCACGGGGATATCCGCGCCCGTCACGCCGCGGACGCGATCGAGCAGTTCACCCTCTCCGTCCTGGCAATCGTCGGTCACCATCGCCCCGTGGATATCGAGGTAGACCCCATCGACGGCGCCCAGTCGCGACAATCCATCGCATATCATCGACGCGATGCGGTCGAAGGCATCGCGGGTGACGTAAGAACTCGGTTCGGCTGAGCACCACAACAGCGGTTCGATCCGGCAGCCACCGTCAAGAGCGGCGTCCATGAAACCGGCCAGCGGAAGGTTCTTGCCGGCCATCGCGTCGAATAATGCCTCGCCGTGGGTCATGCCGGGCCAGGCATCGGCCGTCAGGAACTCATCGTAGGGAGCGTTCATGGGAGCGAAGGTATTGGTCTCGTGCTGAAACCCCGCAACCGCGATTCTGGGTTTGCTTCGCAATCTATTTGAGCGGAATCCGCTGCTCGCTTTTCCGACGCTGGTAGGCGTCGGACAGCGAGGCATACTCTCGCTTCAGGGCATCCATGCGATCGCGCCAGGCGTCCTCGTCATCGACCATGCCCTGAATCGAGTGGCTGGACCAGTAAGTGTTGCGTTCCGCATAGCCGCCGTCGCTGCACCCGAAGACCTCGGCCATGATCCTGAGGTCGTGGGGTATGGCGAACGCGTCCCGTGAGTCCTCATAGCTGAAGAAATAATAGAAGTTGTCGAACCCGCTCCAGGTGATCGCGGCCAGGCACATGGGACAGGGCTCGTGGGTGGACAGGAACAGGCAATCCGACGGTGCAGGCCGTTCGGTTTCCGGCAGCGCCCAGAACCGGTTCAGGCACGACACCTCGCCGTGGAACAGCGGATTCCTCGTCTCCTCGTTGGTACCGGCAATGACCAGACCAAGATTCGCCTTCGACAGAATCGCAGCCCCGAAGATCTTGTTGCCGCTTTCGACCCCCGCGCGCGTCAGCGGCAGGATGTCCTGTTCGAGCACGGAAAGAAAACGATCAAGCAGTATTGAGTTTTTCACTTTTCAAATACTTCTACACCTTGCAGCCGCTGGTGCCACTTTGCAGGACCGGCGGCTTTGACCGCGAATTCAGTTTTCGTCTCCCGGGAACCTCCGAACTATTGAGTCTTTGCGAAGCGGCGCCCCGCAATGAAGCGAACAGTAAGTTGACCGACCCAATGGGCGTGTCAAATACCGTAGTCACGCTCTACTTTCGATATCCTGGCCTTGAACGACAAATACCACTTCTCGTGGCCCAGTTTTTGGGCTTTCTGGTGATCGACATTCGCCTTCCATTTTCTTATGGACTGGAGATCCGACCAATAGGAAACGGTGATCCCGACACCCTCTCTTGCCGACTCGACACCCAGGAAGCCGGGTTGCCTCGCCGCAAGCTCAACCATTTTCCGAGCCATCTCCTCATAGCCGTTGTCACCCTGTGTGCGACGAGATGTAAAAATTACCGCGTAGTAGGGCGGTTCTGGTGTGTCGGCGATTGAACTCATATGCTTTTCTTGCTGTAGTTCCTCAACGGTACCGGCTAATCGGCTTCCGCGTCAGTTCCCGACCCCAGCCAGCGATAGAACGCCCCCGCTCCGGCCGCGCCCAGCAGCGGCGCCACCCAGAACAGCCACAACTGCGCTATCGCCCAACCGCCCACAAACAGCGCCGGGCCGGTACTGCGGGCCGGATTGACCGAAGTGTTGGTGACCGGGATGCTGATCAGGTGGATCAATGCCAATCCCAGGCCGATGGCAAGCGGGGCGAATCCCGGCGGAGCCCTGCGATCGGTCGCGCCCAATATAATGACGAGAAACATGAACGTCATCACCACCTCGCACACCAGCGCCGCCGTCAGCGAGTAGCCACCGGGGGAGTGTTCGCCGTAACCGTTGGAGGCAAAACCGTCGCCCAGGTCGAACCCGGCGCTTCCGCTGGCGATCACGAACAGCACTGCGGCCGCAACGATGGCGCCGACGACCTGGGCGATGATGTAGGGAACGAGTTCTCCGGCGGAGAAACGCCCTCCGACCCACAATCCCACCGACACCGCCGGGTTGAGATGGCAGCCCGAGATGTGGCCAATGGCGTAGGCCATGGTGAGCACCGTAAGCCCGAAGGCGAGCGACACGCCTACAAAACCAATCCCGGTGTCGGGAAAGGTCGCGGCGAGCACGGCGCTGCCGCACCCGCCCAGCACCAGCCAGAATGTGCCGATGAACTCGGCGCCCAGTTTGTATTTCATCGGCATCAGAGTGTCCTCCGGTATTGAGGCGTTATAGTAATGGAAACTGGCTCCCGTGCGCTAATGTGCGGTCAGGGCGAGTATAATTGTCCCCATGCTGCCTCCTCCCAGAATACTGATCACGAAAATCGGACTCGACGGGCACGATCGCGGCAGCCGCGTGGTGGCCGCGGCGCTCAGGGACGCCGGAATGGAGGTGATCTACACACCACCGTGGCAGGAAATCGATGCCGTGGTCCGGCTGGCCCAGGACGAGGACGTCGACGTCATCGGCATCAGCTCGCTGGCAACGGACCACCTGCTCGTTCCCCGCCTGATGGAAGCGCTCGCGGCCGAGGGGCTGGAGCACGTGCGCGTCGTGGTCGGGGGCATCATCCCGGACGCGGACGAAAAGGAGCTGCTCTCATCGGGGGTCAGCTGCGTGTTCCACCCGGGCAGCTCGATGAATTTTATCAGCGAGGAGGTATCGCGCCTCGCGCGTTCCGCACGCGAACAGGCGCCGCAGATCATATGAAAAGGACGCCCTCCCCGGAACAGGAATCGCCGGCGAAATCACGCTGGCAGAAAGAGTACGACGGGCAAATGCCCTCGGATCCTGCCGTGCACAACCGCTCAGGCGTCGAGATCAAGCCGCTGTACGACAATACCGACTGGGACGGCTCGGAGTACGAGGCCAACCTCGGCTATCCGGGCCAGAGCCCCATGACCCGCGGCATCTACGCCACCATGCACCGGGGCAGGACGTGGAGCCAGCGGCAGCTCATCGGCCTGGGCGTACCGGAAGACTACAACCGCCGGCTGAGGAAGCTCATCGATACCGGCGTCACGGCGGTCAGCCTGATCCCGTGCAATTCGGTGTACCGCGGCTTCGACGCGGACCAGGTACCACCGGAACTGCTCGGCACCTGCGGCGTGGTGCTGAACACCGTGGACGACATGGACACCTGCTTCGACCAGGTCGACATTGCCGGCCTGTCCACCGCCCAGAACGACCCCTCCCCCTTCACCCTGCTGGCACTGCTGCTGGCGGTGGCGGAGCGCAGGAACATCCCCTGGGCGCAGGTCACGGGGACGTCGAACCAGAGCGACTACATCTCGCACTACGTCGCCAATCATATGTTCTTCCGTCTCGCGCTGCCCGGCGCGCGGAGGGTGCTGGTCGACCATATCGCGTTCACTCTCGACCACGTACCCAACTGGAACCCGCTGTCGGTGGTCGGACAACACATGCAGCAGGCCGGCGCCACCCCGGCGGAAGCGATGGCGTTTACGCTGTCGACCGCCATCCAGTATGCCCGTGACTGCATCGAACGCGGTCTGGACCCGGAGCAGTTCTTCAGACGATTTACTTTTTTCTTCGATATATCGATCAGCCTGTTCGAGGAAGTCGCAAAATTCCGCGCCGGCCGCCGGATCTGGAACTCGATCGTGCGGGAACAGTTCAGGGTCGCCGATCCCAGGGCGTGGCGGTTCAAGTTTCACGCCCAGACCTCGGGCGTGGACCTGACCCGGCAGCAGCCCCTCAACAACATAGCGCGCGTCACCACCCAGGCCATCGCCGGCATCCTGGGCGGGCTGCAATCGCTGCACACGGATTCCTACGACGAGGTGCTGAGCGTGCCCTCCGAGGATGCGGCGCGCATCGCGGTCAACACCCAGAACATCCTGCGCGAGGAAGCCCATCTCACCGACGTGATCGATCCCCTGGGCGGCTCCTACTACGTCGAGACCCTGACCGACAGGATGGAAGAAAAGATCAGGTCCGTCATGGAAGAAATCGAGAACTGCGGCGGCATGTACCAGGCAGTCCAGGATGGCGTGGTGCAAACCATGATCGGCGAATCGGCGTTCGCGTTCCAGCAGAAACTGGACAGCGGCGAGCAGACCCTGGTCGGGGTAAACCGGTATCGCCAGGATGATGCCGAGGGACCGCAGAGCATGCTGGAACGGCCGGAGACCCATCGCATCGAGCGGCAACTCGACATCCTCGAGAGCTACCGCCTTAACCGAGACTCCGGCGCCGTGGATACGGCCCTCGACAATCTTTCACAGGCTGCCAACCGCGACGGGGTCAACGTCTACGCCGCCGTCGTGGATGCCGCACTCGCCGGTGTCACTCACGGAGAGATCGTCGCCTGCCTGCGCCGGGAATTCGGCGACGGCACCCCGCTCATCCTGCCTTGATAACGCCCGGCGCCCGTCCCTTCCCGGAGACTCCGGCCTGATGGGTGAGACACTTGCCGACCGGCTCCGCGCCGGAGACCGCAAGGTGCTGGGGCGCACGATCAGCGTTGCCGAGAACGGCGGCGAGCGCTGGCAACATCTGCGGGAACTCCTTCCTCCGCCCGGCAACGCAGCGGCGGTCGGATTTACCGGGAGCGCAGGGTCGGGAAAGTCCACCCTGATCGATGCGATGATCGAGCGCTTGCGCTTGCGTGATATCAAGGTGGGCGTTGCGGCCATCGATCCCAGCAGTCCGTTCAGCGGCGGCGCCGTGCTGGGCGACCGCTGCCGGATGAACCGCCACCAGGGCGACCCCGGTGTCTACATAAGATCACTCTCGGCACGAGGCAGCGTTGGCGGACTGTCGGCAGGCGCGGGCCGGGTCATCGACACACTGAAGCGCTGCCATTTCGATCTGATCCTGGTCGAGACCGTGGGCGCTGGTCAGTCCGAGGTGGATATCCTGGGTCTTGCCGACGTTTGCGTTGTCATTACCACGCCAAACTCCGGAGACGATATCCAGGCGATCAAATCGGGCATCCTTGAGATTGCCGACATTCTGGTGGTCAACAAAGCGGATCTGGCCGGGGCGGACCGGACGTTGCAGCAGCTGAAGATGGCCCAGAATCTTCCTTCCAACGCATCTCACAGGGTGCCCGTGATGTCCACCAGCGCCACCGGCGGTGGGGGCGTCGATCCGCTCATCGACGCCATCCTGGAACTGACCAGCACGGCACACTGCGACCGGCTCGGCCGGGGCGATTTGCTACAGGTCCGAAGGCGCGTCGCTCACGCCGCCTCGTCCGAACTGGAGCAACTCATGCTCGACTCGGGCGGGAAAGGACTTGACCTCCTGTGCCAAATGGTCCTGCGCGGAGAGTGCAGCGTCGAAGAAGCAGCGCGCGCCTGGCTGGACGAGAAAATACTGTAAAATCCCGGGGAACCGGGTCGGGAACGTCTCCGGCAACCTCCTCAACCTCGAATGCCTGTCCATGTTCTTTATACATCTGCTCAACCGCTCCCTGCTCCCGGCCATCCTGATCGGCTCACTCCCGCTTCTCGCTGCCCATGCCGAGGACAGCAGCCCTGCGGCAGGCCTCGAAAACAAAACGATCGAGATTGCATTCGCCACCAATCGTTTGAAAGTGGACGGAAAAAAAGGCCCGGACCGTTTCGGCAACGACCCCGGACCCCTGACCTACGGCACCTGCAAGGTCGAGTTCGATCCCATCGGGTTCCTGAAGAACGCCGCGCGTCACATTTCGCTGCGGTTCCCTACTGAACTTGAAGAAATCATTGCACTCACGGAAATGACTTCGGACGAGTTCTGGTCCAGCTTCAGGGAGTCCGCCGGTCCTGGCGGAAGGAAGGTGGTGTTTTACATTCACGGCTACAACATGGACTTCGACAAGGCATGCAGGCGCACCGCGCTGATGATGCGCCAACTCGGCCCGGACGTGGTTTTGCTCCTGTTCGCCTGGCCGTCACAGAACAACTTTGCTCTGTACACGAAGGACGAAACCTTCCTGAAAACCAGCATGCCGGATATCAGGACCGTTCTTGAACACATGCTGGCGGCGTTCGGCAACGGGGTCGTGGATGCGATCGGCCACAGCCTCGGTACGCGAGGTGTGACCGGCGCGATTGCCGGCATGGAGGCGCAGGAAGCACCCCTGTTCGATGAACTGGTTCTCATTGCACCCGATATGGACCGGTTCGACTTCGAAAACGCCCTCCCCACGCTCTCCAGAACGGTACACGGCACCACCATCTACGCATCGGAAAACGACGGGCCGCTCCGGGCGTCTCAGGAAGTTCACGGGGTACCGAGGATCGGCCAGGCGGGCGAATACCTGATGCTGTTCGACGGCGTCGAGACCATCGACATCTCCAATGCCCCCAGGAGGGACATCTACGGCCACAACTATCACTACTTCAATCCAAGGATCACGGACGACGTGAGGATCCTGCTGACGGAAGGTACGCGCGCCGGCGGCAGACCCGGTTTGCTGGTGAAATCGGTGAACGGGAAAACCTACTGGGAAATGAACCAGGGAGAAGAGTAGGCCACTGGGGATCTGGTTGATACGGGATCGAGCACGTCGCACCAGGTCGCCGGTCCGATACAGGCGCGCGTTGGGATCATCGACAAACGGGTTGAGTACAAATTTTTTCGCGGTCAGTTCCGGCCGGTTCAGGTAGCCCCGGGTGAGAAAACCGCCGCCGACACAGAGCTCACCCGGCAGGCGTTGCAGGTTGCCGTGCCTGGCCGGAACCTGTAGAGAAACCACAGCCGCTGCTGGGCGTGTGACAGCGGATAGTGTTTTCTGTCCCGCGTCGATTGACCGGTTTCCGCCAGCATGCCGGTCACGCGTCGATGATCGCGCTCATCTCCGCGACGGTGGAGGCCTCCAGCAGCACGTCTTTCATCGAAAGCGTGGTGCCGGTGTCGTCCAGGACCCTGGCGATGATCTGCATGGCCTGCAAGGAGTTGCCACCCAGTTCCAGAAACCGATCGTTCACGCCGATGGTTGCGACGCCCAGGACCTCGCTCCACAGACCGGCCAGACGGCGTTCGGTATCACTGCGCGGCAACACCAGCACGTTGTCGAGAGGGGGCCGGGTGTCGTCCAGCGGGGGCAGGTTCCTGCGATCCACCTTGCCGCTGGGGGTCAAAGGGAACCTGTCCAGAATGGCGAATCTCGAGGGAACCATATAATAAGGGAGGTTGTCCTCGGCGAAACGCATGAGGCCGGAGATCGACAGTTTCGCCGACGGGGCCTCCGTCACATAGGCCACCAGGGTCGTATTGCCCTGAGGGTCCGTTGACGGCTTTACGATCGCCTCCCGCGCGCCGGGATGGGTCATCAGCGTCATCTCGATATCACCGATCTCCACCCGGGCGCCGCGGACCTTGACCTGGAAATCTCGGCGCCCGAGATGGATCAGGCACCCATCCGCGAGCATTCGGCCGATGTCACCGGTACGAAACAAGGGCAGGTCGCCCGCTTCGGGCAACGCGAGAAATGCCGCGGCATCGGCTGCCGGATTGTTCAGGTAGCCCGGCGTCACGTAGCCACTCCTGACCGCGATCTCGCCCGTCCCCGGCTGCGTGGCCACGGTCTCGTTTTCATCCAGCAGCACGATCTCTCTGCCGGCCACCTCGTAACCGACCGGCACCAGGCTGCCTTCCACCCGCGTGTTCTTGTCCATGAAGTAAAACCGGAACGTAAGGGCTTCACCGGATCCCAGGCGGTTGACCAGCACGCACGTATCGGAGAAATGCGCCCGGTACAGTTCGAAGTCGCTGCGGTAAACCGGCTCTCCGGCCAGGTAAATCAGGCGCAGGGCCGGAAAGCGGGTTCTGCCGCCAAGCGCGCCGGTGAACTGGCGGAACAGCGTCGGGACCGAGCGGTAGATGGTGATTTCGTGCTCGAGGACCCAGGACTCGAGATCCAGCAGGCCCCGTTCCCGGAGTGTATAGGGGTACAGGCAGGCGCCGTTGAGCAGGGCGCCGTAGATCGTGCGCAGGGACCCGGCGAAGCTGATCGAAGACACCAGCAGAAACCGGTCCCCGGCGCAGAAGTGGGCGACATTCGTGTAATGCATGACATCGTGAAGGAGATTCCGGTGGGTCTGGGTAAACCCCTTGGGTTTTCCGGTCGATCCCGAGGTGTACAGCACCAGGGCCTCACCGCGGTGGCCAACCTCATTGCCCGTATGCGGGTTCGCGTTCCGCATGATGTCCTCGATGTAGAGCGTCCTGTCCTCATCAACGCCGAGTGCTCGTGCGCGTTCCCGGTGGCGCTCACTGGTGATGAGGACGGTAGCACCGCAGTCCTCGAACATGTAGCCAAGGCGCGCAGCCGGATAACCTGGATCCAGCGGCAGATAGGCCCTGCCCAGCTTGAGCGTTCCCAGCATCGCGGCGAAGGCGTGAGCTCCCGCATCGAACAGGACCCCGACGGGTCCCGGCGTGTCCTGCGCACAGGTCGCAACGGCGGCGGCGACCCGGTCCGCGGCGGCGGCGAGTCCCTGGTAGTCCAGCACCCCGGACTCCTCGACCACCGCGGGTCGATCAGGGAACTGTTTCACCATGTCGGCGAACCGCTGCCAGAGCGTGAGCCCCGGCGTCTCCTCAGGGAAAGTGATGAACTCGCCCCCGGGCAGAAAGCATCGCGCTCGAACCGTGCGCTCGTGCTGCCGCCTCTCTCTTGAAGTCGTCCCCATATGCGGAATCTTTATATGTCGCTCAAATAGCGCCAGTATCCCGAAATTGAAAGATCGAAACAACACGGCACCGACTTCCGATCGGTCACTGCATCGAAGCGACGGACCGGGTACATGTTGCTCCTGCGGACCAGCTCGGAGATCTCGCCAGGACCCAGGGCACCAGAACGTGGAGCGCCAGGTGTATTACCGGGCGCACAGACGACGGCGCTACGAAGTCACGAATCCGGCGGCCTTGTCGACGACGTTTTTCAGGGGAGCACCCGATGTGTAGCGGTCCAGATTGTCCAGGAACTGCCGCATGACGATGTCCCGATAATCATGGGTGTCACCGGACATGTGGGGGGAGATCATCAGGTTTTCCACCTCCCACAGCGGGCTGTCCACCGGCAGCGGTTCGGTCTGGAAGACATCGAGCGCAGCGCCCCTGATGGCACCGCTGCGGAGCGCATCGACCAGGGCGGCCTCGTCCACCGACGCGCCGCGACCGATGTTGATAAAGCGCGCCGTCGGCTTCATCGCGGAGAACTCATCGTACGAAAACAGGTTCCTCGTCTGTTCCGTCAGCGGCGTGACATTGATTACCACATCCGCATCCGCGAGCGCACGGTCCAGATCATCGATGCCGTGGATGTGTGAGAATTCCCTGTCGCCGGCCCGGGCGGCACGGCCGACGCCGCTTACGAGCATTCCGGCGGCATGCAACAGTCGGGCGACACTGCGCCCGATACTGCCTACACCCACCACGAGTGCCTGCTTGTCCAAAATAGTGTCGGTCATCCGGTAAGACCACTCGCGCTTCGCGTTCGCGGCAATCGTTTCCGGAAAGCCCCGTGCCAGGGCGATGATGAGGCCGAGCACGTACTCGGCCATGGCCTGATCGAACAGCCCCCTGGCATTCGTCAGTGTGACGTCACTGTCCCGAAGCGCCGGGAACAGGGCGGCGTCGACGCCGGCGCCGCACCAGTGGATCCACCTGAGATCGCCGGCCGCGTCCCAGGCCTGCTGTAACTGGCCGGCACGAAAATCCCATCCGAGCAGGATATCTGCGCCCGGAAGGGCCCGTTTCAGATCTTTCACTTCCGTGGCGAATGCCAGTGTCGCCCGTTCTTCCAGAGCCCCGGACAGCGGTAGCTCCGCTGCACTCGCAGCACCCAATACAACGACGCCGGGCAGCTTATCCATCGGTATCCGGCGCGGCAGTGGCCAGCCCCGCCACGATCTCGGCATGGCGGATGTGGTTGAAGATATCCGGCGTGGTAACGATCTTGGTATTCCTGCCACCGCCGCCGAGTACGATGCTGGGTCGCTCCATGACCCGGCTGTCGACCCAAAGCGCCATGTCCCCGGGCAGCGCGACCGGGGTCACCCCGCCGAGTTCCATGCCCGTCAGCTCACGCGTGGTTTCGGCGCTGGCGAACGATACCCGCCGAGAAGCAAGGCGCTTTCTCACCACGTGATTTACGTCCAGCCGGGAGTCTGCGAGCAGCACACAGGCCACGGTCCGTTTCTCGCCCGTCTTGGCGGTCACAAGGATGGTGTTTGCCGAGTCCTCCGCCGCGTAGCCGTAGTGTTGGCAGAACAGTGCCGTATCGGCCAGTTCGGGATCGCACGCGATGACCCTGGACTCCACCGGAATCCGCGCCAGTGCTTCCCGGACCTTGAAAGCCGGATCGTCCACGCCGTCCTTCAGTCTCCGTCAGCCATGGCAACTGCATCCAGCGACGCTCCGCTCAGCCGGTACTTTATCCACTCGCTCTGCGGCTCGGCGCCCATCAGTTCGTAGAAATCGATGGCCGGCTGGTTCCAGTCGAGAACGCTCCATTCGAACCGTCCGCAGTCCCGTTCCACCGCGATGCGGGCCAGGGCTTTGAACAATGCCTTGCCCGCACCGCGCTTCCGGTGCTCCGGCATGACGTAGAGGTCCTCGAGATAGAGGCCGGGTTTACCGAGCCAGGTTGAGTAGCTGTAGAAATAGAGGGCGAACCCGACGGGTTCGGCGCCGTATTCCGCAATGAGCGCCTCGGAATACCGCTGCTCCCCGAACAGGGTCCGGGTCAACATCTCGTGGTCGGCTATGACCTCGTGCTCCGCTTTTTCATATATCGCCAGGTCGGTAATGAACCTGAGTATGGTCCCTACATCATCGACTGCTGCCGGTCGGATCGATACGACATCGGTGCTTGCATCACTCATTTGTCCTACTTCCAGGCAAATCTGGGTTGTTCGAAATGGGCTACGCGCGTGGCCCGCCCGTTCAGGGCCACCTCCCTGAACTGGTACAGGAAGGCGGCGGTCGGTGCATATACTTCCTGACCGATCGTCTCCAGTGGCACGGAAAGCACCGGCTCATCGTCGCCATCCCGGTGGCGCAGCCGGGGGATCTCGGGGCGGTTCAGATCCCACAACGGGATCCTGAAAACCTTCGCCACCTCTTCAGGATCGGGCCGGATTTCACACTCCGCCCCGGCCCAGACGACGGCCGGACTCACGCAAAAACCGGAACGGGTCTCGAAATCGTCCAGCCAGCCGAGGATATCAGCTTTGCCTGCCTCGATCCCGATCTCCTCCCTGATCTCGCGCAATACCGAGTCCGGGATTTCCTCGCCGCGGTCCACCCGCCCGCCCGGCAGGGCGAACTGCCCGCCGTGCCGGCGCAGGCTCTTCGGACGACGCGTCAGCACGACACTGGCTTCCGCGCCCTTTTCCGCGGGAACGAGGACGATCGCTACCGCGGCACGTTTCAGCTTGCCCACACGAATCGCCCGTCGATCGAACCTGGCCAGTTCGTCCCCGAGGGAAAGTTTAAGGGCATGGTTGAATTCAAACTGCATATCTGACAATCATATAACGGTAGTCAATGCCCCACGCTCACCGGTAACCGGTAACCGGTGAGCGTTAGGCGGCAACAATAAGCCCTCAAAGGAGAAAATGATGAAGATTGAAACCAAAGCGGTGCACTCCGGATACAAACCGGACCCTACCACCAAAGCAGTCGCGGTGCCTATTTACCAGACCACAGCGTATGCCTTCGACGACACCCAGCATGGCGCCGACCTGTTCGATCTCAAGGTCCTCGGGAACATTTATTCCAGGATCATGAACCCCACCAACGATGTACTTGAGCAGCGAATCGCGGACATGGAAGGCGGCGCCGCAGCGCTGGCGCTGTCATCGGGCCAGGCGGCGACAACCTATTCGCTGCTTACCATCGCCGAGGCCGGGGACAATTTCATCTGCATGTCCACCCTCTACGGGGGGACCTACAACCTGTTCGCCCACACCTTCCCTCAGATCGGTATCGAGGCCCGTTTCGTCGACCCCGAAAAGCTCGAAGACATGGCGGCGCTGATTGACGGCAGGACCAAGGCCGTGTACTGCGAATCGATCGGAAACCCGGCGGGGAACGTGGTCGACCTGGAGAAAGCCGCGGACATCGCCCACGCTCACGGCATCCCGTTGATCGTTGACAATACGGTTCCTACGCCGTACCTGTGCCGACCGATCGAGTGGGGCGCCGACATCGTCGTCCACTCCCTGACCAAGTACATCTCGGGCCACGGAACGATCGTCGGCGGCGCCCTGGTCGATTCCAACAAGTTCGACTGGGTAGCCAACAAGGATCGGTTCCGGCGGCTGAACGAACCCGACGTGTCCTACCACGGTGTGGTGTACACGGAGACCGGGCTGCCGCCCTATATCCTGAGGGCGCGTGTAGTGCCGCTGCGAAATATGGGCGCCTGCCAGACGCCCATGAATTCTTTCCTCATCCTGCAAGGACTGGAGACGCTGCACCTGCGCATGGACCGGATCTGCGACAACGCGCTGACCGTTGCCCGGCATCTCGAGAACCATCCTCAGGTGGAGTGGGTCCGGTACGCCGGCCTCGACAGCAGCCCGCACAAGGCCCTGCTGGACAAGTACATGGGCGGGCGCGCCTCCGGAATACTGAGCTTCGGCATCAGCGGCGGACAGCCATCGGCGGTCAAGTTCATCGATGCGCTGCAGCTCATCACCCGGCTGGTGAACATCGGCGACGCCAAATCCCTGGCGTGCCATCCGGCGAGCACGACCCACCGCCAGCTCGCTCCCGAGGAACTTGCATCTTCCGGGGTGACGGATGAGCTTGTTCGGCTGTCGATCGGGATCGAGAACGTCGAGGACATCATTGACGATATCGACCAGGCCCTGAACGCGGCAAAATAGCCGATTCGGATGTGTCGGGTACCTTCCCCGCCGGAGAAGGTGCCCGACGCATCGACATAACTTGCTTTTTGTGCACTGCCGCATATAATCCGCGCCGGCTTCAACTTCGGATATGACCGGTGATCGACTACAACCGCCCGGTACGGGTTTTCAAGAACTGGAAACTGGGCTGCTACAACATCATGCAGAGCGGGAAACTGCTCACCTCGGCCCGTCAGGTACGCCTGTCAGGGGTGGAATTCCTCGTGCGGGAATCTGGCCGAAAGCGCATGATCGAGAACGGGCGGCGTAATGTCCACGCCTATGCCGTCGGCACGCTGGTCGATTACGTGCACCCGGAGGAATCACGCGACCTGGACAAGGTCTCGGGGCGCAGCGTGTTCTACAACCCCTACAAATTCTCCTCTTTCGTCGACAATGAGACCGAAACCCCCATCATGGCGGCTGATTTTGCCCAGTTCGACGAATCCGGAGTGGTCTGCGGCTGACCCTTGATCGACAGAACTTTCTTGATCGAAGAAAATTCACTCGGACCCCGTTTTTCGTTAATATCCCCATTGCAAAGCAGGCGTGATCCTCGCCGGTTCTTCCGGATTGTCGGGTTTCAATGCTGATATGCCCGGGCCAATGTCCCGGCATACTATTACAATCACCAAATGGGGAACAAAATGAAAAGACGTGAGTTTCTGAAAAAGGGCGCCGTTGCCGGTGGTGCAGCCGCTGCCGCTACTACCATCGCAGCACCCGCAATCGCCCAAAAACGCATCGAGATCGTCATGGTGTCGACCTGGCCGCGCGACTTTCCCGGGCTGGGGACTGGCGCACAACGTTTCGCCAAACGCGTGTCTGACATGACCGACGACCGCATCCACATTGAATACTTCGCGGGCGGTGAGCGCGTCAAGCCCTTCGACTCCTTCGACGAGGTCGCCTCCGGCAACGCTCAGATGTATCACGGTGCGGACTATTACTGGAAAGGCAAGCACCCCGGCTGGGCGTACTTCACATCCGTGCCGTTCGGCCTCGTCTACAGCGAGATAAACGCCTGGATCAACTGGGGCGGCGGCCAGGAGCTCTGGGACGAACTCGCGGGCGACTTTGGCCTGAAGTGCCTGCCCTGCGGCAACACCGGGGTGCAGATGGGAGGCTGGTTCCGCAAGGAGATAAACTCCCCCAACGACCTCAAGGGATTGAAGATGCGCATCCCGGGCCTGGGCGGCGACGTCATGGCCAAGCTGGGCGCATCGCCGGTATCCCTCCCGGGTTCCCAGATCTACGAGAATCTGGTCTCCGGCGCTATCGACGCCACCGAGTGGGTCGGACCGTGGAACGACAGCTACATGAAGTTCTACGAGGCCGCCAAGTACTATTACTACCCGGGAATGCACGAACCCGGATCCATGCTGGCGCTCGGCATCAACAAGAAGTTCTGGGAAGGCCTGTCCCCGTCCGATCAGCTCACCATCAAGGCGGCCGCGCATATGGAAAACGACATCATGATGTCGGAGTACAACGCCAAGAACGGCGAGTCGCTGGACAAGCTGCTGCGGGAACAGGGTGTGCAGCTCAAGGTGTTCAACGATGACGTCTACGACGCCTTCGGCGAGGCCTCTGAGGAGGTGTTCGAGGAAGTGCGTGAGCACAGCGATCTCGCCAACCGTATCCACGGCAGCTTCCTGGATGCCAGGAAGGACGTGGGTCGCTGGATGAACATTTCAGACCAGGAATACCTGAGACAGCGCAACCGGGTGCTCGGCGTTTAGCCGGAATCGGCACTCTCTTCATTGCAACGGAAGCGGAGCCCATCGGCTCCGCTTCTTTCATGATGCCCTGAATCAACAATGCCATTCAGCGGTCTGTTTTCCCGTATCCTCGCCAACGCGATCGTCGTGGTCACGCTGGTGTTTCTGTTCAACAACTACCTGATTTTCTGGCTGGACTGGCCAGGGGCCCTGACTTTCCTGGCGCACAAGGGCTGGCTCGGCGTAGCGCCTCTGGGCGCGCCGCTCGAGGGCGGCGAGGTGACGCTGGGCTGGCTGCAGTTCCTGACCTACGCCGGTTCCGTCGCTTACGTAGTGGTCTACGTCCTGCTGACTCCGGGAAAGCCCCTGCGAGTTGACGCCGCCTACCTCTCATCAGTATCCTCATATATTGTCAGAGCGGCGTACTGGTCGGTGCTGCTGATCGGACTGGTGGACCTGAGCCTGTCGTTCCTGAGGGTGGAAGGGTTTCTCGAGCCCCTGGTCGGCAAGGAACTCACGCAGGAGCTTGGCAAATCGATCTTCCGTGGCATCTACGTCCACATCCCGCTCATGCTGCTGTCGCTGGTGATCGCCTGGTTCGTACACTCTCTTGGCTTCATCTGGCTGACGTTGCTCATTGTTGTCGCGGAGTTCCAGATTGTCATCTCCCGCTTCGTCTATTCCTATGAACAGGCTTTCATGGGCGACCTGGTCCGTTTCTGGTACGCAGCACTGTTCCTTTTCGCCTCCGCGTACACCCTTGTCCATGAGGGCCACGTCAGGGTCGACGTGTTCTATGCCCGTTTCGATGAAAGGAGGCAAGCCTGGACCAACGCCATCGGCTCGCTCGCTCTCGGTTTACCTCTTTGCTGGACGATCCTTTCCACCGGCATGTGGCAGAAGGGCAGCAGTATCAACAGCCCGCTGCTGAGTTTCGAGATTTCGCAGAGCGGCTTCGGCATGTACGTCAAATATCTGATGGCTGGTTTCCTCGTGGTGTTCGCCGTATCCATGACGATACAGTTCATGAGTTATTTCCTGAGCAGCGTGGCCACCCTTCGCGGCGAGTCTGCCCTCGACGATGCCACTGCGGTCGAGGCCGGGAGCTAGACCGTGGAAGTCTTCTTTCTCCTGCTGCTGGTGGTCCTGATGGTGACTGCGCTCACCATGGGTTTCCCTGTCGCATTCTCCCTGCCGGGTTCCGCGATTCTGACCATCGCTGCCGCAGCGCTGAGCGGCTACCTGTTCGAGGGCGACGCTGATGCGTACTTCTACCAGGACGGGGCGATCCAGTGGCTGAGTGCGGGTGTAACCAATTTCAGGAGCCTGTACTGGGACGTCGAACGCGACACGCTGATTGCAATCCCCCTGTTCGTGTTCATGGGCATCATGCTGGAGCGTTCCAAGATCGCCGAGGACCTTCTGGTTACCATGGCCCAGCTTTTTGGCCCGGTACCCGGGGGGCTGGGGATTTCGGTGGTATTCGTGGGCGCTCTGCTCGCCGCAACCACCGGCATCGTTGGCGCAACGGTCATCGCCATGGGGTTGATCTCGCTGCCCGCGATGCTGCGCAACAACTACTCCAAGCCGTTGGCAACCGGCACCATCTGCGCATCGGGCACGCTGGGCCAGATCATTCCGCCGTCCATCGTCCTGATCATACTTGCGGACCAGCTTTCCAGCGCCGCCGATCAGGCGAGCACCACCCGCAAAGCGGACTACAAGGCGGCTACCGGAGAGTTTTCCATGCCGTCGGAGTTCGACATCACCTCCGCCAGCGCGGGCGACATGTTCATGGGTGCCTTTGTGCCGGGCCTGGTACTCGTCGGGCTGTACATGCTTTACATCCTGATTTCCGCGTTCCTCAAGCCGGAAACCGCGCCGCCCGTTCACCGCGAAGGCAAGCTGGACCGGCAGTTCGCCCTGAAGGTATTCATGGCGCTGATTCCGCCGCTTACCCTCATCTTCGCGGTGCTTGGTTCGATCATCCTCGGCATCGCCACAGTAAACCAGGCGGGCGCCATCGGCGCTATCGGCGCCATGATCATGGGCGGCTACCGCCTGTCGGAAGGGAAACGAGGTGCATATGCCCCGGCTATCCTTGCAGTGGTTTCGACCGCGGCCATCCTCTTCATTCTCAACAGCTACCACCTCAATATAAGAAACATCGAAGGCAGCGATGATTTGATCGGCCTGTCCATGGCCACCGTTGCAGTCGTCGGTCTGCTCGTCTCCATAGGCTGGAGCGCCTGGCGGTCGTATGTCATAGACGACACACTGAGGGGCGTGATGGTCGAAACCGCCAAAACCACCTCCATGGTTTTCATCATCCTCATCGGCGCGGCCATGTTGACCTCCGCGTTCCGTGCGTTTGGCGGCGAAGAACTCGTCAGGGAGTTCCTGACCAGCCTGCCGGGTGGATTCTGGGCACAGTTCATCGTCGTCATGGCAGTTATTTTCCTGCTGGGGTTTTTCCTCGATTTCATCGAAATCGCCGTGGTGGTGGTGCCTATCGTGGCGCCCATCCTGCTCGCCGACCCGTCGGCCAACATCACCGCGGTGTGGCTCGGCGTGATGGTCGGATTGAACATCCAGACCTCGTTTCTCACCCCGCCTTTCGGGTTTGCCCTCTTCTACCTGCGCGGCGTGGCGCCGCCGGAGGTGAAGACCCTGCATATCTACCGGGGTGCAGTGGCGTTCATTCTCCTCCAGCTTGCGGGGCTTGCCATCGCAGGCTACTGGCCGAGTCTGGTCAACTATCTCCCCTACCGCACCTATCTGACGTCGGAGACCGCACCGCCGCCAATGAACCCACGCCTGCAGGAGTGCCTCGAGGAGCACGTGTTCGGGTTGTACGGGGAGAACGGACAGGACCTGATGGCCGCGATCCGCAGGACGGACGCCCTCGACTACAGCTTCCTGCCGGAGGACAGGCGGGCGCGGCTGGCTGAAAGCCTCGACAAGGCCGACAATGCAATACCGTTGTCCGAGTCCGTACTCGAAGCGAAACAGGCACTTGTCGACTACGAACCCCAGTACAGACCCATACATGCCGAGGTGAGGTCGCTCCAATCCCGGACCCGGGACATCGAGGACCGGATCACGAGCCTCGAAAAAGCCCGCACGCTGGCATCTCGAGACCGGAAGGTCGATGAACAGAATGTCAACAGGCTGGACGTCGCTATCCAACGCGCGGTAAATCAGAAAGCCGATCTGGAAAACGCCACGCCGGACGGATGGGACGAGGCGCACAAAAAATACAGCGAACTGCTCAAGGACCTCAAGATGGCGCGGGCCAATTACCGCAGCAACGTGGACCAGTCATATGAAACCATTGCCGAGTTGCGCAGCGTGGTCGACTCGACCGACTCACTGGCCTCACTCGAATCCACTCTCGAGGGACTGGAAGCGATCGTCCGCAATGAAGAGCCGGAGCAGGCGATGGAGATGATCAAGGCCGCTGAAGAAGCCATCGACGAAGTACCGGGTACAGGCGACATCAGATCAAAGGTGTCCAAGGCCCGGCGCGAGCTTAAAGGCGAAGCTCCCGACTCCGAAAAGGCATTGACTTTGCTGGACGAGGCGAAGCAAATGTTCGCCGTTGAGCTTGGCTGGCGGCAGATTGCCGGCGAGCGCCTGGCACAGGAACTGGCCGACTACGACGATGCTATCAGGGGAACCATAGGCATCAGGATGCAAAAACGCCTGACCACGGAACAGGCCGGCGAAGTGGCTGCCTGTCAGTCGCGCCACAAGGACATATCCCTGAACTTTTAGGCTTGACTTTCAGGCTGAACTCTCTGACTGATGCGGGTCGGGGACAACCCCTGCGGCCGGGACGAGAGCACCAACAATGAACTGCGACGGCCGGTCGCAGGCTGGACGCTCTTCTCAGTAATACGTCAAATAGAAGATCGAACAAAGTATCGGGCCGGTCATCAGCACCAGGAATATCAGTAAGGCTTTCAGGAAGGGCCGGCGCCGACCGGAGGTGCCGTCAGATTTCGTTTCCAGTGGTGGATCAGACATTCGGGCCATCAGGTGGGGACATCCGGTACCCAGACATATCCGTCGGGGTCCACCAGGAAAACCTCCCGAAGGCCATGTGGTTTATTCGCCGCGCTGGCTATGACCTCATAGCCGTGCTCCATCGCCGCCTCCTCCGCGCGATCGGGATCGCATCCGTGCAGACGGATCTCCGCCCCGGCGCCTCGCTGGCCGGCGGCATTGGCCGCGATCCTTACCGGATGGCGGTCATAGGTGTGGTCCGCGTGCAGCATCCATTCGGCACCGTATCCTCTGACGACGGCAAAGTCCGGATCGCTGTAAACGACATCCGCGCCCAGGACGCGGCGCTGAAAGTCGAGCGATTTTTTTACGTCATCGACAAGCAGATTCAGCGTCAGGCCGGTCAGGGAGCGACCGTACTCATCCGCCGCCATCCAGGCGTCGCCCTCGCGTTTCTTCATCGCCCGTTCTTCATCTGGGAATCAGCAGGTACAATCAGCTCATTGCAGTATAACCCGTAGCTGCACTCTCAAACATCCGTATATTACGGGCACGAATATCGAACCGGGACCATGAAAACGATGAGTATGGAAAAAATACGAGTGGGTGTCATCGGCGCGGGAGCAAACACCTGCACGTACCACATCCCGAATCTCAAGGCGCAAAAGAACGTGGAAATCGTCTCCGTCGCCAACCGTACGCGGGCTTCGGGAAAGAAGGTCGCGAAGACGTTCGACATTCCCCACGTGGCGGAGAGCTGGGAAGATATTGTCTACGACGACCAGATAGACGCGGTGTGCATCGGCACCTGGCCCAATATGCATGCACCGCTGAGCATCGCGGCGCTTGCATCGGGGAAGCACGTGTTGTGCGAGGCGAGGATGGCGATGAACTCAATGGAGGCCCACGCCATGTTCGAGGCGTCGCGCATGCATCCCGACCTGGTTGCCCAGGTGGTTCCGGCGCCCCATACCCTGGAGTTCGACCGGACCATCATCGATCTAATCAGCAAGGGGTACATCGGCGACCTGATCACGATCGATGTGCGGATCGCGGAAGGGAGTGATTTTCCGAACTGGGAACGAGTCGCCAACTGGCGGCAGGACCGGGACCTGTCGGGAAACAACATCATGTTCATCGGTATCTGGTACGAGATCGTCATGCGCTGGGTCGGGCCGGCCCGTACCGTACAGGCCCTGGCACAGAATGTCGTAAGACACCGCAAACGCCAGGACGGGACACGCACGGCCATGACCATCCCCGATCACGTCGACGTCATATGCGCCATGGAGCAGGGAGGCCAGATGCGGATGAGCGTCTCCAGCGTGGTCGGCCACTTCCCGGCGACCGATATCCATATCTGCGGCAGCGAGGGAACGATCCGCCTGACGGACGAGAGCGGCCGGCTGGAACTGTACGGCGGCCGGCGCCGCAACCGGGGGCTCACCCCGGTGAAGATCCCGGTCAACAGGAAAGGTCGCTGGCGTGTTGAGGAAGAGTTCGTCAACGCGATACGCGGCCGGGAAACCGTCACCCATACCGACTTCGCTACCGGCGTAAAATACATGGAGTGGACCGACGCGGTGACCAGGGCGGCGAGAACCGGGGCCCTGGTACACCTGCCGCTGGAGATCGAGTATTAGCCCTCGAACGGCCACTCCCGCCAGCCGGCCAGCATGGGAAAGTACAGGCCCAGCCGGATCGGGCCGGGTGCCATGGCGCGGATGGCGCGGGCGTAAATATCGAGCTGTGCCTTGTAGCGCTGCTGCTCGGAATCCATGAACCGCTCCCGGCCGGCGCCCTCGTGTGTACTGCTCTTGTAGTCGACGATCCAGCGCGTCCCCTGCGCGTCGATGAACGTCCGGTCGATCCGCAAGTGCCGTGCACCGTCGGGCCGGTCCCAGGTGATCGCGTACTCATTCCGTGCGTCGCGGTGGCCGTCGCTGAACAGCCACCCGGCGCGCTTGTCGCCCAGTACCCGGAGCAATGCCTCCAGGATCCGCGATGACGACTCTTTCGAATCGTTTTCCGGCACACCCAGACGCTCTAGTTCCGTTTCCCATACTCCGGACAGGCCGCGCAGTCTTTCCTCGCTCCATGCACCGATCCCTTCACGGGCGATCCGTTCCAGCATGTCATGTACGAGGACCCCGGCGTGCCTCGCTGTTTCCCCTACCCATGAAAACTCGACGACGTCCGGGAGCTCACTTCCAGCCTGCGGAACCCTGACGCGAACCGGCGGCGGAAGCGCCGGCAGGTGCCAGTCTGCAGCAAGCCTTCGCAGCTTACGACCGGAAGGGGCCCGTGATTCCCCGACCGCCATTCGCCCGCCTGCGGCAATCTCGAAATCGGTGGAGAGTGCCGGCCACAGTTTTGACAACAGGCTGTTCGCCGGCGGCGATTTCAGTCCTCCCTGCTTTGCCGGCGACACGCTGGCCAGCAGATGCAGCCGTTTGCGCGCACGCGTACACCCGACATACAGCAGGCGAAGGGTTTCGAAATGCCCCTTTTCCGCGTGCAGCATGCCGAGGTACCGGTAGTGGGGATCCTTGTCGGCCCCGATCTCCGTGGACGGCGCAAACAAAAGCGATTGATCATCCAGGTGCATCTGCTCTTCCCACAGCAGCAGGCGGGTGTCTCCCGGTCTGGGCAGCTTCTGAAGCCCCGGGATGATCACGGTATCGAACTCGAGACCCTTGGCTTTGTGCAGCGTCATGATCTGCAGCCGCCGGGTTGGATCTTCCGCCGACCGAGCCCAGTAGCCGGAGACCCGCTTCGTGAAATCTTCCAGGTCGTCGCTACCCCAGCGACTCCCGTGGTCGCGCAGCAGATCGAGATACGCGCGTGCATTTTCATCGGATTCAACGGCGGCACAGGTCGGGCCGCCGAGCGACAGCCACAGATTTTCCACTGCTCTCCACAGCGGCAGCCGGCCGCGGTTTGCAAGAGCTTCCGATACCGGATTGACGATCCTGGCCAACCTTTGCCGGCCGTCCGGAGAAAGGCCTTCGACTTGCCCTCTATCCAGGACGAGATCCCACACGCACTCGCCGGCGCGGTCACCGCCAAGCGCGTACAGGTCATGCAGCGTCAATCCGCACCAGGGCGCTCTCAATAGTCCGAGCCATGCAACCCGATCCGCGGGACGGGACAGGGCACGGGTCAGGGTCAGCAGATCCTGGACGACGGGATCCCAGTCAAGCCTCTTGATATCGATTCCCGAATAGCGTGCCCCGGCTTCGTCCAGCGCCGGCAGGATCTCCTGCAGGATCTGGCGGGAGCGTACCAGTATCGCGACGCTCTCGTCCGTGTTGGCGATTAACGCTTTACTCACCAGGTCCGCCGCTACCGCTCCCTGTTCGCTGCGATCGTCCTCATCGAATGTGTGCACCTGCACCCCGGATCCCGGTACTCGAGGCAGGTATGCAGTCGATTCAGCATAACCCACGGCACCGCGAGAAATATCGGATACGGTGGGAAAGCACGCGGTAAAAACACGGTTGACCCAGCCAACAATTTCCGGGTCGGATCTGAAATTGACCGTCAACCTGAGCGGTGTCAGTTCGATGTTGCTCATGCCACGGTCCCACACCCGGAGGAACAGACCCACTTCGGCTTCCCTGAAGCGATAGATCGACTGCATCGGATCCCCTACCAGGAACAGCGTTCGACCGTCGCCTTCCTGCCACCCCCCGGTCAGGCTTTCGATGATCTGGAAATGGCTCACGGAAGTGTCCTGGAACTCGTCGACCAGCAGATGCGAGATCCTGTGGTCCATGCGCAAGGCCAGTTCTCCTGGTGACTCGAATGAACCCAGTGCGTAATTCGCCCGCATGCCGATCTCGATGAAATCGATTTTTCCCGTTTCCCCGAACACCACCTGCAACTGCGCCGCGGCCGTGGGCAGGACCTCGGCCAGGGCCGAGATGATCTGCCACTGACGTTCATCGAACGACGCGTCGGGGAGGTTGCCGATACGCACCAGTTCCACCCTCAGTCGTTCGTTGACTGACAGCGACTCCAGCAGTTCCGACATTTTCTTTTTCATGTCCGCGGCATGTCCGGCGCCCGGCGGGAATCCGGTGTTCACATCGAGCCGCTTGCGCCAGTTGCCGTCACGGGTCAGCAGCAGGTCTCTCAGCCCTCTCCACCGGGGCAGGTCCTGCAACGATCCGCCGGGGAAGCGACTCGCCTCGTGCCAGGAGACGATCCCTGCGTTCGGGTTCCGCTGTCGCTGGATTGCGGCCGCGTAGACGGTGCAATCCAGCAGTGCGGAAGTGCATTCAGCCGGGAGCGCCTCGAGCGCCGAGCACAGGTCCTGCCTGATCTGGTTTTGCCAGACCGATTCCAGTCGCGTTCGCCGACCGGGGCCGCCCTCATCCGGGCGGCCGATGTGCCGCAGCCACTGATCCCGGAACCGCAGCATGTCGACCAGCATCTCGACCGCGCGGGGAACCCGGACATCCAGATGCTCCAGCAGCCGGGCGATGGACTCGCTCCCGCGCCCGCGATCCAGGAGCATCGATCGGACAGTCGCCTCGGCGGCCGCTTCGTAGAGTGGCCGTGCATCCTCCAGCACCTGCGGCCCGGCGCCTACGCCCGACACCCAGGGCATCTGCCTGGTGATGTGGGCGCACAGAGAATCGATGGTCTGGATTCGCAGCCGCGAGGGATGATGCTCCAGCCGCCAGTTCCGCTTTTCGTTGTTGATTCCGGCGCTGTCAGCAATATCCCAGAGCGCGGCCTGGTAGGGGTCCGCGGGCCTGGGTTCACTCGCCCGATCCAGTGCGCCCAATACCCTGCTGCGCATCTCCGCCGCCGCCTTCCGCGTAAAAGTGATGGCGATGATTTCTTCCGGTTCACTCACGCGGGCCAGCAGCCGGAGGTATCTGCGGATCAGTAATTCCGTTTTCCCTGAACCGGCCGGAGCCTGCACGATGAATGAGCTGGCGGGATCGAGTGCTCTCTCCCTGACGCGATGGTCGACCGGTGATTTCACGGTTCATCACCTTCATGAAAATCGGCGTGGTGATCGAATACGCGACAGAACGGTCCGATCTCGCAATATTCGCAGACCTTGCTGTCCCTGGGATCGACCGCGGCGTCCCCGCGCCTGAATTGATCCGCGAGCCGGCTCAGCGCCGCCGTCCACTGTTCTCTGGTCTCCTCCCAGCTGTCCGGCACGATCACTCCGCTGGCAAAGGGTGTCACCCGGCTCATACCGACGAAGCGGTTGGCCCCGGTCCGGAGGTGTGCGAATGCCAGGCCGCCCACATCGTGACTATCCAGTTCGAGGACAAGCAGATAGAGGGGCAGTTGGGGATCTTCCGGTCGATCGCCCTGCCACTGACCAGGGCTCACCGTGCGACCCGTTTTGTAGTCGATGATGAGCCACGATCCGTCTTCGATTTCATCGATGCGGTCCACGCGTAGTTTCATTTCGAGGCCGCAGTATTTGGCAGGCACTTCGTGCTCGGCCAGGGCCACACGGAAGGGGTTTCTTTCGCGTTCCACATCCAGCCAGGCACGGATCATACCCGTCAATCTCGCACGTTCCAGCGCCAGCACCTGGTTCATGAACGGCGATCTGTCGCGTCGCCTGGAGTCCTGCATCGCTGCGGTTATCGTGCGGTCCAGGACCGCACTCACATCATCACCGGACATCTCCGCCAGCCTGCGACTGGACCCGATCTCCCGCCACACCCGGGCCATGCAGTCATGGACCAGGGTCCCACGCTCGGAGGGGTCGAGACCCGGCTCCACCCGGGGCGCGTCGGCCACGCCGAGTCGATGGCGGGCAAACGCACGAAAAGGGCATGCGGACTGATCCCTGAAGACGCTCGCCCCGCCGGCCAGGGCCCTGTGCATCAACTCCGGTCCCTGCGAATCCACGATGGTTTCAAGCGTAGGCGAACTCTCCCGGATCCGCTCCACCAGGCCCGAATAACCGGGAGCACTGAAAGTATCCCCAATCTCGCGAAACAATCCGCTCCGACGCAGGGACCGGTCGTCATCCGTAAGGGCGTGGCTGACCACCACATTTTCTGAACTGGCGACCAGCCGGGCGGCGAGCTTTGCGTAGCGATCGAGGTCTGCTTCCGTACCGGTGCCCGGCAGCCCTAGACGTCGCTGGATCGCAAAGGGTATGAAAGGGTCCGGATTGGCCTGGGGGGGCCATGAGTCATCCGTCATACCCGAGACCCACAAGTCACTGAACTCCATTCCGGAAGACTCCGCTACCCCTAGAATCTGCACCGGCGCCGGCATCTCCCGGGCCTGGAAAATCCGGTGGCTGGCCATACGACGCACCGTTCCCACGGCAGTGGCAGCGTCCATCGCCGCCGCAATCACATTCAGGCGCGCAAATTGGCTCAAAAGCTCTCGCCAGGCCTCCACGGTCTGGTACTCCACACTGTTCAGGGGACGTTCACCGGGCCAGCCAAAGATTTCCAGCCATTCGACAAAAGAGGCGGCCCACGCGGGCGGTGCCTGCAGGTTTCCAGTCGCGTATCCGGCGGCACGGGTGAACGCCTGCCCCAGACCTGACAACTGCATACCCTGGGATTGCGCGGCGTGGCATAGATCGGACAGTGCCACGGACGGACTTCCTTTGCGCCGCAGCTCGAGTTCCAGCCGGGAATGATCGCTGATCTCACGTGTGCCACCGGAAATGAACGGGCTGTGCAAGAGTTGCGTGGCGTCGCGGATGGGCCGCGCACCGGCCATGAAGTCGAGCAGAACCAGTGCGGCGGAAACCACAGGGTACTCTGTCAGGGGTTTGCCGATCGATATGTGGAAGGATCTCTTCCGGTCGTCATCCTGGCCCAGGGACTCCCCCTGATGAAGGACCTGATCGAATACCGTTTGCACGCGATCCCGCTCCACCCCCAGGTCATCGACGACTATTCCTATGGGGCCGTCGGCACCCTGGTTGAGCAGATCCCGGGTCCAGTTCGCGGCCGCCTCGAACTCGCTGCGTCGGTCTTTGCAGGTGGCGATCTTCTGGCACCTGTTGATCTGCGGCGCCTGTAGTATTTCCATCGGGACACCCGTCGCCTGCAGTCGATCAACAAGGCGCTTCCGTACCGGAATCCATTCATCGAAGCCCGCAAAGATCAGCGGCCCGGGCGGCAGCCAGACACCTTCCCCGAGCAGCTTGACCAGCAGTCCGGGTAGATCGGATTGGCATAACCAGCGCCCGGAAGTCAACACGCGTTCGAATTCCGAGAACCATCTCAGAAATTCACCAGTGTCCTCGCTGACGGGAGCCTCGATCTCTTCCGGTGTGATGAGCCAATCACTCAGGGTTCTTCCGGTGTCGCGAGCGGCCCGGGCGGCAGCCGGGATCTGCAGCAGCGCATGCTCCGGTCGCCGCTCGTTCACCCGCGCGACCACCTGCTCCCACAATGCGAGTTCCTGGTCGTCGTCCAGCAGCGTCATACCTCCGATGCCGGGGTCCGTACCGGCCAACAAGCGCCACTCGGATTCAACCCATTCAGACCAGCTCAGCGACCGCGGCGTCGGCCAGGCAGCAGCCCCGCTATGCCGCTGGTCGTAATCAAACTGCTGCAGAAAATATCGCGACAGCCGGCGGTTGGCGGTAACGACCACGGTGCCATCCGCCAGCGCCTTGAAGATGTAATCCAGGTACGATGACATTGAAGTCTCTGCTAAACTCATTCAGTAACGGCCCTCATCCGGTGGGTGTTGCAAGCCGTCCGGCAATTTGCGGTTCCGGGCAATGGTGAACACCGCTGCAAACCTGCTTGGATATTACGAACATCCTTCGGCCTTAACAATCTTACATGACGCACATCCCTCTCTTCATCCCGGGCCAGCGCTGGACCAGCGACACCGAAAGCGATCTCGGACTCGGCCTGATCTCTTCCGCAACAGAAAGAATGGTGACGGTCGTGTTTCCCGCAAGCGACGAGCAGCGCACCTATGCCGCAAACAACGCCCCGCTGACCCGGCTGCGGCTGAGTACCGGTGAGACGGCGATGTCACACGAGGGTTGGGAACTCAGGATCGACCGCATCGACGAGAACGACGGCCTGCTCACCTACGAGGGCGCCCGTACAGACAGCGGAGCCCGTGCCCGACTGCCGGAAACCGGGCTCAACAGCTTCATCCAGATTGGGGACGCACGGAGCCGGGTCCTGAACGGCCAGCTTGACAGCAACAATTGGTTCAACCTCAGGCTCGAAACGCGCAAGCGAATGGATCAGGTGCACGGCGTCGACACCTACGGTTTGGGCGGTGCGAGGATCAGTCTGATCCCCCACCAATTGTACATTGCCCGGACCATCGCCGTCCGTGCCGCCCCGCGGGCACTGCTGGCGGACGAGGTGGGCCTCGGCAAAACAATCGAAGCTTGTCTGGTGCTGCACAAGCAGCTGCTTACCGGGCGTGTCCGCCGCGCGCTGATCATCGTCCCGGAACCCTTGCTCCACCAGTGGCTGGTGGAACTGCTGCGCCGATTCAATCTCCGCTTCAAGCTGTTCGACGAGGAACGCTGCGCCGCCACGCAGGAGTCGGACCCGACGGTAAACCCCTTCGAAACCGAGCAGCTCGTGCTTGCGCCGCTGGGTCTGTTCGAGAGCTCGCAGAGGCAAGGCGAGGCGCTGCAGGCCGGCTGGGACCTGGTCATCGTGGACGAGGCCCATCACATCGGGTGGAGCCCCGGATCGGTCAGTGCCGAGTACAGGTTCATTTCGGGCCTTGCCGGATCGGTTCCCGGCCTGCTGCTGCTGACCGCGACCCCTGAGCAACTGGGCGAGGAGAGCCATTTCGCCCGTCTTCGACTGCTCGACCCGGAGCGGTTCACCGAATTCGATGCCTTCGTGCGTGAGCAAAAGGACTACCAGGAGGTATCGCGAATTGTCGACGACCTGATCACACTGGATCGTGAATGGCCGCCGGAAACCCTGACACTGATCCGGAAACTGATCCGCGAACCGATATCCATGGACAGTGCCGGTGATCGCAGCGAAATCGTAGGCAAGCTGATCGATCGGCACGGCCCGAGCCGGGTCCTGTTCAGGAACACGCGCGGCAACATCGAGGGTTTTCCGGGGCGCCGGATACTGCCCCACCCGCTGCCGGAGCCCGCACAGTATGGAGAAGGTCCCACTCCGCCGGCGATCGAGGGACTGCTGTACCCGGAATCGACACACCGGGACGGATGGACCCACTTCGACCCGAGAGTGGAGTATCTTGCCGAGCAGATAAATCAGCTCAAAGGCGAAAAAATTCTGGTTATTTGCGCGCTGGCGAAGACAGTGACGGATCTGGAGAAATCCCTGAGGCTCCGGTACGGCATTCGGGCTGCGGTTTTTCACGAGGGGATGAGCATCGTTGCGCGTGACAGGGCTGCTCACTATTTTGCGGACAGTGAGGGCGCGAGGACGCTGATCTGCTCCGAAATAGGCAGCGAGGGGAGGAACTTCCAGTTTGCGCACCACCTGATCCTGTTCGATCTGCCGCTCCATCCCGACCTGCTGGAACAACGGATCGGGAGGCTGGACCGAATCGGTCAAACAGAGGTCGTCCGGATCCACATCCCCTATATCGAGGGCGGTCCCCAGGAAACGCTGTTCCGCTGGTACCACCAGGGGATGGATGCACTGCAGACCACGTGTCCGGTGGGCCAGAGTGTTTTCGAGGAAACCAGGGGCGATCTGATCGAAGCGCTTTCGGGTGACGTGAAACCGGACGAGGTGATCAGAAAAACCCGTTCGATATACGAGAGAAAATCAGTGGAACTCGAGCGGGGTCGCGATCGTCTGCTGGAAATCAGCTCGCACCACGAGGATATCTCGGAACGCATCATCGGGTCCATCCGCGCTTCGGAGCAAAAGTTCGATGTTGCGGACTACCTGCATCAGGTTTTCGACGCCTACGGTGTGGAGTATGAACACAAGCACGAGAACACTTTTATCGTCCGGGCCGGCGACCACATGCACACAGCTCATTTTCCCTACCTGAAGCTCGACGGCATGACGGTCACTTTCGACCGCGCCACCGCCCTCGCCCACGAAGACGTCGAGTACCTGACGTGGGAGCACCCGATGACGCTTGGTGCGATGGAGCTGGTGAGCACCGGCGATCACGGCAAGGCCGTTGTTATCGGTGTCGAATTCGGGCTGCTGCCGCGGGGCAGCCTGCTGATCGAAACCTCGCACGTTCTCGAAATCGTGGCGCCCAATGCACCGGATCTGAGGCGGTTCACCGGGACCTCGATGTTCCGGATGCTGAGGGACGAAAACGGCCGCGATCTCGGCAGGCTGATCGACAGCAATAAATTGTTCAACAAGGTCTCGGATGTGGAATCATCCGTCGCGAAAAAGCTGATAGGTATGCGCCGGAAGAAGATCGCGTCGATCATCGAGCAGAACGAAAAGGAGTCCGCCGCATTGTTCTCCGGAACGATCCAGGACGCCAAAATGAACCTGGGGGAAAGCGCCGGGCGGGAGTTGGAGCGCCTTTCCTATCTTCGCTCCGTGAACGCCAGCGTCAGGCTCGAGGAAATCGAAATGGTCCGCCGCCAGCGGGACGCGGATCTGCTGAGCCTGGACAACTCCAGACCGAGACTGGATGCGGTTCGCCTCATCGTTACCCTCTGACAAGAAGGTGAAGATGGGGCGCCCCGCCGCGCTTTATCCCTGTGACCGGATTGATCCGGAAACAGATTCCGTACTGAACGTATCGAGCTCGGTACGTGTTAAACCGGGTGAACCGGTCTCAGAAAAATGCCGACCAGGCGGCACTGTTGCTCAGAATGAAGATAGCGAGGGTCAGCGCCAGCCGGTCCATCAAACCTTTGATAGTCATTGTGAGTCCCCTGAGTGAACAAAATTATTCTTTTTTCCCGGAGCCCCGATCCGGGCGCGGGACTCTATCACTGTTTACTTATATGCTCAACCCCCGCAATGAGATTGTCGGGTGGGCCGCATTTCTCACCGGGATTGCTGCCATAAACCGTTGGCCAGAGTGCAACGCGGGGCCGGATCGAGACGCATGGCCTAATGTTCGGCACCCGCTGCCAGTGCCCTTGACAGTCTCGCCTGCAGTTGCTCGTCGCCGGCGTCACGCTTTGGCGCCACTTGATCCGCAATCAGTTCGCTCAGAAACCGCAGGTGCTCAGCGCCATCGTTCAAACAGAGGATGTAGCTGAAGCGATCACCTCCGGCGTCGGTGAACTGTTTCCGATACTGCATATCGACTTCCTCAAGGGTCTCGAGGCAATCGGCGGCAAATCCCGGACAGATGACATCGAGATTCCTGACTCCCCGGGCAGGAAGTTCGGACAGAACCTCGTCGCAATAGGGCCTCAACCATTCCTCCCGCCCGAACCTGGACTGAAAGGCCAGCGACCACTGGTCGTCGGACAGGCCAAGGCTCTCCGCCAGAAGTCTACCCGTCTTGAGACAATGACAGTGGTAGGGGTCTCCGGCAAGCAGATACCGCCTCGGCACGCCGTGGAATGACATCAGGAGGTGGTCACCGCTGCCGTGCTCATCCCGGTGGCGCCGTACGCTCTCCGCCAGCGCGGAAATGTAGGCCGGCTGGTCGTGATAGGCCCCAATGAAGCGGAGCCCGGGCACCCACCGCCATTTCTTCAGACAATCCGCCACCTCATCGAACACGGAGCCCGTGGTGCTCCCCGAGTACTGGGGGTACATGGGCAGCACGACCAGGTCACGTGGCGCCGTGGCGGCCAGCTCATCGAGCGCCTCCGCTATCGAGGGCCTGCCGTAGCGCATCCCCAGAGCGACCGCTATAGCGTCCCCATGGCTGCTCTTCAACCGCCGGCGGATACCTTCCGCCTGCTTTGTCGAGATGTCCAGCAGCGGCGAACCGTTTTCGGTCCATATTTCGCGGTACGCCCTGGCGCTGCGCGAGGGGCGGATGTTGAGGATCACCAGGTTGAGTATCAGCCACCACAGGAGGCGCGGAATCTCGACCACCCTGGGATCCGAAAGGAACTGCTTCAGGTAGCGGCGGACGCTGCGCCGGTCAGGGGCGTCCGGGGTGCCGAGATTGACGATGAGCACACCGGTGGTGTCGGGGGCGTCGTGACGGAACCCCTCCTGTCCTTTGTACCGGCTCATCGGGTGCAGTGAATCCGGCCGCTGCGGGCCGCAACCTGCGGACGGGAATCAGGCATTACCGGTGACGCGGATGCCGGGTTTGATGTGCTCGCGGGCAAAATCAACCATGCGCTTCAACGACACCTCGGCTCGGACGCGAACCGCCTCGTCTATGAACACCTCGTTGGCTCCGCTTTCGAGTACCCGTTCGAGCCCCATAAGGTCGTTCATTTTCATCCAGGGGCAATGAGCACAGCTTTTACAGGTCGCGCCCGCTCCCGCCGTTGGCGCGGCGATGAATGACTTGCCGGGCGCAGCCTCCTTCATTTTGTGGAATATTCCGTCTTCGGTGGCAACGATGAACACATTGTTGTCCATTTCACGCGCGGCCTGGATGATCTGGCTGGTGGATCCTACCCGGTCAGCCAGTTCGATCACTCCCGGCGGGGATTCCGGATGTACCAGCACCGCGGCCTCGGGATGCGCCACCTTCAGCTTGCGCAGTTCGTCGGCCTTGAACTCTTCATGGACAACGCAGGAGCCCTGCCACATGATCATGTCCGCACCCGAGATACGCCTGACGTAGTCGCCGAGGAATCGATCCGGGGCCCACAGTATCTTTTCGCCCCTGTCTCGGAGGTAGACGGCAACCTTGAGCGCTATGGAAGAGGTCACGACCCAGTCGGCACGCGCTTTGACCGCCGCACTGGTATTCGCATAGACCACCACTGTGCGGTCGGGATGAAGATCACAGAACGCGCTGAACTGCTCGATCGGGCAGCCCATGTCGAGCGAGCATTCCGCTTCGCTTTCCACGGCCAGCACCCGCTTGTCCGGGCTCAGGATCTTCGCCGTCTCGGCCATGAACCGGACCCCGGCCACCACGACCGTGGAAGCCGGGTGTTCGTAGCCGAAGCGGGCCATTTCCAGTGAATCGGAAACGATGCCACCGGTTTCGTCCGCGAGGTCCTGCAGCTCTTCGTCGACATAGTAGTGGGCTACCAGAACCGCATCCTGTTGTTTCAAATGCTCCCTGACGCGCTCGATCAGCGCCTGACGCCCTGCAGCAGACAGGGCTTCATGCTTGATGCCCCGTGCTCGCAGCGCGGCCATGTCGATGTGTTGCTGGAGTTCATCCGGTATGTGCATGGTGTTCATGTTTACGTCCCTACTTCATATAGTGCAGTTCATTGGGTCTTGCATATCGATAAAGCCGCGCCGGTCTGTGCGCGCAGTTTCTGCGGAACAGGTCGGTTTTCTCTACGTGCTCGAGGGACTGTATACGTTTGCGAAAATTGCGCTTGTCGAGGGTTTCGCTGAGAATAATCTCATAAATACGCTGCAATTCGCTGAGCGTGAATAATTCCGGTGCCAGCTGAAAAGCAATCGTCGAGTAGCCGAGCTTCGACACCAGCCTCTGTTGTGCAATATTTATTATTTCTGCGTGGTCCAGGTACAGTTCAGGCAGCGCGTGGACCTCGTGCCACTGGATATTCGGGGATTTCACAATCCCGTCCGCTTCGTGACTTCGCATCAGCGCAAGGTAGGACACCGTGATCACCCTGGACCTGGGGTGCCGGTCCGGACGCCCGAACGTATATAGCTGTTCATGGTAGACGTCCTCTATCCCGGTCTGCTGCGACAAGGTCCTGATGGCGCATTTCTCGAGAGATTCGACCGGTCGGAGGTAGCCGCCCGGCAGCGCCCAGCTGCTCTTTTTGAGCGTATCCGAATACCGCTGGCGCAGCAGCACCATCAGGGAGTCTTCGAATATCGTGAATATCACGACATCCGTCGAAACGTGGAGCAGCCACGCGGTGCTTGTCGGAAACTGAGTTAGTGTGTCGGTCACACGAACTATATTAGTGTCAATAGAACACTATTTCAAGCCCTGCGATTTGGCCATTTTCCGGTCTCTGACGTTGATGATCGAATTTGTATAGGCGTCCTCGAACGATTCCTGCCACGCT
>Ga0316187_10000085_pt1 | contig 56667 bp, 55 predicted proteins | sample CroRivburrow1_MG_FD_204927 | JGI IMG/M metagenome (GOLD analysis project Ga0316187, IMG submission 204927) | Coastal sediment microbial communities from Maine, United States - Cross River worm burrow 1 | ecosystem: Environmental > Aquatic > Marine > Coastal > Sediment | place: USA: Maine...
AGTGCTGGACAGCAAGGTCCTCGCGTTGCTGGAATCCATCCATCGTGAAGACTTTGTTCCGGTCCGTTACCGCAAGCTTGCGTTTGCCGATATTGCAGTGCCATTGGCATGTGATCAGGTCATGATGCGGCCGAAAATTGAAGCACGCTTGTTACAGGCGCTGGATTTGAAAGAGGACGAAAGTGTGTTGGAGATTGGGACCGGCAGTGGCTTCATGACGGCTTGCCTGTCCAGGCTCGCGAAATGCGTGGTCAGCGTTGAATATTTTGAGGAATTGCACAGCGAGGCATCTGCAAGGCTTCGGGACCAGGGAATTAACAATGTCGAGCTGTTTGTGGGTGATGCGATGTCGGGATGGCAACCGGAACAGGCACATGACGTCGTGGTCGTAACGGGTTCTGTGCCATTGGTGCCGGAGCAATTCAAGGGCTGGGTCAACCCCGGCGGTCGAATGTTTGTCGTTACCGGTGACTCGCCGGCCATGGATGCACGTCTTTTAACCCGTCTGGATGTTACTGAATGGAAGGACGAAAGTTTGCTGGAAACAGACTTACCGCGGTTGGTAAACGCAGAATTGCCGCCGAAATTTGAATTCTGAATTCGATGGAGTCAACGTATGACGAATAAATTAAAGCTGCTGTGTCTGCTTGGCGCAGCGTCGATGTTTTCAGCGCCAGCAGGGGCCGTGGATCTTGTGGGTGTCCATGATCTGGCCATTGACAGCGACCCACGGTTACGGGCAGCCGAATATCGCCGTGAAGCCACCGGGGAACAGAAATACATAGCCCGCGCCAATTTGCTTCCCCAGTTGGGTGCCAGTGGCTCCTGGAATTGGGGAAACAGCTCAACCGACATCCCCGAGCTTGATATCGACGATACGGATATCGACAATCGGAATTATGGCATCGATCTTCGTCAGAGCCTGTATCGCCAGGCCAATTACGAAGGGCTGGACATCGCCCGTGGCCAGATCTCGCAGGCTGATGCCCTTTATGCTCTCGCTTACCAGGATTTCCTGTTACGGGTTTCGGAGAGTTATTTCCTGGTGCTTACCTTCATGGATGGCGTCACTTTCGCAGAAGCTGAGGAAAAAGCCTTTCAGCGCCAGTTTGAGCAGGCGGAACAGCGATTTGAAGTGGGCCTGACGGCCGTCACCGATGTTCATGAAGCCCGCGCCAGTTACGATAATGCGCGAGCCCGGGCCATTGTTGCGCGCAATAATCTGGCAGATGCAAAGGAGGCCCTGAGGGAGCTGACAGGAGAGTATTTCGAAGAATACGATGCGCTCCAGGAAGTACTGCCTCTGGTGGAACCGGATCCCATCAATGCAAACGAATGGGTAGACATGGCTTTGCAGACCAACCCGGCCGTCCTGTCCAGCCGGGCGGCGGTGGATGTTGCAGACGCCACGATGCGGTTGGAGCGGGCAGGATACTTCCCCACGCTCGACCTGACAGCGACGTATGATCAGTTCAAAAACAACAAGTACCAATACAATGATTTCATTTCAGGTGGACAGCTGAACTCTACCCTCCAGGTGGATGATTGGCGAGTGGGTGTGTTTTTGGACATCCCCATCTACCAGGGTGGTCGTGTCAGCGCCCGAACCCGCCAGGCGCGCAAGTTGCTTGATGCCACGGGCCAGGACCTGGACGATATCCAGCGTGGGGTCATCCGGCAAACCCAGGACTCATACCGTGCGGTGCTTGCTGGCATTCAGGAAGTGCAGGCATTCCGGCAGGCCAGCATTTCGGCGGAAAGCGCGCTGGAAGCGACCCAGGCAGGCTTCGAGGTGGGTACGCGTACCATTGTGGATGTGCTGATTGCGGAGCAGAGGAAATACCAGGCGCAGCGGGATAATTCCGTGGCGCGGCATGCTTACATCATTAATCATTTGCGGCTTAAGGCAGTCGCTGGACTGCTTTCCTCAGAAGACCTTCGAGTCGTCAACCAGTTGCTTCAGTAAGAACGTTTTCGATCACGACCAGGGTGCGCGCAAGTGCACCCTGGCCACTTTTCACGAGTTCAATCCCCGCCCGGCCCATTTGGTCACGAAGCTCCGGATCGCTGAACAGGCGCCTCGCCGCCTGCTCCAGTTCAGTGGCGTCGTTAACCTGCAGCGCGGCGTCCTGATCAATCAACAGCCCGGTTATTTCTTTGAAATTGAACGTGTGTGGACCTACGATTACCGGCTTGCCAAGAGCAGCCGGTTCCAGGACATTTTGTCCACCGATTTTATCGATGCTACCCCCAACGAAGGCCACGTCGCAGGCAGCATAGAACAGCAGCAATTCACCCATCGAATCGATGATGAAACACTCGGTGGTCCTGGGGCAGCTGATACCCTCGCTGCGCATCGAAACCTGCAATCCTGCGGCGCGGGCCAGCTGTGAAGCCCGGGCGAAACGTTCCGGGTGTCGGGGCACAAGCACCAGCAGCGCAGCCGGAAAATCGTTGCGTAACGCTTTGAAGGCTTTAAGCACGGCGACTTCATCGCCTTCGTGGGTGCTGCCGGCCAACAACACCGTGCGCTCAGTTCCCCATGCCAGCCGGATGGGTTCGGCCTGTTCCAGCAAGCTGGGGGGGAGGGTGACATCAAATTTGAGGTTGCCCGTGATGGTGATAGCGCCTAAGTTCGCGCCGATCTCCACCAACCGGTCTGCATCAAGCTGGCTTTGAGCCGCAATTCTCGAAACGGACCGCAAGGCAGGGCCTACGAATTGGGTGAGGCGCCGGTATGCGCCGATGGAGCTCTCGGAGATACGGGCGTTGGCGATGACGATGGGAACAGACCTGCTGGCTGCTTCGTAATAGAGGTTGGGCCAGATCTCCGTTTCCATGATGATCAAAAGCGTGGGCCGGGTCCGGTCAAAAAATCGGCGGACAGCGCCCGGTAAATCCAGGGGAGCATACACATGAAATACGGAATCGGGGAACAGGGTTTTTACCCGGTCAGACCCTGTCGGAGAGAGCGTCGTTATCGTCAGTGGTAACTCCGGGAAGCGCTTTTGCAGTTCCCTGATCAGGGTGCTTGCCGCATTTACTTCACCCATGGAAGCGGCATGCACTACGATTCCGCCATTGTCTGGCTGGGCATCGAAAAAGGCGAAGCGTTCGGGCCAGCGCTTGAGGTAATCACGATTGCGCAATCCACGAAAAGCGAGATGCAGCAGCGCCAGGGGCGTTAACAAGTAAATGAAAAGGGAATAAAGCTTGCGCATCTGGGACTCGAGTATATCATCGGGTTTTCAGTATTCACTGGAGCCAGCCAACATGAAAAACGTCATCCGGGTTTTTTTCCTGTTGACGATCGCCGTCATCACGGTCGCAGTGCTCAGATCGTTGATTTGAGGTTTAACGGTCATGACGGAGCGATGCGCTCCACAGTCCCATAAGAAACCAGACCAGCGAAGAGGTGTAAGTGCCGTAGATCGCGAAATGTGAATTGAAGGGAAACAGGATCAGTATGACCGCGAGCGCAAAAGGGAACGCATCCTGACGCTCAGCCGGGCTGATGCGCCTGGAGTAGACCCAGAGGAAACCGATGGCAATGAACAGGCCGATCAGGCCGATGGTTCCGGTGTCAGACATGATTTCCAGGATGACATTGTGTGCATGGGTCGCGCCGGATTGACCCCCCGATTTCCGAATGTGGACATCATCAGGTTCAGCATAGAGCATGTACGCCTTTGGAAAGGCCCGCACGCCCACGCCATTGACGGGATGTTCGCGATACATAAGCAAAGCGGTTTTGAATATGGGGACCCGCTCCATCGATGACGAATCGAGAGCCGCTTCAGAGCCGGAGGTGAACGCGTGAGTCACATCCAGCCGTTCCTGGAAAAGCGGTGAAGAAAAATAGCTGACTGCCAGAACAATGACCGCCAGCGCAGGAATCGTAAACATGGTCCGCCGCAATTCCCGGTTTTCGCGCTTAAGCATCAACAACATATAGGTTGCGAGCACCAGGGCCATGGTCAGCCACCCGGCCCGCATGCCGGCAATCATTACAGCACCGAGCAACACCGCGAAAGATAATGCCCATGCCCACGGGCGCCACTCACGTCGCGCGTGTTCAAGCACCAGCGGAGACAGCATGGCCAATGTCGGTCCAAAAAACTGATATTGCTTCACAAATAACGCATTGAGGCGATCAGGGTGCATCGCTATACCGAAAAGGTCTCGACCGAAGAACAGCTGGATGAAGGCATCGACTGCCCAGAACAACAACAACCAGGCGGTCCAGCGAAGGACTCGCTCTCTTGCCGAAGCGGTATTCAGTAGCAGGGTGATGGCCAGGGCGGCAGCAGGAAAGCGCAACGCTGCGATACTGCTGGTCCAGCTTTTTTGCGGGTAGAAGGAGTCAAAGCTCGACAGAACCATTGGAATCCAGAAGCAAAGGAATATCGGCAACACAAACAGCGATGCGTTGCGGATGCGTGCCCTGTTTTCGGGGGATCGGGCGAGGAAAATCAGAGTGATTGCAAAAATCGACAAAGGCAACTCGATCAGCCGGCCAAAAGGAAGCAGCGCCACAAAGGCAACCGCCAGCCAACTCGGCCACTCCGACTGAAATTTTCTCAACAGAAGCTTCATGGGCTTTTTTTCGCTCCCAAAGAATGATAGACAGCCATCGTTTTCTCCATTGATTCGCGCAGACCAAAGGCCTTGTTGGCAGCTACAACCGGCTTATTGTTCAGGAAGGACCGGCTTCGTTCCACCAAGGCTTTCCGATCCCCAGGGGTCACCGCTCCTTCCGGAAAAAGCACCGCCAGGGTTTCCTGCACACCACCGTGGTCCCAGCCGATAACCGGCCTGCCCAGGTGCAATGCTTCAGGTACCGTTCGGCCAAATGCCTCTGGCGGATCGCTGCACAGGCTGTAAACAAGCTCAGAAGCCGCCAGCCAGTCCCTGATGTCCATGCGGGCGCCGGTGAAAGTGATCCGCTCCAGTACACCGTAGCGTTCAGCCAGCCCTTCAAGTTCGTCGCGATAACGGGACCCGGGTTTGGCCTTACCAACGATGATTCCGTGTAAATCGGGGTATTCGGGTAAGAGACGAGCGATAAGCTCGATGAAATCCACGTGGCCTTTGTAACGGGATAACCTGCCGGGAAGACAGAGCAGGCGCTTGCCGGCCAGTTCAGGGAAATCCTTCATGGCCTGGGCGAACCATTCCGGAGAGGGGTGGTATCCATAAGGAAAAAGTCTGTGGCTGACCCCGCCATGCACGGTGATAACCCGGTTGGGGTCAGTGGAAGGATAGTGATGCAGGGTGTAGTCGCGAATGTGGTCAGAAACGGCGATGACGCGATCACCGCCGGCCATCACGGCACTGTAGCGGCTGACGGAGTAATGCCCGTGCATACTGGTGATGTAGGCAGGCCTGTGCGCTGAATCGAGGCGGCCAAGCGCTAGCTGGCAAATCCATGCGGGCAGACGTGAGTGGACATGCAGAATATCTGGCTTCTCGTCGGCCAGCCAATGCCTGAGCCGGGAAATGTAACGCAAAGTCCCCAACCGTTTTCTGCCGATGGCCCAGTCCAGGTGTTCGGCGCCACAGGACCGTGTTCTTTCACCGAGAGGACCATCGGCGGCAATGACCGTGACACGATGACCCGCTGCTGCGGCAAATTCACTGAGTTCAACTGCAACAAGCTCTGATCCGCCCAGATTGAGCGAAACCAGAGCCTGAACAATGTGCACCGGGGGCGACCCGCGCTAATCCACCAGGCGGTAGCGGGCGCTGCAGTACGGACAGACAGCGGTTCCGGTCTCCTCGATTGGCAGATATACCCGCGGATGGGAATTCCATAGCTTCTGGTGGGAAGTCGGGCAGGATATAGGCAATTCCTGCCGGCTGACCTCGTACTCCTCCCGGGTGTTGGCGGCTTCCAGGCTGGAGTCGGCTGCGTCAGTGGGATGTGTCACGATGCTTGCTCCCGGTTTTCTTGGTGATGCGTCAAATACATTCGCGTAGTTTACGGCAGAGTCCGGGAAGAATCTTCCATTTTGCGAACGAAAATTTTCGCAGCTGCGCGGGTATCTTCCGATACGGGTTCTTCGAGTTGCACCAGAGAGGTCATCATGCGTTGCTGACGAAGTGCATGGGCCGTGTCGCGAAGTGTAGTTTCTTCGTCAGCAGTCATCCACCCAATGGCGCTGAGTTCATGCAGCTGGGGTAAAGTGCCGGTAGTCTGCAGAACGCGGGGATAAAGGCGCGCGGTGCTCAACACTCCCAGTTGAGCGATAAACTCGATGTCGATCAAACCACCGGCCCGGTGTTTGGGCGAATCTGGCAAGTCATGTTCAGCATTCATTTTTTGCCGCATTTCGAGCAGGTCCAAAGCGAGACTTTTCTCGCTCCTTTCACGGCAAAGGACGTCCTGTCGGATGCGAACGAACTGAGCCTCCAGGTCCCGGCTACCGGCAACGAATCGGGCCCGGGTGAGCGCCTGGAGCTCCCAGGTCCAGGCCTCTTTCACCTGGTAGTCCCGAAAGGCTTCAATGCTGCTGACAAGGGAACCTGCGCGCCCGTTGGGTCGGAGCCTGGTGTCCACATCATACAGGCGGCCGGACGGCGTCATGACCGTAAGAAAGCTCAACACCCGCTGGGCCAGGCGGGCAAAATATCGTTCAGGCGGCAAGGGACGCGGGCCATTCGAAAGGTCATCGGCCGAAGCGAAGAGAAAGACGATGTCGAGATCGGAGCCATAGCCCAGTTCGAACGCTCCCAGCGAGCCGTAGCCAATGATGGCGAGGTGGTTTTTTTGCTCAAACGAGCCATGCCGAGCTGTTATTTCACGGGAGGCAGTATCCAGAACACCCTCCAACAAGGCCGTGGCAAGTTCAGTCAGCGTCCGCTGGGCTTCCTCTGCGGCCAGGTTCCCGTGGAGTTGACCGACAGCGACTCGCAGCTCTGTGGCCAGCTTGAGATAATTGAGGCTATCCAGCACAGCCTCGGTACCCTGATTGGTGTCAAGGATGCGCCGGATGCTTTGGGATAATCGGTCCTGGTCCGGTATCTGCCGGCCCAGGGCAGGATCAATCAACTCGTCCAGCAGCGCTGGAAAGCGGATCACCTTTGCAGCGACCCATTCACTCCTCTTGAACAGTTCGAGCATACGATCGAGCGCTTTGGGGTTCTGTTCCAGCAGGACCAGGTAGGCGCTTCGGCGGCACACGGCCAACACGAGGTCAAAAACCCGGTTGAGCGCTTCATCTCCGAGAGATTGCCGGTCCAGCCGTTCGAGCAATCCCGGCATGAAGCGATCCAGTCGAAGGTGGGCTCTCTGGCTCAGGGCGACCCTGCCCAGGCGTCGTACGAAGACGTTAAGCGGCTGATGGTCTGATTCAGCCGGAGTTTCTTCAATTTCCTGGTTGATTCCAGCCAGTCCTCGCCACATTTCCGCCCATTTTTGTTCAGAATGGCGCTCCGGGCGGGCTGGAAAAATGTTTTCAAAGCGTGAGCTGACGCGTTCTCGGGTGCGTGCGAGGCTTTTCTCCAGGGATTTCACGTTCTTTTCGTACATTGCCAGGGCTATGCGTTCGCGGTCATTGCCCTGCGGCACCCGGTGTGTTTGTTGATCGCCCAGGGCCTGGATCCGGTTCTCCAGTAATCTCAGATAAGTGTAGTCATGTCGTATTTCGCTCGCGATGTTGGTCTCCAGCAAGCCGAGCCGTTCGATTTCCCGAAGGGCGCCATCCAGCGAAGGGGTCTGCAGGCTGGGTTCTCTGCCGCCTCGGAGAATCTGGAAGCACTGGGCCAGGAACTCAATTTCCCTGATCCCGCCCGGGCCGCGTTTGATATCGTCCAGCCGGTCCTTGCGGCGGGCATCATCCTGCACATTCGAATGCATCTCCTGCAGGGCTTCAACGGAACTGTAGTCGATGTATCGCCGGTATACGAAAGGCCGGATATCTGAGATAAAATCTGCACCGGCCTCCAGATCGCCGGCAACGGGGCGTGCTTTGATCAGCGCGTATCTTTCCCAGTCCCGTCCTTCGCGCTGGTAATACTGTTCAAGAGAAGCGATGCTGGAAGTCAGGGGCCCGGCGTTTCCGAAGGGCCTCAGACGCGTATCCACCCTGAAACAAAAGCCGTCTCCGGTCCGTTCAGACAGGCTGGCAATAACCGCACGAGCGAGGCGGGTAAAGAACTGGTCATTGGCCATCCTTCGACGGCCATCGCACTGGCCGGTTTGCCCGTAGCAAAAAATAATGTCGATGTCAGAGGAAAGATTCAGCTCGCCTCCGCCGAACTTTCCCAGACCGATCACAAACAATTGCTGCGGACTGCCATCTGCACCCCTCGGCGTACCGTGCTTTTCGACCAACAGGCGGTAATGTTCCCCGATCGCGGACTGAAGACACATTTCGGCCAGGGAGGTGAGGCTGGAGAAAGTCTCGGCCAGGGGCGCCAGGCCGCACAGGTCGCGCCAGACAATTCGGAGCATTTCGCGGTTTCTGAATCGCCTGAGGCCGGCATCCAGGCCGTGTTCGCGGGTGGCAGCCGTCAGGCGTGTGATGTCCGGCGGGCAATGCTCGTCCAGATCCCCGGACCAGGCGGGGTAGCGGTCGAGCAGGCCGGCGGCAAAATCGCTACATCGCCGAACATGCTGCAAGCGGTCTTTCGTTGCGATCGTGACCGGCGGCAGGATATTCCAGCCGGAATGCTCTGCGGAGTTTGACATCTCCCTAGTATAAAAGACTTCGACCTAGCTGCCGGGCTCAATGGCCTTTGGTGGGTCTTCGCCTTCCTTTTCCTTCACGGATTTGACGTACACGTCCCGTTGAGGGAAAGGAATCGTGATGTTTTCTTCCCGGAAGCGCTTGATCACTTGATGATTCAGGTCGTGAACGGTCAGTCCGCGATCCGCCGGGCGTTTGATCCAGCCCAGCAATTCCAGGTTGATGGAATTGTCGCCAAAGCCGCGGATTCTGACACGAGAAGCGGGCTCATCGACTACTTTCTCATTCTTGGCGGCGATGTCCATCAGGGTCTCAATGACCTTATCTATGTCGCTGTCGTACGCGACCCCAATGGGTAGCCTGATGCGATGGCGCACATAGGGGCCACCGCTTTCATTGATGATTTTTGCTGTGCCGATGACCGCGTTCGGAATCGAAACCTCAACATCATCGCGGGTAATCAGGCGAGTGGAGCGGATACCCAGGCTGGATACAACACCACGTTCTCCCGTGTCCAGGACAATGTAATCGCCGATTTTGTAAGGTGCGTCGGCAACAATTGATACGCCGGAAATCAGGTTGGCCAGGGTATCGCGGGAGGCAAAGCCCACGGCGATACCGATAATACCGGCGGATGCGACCCAGGCCGTCGCATCGATTCCCCACACCAGGAAGAACAGGTAAATGAACAGGCCGGTCAGCATCAGTTTGATGCCCATCTCGTACAATGGGACGGTGCGTGGCTGGAACAAGTGGAAACGGTCTCGTTCTGCCTCGAGGGCCTGTAAAATGACACGGGTTGCCCGGAACCAGGCGCGCCCCCAGAAAATAAGCAGCGCTGTGATGCAGACCTTGATCAGGAAGTGTTCAATGGCGCCGGGGAAATCGAGAGTTGCAAGTGCAACCACCAGGAAGAAAGTAAAGACGGTCTGGTGGATGGGCGAGGTCAGATAGTGCGCAATCTCGTAGTCCAGTTCCGACTTGATGCTTTTTCTGAAACGGTCAAGCAACGTGTGGATGAGGGATTTCAGGACACGGCCCAGCCCATACCCAACGAGCATAAGGGCAGAAGCAAGCAACAGGTGGTACTCCTGCATATACTGCCAAATTTCCCTGAAAGGCTCGCTCAGATAGGGGGAGACATCGAATTCTACAATCCAGTCAGCAACCGAAGCCGTCACGCCTTCTTCGGGCTCGGTGATCGGCGCTGTTCCACCGGCGGGTGTCTCAGCCGCCAGGAAGGTCTTCGGTTTCCCTGTCACTCTTCTTTCTCCGACTTCATCTTCCTGAGGGTCTCGGCCTCGACATAGATCCGGTTGACTCTCGGTACAGCGGTCTTGATGCCAGCCTCTACCCGGTCAATGGTTTCTTCTATTTCATCAGAATTCAGCTTGTCGATGAAATGCACATCCAGCGCCACCAGGACCTCGTCGGGTCCAAAGTACAGGCTTAACGGACGCCTGTGAGCGGAAATACGGGGTTCCGCTTCGAGTATCCGGTCGATTTTGTCCAGGTTGGCTGAACCAAGACCTTCCCCTACCAGCAGGGCTTTGCACTCAATGGCAAAGAAATAGGAGACACTGACCAGCAATACACCGATCAGAACAGAACCAATCCCGTCGAAATATACCCAGCCGGTGAGTTGCGCGAGAAAAACGGAAGCGAGTGCAATCATCAGGCCCAGCAAGGCGGCGGTGTCTTCCACGACCACGGCGATGGTGGCGGAGTCCTTGCTTTCCCGGAGCGCCCTGAAGAAGGGTTTGTTTCCGCGTGTTGTCCTGAACTGCTTGAGGGCCACTTTGAGCGCTGCCCCCTCAAAAACCATGGCAAGGATCAGCACCACATAGTTCCAATGCACATTTTCCAGGGATTTGGGCTGCAGGATGTGCTGGACACCTTCGTAGATGGCAATGCCTCCTCCAAGTGCGAAGATCAGGATCGCGACAACGAAGCTCCAGAAGAAAATCTCATTGCCATAACCAAAGGGATGCTTCCGGTCTGGCGGCTTCTGGCTCTGTTTGATGCCAAACAGCAATAAAACACCGTTACCCGTGTCGACCAGGGAGTGAATCCCTTCGGACAGCATGGCGGAAGAGCCGGTAAAAAAGGCGGCGGTGAATTTACTGACCGCGATCGCAGAATTTGCTGCAATCGCGCCGTAAATGGCAATTTTTGAAGACCCGGCCATGAGCTCTGCCTGTTGCACAGGAATCTGGAAAACGATGTTACCAGAAGCGGACGGGGGCAATGGAGACTATATAGAGAGTGAAAATGGTCTCTGGCCTGTTCCATAGGGATCGCAACACCTAGAATACGCGGGTGTCTGAGAATTCCAAATCGATAAGCAAGAAGGTTTCCTACCGGGACAGCCGCCGTGCAGCAGCGCGAATCCTGCGGCCCGGAAAAAAACACGGTCTGCGTCGATTCATTTCATTCATCATCGTTGGAGCGTTGGTTCTTTATGTCTGGAACCTTCTGACAGGATCCTTTCCGCCGGAACAACGGGCCGTATTGTTCCTGTTCCTGTTGGCGGTGGGTCTGTGGATAACCGAAGCCGTACCTGCATTCGCCGTCGGTCTGCTGATCATGGGTTACCTGGTGTTTGCGCTGGGTACGACCCTGATTCACCCGGAACCCTGGGATGTCAGCCCCTACCTGAATACCTGGTCGAGTCCGGTAATCTGGTTGATGCTGGGCGGCTTTTTCATGGCCGAAGGCTTGTCGCGCACCGGCCTTGACCGGCAGCTTTTTGCGCTCGCCATAAAGCCGGCGGGTTCCCGGCCTTCACACGTATTGTTGGCAGTGATGCTCACCAGCGCAGTAGCATCGATGTTCATTTCCAATACCTCGACGACGGTATTGATGATTGGCGCAGTCATTCCGCTGGTCCGCCAACTGGGAAGTAGCGAACCGTTCGCCAAGGCCCTGATGGTCGCCATCCCACTGGCGGCCTCGGTCGGAGGCATGGGAACCATCATTGGCAGCGCCCCTAATGCGATTGCTGCCGGCGTGGCAGCGGAGTATGGCAACGGGATCAATTTTATTGAATGGATGGCGCTGGGCGCGCCGGTGGCCCTCGGGTTGGTCACCACAGCCTGGTTTCTCCTGCTCAGGCTTTATCCGGCGACGACAACAGAGTTCAGCCTGGACCTCGGCCGGATGGAAGAGCCCGAATTGCCAGCAAGGCGCGATCGAATCATCGTAGCTGCACTATCCATCATCACCGTGGCGATGTGGATGACGACGCCGTTGCATGGAATTCACGTTGCCGCTATTTCGCTTATTCCTATCGTCGGTCTGACCATGACGCAAGTGCTGGGCGCCGCGGACGTTCGTGGCCTGCCCTGGGATACCCTGATGCTGGTGGCCGGGGGACTGTCGCTCGGAGCGGCAGTGGTAGACACCGGTTTGGCCGAACGGCTGGCTGCTTCACTGACATTTCTGACCGTGCTGGGCGTGGATGTGCTGGTTTTTGCCGCGCTGGCGCTGATCACCGTCACCCTGTCCAACTTCATGAGCAACACGGCAACGGTGTCGCTGGTGTTACCGGTGTCGGTGGCATTGATGCCGGGGCGGGAACTGGAGACCTGCCTGATCATTGGCCTGAGCGGATCCTGTGCGCTGCTTTTACCGGTTTCGACGCCGCCCAACGCCGTGGCTTACAGCACCGGTGAAATTCAGACACGTGATTTGCGGCCAGGAGGCCTCCTCATCGGGTTACTGGGGCCGGCAGTGATCATCGCCTGGGTGATGCTGATCAGCGCATTCATGCGCGGGTCTTAGCGGGAAGTTGAATCTAGCCGTAACGGCCTTCGATGTAGTCGGATGTTTCCTTGTGCTGGGGTGTCACGAACATCTGCCCCGTTTCCGTGTGTTCAACGACCTTGCCCATCAGCATGAAAATGCATTCTTCACTGGCGCGGCGGGCCTGGGCCATGTTGTGAGTAACGATCAGGATGGTGTACTGGCCCCTTAACTCCCAGATCAATTCTTCTACGGCCTCGGTGCCTTTCGGATCGAGCGCGGAGCAGGGCTCATCCATCAGCAGAACCCCGGGTTTAACCGGCAGCAGACGGGCGATGCAGAGTTTTTGTTGCTCTTCGAGAGAAAGGCCGGTGGCCTTTTGGTCGAGTCGATCTTTGACCTTGTCCCAAAGTAAAACGGTTTTCAATGCGTCTTCGACGATATCTTCATTTTCGGTCTTGGAGGTTTTCCGGCCGGCATTGTGAATCCGGTGTCCGAACAGTACGTTTTCCCGGATGGAAATAGGCAGCGGGTTGGGGCGCTGGAACACCATTCCGATCTGCTTGCGTACCTGCAGCAGTTCAACGGCGGGGTCATAGATGTTCTCGCCCATGACATCGATACTGCCGGTGATGCGGACATAACCCAGACGTTCGTTGATCCGGTTAACGCTCCGCAAAAAGGTGCTCTTGCCACAACCGGAGGGGCCGATCATCGAAGTGATAATGCCCTGCTTGATGTCCAGATCGATGTCGAACAGGGCCTGGAAGGTGCCATACCAGAGGTTCAGTTTCTGCGTTCTGATAGCCAAACTGGATTCCGGGTTTGTCGCCAAATCGGTCATCAACCGAACCTCCCTTCAACGTAGTCACGCGTTCGCTGATCTTCGACTTCGCCAGTGAACAGGTCTTCGGTAACGCCGACTTCAACACAGTGTCCATCAAGGAAGAACGCCGTGCGGTCGGCCAGCCGCCGGGCCTGCTGCACCAGGTTGGTCACCAGGATGATGGTGACTTCATTGCGCAGTTCCTTCAGAACATCCTCAATACGCATGGTGGTGACGGGGTCCACGGCGATTGAAAATTCGTCCAGCATCAGCATTTCAGGATCCTGCGAAAGTGCTCTCGCAATGGTGAGGCGTTGCTGTTGCCCGCCTGAAAGCAGGCTTCCCAGGGAGTCCAGCCGGTCTTTGACCTCGTCCCATAGTGCGGCCCGGGTCAGGCAGCGCTCAACAATCACGTCCAGCTCCGCTTTGTCCTTCTGGCCGCCAAGCCGCGGCGCCAGTGCGACATTGTCGTAAACCGAAAGAGGCAGCCCAACCGGCAGTGGGAAGACAACACCGATGCGGCGCCGCAAGCCATAGACGTTGCGGATTTTGTTGACCGCGACGTTATTAAACGTGATTTCTCCATCTATTTTCATTTCCGGATTGAACATGTCCATCCGGTTGATTGCCTTGAGAAAAGAGGTCTTTCCGGCATTAGCCGGGCCGATGATGCCGAAAATCTCATGTTCCTGGATGTCAAAATTGACATCCTGCAGCACGCAATCGCTGCCATAGCTGATGCTCAGATCCTTGACGCCCAGCTTTACCATTTTTTCTTGCCCCGCAGGTACATGCGCAGCGCGATGGACAGGCTGTTCATCAACAGAACCATCGAAATCAACACCAGGGCAACACCATAAGGCAATTGTTCCGGCATTCCCGGTACCTGGGTGGATACCACGAACAGGTGAAGCGAAAGCGCCATGGTCTGGTCAAAAACTCCCTGCGGAAGCAACGGCAGGAAAAAGGCGGCGCCGGTAAACATGATCGGGGCGGTTTCGCCTGCGGTACGGGAAACTTCCAGAATGACGCCGGTCAGGATGCCGGTGATGGCGTTCGGCAGCACCACGCTGCGAATGGTCTGCCAGCGCGTGGCCCCCATATTCCAGCAGGCTTCGCGAAAGGCCATCGGGACGGCCTGCAGCGACTCGCGGGTTGCAACGATAACGACCGGTAACGTCATGATGGCCAGGGTCAGGCTGGCGGCCAGTATGCTGGTGCCGAACTTGAAGAAAATCACGAAAGCACCCACGCCGAACAGCGCATGCACGATGGACGGCACGCCGGCCAGGTTGATGATGGCCAGGTTGATCGCACGGGTGATCCAGTTGTCGGGTGCGTACTCACTGAGATAAATCGCTGCAGCAACACCCAGGGGCACAGAGGCCAGCAAGGCGACAACCACCAGTAAAATGGTCCCGAGCAGGGCAGGGAAGATGCCGCCTGCCGTCATCCCCTTGGTGGGGCTCGTGAACAAAAACTCGAAGGAAACAACGGGTGCGCCCTTGTAGATCAGCATGCTCATGATCAGGACTACGGGAAGAATCAGGAGTCCTGTCATCGACCCCAGGCCGATCTTGAACAGCCTCTGCCGGGTTCTGTTTTTGCGATTGAGTTGTGTCGATTCAAACATCGCTTGTTACCCCTTGCGCACACCGCGGACGATCAGGTCGGCAGCCAGGTTGATGATGAAAGTAATGATGAACAGGAAAATACCGATGGTAAACAGCGCCTGGTAATGCGAGGAGCCGGCAGCGGTTTCGCCCAGTTCAGCAGCGATGGTGGCGGTTAGTGCACGCACCGAATCGAACACGCTGGTCGGGATGTTGATCGAGTGCCCGGTTGCCATCAGTACGGCCATGGTCTCTCCGAATCCGCGCCCCACACCGAGCAGGACAGCGCCCAGCAGGCCGTTCTTGGCCGCTGGCAGCACAACCTTGTAAATCACTTGCCAACGCGTGGCACCCATGGCTTCCGCCGCTTCGCGGTAGCGGTCGGGAACGGCCTTGAGTGCGTCTTCCGCAATCGATGTCATGATCGGGGCCGCCATCAGGCCCAGAATGACGCCGGCATTCAGAACATTGAGGCCGACGGGCACATTAAAGGTTTCGATGATGATTGGATTCATGATCGCCAGGCCGATGAAACCCCAGACAACGGAGGGGATCGCTGCAAGCAACTCGACCGTGATTTTCAGAAACTCGCGGGTTTTGCCACTGGCGAATTCAGCGATAAAGATGGCTGCACCCAGCGAGAACGGGATGGCAATCAGCATCGCCAGGCCGGTCACACTCGCGGTACCGGCGACCAATGCCAGGATGCCGAATGTTTCCTTGGTTTCGGAAGTGGGTCGCCAGTTGGGAGAGAAGAAAAACTCCTTGAAATTGAAGTCCCCGATCAGGAAACCAAAGCCTTCCTTGCTGATGAAGATAAAAATTCCAATGATAAAAACGACCGCCGAGATACCGCCCAGGAAGACCAGTATCTGAACTGCCTTGTCGATGTACCAGTCGCGGTTGAGCTGGTCGAAACTGGGATCCACGCCGGCAGACGCGTTCTGGGCAGGTTGCTCCATTAGCTCAGGCCTGCGTCGTTTCAGTACCGACCAGCAGGTTCACCAGGTCGATGATCTGGCTGCGCAACTGCCGGTAGTGTTCCGCGAGGTCTTCATTGCCGGGCGGGGACCAGTTCAACGCAGAAGTGTGAAAGGGCACCTTTTCAACGTAATCGGAAACCGGACCGTCCAGGCTGATCAGGACAATATAATCGGAAAAATCATGTTCCAGAGCTTCCAGCTGCTCACTTTCCAGTTCTTCATCCGGCAACCCGGTATCCGTCAGGAATTTCAGCAAAGACTCACCCGGTGGCCTGGGTTCACCTGGAATGGCGCATGAAAACTCCGCGGTATCCGGGAAATTCTTACGGCCAATGGCGGTGGCAAGCTGAGCCAGGTCTGATCCGGGTTTGTCGAGAAACAGAATACGGTGGACTTTGGGCAGCTTGGCGATACCACGAACGGCGAACACCGTCTGGTCACACACGTTCTTGGCCTGGTCGGCAACCCGATTGAACATGTTAATCACCACAAAGATAACCATCATGGTGGTGGCATCCATGCGGTCATCCTGGGCGAACAGCTCGTCGTAAAACCTATCCATCCGGCCCTCCATCCGCTTGGCAGCCTGCATCAGCGCGATAGCCTTTTCCGCATTGCCTTCTTTGAAAGCTGCCCGGGCGCCAGCCAGGATTTCGATGGAGTCATCGGCGATAGCGTCTATTTTCGCCGAAAATTTTTGCGGCAACGGGGCGTCGAGCTGCAGCGCTTCACGGCTTATAGTCACGGCATAGTCGCCGATGCGCTCAAGTATCACGTTGATGCGGATGGTGGAAGCCATCTCTCTCAGGGCGCCCGCACCCGGTAAGTATCTGGCGATAAAGGTATGGCACAGGCGATCACACTGACGGGAGTCGCGATTAATCGGGTGATCGCCGAGAATGACGTCATAAGCCATGTCGGTATCCCTCAGAATCAGGGTCTTCTTGGCGTTGCGCAGCGCATCCTCAACGTCTTCGCCGATGTTCCACAACCAGTCCCGGATGTAGTTCAGGTCGGCTTCCATGCGTTCTTCAAGGTGACTCATAATTTAAATCCCCGCAGATTGTCAGATAAACCGGCAAGCAGGTGGCCGGGCAGCCACGCATGCCGCAGGCATCAGCCACAGTTAGCGTCAGTGGCGGGCGCATAGCCTTTTTCCAGGATAATGCATTGACCCTCGTCGCTCTTGATCCAGTTCAGGTACTCTCCAACATGCCCGGTTGGCTCGCCGTTGGTGTACATAAACAGGGGTCGTGCAATCGGGTAGCTGCCGTTCACTGCAGAAGCCACTGAAGGACTGGTGCAGGCACCGCCCGTTTCCTGTGCGACGCAACCCAGTTTCACATGGTCTGTGGCATAAGCCAATCCGCTGTAGCCGATGGCGCATGGAGTCTTTTCAACCAGATCTACGACGTCTTTGGAGCCGTGCATGTCACGCGTGCCCAATTTGAAATCATTGTCGCCCAAAACCGCTTCACGAAAATATGCGTAAGTACCCGAGTTGTTCTGCCGGCTGACCACGACAATTTCCTGGTCCTGGCAACCGGGCACCCGGACACCGAGGTCGGTCCAGTTCACGTAGCTTCCGCCATCACCGTAAATTTCAGCCAGTTGCTCAATGCTGATTTCGTTCATGGGATTGTCTGCGTGCAGATAGACCGCCAGCGCATCAAAACCGACGATATGTTTCACCGGATCCTGACCGTTGTCCTTGGCCTGTTTGATTTCCTTGTCCTTGATGGCCCGGCTGGCATTGGCAATGTCTACCGTGCCGTTGATCAGGGCTGCGATTCCGGTACCCGAGCCACCGCCGCTGACCGCGACTACAACGGCCGGGTTGACCGTCTGGTAGGCTTCAGCCCAGGCCTGGGCCACGTTGACCAGCGTGTCAGAACCCTTGTTCTGGATCACCTGGCGTTGTTCGCCACCACCGCAGGCAGCGATCAGGGCCGTGCTGACGGTGAGTGTTAAAATCAATATGCGGCTGCGCATGTCAAGCTCCTGTCATAATGTTATTCAGTTTTTCGAAGTTACAACTAAATTATGACAAGCATGTGACAGACAAAAACCGCGCTCAGCCTTGCGTTCGGGCGATTCGACGGGCGATTGAAAAAACACTGTCGAAAATCTCCATGACTTCCATTTCACGCGCGTAGGTATTCAGCCGATTAGGCTCGTCCGCGGTGAGTCGCCCAAGCCCATGCGCGATCAGATCCTGGGACATTTTGGTGAAGTCCTTTTTACGCTGGCGAACCTGTTTGGCCAGCGCAACATCCTGAGAGGCGACCGCTTTCAACGCATCATTGAGTGCCGAAACCACCTCTTTATGATAGTTGTTGAGCACTTGAGCTGTTTCATCCGAGACACTCACTTCCTCGTCGATTCGCTTGTTGGCAGAGGTCACCATGCCGGTAGCAATTCGATCACCGATTTGCTCCAGGGCATTGGCGATTTCCACCAACTGCATCAACTCTTTCGACTGCCTGCTTGAGAGGCTCGCAAGGCTGACTTTGCCCAGGTACTCAATGATGGCAAGGTGCAGCGCGTCTACGACCTTGTCCATTTCAGCGACGCGCTCGAGGTCTGCCCGGGTGCCGGTTATGGCCGCAGGCATGATGTCCTTGACCATTTTGCGCACACGCTTACCCAGGCGCCGCATTTCTGAACGCACCGTTTCCAGAGCGATAGATGGCGTGCTGATCAGGTCATCATCGAGATATTTGGGCAGCATGGCTTTTTGCGGCTTGATCGGCCGGTCCGGGATCATCCATTCGACCAACCGGGCTATCTGGGTGGTGAATCCGACAAAGATGATTGCGTTGGCTATATTAAAAAACGTGTGAACGTTGGCGATTTGCCGAGGGGTTTCCGCTGCCAGCAAGTCGGTGCCGGTCAGCCCTGAGGCACTTGGAGACATCCAATGGGCCAGTTCGGCCAGCTGCGGGATGAAACCAATCCAGAGAGCAACACCGGCCACGTTAAAAAGCGTATGAACGACGGCCGCGCGCACGGCCTCCCTCGGCTTGCCGATGCTGGCCAGGCCCGCAGTGACACAGGTGCCGATGTTGGCACCCAGAGCAATGGCGATAGCAGATTCGAGACCGATTAATCCCTGCGACGCCATGACAATCAATATGCCGGTGGTTGCCGAGGAAGACTGGACTACCGCGGTAAACATTGCGCCCACTGCAGCACCCAGCAACGGGTTCTGCATCGAGATCATGAACTGGATAAAAGGCTCATAGCTGCGCAGCGGGTTCAGGGCGCCACTCATGATGCTCATGCCGTAAAACACCAGGCCCAGGCCCAGGATGATGTTGCCGATCTGTTTCCAATTGTTGGATTTCGCGGTGAAGGACAGCAGAAAACCGCCGGCGATAATGGGCAGAGCAAGCTTGGTCACCTTGAAGGCCAGGATCTGCGCTGTAATCGTCGTACCGATATTGGCGCCGATAATAACCGCCACACTTTGTGACATGGACATCAGGCCGGCTGAAATAAAGCCCACAAGGATCACCGTGGTGACTGAAGACGATTGAATCACGGCGGTTACAAAAGCGCCCATACCTACGCCTACAAACCGGTTCCGGGTCAGCTTACCCAGGATGTCTTTCATATAATCGCCGGCAGCCGACTTGAGCGCCTGGGTCATGACGTCCATGCCGAACAGGAACAGGGCCAAACCGCCAAACAGGCCTGCCCACAGGTTGAAACTGGTCATCGGGTTATCCATTCACGTCACCTTCCAACTCCGACAACTGTCCTGATTTCAGCATTTTCTTCAAGCGCTTCCTTTCTTTCTTGAGTTGTTTTTCCTGTTGTTTTCTCTCTTTTTTACCGAGCTTGCCGTAGTTCTTCGCTTTTACGACCACCACGGGTCCCGGTGACAACTCAACAACACGTTCGGCAGTTGATCCCATCAGCTTGTGCGGCAAGCCTGTAATGCCCCTACTGCCCACAACAATCAGGTCGACATGCAATAGCTCGGCCGCCTCGACAATCCGGGTGGGCGGTAAGCCAACGACGAGGCGCGAGTCGGCCCGGGCCAATTCGCGCAACTCGGGGTGGTCGGTTTCTATTGAGGCAAGAAAGTCTTCCATCATCTCTTCAGCCACTGTTTGCATGGGCTGCATGGCGTCTTCCCGGTTTCGACGGTAAAAGCCGGGCCTGGATACCGGGTCGTGCACCACGTGTAAAACAATGAGTTCTGACTCTTTGCATTCGGCAAATTTGCAGGCCCAGACCAGCGCCGCCCTCGAGTCTTCAGAAAAATCCACCGCGGCAAGAATTCGCTGCGCTGGCCCTTCCACGGTCCGCTGAGTGGTCGCTTGTGTGTCGGTCATCGCCGGCTCCTGGTGTTTAATCGGGTTTCGAGGCTGTAAAGAAAGGAGTCAGGCAAGGCCGGGTTCCCGGCCTCTGCCTGACTTGTTCACGGGGACAGCGATCAGCTGAAAATCCCCTTGAGTGTGAAGAAGAACAAAGCGGCCAATATGCCGCCAACAGGTAAAGTGACTACCCAGGACACGACGATACCGCCGATCACGCGGAGATCAATGGCGCCGACGCCGCGAGCCAGGCCCACACCAATCACAGCGCCCACGGCGATGTGCGTGGTAGATACCGGCAGGCCGGTGCGCGAAGCCAGCACCACGGTGGCCGCGGCAGCCAGTGTTGCGCAGAATCCGCGACTGGGGGTCAGTTGTGTGATGCGGGTGCCAATGGTTTGCATGACCTTGTACCCCATCGTTGCCAGGCCGATGACGATACCTGTGCCACCCATGATCAGGATCCATAGTGGCAGAGAGGCTTTCTGTGCGACCTCACCACCGGACTGGATGATGCTGGCTACCGCCGCCAGTGGCCCGATACCGTTGGCCACATCATTGGAGCCATGCGCAAATGCCATGGCGCAGGCGGTAAAAATCATCATGGGAACGAAAATTTTCTCCACGCTGGCGAAGTGATAATCACGGTCCGCATCTTTATCGACCTCAATTTTTCTCATCATGAACCAGCCAATGATTGCGACAATCACGCCGAATAGTACAGCGCCGGCAAAACTCTCGACGACAGACAGCTCCAGCTTGAGGTGTTTGAGCCCTTTGAACATGGTGACCAGCGAGATGATGAAACCGACCAGGAACACGTAGACCGGTCCCCAGCGCTTTGCGCTTTCAAACGGATTTTCCGTGTTCAGAATGACTTTTCGGATACTCATCATCAGCAGGTAAGCGATAAAACCACCCAGGGCAGGGGAAATGATCCAGCTGGCTGCAATCTGGCCGATTTTACCCCAGTGAACAGCGTCGACGCCGATTCCGGCCACGGCGAACCCTACCAGCGCACCCACGATGGAGTGAGTGGTTGACACGGGCCAACCACGCCAGGAAGCAATCATCAACCAGACGGCAGCGGCCAGCAGAGCGGCCAGCATGCCGTAAACGAGAATTTCCGGTGAATCCACCAGCCCGCTGGGGTCGACGATACCTTTGCGGATGGTCGAGGTGACGTTGCCGCCTGCAATAAAGGCGCCGGCAAACTCGAAAATGGCGGCAATTATGATGGCCTGCTTTACCGTGATCGCGCCGGAACCCACCGAAGTTCCCATGGCATTGGCGACATCGTTGGCGCCAATGCCCCAGGTCATATAGAAGCCGAAGATTATGGCAAGAACAAGAAAGACAGTTCCGTATGTAGCAATAATTTCCATGTCATCCCCCTACTTGGCAATCAGCAGGCGAAGATGATCACCTACTTTTTCTGCGTAATCGGCGAGATCACCCACCCATTCAATGATCTGATACCACATCATCACCGATACCGGCTTCAGCTCGTCCTCGTGGTCAAAAAGTGCACGTGCCAGCGCGATGCCCAACTCGTCAGTTTCATCCTCGATCGCATTGAGTTCTCTCAACATCTCGTCAACCCGGTCGACCTCTCGTCCCCGGAAACCAATGGCGAGAAGTTCGTCCAGTTCCTCGATAACCCCGGCGGCATGATCGACCGTATCTATACAGCGGGCAGTTAAAACGAGCAGCGGCTCACGCAGAAAATCGGGGATCGACATTCTCCGCTCAATCAACAGGCCCGCAATATCCTGGGCCACGTTGGCGATGGTGTCCTGAAGAAGCAACACTTCGAGCAGGTCCCTGCGGTCAACCGGCATGAACAGGCTTTTGGGCAAACTGGCGCGAAGTTCATGCTTGATCCGATCGGCTTCTGCTTCCCGTTCGAAAATGCGGTTCTTGTGGTCCACCACTTGTTCCTGGTCTTGGGCGACCAGGGCCTCCAGCAAGGGCTGCACTTCTCTCGCGCACTCCTGAACGACTCGCATATGTTCCTGCAGCGCTGTGAACGGCGACTGGCCGAACAGCTTCGAAAAAGTATTGCCACTAGACATCAGAAACTCCCTCCCGAAATGGAAAAATAATGTTATTTGATCAGATACCTTGACAGACTATTTCTTGATGGCAAATGCTTTTGGTCAAGTAACGAATAATTGATGTCCAGAAAATATTCAATTATGTGGCCAGAGCCTGTCTTTACGGAGGGCATTGTGTCTATACTTTCCTCACAGTTTGCCACCAAAGCGGGGCGTCGGTTTTTGCAATGACAGCAGACCAGATTCAGATACTCAGCATACTTGCCGTCACTATCGGGATGTTTCTGTGGGGCCGCTGGCGGCATGACATCATTGCGTTGGGGTGCCTGCTGGCTTGTGTTTTTGCGGGCCTCGTACCCTCAGAACTTGCTTTTTCCGGTTTCGGGCACCCGGCTGTCATCACGGTAGGTTGCGTGCTGATCCTGAGTTGGGGGCTGCAGTCCACCGGGGCTGTCGATCTGCTGGCACAGAGGGCTTTGCCCGCGTCGGCGGGGCCCACGGTTACCATCGCTGCGATCACTGGTCTGGGCGCAGTGCTCTCCGCGTTTATGAATAATGTCGGGGCGCTGGCCTTGTTGATGCCGATTGCGATCCAGATTTCGGGGCGGTTGAAAATCCCGCCAGGAAAAGTGCTGATGCCATTGGCTTTTGGCACCATCCTCGGCGGCATGACCACCATGATCGGGACGCCGCCAAACCTGATCGTTTCCGGGTTTCGTGCGCAAAACGGAATGGGAAGTTTCGGCATGTTCGATTTCACGCCGGTAGGCTTGTCGGTCGCTGTTGCCGGTGTTTTGTTTGCGGCCTTTGTCGGGTGGCGCATTGTGCCGGCCAGGGAACAAAAGGGCGCCGAAGGCTTCGATACGGGCGCCTACCTGCTGGAAGCGCGCATCAGGGAGGGCGCCCGCGCGGCCGGTAAAACTGTCGGCGATGTGGAGAAGATTCTCGAAGAAGCCGATGCGCAGATCATCGGCATGATTCGCAACAATTTTCGTGTTTCTGCGCCGAACGCCCGGCGAATCCTGCAGCCGGAAGATATTCTCATCATAGAAGCCGACCCCGAGGCGATCTCCGGGGCGCTCAGCAGCCTGGGCCTGGTGCTGGAAAATGAAGCCAGCAATCGCGAACCGGCAGACAGTCCGGACTCCGGGGATAAAGACAAGGCAAGTGAGCAGCAGGAGACCATCCTGCAGGAACTGGCTATCATGCCCAACTCTCGCCTGATCGGCCGCTCTGCCAATGACGTTGGCCTGAGAGCCCGATATGGACTCAACCTGCTGGCCATTTCCCGTACCGGGCGGCGTTCCCTCAAGCGCCTGAGGTTTACATCCCTCGAGGCGGGTGATGTTTTGTTGCTGCAGGGTGAGCCGGGATCTTTGTCGGGTTTCGCTTCCAGTTTCAGTTGCGCGCCTCTCGCGGCCCGTTCCATTGCAATTCCGGATAAACGAAAAACGCTGTTGTCCGTGGCCGTGATGGTGATGGCCATTGCCGGAGCGGCGTTTGGTTTATTGCCGGCGGCAATTTCGTTCGCAACCGGCGTGCTGGCCCTGATGCTGCTGCGCATCGTACCGCTACGAAAGCTCTATGAAGCCGTTGATTGGCCAGTGATTGTACTGCTGGGTGCCCTGATTCCCGTGGCTGTCGCCATGGAGACCACCGGCGCTGCGGATCTGCTGGCTCGCTCCCTGCTCGATAACATAGCCCGGGGCAGTCCCGTGATCGCCCTGGTCATCATCCTGGTCGTTACGATGACCCTTTCAGACCTGATGAACAACGCGGCCACGGCGGCCGTGATGGCGCCGATATCCATCAGCACGGCAGCACAGCTAAATTCCAGTGCAGACACGTTCCTGATGGCAGTTGCCATCGGCGCTTCCTGCGCCTTCCTGACGCCCATCGGTCATCAGAACAATACCCTGATACTGGGCCCGGGCGGGTTCCGCTTCGGTGACTACTGGAAGCTGGGCCTGCCGATGGAAATACTGGTGGTTGCGATCAGTGTGCCAATGTTGCTGGTGATCTGGCCGCTCTGAGCGAGCGGTTTTCCCGCACTATCGTCTGACAAGAAAGTAAATCACTCTTCCGGCAGTTCCCAATCCATCGCATTGAAACAGGTTGCAATCCCGTCCGCAGGAAACCGTTCACCGGTAAGCCATTTCCACGGAACGTAGATCAGTCCGTAGTACCAGCGGAGCATGGTCATGACGAATCCGCCGGAGGCCACCCCAACCGAGTAATCATCGAAAGAGCCCTTTACCTGAATGGGCGTTGAAATACTCAGGAACTTCTCCGTCTTCGCCTGTGGGACCGCAAGCATGTCCAGTTGCCTGTTTGACAGGTCAATATCGCCGCGAGCCCGGACGATAATCTCGGTGGAATCGAGAAAGGTTTCCCTGGAAGTCATGACGCCATTCTCCACTTCGAAACGTGCGACCAGGCAGTTCAGTTTCTTTTGTTGACTATCACCCAGCGGCAGCAAGGCGAAAACCAGGTTCGAAGCCCACAGGTCCAGGAATTCAGCTCCCACATTGTCAGGGAAAACTGCAAGGTCGAAGGTCCCTTCCAGGTGGTCGACGGCACTTTCAGGATCCATGGAACGTGAGTGCAATGAGGTATCCATGTGGATCACACCGCCGGCCGTGGCTTCAGGATCAAACAGACGTACCAGGCCACCATACTCCAGCCGTTCAATAAAAATATCCAGGTTGGAGTCCCAGCCGGAACCCTCCTGGATGCTACTGTAGCGGGTCGAGACATTACCGCCCGGAAACCGGATCGTTGCGGGATCCAAAATAAATTCATGACCGTCCATCCGGAGTCCGAGCTCGGTTTCACCCAGCAGGCGGCCGGCGGATCTGAGTTCACCAATCGTTGCGCTGACATCCCAGGAGTTTTCGCCCACGAACTCATCGGCATACCGGTTGATCAGGGTTAACAAGCCGACATTCACTGGAGCATCATCCACAGCGGCAGTTTCGGGGCCGGAAATGGCGTCTCGCGACTCTCGAAATTCTGCTACCCAGCGGACAAGGTCATCTGTTTCGAGAAAAGGTGAGTCCGCGACGAGTTCAAAGTGAAACCCTTCGCCTGATGGCTCAATATCAAAGCTTCCGGTAGCGTGACTGCTGCCCAAACGGACATTGATATTATCAGCCTGATACACGTTACCCCTGGTGGTCAGATCTGTACTGAAACTATAATCTTCCAGTGGTGAGGGCAGGGCGGCAAAATCAACCTTATCTTCACTGGAATATCGGCCCGAGATGAGTATTTCGGAAAGGCGGCCCGCAGCCGATTCGGGGTGGACCGTCAGGTCGAACATCATGATGTCGTCCCGGCTGGCGAGGATGAAGCGCGCCGGCAAAGGCACGTTTTCATTAAATGTTGCACGCAGGTTGGGCGTTTTCAGCCAGGCTTCCAGTGGAAAGCCATTCAGGGTGCCCCTGGTTTCCCAGATGATGTCCGAACCTGGCGCGGCGATCATGCTCACGTCTGAAAGATTGATGTCAAAGGGACGATTCTCCGGGCCCGCCGTAAAGGAATACTGCAAGGAGCGTAAGTTCACATCCGCCCGCATTTCCCTGCCTAATTCACGAAGCGTGGCACCTTCTGAATTAAGATGAATCTCCGCCCGTTCGGCGCGTGCATCCACGGTATCGGACACGTTCATGGACTTCATCAGGCGCCCGACATCCAGGTTTTTCAGCGCCACCCGGTAATCGAAAAGAGCCGTTGGCTGACTCATGTCGGCATTGATCAGGCCATCCATTTCCACGCCTTCAAAATCCAGGCTCATGCGGCCATCGGCCAGCTGGCGATCTTCGAGATGAGCATCCAGCCCCAGCCGCCCTATTTCATAAGGCGTGCCTTCAAGTTGATCAATGGCGAGTTTTACATCAATGCTGGGCGCTGTATGCCAGTTCTCCAGGAGTTCGCTGTCGTCCAGAAGATTCGACCAGTCCTGGATCGAAACGGAGTCTTGCTGAGCATCATCAAGCAGCAGAATCTCGAGATCATCCAGGTTCAGCAAGTTCGACCGGAGGTCTGCTATCAATGGAAGGCCGCTCTCAAAGCCGCTCCAGGCGAGCTGCCCCCTGATATCTGATCCCCCCAGACGCGCAGCCAGCGAAAGATCAAGGATCAGGCCGGTTTCGTGTGTTGCGGTCTGTCCGGAAAATTCCAGTTCGATGCTGTTCGTGCGGGCCTGAAGCTCGATGGGCCAAAGCTCATCGGAAGTCAGTTGCTCAACGGATCCGAACCTCGCGGAGAACGTCAGGGGTTCGCCGTTCAGTTCACTTTCAAATGAAACCCGGCCGCCTTGTTGCCAGTTCACAGCGGCATCGATGTTTGTGAATCTCAGGGATTGCTGATCATCGTCCCCGATCAGTTCCAGAGTTTCGATCGTGAATGCGGTTTCCAGGCTTTTGAGATGTTGTTCGGGGGAGGCGCCACAACTCCCGGTTTTTGACCAGCCATTCCGCAAACGGCCTTCCAGACGGTTTTCGCGCTCCAGTAAAGCGGTGACTGTCGCCAGGTCTGTTTCAGGAACCCGGAGCGAAGTCTCCAGGCGGGCGCAGGCAGCCAGGGTATCCAAAGTAGCCTGTGCAGACACACCGGTACCGGAAATCGATGCCCTGGCGTCTTTAACGTTCAGGAACCCATTGTCCAGGGCAGCAGACACAGCCAGGTCCCTGACAGGAAAGTCGGTGAGTTGAACCTGGCCGATCGTAATTTCTGCCTGCCCATCAAACGCTGCAAGCAGATCATACAGCGGTTGTAAATCCAGCGGAGCGTCCTGATCGGTGTTCGCCGCATTCATACCTTTGTTCTGAAAAAAGGCCGGATCGACCAGGGGAACATGGGCTTTGATATCGAAGAACGGCCGGGTGGACCAGTCGCGTGCAGAGGCCCACAGCTTGAAGGCGAAGTCATCCAGCTTTCCTTCGAGGCCATCGAGTTGAACGGTGGATTCATTCAGCCGCAAGCCAGCCTGCAGCGATAGCTGCCCCAGGCCGGGTAATTCCTGGCCCAGTTGTAACAGAAGTGCCGACAGTTCCGCTGACTGCACGGTTACCTGGCCGGTGATGCCGGGCCTGTCCCACGGCAGCAGCAGTGCTCCGTCGAACTCCACACCGGAACCTGGAGCGCTCAGCCTGACCTGGAACGAGTACTCCTGTGTCGCGGCGAGCAACCGTTCCAGGCTGTCACCCAGCAAACTTAAAGCCCAGGGCTCACCCCGAAACTGTCCTTCGAGGTGAACATTCATAGCTTCGTTGAGCGGTGCGGCGGCTTCGAGGTGGAGGTTTTTCGGCAGGATATCACCGAATTCGCCCGATCCCGGGTCGATTACAATGTTGTGGGCCGTCACGCTCGACAGGTCGATGTTTCCGCGCACAACGCTGGCCAGGCGTGATTGGACTGACACAGTCCTTATGGTGGCAGAAAGAGGACGGGAATCATCCGGCCATTGAATCATGACTTCCCGGGCCGTCAGTTTGGGGCGTGGGCCCAGCCGCAGCCGCAGCGGGCCCTCTAAAGTCAATTCGACACCGGTTTTATCCAGGATTGTTTCGCTGATCGTGGTTTTCAGGAAGAACAGGTTAAGCGGGATAAGCCCCAACCCAAAAACAGCCAGCAGGATCACCGTCGAGATCACGATGCCCAGCAGTGTTTTTCTGACGTTCCAGGTCATTTCGGGTCCTGGAGTTCTCTGTCACGGTGAGGGTTCGGACGAGATGCTCTGACCGACGGATACCGGATAACCCAGCGCTACCCAGCCCTGGATACCCTCCCAGAGCACCGCTGTGTTTTTGAATCCCCGTTCCCGTAATTTGAAGTTCACCGATTCGGCAGCAGCGCGCGGACACTCACAGTAGATCACGATCCAGGTGCCATCCGTGGGCAGGTCTGCAGCCACGCCATCAAAATTGCCGGTGTAATAGGGGATGGGCACGGAACCTTCAATATTGGCCATTTGCCACATTGAGGGAACCCGGGTGTCGAGTAGCACCAGCCGTCTTTTCTCCTGCAGCGCACGGTTCAGGTCTTCGGACAGGACATAAGTACCGTCCTTGAGTTCGAACTCCGGCGCAGGAGAGCCGGGATTAAGGATGTATTCCTCGACCGGTGGCGGTGAGCGCAGCACCGGTTTTTCCACCGCCCAGCCACTGGAACGTGATCGCAGAAAGGCCGTGACGCCATTGATCTCGTCGACTGTGAGCGTATCGGAAAATGAAACCATCTGGGTTCCGTCCCGGCCGTTCTCGATGGCGTACTTCAGGAAGGCATCCGTAGTGAGCGCCAGCATGGCCGGATTTCCAATCGCCGGCCCGACATCGCCTTCACCGTTGTCGCCATGGCAGATGGCACAGTGTATCTCGTAGACTTCTCTGCCCAACTCAACATCCCCGATGATCGGCTCCAGCGACAGGTCAATCGGCTCAACACCGACTTGTTCTTTCAGCCAGCGAAGTAACCGGTAGAGATCGGTACGGTTTAACGGTCCGCCAATCTCGTCGAAATAGCCCCCCATCGGGGTTCCCCTTCTGCCATAGGCCACAGCATGGAGGAGGTGCGTGGGATAACCTGAGCGCATCAGCGACTCAGAGCGCAGGGAGGGCGCGTCATCGTTGACATAACCCTCGCGGTCCGCGCCGTGACAGAGTGAACAGTATTTCTGGTAATCAGCGGCAGCGGCTGCCGTTTCTTCGGCACCCATGGGGGGCATTTCCATGGCCTGGGAGGGGAAGCTGAAAAACAAAATGGTCGGGATAGCGGCTGACTGGAATAACTTTTTCCTCATGATCTGCCCCTGCGGTCTCAAAATCTAACTATGCCAGAAAATACTTCCTTGCGTGTTTGTGGGCTTTTCGGAGATTTCACTCCGTATGGCTGATCCGGGTCAGTGCGACGTCCAGGTGCTCAACCGTCCGATCGATATGGTGCAGCTTGTCCAGACCAAAAAGGCCCAGCCTGAATGACCTGTAGTCCTCCGGTTCATCACACATCAGTGGCACGCCCGCAGCGATCTGAAGGCCTTGTTGCATAAACTTCCGGCCATTTTGAATGTCCGGATCGTCCGTGTAGCTCACGACCACGCCGGGAGCCTGGAATCCCGGCGCTGCGACGCTTCTGATACCTTTGCTTTCGAGCAGTGCACGCACCCTGCGTCCCAACTCGATTTGTTCCTCGCGGACTTTCTCGAAACCGTATTCGCTGGTTTCCATCATCGTGTCACGAAATGTTCTCAACGCATCTGTAGGCATGGTCGCGTGATAGGCATGCCCGCCGTTCTCGTAAGCCTGCATGATTTCCAGCCATTTACGCAGGTCGCAGGCAAAACTGGTACTTATGGTCTGGCCAATACGTTCCAGCGCCCTCTCGCCCAGCATTACCAATGCGCTGCAGGGCGAGGCACTCCAGCCTTTCTGCGGGGCACTGATCAGTACATCCACGCCGCAGGATTTCATATCCACCCAAAGTTCGCCGGAAGCGATGCAGTCGAGTACGAACAGGCCACCGGCATCATGGGTCGCCTTGGCAACCGCCTGGATATAGTCATCAGGTAGCAGCATGCCGGAAGACGTCTCCACATGGGGTGCAAATACGACGCCAGGTTGCTCAGCCGCTATGCGTGCGACCACTTCGTCAACGGGTGCCGGGGCAAAGGGTGACTGGGGACCAGCGTCCGGTTTTCGCGCCTTTAAAACCGTGGTTTCAGATGCGATGGAGCCCATGTCCAGAATTTGCGACCAGCGAAAACTGAAAAAACCATTTCTGATCACCAGGCACTTTTTACCAGTTGCGAATTGTCTCGCCACCGCCTCCATGCCATAGGTTCCCCCACCGGGTACGACGACCACGGCATCGGCGTTGTACACTGATTTGAGCGTTCTTGAAATGTCGTTCATTACTTCCTGGAAGGTGGATGACATGTGGTTAAGAGAGCGGTCCGTGAAGACAACGGAATACTCAAGCAGGCCATGGGGATCGACATCAGGTAACAAGCCGGGCATGTTCAGAATCTCATTTTAAAAAGGGACCAGAAAGAATAGCATCTAAGCTGCTTGAAAAGAGAACCAAACCACTCTTAAATTGACCGGTAGCAACAGGAAGGCTCCCAATGAAAGGATATGACTTCAAAATGGCCCCAGGTTCAGGGAGGGTGAGAGTTTTCCTGGCTGATTGGTCAATTCTGAAGCGCTGGCATGATGAAAGGGTCCAGCGTCCCGGTGCTTCGGCGTAGACTGGGCGGTAATTATGCGGGCTGAATTCTGGAATGAACGATGGGCAAGAGGTGAAATTGGCTTTCACCAGGCCGGTTTCAATGCACATATGCAGGCGTTTACCGACCAGTTGGGTGTGCGCCCGGGAGGGCATTTTCTTGTTCCCCTGTGTGGTAAGAGCCTTGATTTGCTGTGGTTGGCAGAGCAAGGTTACAAGGTGACCGGAATCGAGCTCAGTGAAACCGCAGCACAGGACTTTTTCACGGAGAACCGCCTGGGCTTTGAAGTTCAGAAAGACACGGGTAAGACTGTCTACCGCGGAAACACCATTGAAATATGGTGCACTGATTTCTTCAGGGTTCTGGTTGAAGATCTGCCAGCCGTGGATGCGGTTTATGATCGTGCCTCACTCGTCGCTTTGCCGCCGGAAATGCGGCAAGCTTATGCGGAGCACCTGGGGGGCCTGATGAACGACGGCACCTGTATTCTTCTGATTACACTTGAATATCCGCAGAAGGAAATGAACGGCCCGCCATTTTCAGTGACACCCGTTGAAGTAGAGCAGGTATTTGGCCGGCAGTTCCAACAGCAGCAGATCTGGACAGAAGATTGCCTGGCTAATGAGCCGCGGTTCAGGAAAAAGGGGCTTACGCGAATGGAAGAGCACGTTCTCATTTTGACTAAAACCGGCCCTTGCGGGAAGGATTTGCCTTGACACTGAAGCAATCACTGCTGAAAAAGTTGCGTAAGCGGTTTGGCGGTAAAGCAGACTCGGTGACACTCACGCCTGAAGACCGGCTTCGGTTGTCTGGAAAAGGGCTCCGGGTAGCGGGTACGGAAAATTCTTTTGTCATCGAGATGGGTAAGCAAACGGTCCATGTTTGCCCCGACCGGCCGGCAAACGGCAAAAGAAGGAAGCCTCCCTATGACTACCTGCTGTTTGACCCGGAACTTTATCACTCGGGGTTAGCGCTCAGCCTCCGCCTCAAACCGGGTAAGATCCTGTCTGTAGATCATCGGCAGGATCATCAGAGTTTGGTGTTTCGTAAACCCAAGCATGCATTCCGGCGGCACTTGCAAATTTCACACGAAGGGGAAGCCCTGATTTTTCGAGACCCCATTTCAGAGCTGGGTACGTATCTGTCATTGGTCCCGGAAGAATCCGGGGGTTTGCGCCTTGATAGTGATCGCCAGCGTAGCCTGAAGCGAATCCGGGAAATTTTCGGGGGGCCTCTGGAGCAACTGCCTTCACAGGAGGCCCTGGATGCTCTGCGACAGGCAAACCGCCTGGTCGGGCAGGAACCGTATCGGCAGAAAGATTCTCTCGGGAACGCGGGCAGCATCGTTAAACTGCCATCGCACATGACGCCGGTTATTGTCGGTGATTTGCATGGACAGGTCGACAACCTGTTAAAAATACTGATGGAAAATTCCCTGCTTCACTCGTTGGATAGCAAGGAAGCGGTCCTGGTTTTACTGGGTGATGCCGTTCACCTTGAGAGCGAAGGGCAACTCGAGGACATGGAAAGTTCCATTTTGATCATGGATCTGATCTTGAAACTCAAGCTCGAGTACCCCGAGCAGGTTTTCTTTATCGCTGGCAACCACGACAGCTTTTCACCCGATGTCATGAAGGGCGGCATTCCACAGAGCATTTTGTGGGAAAAGCGGTTGGAGCAATTGCGTGGCAAGGATTACTGCCAGGAACTGTCTCTTTTCTACCGGCTGGCGCCGTTGATTGTGCTGTCGGACGACTTCGTCGCCTGCCACGCCGGCCCACCCTGTTCCAAAGTAAGCTATGAAACCCTGGTCGAAGCGAGGCAGTTTCCAAAGCTGGTACATGAACTGACCTGGAACCGGATAAAGTCCAGGAACTGGCCGGTGGGATACCGGAAGGGAGATGTAAAAAGGTTTCGCAAATCTTTGGGCCTGGACGAAACGGCACAATTTATTGTTGCGCACTATCCACAAAGCAAAAAAGACACGTTATGGCTGAACATTAATGAAATCCCGAACCACCATATAGTATTCAGCGCAAGAACCGATCGGGTTGGCCTGTTCAAAAGGGTGAAAGGGGAACTGGTGCCACAGGAGTATCCCGCCGAGGCATTGATTGAAGCTGTTAACCGGACGGGTGATTGATACGGGTGACTATGGGTCGACAAAATACCGGGGTGGGCCCTGGTACGAGTCCCTGACGAAAACACTCATGCCCTGGCGATGAAAATGGAGCGCAAGCTCCGCGTATACCGAAACCTGCAGAGTTACCTGTTCAAGAGTGATGTCTTCGTCCACCGGGAAATTGCCTTCGCCGAACCGTTCGCTGCGCTTTTCGAAAATCAACAGGGGGTCAGGAAGAAGGAAATCAAACACATATTTACTGCGCCAGTTGGTGCCCAGAACGCCCGTGTCCTCTGGCGGAATCTGAATACGTTCGAAATCGATCGGGCGGGGTGATTCCAGCCAGGTTTTGTCAAAAACCGTCACCGACTCCGGAAATCCGCGAAACGGAATGCCGAAATGAACCTCTCTTGGCCGCAGAGTCAGTATTCGGCTGCGCCACCAGTTTTTCAGGCCGAGATCCAGGTAGCCCTCCTCCGGCCAGCCTCCCAATTGGGTGATGAGCGTGGTCTTCCCGCTGCCAGGGGGTCCTGTAACGATGATTTGACGGAATCTTTCGCCTTCAGGAAAAGCAATGCCTTTGATCATGACCAGATCTTCAACCGCAAGCGTTTTCATGGCTCTACCATCAGAAAGTTGAAACCTTATCGAAGTCCTGTTGCAGAATTGTGACACAGAAATTCTTCGGGCCCGTCATAATTACGGGGAATAAATTCGACCCTGCTGCGTATAGGATGTAAGGCAATGAGAAAAATCGATATGCGACAGGAACTTGTACATCTTGGCAGCGGCGCCCACGCACTGGCCATTCAGCTGCTTGGCAATCGGGAAGATGCCGCTGATGTCGTGCATGATGCCTTCGCCGTGGTGCTCGCCAGGCCGGATGCCTACGATGTCAACAAGGGGGCGTTAAGACCCTGGTTTTTCAGGGTGGTCAGAAATCGCTGTCTTGACCTGTTGCGGCGGCGGAAAAAGTTCGAGTCGGTGGAGTTGGTTTGTCCGGGTGTATTACCGGATACAGCACTCGAAAATGCGCAGCGCGATGAACAATTACACAGCGCGCTTCTGAGGCTAAAAAGAAACCAGCGTGAAATTCTGGTCTTGAGAGATTACCTTGATTTTTCTTACGCAGAAATTGCCGCTGTTATGGATATTGCTCCCGGTACGGTGATGTCCCGACTTCACCGTGCCCGGATGGCCCTCAAAGCGATACTGGAGCCTGATCATGAATAGAGTGCCGAACGGAAGTGTAAGTATTGATGCCCATGTCAATGAGCTGTTATCGGGTTACCTGGATGGTGAATTGACCCAGCAGCAGCAACAAAAAGTGGGCCTGCACCTTGAGCAGTGCCGGCAATGCACCGCTGAACTGGAAGACATCCGTGCGCTGAGAGAGCGCATGGGGCAAACACAGATTGGAAATTCTGACCAGGACCAATGGAGAGAAATGATGAATGACACAGGAGTTCGTCTGAGCCATGGGTTGGGATGGCTGCTTTTCCTGGGTAGCCTTTTGATCCTGGCATCCGTTGCGATTATCGCGTTCTGGACTGATTCCTCTGCCAGCCTGTTCATGAGGTTGGTAGTCAGTGCTTTATATATTGGCTGGGCCGCTCTTTTCGTTTCTGTTCTTCGGCAACGGCTGATTGAGCGAAAAACCGATAAATACAAAGACGTGGAGATTTAATGATGATCATCGTGACCAGTGAATATATCGCCAACAAGCGCGTGGTAAAAACCCTCGGCCTGGTCCGCGGGAACACAGTGCGGGCGCGACATATCGGAAAAGACATCATGGCCGGTCTCAGAAACATCGTGGGCGGTGAAGTCCATGAATACGCAAAACTGATTGCAGAAAGCCGTGAGCAAACGCTAGACAGGATGGTGGCCGAGGCCCGGTCGCTGGGCGCCAATGCCATCATCGCGACACGGTTCACGACCTCGGTGATGATGGGGGGTGCTGCAGAGTTACTGGCCGTGGGTACTGCGGTGATCATCGAGGATGAATGACTCAGTAATCAGTGAGTGACCTTGATCGCGTCAGGCTGACCAGCCTGGCCAGTCCGCCCTCCAGGGCGCTCCAGGGCGACAGGATTTCCAGGTGCGCTACGGCAGCCGTCGGCATCAGTTTGTAGTCGGGCGGCGTCGGCACTTCGTTCGCACACAGGTTCTGCAACAGGGTTTCCAGACCGGGGTTGTGGCCGGCGATCAGAACGCGATGAGCGTCCGGGGGGCACGCGTTCAGAACATCGAGTAAGGCACCTGAAGAGGCGTGGTAGATACGCGAATCCCAATGGATGTTACTTGCCGGTATACCCATTTGTTCACAAACAGCGATCACGGTCTGTTTCGCCCGTTCCGCGGGTGAACTGACGACGTAATCCGGAACCAGCCCCTGCTCGTTCAGCCATCGCCCGACGCGAGGGGCATCTTTGCGGCCTCTTTTTGCGAGTGGACGGTCAAAGTCAGTGCGAGCGCTGGAATCCCAATCGGACTTGGCGTGGCGCAGTATCAGTAATTCTCTGGACATGACAAAGGATCATATACGGAATGGAATGAAAATCCAGATTGTTTTTTATTATTGATGTTACCAATGTACCAGGGTAAAATAAATACCTCAAAGCGGAGATATCACTATGGAGAAAAAACTGGTTGAAAGGACCCAGACCGGGGTTCGTATCGAGAAATCATTACTGAAAGTACTCAAAGGGCTGGCCGAATACTGTGAATTATCGCTGGGCGATTTACTCGAGGGTATTGTGTTGCACAGTTTTGAAGGCAGGGCGCCGTTCTCAGACAATACCTGCCAGGCCATCAATAACCTGAAACAGGTTTATGGCTGTGAGCTGACGGCGGCGGACAGTCACAAGCTGACCGAGGTGACAAAATGAGCAGTGAGTCGACTCGTGTCCATGACCCGGCAGGACGACAATTCCCGAGCATTGAAGCATTCGAATCCGGTACGCTGAATCCGGATACATTTGATCACGCTGCGCATGTTTTTATTGCCTGGAAACTGCTGGAAGAAAACACGCTCGCCCAGGCGACCGGGAGATTTCTTGCGGCCCTTAAAAGACTCACCAGGGCGCTGAACATTGAATCGAAGTATCACGAGACGATCAGCTGTTTCTATATGACCCTGATTGCTGAAAGGCGGGCCGGGCTGGCCGGATCGGATTGGCAGGCTTTTTCAGATGCGAACCCCGATTTACTCGGCCCGGCAACTGCATTGCTTGGAGAGTACTACTCACGTGAACGGCTATGGTCTGACCTGGCAAAACGGCAATTCCTGCTGCCTGAGCGGAATTTGAAGACAATCAACGAGTAGCTCATTTAAGGGAATTCTCACGTTGATAGAACGTCTTTTTAGCTGCTAGCGTATATATTGTCAGCTGATGGAGACCTGGAAACATAATAATCGCGCGGTCATGCTGTTCTTTACTGTGGCGGTCGCGGTGCACGTGGTTGTTTTCTTGATCCCGGTCACGCAGAAAATGGTGACCGCCATCAATGACGCACACATTCTCCAGGTGCGGCTGGTGTCCCCCTCCAGGCCGGAAGTGGTTGAACAAGTCCCAGCGCCCCCCCTGGAATGGCCTGAATCACAACTATCCGCCCTGGAAGACTTGCCACCTGCGCCTGCCGCAACCCCGCCACCAGTGCCGGAAGTTGTACAGCGACCATCATCCACCATCGACAGAAAACGCGTGCTTTCCAGCCAGTTCAATTATGAGAGCGCCGTAAGACAACCACTGTTTGGTAAAGCAAAACCACAGGAAGAGGCGCCCGACTACTACGTTCGCCAGCGGACGTCGATGGAGATGGCGCTGAACCAGCCAGTACTGCAGTTACCGTTTGAAGACACCCGGATTTACCTGGTCGACAGCTATGAAGAGGGTTTCATGGGCGGATTCGAGCGGTTTTGGGACGATGTTTCCGTGCCGTTTGGATTTACCACCAAAAACAACACCCGCGTGCAATGTGTCTGGGTTTTGGTGATAGCCGGTTGCGGCTGGGGGCACAAGACCCTGTTCCACAGAGCGGCACGGTACCGGGAAAAGCCCAAAGAGGCCCATATAGAGAACAGCTGAAGCCCAGAAGTGCACAAAATCAAGCCACAATTCGTTTCAGCACTGGCAACGTTCGACCACAAGCACAGGGTTCTCCTGCTTCAGCACGGTCACCGGTTTCATAACGTATCAAGGGTGTCTGATAATTATGGAGCGGGGTTACTATGACGCGCCCGGTCTGCCCAGGGTGACAAGGACTGTTGTCATCATTCAGAACTTCAACGAAAATATATTCAGACTGAATGTGCAGATTGCCACCTTCCGGGCACTGAAGAGCGATCACTCCGATTTCATCCAGAAAATACTCATGGAAAATGCTTAAACCCCAGACCTTTTCAGCCATTGTTCTCAGCTCAGGATTGAGAGATCGGCCTCTACAGCGAACCTCACGAAGGTTTGGCGGCTTGTATCCTTCTGAGGTTGAATGTTCGAGCAAAGATTGCAGAACGTTGGGCGGCGCTTGCAAAGAACCGGGATCAAGCTGGACAAGTTTTCTGAACAATTCCCTGGTCGTCATGTCCGGGGAAAGGTCAGTCGAAGGGCCGGACCAGGGCAGTGCTGACCAGCGGCCGGATGAACTGCTCTCGAGCCCAGCCGAATAACCCATTCGAAGATGAGTCATTGAAACATCCGTGTCATTCCATTCCTGGCTTCGAAGTGCGAGAGCGCCGCTCCAGGTATTTACCAGTCCTGTGACAATGATTTTCACTTTTTGTCCGGATGGATTTGAAACCCTGACCAATTGTGACCTGCCGTGATTGGCTGGCCGGTTTCTGACGAAGATTTTTTGACTGTTTTTCTGTACTTCATCGAAAGTTAGAATGGGTAGCTGGGTCAGGTGCCCCTCGTATAACCCACCCACTGGCAGAGTCTCCAGAAAATTCAGCGCTCCTTGATAATAAAGTGAATTTTGATGGCTAAATCGAAGCAGGTTTTCCAACTGGCGCAGTTGCAGGTGCTGAAAAAACCCGGATTCCATCCATTGGGTAAATAACAGCTGCGCATGTAACGCGAATACAGCGCTTTCTTCATAGCCCGGAATTTCCGGCCAGGATGGAAAACCGGCTTGCACAGCACCCGAATGCTGTGAATTTGAGTCAGTTGGTCTGTCTGAAGATTTAGCCATCGGCGCTTTCTTCATTGATCGATCATTGCTTCGGGAAGGTCAGATTTGAATTCTTCAAATTTTCCATTGGCGGCACGTGGAATGTCGTCAACTTCAATAATGTTGACGTTGAATGGATAGTGAAATTTTTTCTGGACAATAGCTTGAACCTCATCTTTTTCTGCGTCAGTAAATGGGCGTACAGCGACTATTTTGAGATCAATATCATCCAGTGTTTTTTGGTGTGCCTGAAATTGCCGGATGTGATCAAATTTTTTAAGATCTGACTGAATCTCCGGGAAAAATCGTTCGCCATTTTTTAACACGCACAGGTTTCGGTGGCGTCCCAGTATACGACTCAATACAGGAAGGGTGCGCCCACATGAACAGGGTTCCCCAACTTCCGCATAGTCGCCAATTTCATATCGGATCAGCGGCGTCGCGAAATTATGCAGCGTAGTAATTACGACCCTGCCGATCATACCGGGTTTACAGGGTTCACCCGCGGGATCCAGTATTTCTACACGGACATTTTCAACCTGAACATGAAGATTTTCGTTGTTCGGGCATTGATGGGCAATGATGCCAATTTCTCCTGCGGAATAAGTATCTATGACCGGGGCATTCCAGACCTCTCGCAAGGTTTGGCGAACATTCGCGGAAACGGCCTCGCCAAAAGATCTCGCTTCAACAAGATTGCGCGGTAAAACCCCCGTTTCCCGACTTCGTTCAGCCAGAAGCATCAGGGTATATGGGTGGGAAAAGACATAAGACGGATCTTCAGCTATAAACTGTTCAAATAGCTCGGAAATAGGCAGGTTAATGTCCAGAAGCTGGGAGGGACCTGACCAGGGTAAGGCCGACCATCTGGAGGGTGTCGCTTTGACTCCTGACTGTTGAGCGGTGCGTATGTTGACATTTTTTCGTGTCACATCCCGGCGATGCCAATAGTGTGCTCGCAAGGGATGCGCCATGCCTATGATCTTTCTGAGAGCAGTAGTCAAAATTTCAATAGGTTTACCGGTTGAACCTGATGAGCGTTGAATTTGAACGCTGCCGTGTTCAGGTGGAATCCGGGTTGAGTGTAGAGTCGTCGTTGCCGTCTGAATGTCTGACCGGGTTAATATTGGGATAGCGGAAAAAAACGTTTCGTCCAGGCCCCCATCAGGTATGTGCTCAATCCCGGTCAATTTGTCCCGATAATAAGGTACGGTGTCATAGGCATGCCGCAGGACTCGCTCTATTTGACGGAGTTGATGGCGGTTTTGCTGGCCTGGCGGCATTTTTTCGATAAAGTGCATCTGTGATAGAACACTCATGGCCTTTGCGATGCTGGGCAGGGGAAGAATGGGCCAGTGGTTTGTTAATGGTCCGACTGATGAGTGTTGTGCCGCAGTGTCTTTTTTAGGCCTTGCCTGGGGTCTTTTTCTCTTTTTTACGAAACGATTCTTGTTGTGTTTTGACATTGACACTAGCCGCTTTGTGATGCACTTTTTGGCTGATACCGGATGAGTGTAGCGTCAAGCTTTATTGATGCCAATGGATAGATTTCTATCCAGAGAAATATCTTTCTTCGGTACGTCCTGCCAAGAAACCTGGCATTTGACCTTGGTAGAGCAACCGAAACATTGGGTCTGAAGCAGGTTTCTTACGACTAAGAATCCAGTAACGGGAACGAAATCGGGAGATAGGAAATTGACAGATCTGAACAGTAAATGGGCCCTGATCACAGGCGCCAGTCGCGGCGTCGGAATGCGCGTGGCCAGGGCACTGGCAGAGCAGGGGTGCAGAGTCATCGTGCATGCACGCAAACTGGAAAACACAGAGGTTTTGTTGCAGGAGTTGAATGCTGCAGGCTCTGAGGCTTATGCCGTTGCAGCCGAATTGGATTCTGATGCCCAGGTTAAACGGCTCATCGAAGAAGTGCGTGAGATCACCGGGGATCATCTTGATATTCTGTATAACAATGCCGCGGTCATGACACCGCATCGGCTTACTTTCGAACCTGAAATCGGGGACTACCAAAAAAGTTTCATGGTGAATTCCATCGTTCCGGCGAAGTTATGCGATACATTTTTGCCGGCGATGATCGATCGTGATTGGGGACGAATCGTCAACGTGTCTTCCGGAATAGCGGATCAGCCAGAGTTGATGCCCTACAGCTGTTCAAAAGCCGCGTTGGACCGGTATGTTCGCGACATGATTCCAACGCTCAAGGGGACCAACGTGCTGATGAACCTTCTCGATCCAGGGTGGTTGAGAACCGATATGGGTGGTGATGAAGCACCGAATCATCCCGATTCAGTCCTTCCCGGCGCCCTGGTGCCTGTGCTGTTGGATCAGGAAGGCGGCAGCGGTGTGATGTACAACGCCCAGGATTACACACATTGAAAATTGAAATTCAATGACGGTAGAAGAATTTGAGGTGTCCCGGTTTATCGGCGCTTCAAAAATTTCCTGGCAGACTGTTGAAGATATACTGATCGCCCACCCGAACGGAAAGGGCAGGAGGAATCGATGCGGGGTTTGAGCGGTAAAAACGTGCTGGTGACCGGCGGGGCCAGCGGAATTGGCCAGGCAACGGCGACCCGATTCCTGGAGGAGGAGTGCAATGTATGCGTGCTTGACCGCAGCGCAGAAGCGCGCAAGCGGGTTGCCGCTGAGTTGCCGGGCCTGGCTGGCGTCTTCAAGGTGGATGTTTCGAACCTGCAACAGGTGCAGGCGGCGTTTGCAGAAGCCATCAAATGCATGGGTTCGGTAGATGTCGTCATCAACAACGCCGGCATCAGTATCCGACACGGTTTCCTGGACATCACGCCGGAAGAATGGGACGAAGTGCTGGATGTGAACCTCAAGGGTGCCTTTTATGTTGCCCAGACTGCCGCACGGCACATGGTGGACAAGGGTTCGGGCGTCATTCTCAATACCGCTTCCACAGCAGGCACCACGGGCTATCCGCATTATGCGGACTACAGTGCCAGCAAGGGAGGAGTGATTGCACTGACTTACGCCATGGCCCTGGAACTGGCCCCTACGATCCGCGTGAACGCTATTTCACCCGGCTACGTGCTCACCCCGATGCAGCGCGCCGAGTATTCGGATGCCATGCTGGATGCGGTGAATCGCAAGATTCCGCTGGGTCGGCATGCGAAGCCTGCCGAAATTGCCGCGTTGTTCGCTTTCCTGGCGTCGGAAGACAGCGCTTTTGCCACCGGGCAGGTTTATGTAATGGACGGCGCGGAGACCACGGGCGGCCTCTGCAGCCAATGGAAACACGATTAAAGGATATTGCCATGAGACTGGAAGGTAAGGTTGCTCTGATCACGGGCGGGACATCAGGTATCGGTAGTGCGACGGCTGAACGCTTTGCACGCGAAGGTGCCGCGGTGGCTTTGACCGGCCGCAATACCCAACACGGGGAGCAGGTGGTTGCGAACATAACCGGGAACGGCGGCGAAGCCCTTTTCATCCGCGCCGATGTGCGCTTTGCTGACGATTGCAAAAAGGCGGTTGAGCAGACGCTGTCCCGCTTTGGCAGGATTGACATCCTGTTCAACAATGCCGGGGTTTTTCATCCTCGCTCGGTGGTGGAATGCACGGAGGAGGAATGGGATGAAACCATCGACTCCAGCCTTAAGGGCGCCTTCCTGATGTCCAAGTATGCGCTGCCTTCGATGATCGAGCGCGGCAGTGGCTCGATCATCCATACCAGTTCGGGCTGGGGGATTCTGGGCGGGGACAAGGCCGCCGCTTACTGCGCCGCCAAAGGTGGGCTGATTATCATGGCAAAGGCGATGGCAATTGATCACGGACCTGACGGGATCCGGGTGAATTGTGTCTGTCCGGGCGATGTCCTGACCCCGATGCTGCACGACGATGCTGCCAAGCGGGGCATGTCCTGGGATGATTACGCAGAAGGCGCGGCGGGCCGGCCACTCGGACGGATCGGCAAAGTGGAAGAGATTGCAGACGCTGTAGTGTTCCTGGCGTCCGATGAATCCTCTTTCATCACCGGCGAGTCGCTGGTCGTTGACGGTGGCGGGGTTGCTGGCTGAGACTTATATAAGTGGGGTAAACAGCACCCTGTGACATGAACGCGCAGATCCTGCCGAATCAGAAAAAATCTTTCATATGCACGCGACAATTTGAGCAAGCAAAAAGAAACCCCGCACCAAGCGGGGTTTCTTTTATGGCTTGAAGCCAGGGTTTGTGATGAGGCAAAAGCCTTACATCATGCCACCCATGCCGCCCATACCGCCCATGTCCGGAGCACCCATTGGCGCTTCATCCTTAGGAAGATCAGCAACCATGGCTTCGGTGGTGATCATCAGGCCGGCAACCGACGATGCGTTCTGCAGGGCTGAGCGCACGACCTTGGTCGGGTCCAGGATGCCTGCTTCGATCATGTCGGTGTATTCGCCGGTAGCGGCGTTATAACCGTAGTTGCCTTCGCCGTCTGCTACCTTGTTCAGAACAACGGAGCCTTCCTCACCGGCATTGGTGACGATCTGGCGCAGCGGTTCCTGCATGGAGCGCATGGCGATGGCGATGCCCACGTTCTGGTCTTCGTTGTCGCCTTTCACTTTGGCGACGGCCGCCAGTGCACGAACCAGCGCCACACCACCACCGGGTACGACGCCTTCTTCAACAGCGGCGCGGGTAGCGTGCAACGCGTCTTCAACGCGGGCTTTCTTTTCTTTCATTTCCACTTCGGTGGCAGCACCGACCTTGATCACGGCAACACCGCCGGCCAGCTTGGCCACGCGCTCCTGCAGCTTCTCACGGTCATAGTCAGAAGTAGACTCTTCGATCTGGGCGCGGATCTGGTTGACCCGGCCTTCGATCTGCTCGGAAGATCCGGCGCCATCGATGACGGTCGTGTTTTCCTTGGTGATGCTGATCTTCTTGGCAGAACCCAGCTCTTCCAGCGTGGCCTTCTCGAGGCTCAGGCCGACTTCTTCGGAAATCACGGTGCCACCGGTCAGGATGGCGATGTCTTCCAGCATGGCCTTACGGCGGTCGCCGAAACCAGGAGCCTTGACGGCTGCAACCTTGACGATTCCGCGGATGGTGTTCACCACCAGCGTGGCCAGGGCTTCGCCTTCCACGTCTTCTGCGATGATCAGCAGCGAACGGCCGGACTTGGCAACGCCTTCCAGCACGGGCAGCATTTCACGAACATTACTGATCTTCTTGTCATGCAGCAGGATGTAAGGCTCTTCCAGCTCAACACTCATGGTTTGCTGGTCGTTGATGAAGTACGGTGACAGGTAGCCACGGTCGAACTGCATGCCTTCTACCACGTCCAGTTCATTGGCCAGGCCGGAAGCATCTTCAACGGTGATCACGCCTTCTTTACCAACCTTGTCCATCGCCTCGGCAATGATTTCACCCACTTCGGTGTCCGAGTTGGCGGAAATTGAACCTACCTGGGCAATCGCTGCGTTGGTGGTGCAAGGTGTGGACTGACCTTTCAGGGCCTCGGTCGCAGCAATGACTGCTTTGTCGATACCGCGCTTCAGGTCCATCGGGTTCATGCCGGCAGCGACGGCTTTCATGCCTTCGCGCAGCATGGCCTGGGCCAGCACGGTAGCGGTCGTGGTGCCGTCACCGGCCACGTCAGAAGTCTTGGAAGCGACTTCCTTGACCATTTGTGCACCCATGTTCTCGAACTTGTTCTCAAGTTCGATTTCCTTTGCGACTGAAACGCCGTCCTTGGTCACGGTCGGTGCGCCGAAGGCTTTGTCCAGAACCACGTTACGGCCCTTGGGACCGAGCGTAACCTTGACTGCGTCAGCCAGGATGTTGACACCGGCGATCATCTTGCCGCGGGCGTCTTCACCAAATCGTACGTCTTTTGCACTCATTCTATGTGCTCCTCAAATTACAAATTCGTTGATCGGGAGGCTGTTCAGCCTTCGATGATGGCCATGATGTCGTCTTCGCGCATGACGAGCAGTTCTTCGCCATCCACTTTGACTTCAGTGCCTGAATACTTTCCAAACAGCACGGTATCACCGGCTTTCACATCCAGCCCACGCTGTTCGCCGCTGTCGAGCACCTTGCCGTTACCTACAGCCAGGATCTCACCACGGATTGGTTTTTCAGCCGCGTTATCGGGAATCACGATTCCCCCGGCGGACAACTTTTCTTCCTCTACGCGTTTTACAATGACGCGGTCATGCAAAGGACGAAGTTTCATTTCAGAATCTCCCAAAATTTACAAACGTTTCTAATGGTTAAGCCAGTGGACCATGCCCGCCGGCGACAATACTTGCCTGTCTATGGCGATTCGCCATAAGTACAGCCTGTCGAGCCAAATGGGGTTGTGCAATTTCCAATTCAAGGCTTTGGGCCATAATGATGTATAAATAATCATGGACAGAAACCGGGATCATGCTAAATTCGCGCCCTGATGTCCTCTTCCGTCATTGATCTCAACGAACCGCAAAAAGCCGCCGTCCTGCATACTCAAAGCCCGTTGCTGGTAGTGGCTGGCGCCGGCAGTGGCAAGACCCGGGTGATCATCGAGAAAATCGTGCACCTGGTGAGGAATCGCGGTCTGCCGGGTGCGCGTATTGCAGCAATTACGTTTACCAACAAGGCAGCCCGCGAGATGAAGGAGCGATTGAGCAAGAGGCTGGGCAAGGAAAAGGCCGCGGAGATCACGGTCTCCACGTTCCATTCGCTGGGCTGGAAGATCCTGCGAACCCACCATGCTGAACTTGGCTACCGCCCCGGCATCAGCATCCTCGATGAAAATGATAGCCAGACCGTGGTGCGGGATTTGTTGCCGGAGGGAACACCACCGGATAGCGTCAAGCTGGCGCGTGCGCAGGTATCGCGCTGGAAAAACCAGGCACTGGCGTCAGGCGACGTCGATTCGAATTTCGACAGCGGCGGCGAGCAGGCGATCTGGAGCCTGTATCAGCGCTATGAAGAGCACCTGAAGAATCTAAACGCGGTCGATTTCGATGACCTCATCCTGCAATCGCTGCGGGCGCTGAGGCAGCAGGAGATCCGCCTGAAATGGCAGCAGGAGATCCGCTACCTGCTGGTGGATGAGTACCAGGACACCAATGAAACCCAGTACCAGATGCTGCGCCTGCTCGCCGGAGCTGACGGCCGGCTGACGGCCGTGGGTGACGACGACCAATCCATTTACGGCTGGCGTGGAGCACAACCGGAAAACCTGCAGCAGCTGGCCAGGGACTATCCGCAGCTCGAGATCATCAAGCTGGAGCAGAACTACCGGTCATGCGGCACCGTGTTGAAAGCGGCCAATGCGCTGATCGCAAACAACCCCCATGACATTCAGAAGCGATTATGGAGCGGGCTGCATGAAGGGGAGCCCGTCCGGGTCATTCCCTGTGGCGACGAGCTGGAAGAGGCCGGTATGATTGCCGCCGAGATCCTGCACCGGCAGTATACGAGCCGCGCCCGCTGGGGTGATTTTGCGGTACTGTACCGCGGCAATCACCAGTCCCGTGTGCTGGAGCAGGCTTTGCAGGAACAGCGCATTCCCTATCACCTGTCAGGCGGCACTTCGTTTTTCGAACGGACCGAAATCAAGGACTTGATGTGCTATCTGCGGCTGGCGGTCAACCCGGATGACAATACGGCCTTCGTGCGCATCATCAACACACCCAGGCGGGATATCGGTGTGACTTCACGCGGCATCATCGCGCAGCATGCGGGACTCAGGCACATCAGCCTGTTTGAAGCCGCTCAGCTGCCAGCCTGCCAGGAAGCCCTGAAACCCCGCAGTGCCGAAAGCCTGAGGCACTTCTGCAAGCTGATCATCGAGACGGGGGACCGGGGTGAGCGCTCCGATCCGGTCGAAGCGGCCCGTGACCTGATCAAGCATATCAACTACGAACACTGGGTTCGTGACCAGACCGACAATCCGGTCCTGGCCGAGCGAAGAATGGAAAACGTCCGGGAACTGTTGGCCTGGCTCACGCGCCTGCAGGAAGACAACCCGGGCCAGGGCCTGACAGACCTGATGGGCAGGCTCTCTTTGTTGACCAGCCTCGACCAGGACAAGGAACCGGGCCAGGAAGTCCGGTTAATGACACTGCACGGCTCCAAGGGACTGGAGTTTCCCCATGTGTTCATGGCGGGTGTTGAAGAGGAACTGCTGCCACATCGCAACAGCATGGAGGAAAACGGTGAGCAGGAAGAGCGCCGCCTGATGTATGTCGGCCTGACGCGTGCCCGGGAGTCGCTGACACTGAGTTTCGCAAAAAACCGGCGGCGCTACGGTGAGGTAGTTTCCTGTGATCCCTCACGATTCCTGGATGAGTTGCCACCGGAACTGCTTGAATGGCGTGGAGAAGACAAAGCGCTTGACCACGAAAGGACCAAAGAGCGTGCGGCCAGTCACCTGGACAAATTACGCGAGATGTTCACCTGTATATGGCTGGCCTGCCTGCTCGGGTTCAGTCCGGTGTCGAAAGCTGATGTCCCTGGCGATCAGCGTGCCGAGGTTGAGCACCTGATCGGCTATCTGCAGAACAGCGATTGCCGGATGATTCGCAATGGCAAAAGCTATTCAGGCAAAGATGGGGCAATGCATGTCCGGCGAAAATATGATCATTTCAGAGACAGGATTTCCAGCACCGAGGATTTCGTCGAGTACTCGGCCAGTAAGAGCACAATGAGCGGAAAATTATATGCAGTTCAATGTCAGGGAGCCGAGCCGGTATCCAGCTCAGAGTGGTTGCTTCAGGAGCTTGAGGATTTCCGGCGTCGTTAGGATCATTGCGTCTCAACTTCGGGATTCGTTGGCCTCTGCACAGCGGATACATAGAATAACGGTGGGATCGACTTTTAGCCGCGCAGCGGCAATTTCATCACCGCATTCCCGGCAATAGCCATACTCATCATTTTCCAAACGCCGCAGCGCCGCTTCGATTTGCAACAGTTTTTGCCGTCTGCGCCGGCCGGTTTCCTTCGACATGGCCTGCGCCTGCAAGGCGTCCATCCTGGAAAGTCTGCCCACCCGCGTCTGGTCCAGTTCCACGGTCTGTTCTGCCTGTTCGCCGGTTTCCTCCGCTTTCAACAGCGCTTCTCTCAGATCGATCAGGGCTTTTTTGTGGTCAGTTTTGCTCATGTTCTCGCTCATGGTAGCGGGTTCAGTCGTCATTTGGTTGTAACCTTTTCCATTTCACTGCGTTTATGCTGATGAGATGAGCAGAAAGTTCAATAAATGGGTCAGGGAGTACCAGAACCAGGCATGGACGCTGGCGCGTTATCTGCTCAAGGATCCGGCGGAGGCCGAGGATGCCTGCCAGGAGGCGTTTGTGAAGCTCTGGAAGAACCAGGACGCCATCGATCCGGACAAGATCCGGCCCTGGCTGATGAAAGTCACCCGCAACGGTTGCCTGGACCGGCTACGGCGCAGGCACCCGACCGAGGAACTGCAGGAATGGCACGAGCCCAACACCGTCGCCGGACCCATGCAGGGAATGCACCAGAGCGAACTGGGGTCGTGGCTGAAAAACACGATCAACAGCCTGAAGGAACCGTACCGCTCGCTGGTGGTGCTCAGGGACGTGCACCAGCACAGCTACGAAGAAGTCGCAGCCGTGCTTGAACTGAACATGCCGCAGGTAAAGACCTACCTGCACAGGGCAAGAAAACAGTTGCGGGAGCAGCTGGCCGAGGTAAGACCATGAACAGAGATGACAAAACACTGGACGCGCAAATGGATCACTTGTTGAACCAACTTAAGATCGAGAAAGCGCCTGCCAGCCTGACACGCAAGTTGAAGCAGATTCCTCGCGAACACCGTGAGAAGAAGCCGCTTCTGCCCTGGCTGTTTCCCGGCCCTCTGCCAAAGTGGGTCATGGCCCCGGCTTTCGCCGCGGTGCCGCTGGCCTTTCTGGTGGTAGTGCTGATGCAGCCACGCCAGCCTTCCCCGCAGGATATTGAACAGGCGAGACAGGACCTGGTCGTTGCATTTACTTACCTCGACAAGGCGGGCCTTCGAACCGGCAACCAGATTCAGAGCGTGCTTGGCGGCGAATTGCGTCATAACGTCAAGGACAAACTTTCAGAACACATTCCCTTTACCGAACAATCTTTACAGGAGGAAAGCTCGTGAAAACTTCAATCTTCAGAAAAATCCTGACCGTGTGCGCAACGCTGATGATCAGCTTGCCCGCAATGGCCCAGGAAGACAGTCTCAAGGACTATCCCGGCTACGTCGACTTTGGTGAACTGAGCAGCATTTTCGGCGAACCCAGCGTGCAGATCTCTGTCGGAGAGTCGCTGCTCGGCCTGGTCAGCTCGCTCAGTGCGAGCGAGGACCCGGAGGCTGCTGAACTGTTCAACCGTCTCAACGGTGTACGGGTCAATGTATTTGAAACGACGTCAATGGCCAGCGGCGCGGTCGATTACGTCAAGGAAACGGCCAGCACACTCAATAAACTTGGCTGGGAGCCGGTGGTGACGGTCAACACCGCGGATGAGCAGGTGCGCATTTACATGATGATCAATAACGACCAGGTCGAAGGCATTACGGTAATGACGGTGGAGGAGACCGAGGCCGTGTTCATCAACGTGATCGGCAGCATCAGTCCCGAAGAACTGGGCAAGGTGATGAACAACTTTGACATCGATATCAATGGCGGCCACGACGGTCATGACGATGACGATGCGACGGGGTAATAGTACGATCCGGCAGGTTCTTGTCCGGGTTATGGGGCTCGCTGGTCTGACGCTTGCCCTTAGCGCCTGCGGCCTGACCGCGTCCAGGAGCAGCGAAGGCTATGCCGACCTGGAGTCGCTGGGTATGCGTGATACGGATACCGTGATGACGTTATCGATCGGGCCATCGCTGCTGCGATTTGCCGCCAGTCATATCGATGACGAGCCGGAAACCCGTGACTTGCTCAGGAGCCTGGACGGTATTCGGATCAGGATCTACGAGATCAACGGTGATGCCAGCCGGGTCGCGACACGCATCAATGCGATGAGCGGAAACCTGCAGGCAGATGGCTGGGAGCCTGTTTTGCTGGTTCGGGAAGAAAATGAAACGACACATATGCTGATCCGAATCCGGGATCAACAGATTTGCGGCATGACGGTGCTGGTCTCAGACGGAGAGTCTGAAGCCATCGTCATTAACCTCATGGGCGAAATCAAACCGCAGCAGTTTGGCGATGTGATGGTGGCCCTGGATGTGGGAACTCCGGGCGTAGAGAACGTGAAGGTGGCAGAAACTGAAGAGAGCTGATCAGGGATCGTCGCGAACGATCACTGTATCGGCAACCGGGATGATCTCGTCGGCCGGCAATTCAGCTCTCTGTGCGTGCTCCATAATCGCGTCTTCGTCCTCGGCCTGATAAATACAAACCGTACCCAGCGTTCCGTCTTCTTCATTCAGTACGTAGGACCGGATCCACCTGACCTGGTCCGGCATTTCTTCATCGCCGATCTGCCTCGCAACTGCTGCGGCATCGTCCAGCTCTTCTCCGGTTCGCCAACCGCCTCTACGTAATATGACGAATGTCTGCATTCGGTTTCTCCCTGGCAATAAGCCTAAGCATAGGGGAAAAAAAGATTGAATAATACAAGGTGCCCCTCCAAACTCTTTGGCATGCGTTATTTCATTTTATTCCTCACATCGCTGGTCTGCGCGGCATGTATGGCGCAAGGCCCGTACGTTGAGCTCAAGAACAGCCGTTTTACCGTGGAACTGGCGGAATCACAGGAGAAGCAGGCGCTGGGTTTGATGTTTCGGGAATCCATGCCCGATGATCACGGCATGCTGTTTATTTTTCCGGGAGAGGGTATGCGCAGCTTCTGGATGAAGAACACCAAAATCCCCCTGGATATTTTCTATTTTGACGAAAACCTCAAGCTGGTCAGCGTGCAGGAAAACGTGCCGCCATGCCGTTCGCAAAGGTGTCCAGGCTACCCCAGCACCGGCCCTGCCAGGTATGTCCTTGAATTGAATGCCGGAAAAGCGGCCGAATTGGGCGTCAAGCCGGGTGATGTACTGCAGCTTTACCTCGATTTTTGAGCGCATTCAATTTGATGTTAATGTAAAGGAACCAGCAGGCTCCCGGATCGCGCTGAGGGTTCTGCCTGGATCATTATCTTTTTCGAAAGCAACTGTTTAGGAGAGAAAGCTATGGCTGGAAAATTCGTGGTATTCAAAGGTAAGGACGGGCAGGATTATTTCAGGCTCAAAGCCGGAAATGGAGAAGTTATCCTCTCGAGTGAGGGCTATAAGTCCAGGAGTTCCTGTGCCAACGGTATTGAATCGGTTCGCAAAAATTCACAGGATGAAGGTCGCTTTGAAGTCAAAACCGCCAAAGATGGCAGAGAGTACTTTATTCTCAAAGCCGGCAACGGGCAGGAAATTGGCCGCAGCCAGATGTACAAGTCAGGCAGCGGTTGCAGTAATGGAATGAAATCGGTTGCCCGCAATGCTGCTGATGCAGCAGTCGTTGAGGAGTAGATTCGATAAGAGTTCTGCAGGTTAGCGACTGTCACGTTTCGGCCGACCCGGACGCGGACTATCGCGGACAAAACGCCGACCGGAACCTCGCAGGCCTGCTGCTCGCCATGCGCGCCTGGGACCCCGCCCAGGTGCTGCTGACCGGAGACGTGAGCGAGGATGGCAGCCCGGCTTCGTATGCGCGGGTGTCTGTACGGCTGGGGACCGTTGGCGCACCTGTGCTGGCGTTACCTGGCAACCATGACAATCCGGACGTGATGAAAAAGCACTTCCGGGTGGGACCATGGGAAGGTCCCCGTGCCTTCGAAAGGGACCGCTGGCTGCTGGTTGCACTGAACTCTGCCGTACCCGGAAAAATTTCAGGGTATTTCAGCCAGCAGATTCTTGAAAGGTTTGATGCCTGCATGCGCAGCAGCAATGCGCAACATATCCTCGTGGCGCTGCACCATCAGCCGGTTCCGGTCCATGCGCCGTGGATAGACCGCTATGCGCTGGAAGAACCGGAGAGGTTTCTGAACTATATTGATCGCGAAAAACGGGTGCGCTGTGTGGTCTGGGGGCACGTGCACCATGCCTTCGACTCAGAACGAAAGGGCGTCAAGTTTCTCGGCTCACCCTCCAGTGTTGCCAACAGTCTGCCGGCATCGCCCAAATTCACTCTGGACCTGGCGGGGCCCGCTTGCCGCTGGCTGGAACTGGGTGATGACGGAACCGTGGAAACGGGTGTATTGCGGCCAGCTCAATCCTCGACCGGCAGTACCAGCCACAAAATCAGGTAGACGAGGATACCGGGAAAAGCAGCGGAGAAAATCGACAACAAGACATAGCCAACACGCGTGCCCGTGGTCGACCAGCCAAAATGTCTTGCAATGCCGGCACACACACCGCCGATCATGGCCTCGTCACGAGAGCGCTTGATGCCGCCTGGTTTACTCATTGTGCTTGCCTGCGCATTTGCTGCATGGCGTTTAGAATAACCCAAAAATCAGACTTCGATCATTTCGAAATCTTCTTTGCCTGCGCCGCAATCCGGGCAAACCCAGTACTCAGGTACATCTTCCCAGCGTGTTCCGGGCGCCAGGCCTTCTTCCGGTGCGCCATTTTCTTCCTCGTAAATCCAGCCGCAGATGATGCACATCCAGCTTTTATATGCCTTATCGTTCAATTTCTTTCACCTCGCCGTAAAAAAGTAGCGTAGTTTGCCATACAATACGCCGATGAACAGCAGCAAAGAACTGATTTCCAGGGCCCGCCTGCATATTCCAGGCGGTGTGAACTCTCCGGTGCGGGCTTTCAATGGCGTGGGCGGCGATCCCGTCTTCTTTGAAAGAGCTCAAGGTGCCTGCATGTACGATGTAGATGGGCGGTCTTACATCGATTACGTGGGCTCCTGGGGGCCCATGATCACGGGGCACGCTCACCCGGATATCATAGCCGCTGTCCAGGAGGCCGCTTCACGCGGGCTAAGTTTCGGTGCGCCATGCCCCGCCGAAGTAGACATGGCCGAGCGGCTCTGTTCCATCGTGCCCGGCATGGACATGGTGCGTATGGTCAATTCCGGCACTGAAGCCACCATGAGCGCCATTCGTATCGCGAGGGCGGCTACCGGCCGCGATCTCATCATCAAGTTCGAGGGCTGCTATCACGGACACGCTGATAGCTTCCTGGTGAAGGCAGGAAGCGGCGCGCTGACACTCGGTGTTCCGACGTCACCAGGGGTACCGCCGGCAGTCGCCGATCTGACGCTCACTTTGCCCTACAACGATTTAGCCGCGGTTACAAACTGCCTGGCCGAACGCGGTGGAGATGTCGCGGCCATCATCGTCGAGCCGGTCGCTGGCAATATGAATTGCATTCCACCCCTGCCGGGATACCTCGAGGGTTTGCGATCAGCCTGTGATGAGCATGGGTGTCTGCTGATCTTCGATGAGGTCATGACCGGGTTTCGCGTTGCGCTGGAAGGCGCCCAGGGTCTGTACGGCATCCATCCGGACCTGTCGACATTCGGCAAGGTCATCGGCGGCGGAATGCCGGTCGGGGCATTCGGTGGCAAGCGGCAATACATGGAACAGGTCGCACCCAGTGGGCCGGTCTACCAGGCGGGCACACTGTCCGGGAATCCTGTTGCGATGGCCGCGGGGCTGGCCAACCTGGGCCTGATCACCCGGGAAGGCTTTTATGAAGACCTGTCCCTCAAAACCACGCGCCTGGTCGATGGAATCCAGCGGGTTGCAGATGAAGCCGGAATACCGTTCAAAACGACCCGTGTGGGCGGCATGTTCGGGTTGTTCTTTACCGATGCGGAGCAGGTCGTCAATTTTGCCGAGGCCGGCCAGTGTAACGTAGAGGCTTTCAAATCCTTTTTTCACGGCATGCTGGACCGTGGGGTCTACCTGGCGCCTTCTGCTTTCGAAGCCGGGTTCATTTCTTCCGCGCATACGGACGAGCACATTGATGCCACCATCATGGCCGCGAAGGAATCGTTCAGCGAGCTTTGACCTGGCGAAAGCTTTTCAGCCGGTAAAAGGGACGCTCCACAAGAAAGTAGCTCAAGCTTGCAATGGCCACCACGGCAACGGTGATAAGCGGAAAAGTGACCCAGTGAGGCCATTCCGGGTAGTGCGCGCCTGCCAGCTGTTGTAGCTGTTGCATGACGACGAAATGCCATAAGTACAGGCTGTAGGAAATCAGGCCGAGGAAATAGACCGGACGATTGGCCAGCAGAAGCGTGCCGATTCGCGAACCCCAGTAGAGACTCAGCACAGTGACAGAAAGTGGCAGGCCGAGCGCCAGAGGCGCCATAACCATTCCCCAATGGCCCAGCCAGTAGTCGGCGCCGGCGGACAACACAACATTCCAAAGCCAGAATGCCGGCAGCAAAAGGCCAAGCACAAACATCAGGTCAAGCAGCCAGGCAGCAGGACGTGGCCGCTCATGGACGGCAAAATGCTGCACTACCAGCGCCGCCGTAGCACCCAGCAGAAACTCGACCAGGTTACCCGGTAACTGGGAAGCTGCGAGAAAAGCCTGGGCGCTGCCCAGGGCACCGAAATGCGCACCCGCCCAGGCACGGTACAGTACGCTGATCAGCACCCCCCCGAGCAGTACAGGAACCCAGCGTCGCGGGCGCAGAAAGGGGGCCAGGAAAGGTAATAAAAGGTAAAACCCCATCTCCACCGGCAGCGTCCACCAGATACCGACCAGCGGACGGACTGGCTGCCAGCCCATATTGAAGAACATCACCAGGTGCCCGAGAAACGTGAACAGATCTAAGGGTTTCCATGCTACGAACCAGCTGCCCACCGCCAGGATGATGAATAGCTGGGTGTAATAAGCTGGAAAAACCCGCAGAAACCGCCGCCTGAAATAGGGTCTTAACGGAGGCATGGATTGTCGCTTGAGGGCAGCCCGGGCAAAAGGCAGGCTCAGCAGAAATCCACTCAGTACGAAGAATATATCCACACCGGCGAACCCGAAACCCAGCGGAAATTGCAGGGCCTTGCCAATCACAGGAACGGCCAGATCAAGCCGGATGCCCGGGTGCAGCACCTCGTAGTGATAAAGGAATACCAGGAATGCGGCAATGCCGCGCAGGCCCGTCAGGGCAGCTATGTATTGCCGGTCAGCAGAGGCTGTTACCATCGCAGCAGGCTGCTAACCATCCAGGAACAGATCTTTCATCAGGGCGGCGCCGGGTTTTACCGAATATTCCGTAAAATCTTTCACCCCGGTGACGCGAAGAACGTCCTCGTCCAGGTAAAACTGACCGGTGCAGGTGCGTGCATCCTGGCAGAGAATGGTATGTGCGGCGTCCGCCATGATGGCTTCGGTGCGGCAATTATCAGGGCTGATCGCGCCACCCAGCATGTTCAGTGCAGCCGTGGCAATCACAGTCCTGGGCCACAGCGCATTGAATGCGATCCCCTTGTCGCGGAACTCATCCGCCATACCCAGCACGCACATGCTCATGCCGTACTTGGCCATGGTGTAGGCGACGTGGTCGCGAAACCAGTGTGGCTTCATGTTCAGAGGCGGAGACAGGTTGAGCACATGGGGATTATCGGAATCCATCAGGTGTGGAATGCATGCCCTGGACATCAGGTAGGTTCCGCGTACATTGGTGTTGAACATCAGGTCGTAACGCTTGACCGGCAGCTCCAGGGTCCCTTGCAGCATGATTGCGCTGGCATTGTTGATCAGGATGTCCAGACCACCAAAACGGCTGATGGTGGCGTCCACAGCCTGTTCTATCGACTCTTCATCCCGGACATCCATCCGGATAGCCAGACCGCTGCCCCCAGCAGACTCAATTTCTTCTACGGTGGTATGAATGGTGCCGGGCAGCACCGGGTGCTTCCGGTCCGTTTTGGCAGCGATGGCAATATGGGCGCCATCCCGTGCCGCTCGCAGTGCAATAGCCTTGCCGATTCCCCGGGAGCCACCGGTGATCAGCAGTGTTTTTCCGGCCAGACTTGACCCCATGTCACAACTCCTTTCCACTCAATCCCGTATTATAACGGCCTGCTGGCGTTCACAGTGGGCCCTTTGAGCCCCAGGGGAATTTTGTTTGGATACAGGCTGGACACAGGATTTGCTGAGTTGGCTCAATGCCCATCCGGGCTGGGGCTTCGCCATCGTGTTCCTGGTCGCCCTGCTTGAATCGCTGGTTCTGGTGGGCATCCTGTTGCCAGGCATTGTGATCCTGTTTGGCGTCGGTACGCTGATTGGTCTGGGACTCCTGGAGTTGATTCCCATCTGGTTGGCGGCGACGACCGGAGCATTTATCGGTGATTTCCTGAGTTACCTGCTGGGCCATCGGTTCCGGGGGCATCTATTGGATATCTGGCCTTTTTCGAGATACCCGGCGTTGATGGAGCGGGGTACTCTGTTCTTCCACGCACACGGCGCAAAAAGCGTGGTTGCCGGCCGGTTTATCGGGCCGTTGCGCCCCATCATTCCGGCGGTTGCCGGCATGATGGGCATGAAGCCGGGCCGGTTTATCGCCGTGGATGTGCCCGCCTGCATCACCTGGGCGCCATCGTTCCTGTTGCCCGGTATGCTATTTGGCGCTTCGCTCGAAGTGGCATCAGAATATACGGGACGGCTGACCGTCATGCTGGTGATCCTGCTTGTCATTCTGTGGATGACCTGGTGGCTGATCCGGCTGGCCTATGAGCCGCTTGCGACCCGTTCAGCGCGCTGGATGCGGCACGGCATTCGCTGGAGCAGGCGGCATCCGGTCCTGGGACGGGTTGCGGGTCCGGTTCTCGATCCTACACGGGGAGAAGTATTGTCGGTCACAATGATGGGCATACTGCTGGTGTTCGTTTTCTGGGGACTGGTGATGCTGCTTTTCCTGTCGCCATTTTCTTCCCAGCCGGAAGCGCTGGACCAGGCCGTGATGAATCTTGCGCTGGCTTTGCGTAACCACCTGGCCGACCCCGTAATGGTGGCTATTTCGCAGCTTTCACGATGGCCGGTTTCGATCTTTTCCGCCCTGGCTCTGTTGCTGTGGCTGCTGGGCGCCGGACGCAGAAATGCAGCGATACACTGGGTGATTGCCATTGGTGGAGGCGCCTTGTTGCACTTCCTGTTGTCCTGGAGCCTGCGCACAACACCCCAGGTACTGGAGATGGCAGTTCCTGCCATGCAAAGCCCAAGTGCGGCGATGAGCTTACCCACCGTAGTATTGATGTTCTTCGCTGTAATGGAAGCGGGTGAACTGCCTCGCAAACACCGGCAGTGGCCCTACCTGGCTGCGGCATTGGTTCTGATCCTGCTTGCGCTGGCGCGGCTATACCTGGGGATGGAATGGTTGAGCGGGGCCCTGATGGGCCTGGTCATGGGCCTGGCATGGACTGCGATCGTAGGGATCGCCTATCGGCAGCGTGCGATGCGGCGTTTTTCGGGAGCAACGGCCAGCCTGATTTTTTACGGGTCTTTTCTGGCGTTGTTTTCCTGGCAGGTGCATGAGCACCTGGCCGAGGATCTTGCCTTGCTCGAATCGCCCACTGTACTGCAGAAAATCGATCGTAATCGCTGGTGGGTGTCTGGCTGGAAAGACTTGCCCATGGAGCGCACGAAACTAACATCCGTTGCCTCACACAGATTCAACGCCCAGATTGCGGTAGACCCGGAGGATCTCTCCAGGTTGTTGCAGCAGAGCGGTTGGGAACCCGTACCTGACGCCGACTGGCGCTGGTTCATCCAGGCTTTGAATCCGGAACCCGACCAGGCGAGTCTGCCGCTTCTGGGACGTGCGTTTGAGGGGCGGTCGGAAGCGTTATTGCTGCAAAAAGACCTGGACACTGAGGGGCGGCTTCTGACGATTCGCCTGTGGGATTCCGGTTTTCGCTTGGTGCCAGGGCATCAAGTGCTTTATCTTGGCCAGTTGTCTGAAGAAGTACTCGTGCAGCGTCTGGGCCTGTTCAGTTAC
>Ga0316187_10000086_pt1 | contig 55808 bp, 53 predicted proteins | sample CroRivburrow1_MG_FD_204927 | JGI IMG/M metagenome (GOLD analysis project Ga0316187, IMG submission 204927) | Coastal sediment microbial communities from Maine, United States - Cross River worm burrow 1 | ecosystem: Environmental > Aquatic > Marine > Coastal > Sediment | place: USA: Maine...
TGCTGGAGGATGCTGGTGTGGCACTGGTGCCTGGCACCGAATTCGGCTCACCCGGCCATGTGCGCTTCTCCTATGCCGTATCGCAGGCCACGCTGGAAGATGCGGTAGGCCGCATTGCCAAGGCTGCCAAAAGTCTAAGCTAGGGCATAGCTGCTTGAGGGCGGTCCGAAGATGCGTTCAGCACAAGATTAAGAAGAGAATTTAGCGATTCGTTTGACTGTTTTCTCTGCGCGTTCGTTCATGAGTTGTTCCAAGTGATTTGCCACTTCCGTTGAGTGAGAGCGCACAAGAGCTATGGCCGTATCGTCCAGGATAAGCAAATCGGTATCACTGGTGGTGATGGCCGAATAGACAGCTAGCCCTGCCTTGTCGTGGGCTGCACCAATGATTTCATTTCCACGGCGCATTTCCAGCAGTACCTGAACATCCTCGTCAATGCGGACTGTCGCACCGCCTGAGATAATCATGCTGGCTGCATCAACCTTCTCTCCCTGCATGAAGATTGGATTGTCATGCGCGACAAAGCGGAGGTTTAAGGTGTCGGCCAGATCGATAACGGCAGCATCGTTCAGTTCTTGAAACACGGGGTGGCTGGAGATAAAACTTAAAAGAATGCGCTTATTCATTAATTGCATCAGACGCTCGCGAAAGATCGCATCAATCTCCAGAACCTGCCGCGCCGCAGCTGCTTTCACGCGAATAATGAGGCTCAGCTCATGGGTGTGTACTGAGGCAAAACGCGCTTTGCCGCGCAAGGTTCCGAACTCGCCGAATACATCGCCGCTGCCAAGTTTGCGCAGCATCTTTTCACCATCGCCGACGTGCTTGGCGATGGATACACAGCCACTGGCGATAAAATAAAGATCATGCGATGTATCCCCTTCATGCAGCAGCTCCACGTCTTCAGAGACATGCATCAGGTTGCTGGAATTATTCAGGATGCCAATCATCACCGGGGACATACCTTGAAGAATCGGGAAGTGCTCGCTATCCAGCAGTCGACCGTGGCTCGATAGCTTCTTCATGGCAAGGGGAGATGTATTGGTTTCCATAACACACGCTTCCTCAGTTTTTATCCTTTGATCTTTCACGGATACCAATCTTCCACCGTGGACTGGTTTTGGCAATCTTTACGGTCATGTCCCCATGCTGGAGAATCAACATTCTGTACAGACAGCCATCAGTATCACGGGCATCCTCATGCTTGGCTTTACAAAGATGTGTTGGCAATAAAGGCGGAGGAAGTGTTTTGATGCGCGATAACAAGATTAAGGTGCTGCTCTTCGATATCGGTGGCGTTGTCATCGATTTTGACTTTAATCGCGCATTCAGCATGTGGGAGCCAATCTCACGCCTTTCCTGCGAGCAGATGAGGCAGACTTTTGAATACGACCTTGCCTACGAACAGCACGAGCGCGGTGAAATCACGGCAGCAGCCTATTTCGCCCACCTGGCTGCAACCCTTGAGCTAGAAGAAGATTACACCCGAATCGCCGAGGGTTGGAATGCCATCTTTGTGGGTGAGATATCCGAGACAAGAACCATGTTGCAGGCAGCTCGCACCAAATTCCCCTGTTACGCCTTCACCAATACGAATGCCAGTCATCATGCAGTCTGGTCGGCTATGTTCCCTGAGGTCTGGTCCTCGTTTGAACGTGTTTTTACCTCCCATGAGCTTGGCTATCGCAAGCCCGAGTCGCAGGTGTTCGAGCATGTTGCCCAAACGCTAGGGGTGCCGCTTGATACGATCATGTTCTTCGATGATATGCTGGAAAACGTTGAAGCAGCCACGAAGGCAGGCCTTCGTGCCGTGCATGTCCAGTCGCCTGCTGATGTCCGCAGCGCATTGCAGTCCATTGCTTGTGTGCTCTAATCTCTCAAGAAGTGTGATCGTGCGCCGCAGCTGTGGGCAGGCTATGATGGCTCTATGACGGTACTTCGAATTTACCCTGCAGCACAGCAGAAAATGCCTTTGAAGGGTTTGTATCTTAAGCTGCGCCTGCATCGGAAGGTTCAGCCCGGTGAGGTGTTCATTTACGCCAACTTCATTGCCAGTCTCGATGGACGGATTTCTCTGCCCGATGCTCAGGGCGAGCAGGGGGTGCCGGTTTCACTGACCAATAAACGTGACTGGCGCCTGTATCAGGAACTGGCAGCACAGTCCGACATCATGCTGACCAGTGCGCGCTATTTTCGCCAATTGGCCAAGGGTAATGCTCAGGACCTATTGCCCGTGGGTGGCGAAGCGGAATATGCCGATCTGGCCGCTTGGCGCCTTAATGAGGGGCTGAAGCCGCAGCCGGATGTGGCCATTCTTTCGCGCAGCCTCGATATTCCGCAGGCAGCCTTAGAAAAGGTGCAGGATCGGCGCGTGCTGGTGCTGACCGGGGAAGAAGCTCCGCAGCAACAGGTGGATCGTCTGCTTGGCTTGGGGGTGGAGGTGGTGCGCGGAGCTGCGCAGATCAAGGGTCCTGATGTTCGCCGCTTACTGGCTGCTGAGGGTTATCGCTCGGCCTATATGATTGCCGGCCCGGGAGTGCATCACACCTTGCTGGATGGCGGGCTGGATATGCTGTTCCTCACGCAGCGCCATCGACTGCTCGGCGGCGATGATTTCCGCAGCATCATGCAGGGCAAGTTGGATAATCCGGTGGATATGCAGTTGCGCTCAATGTATCTCGATGAGCAGGATGGGCAGAGTTTTGCCTGCTACGCGGTCTTGCCTCAGGTTTAAACATAGAGGGCAAGGCAAAACGTTTCTCATCTAACGCTCCGTGATGGATGTTTATTCGTGCGAACAGGCCCTAGCTGCCGAGCAGTGGGCGAATCAGTAGGACCATGGCAACCACGACGATGGCCATGGTTAAGTTCAGTCTGATTCCGGCCCGTATCATTTCCTGCATCGGTACCTGATGTGTGCCGAAAACAATCGCGTTGGGTGGTGTGGCGACAGGCAGCATGAAGGCGCAGGAGGCGGACAACGTGGCCGGCAGCAATATCATCAGCACGTCCATCTGATTGCTCAGCGCAGCGGCGGCAAGGATGGGTAGCATCACCTGAGTGATGGCTGTATTGCTGGTGACTTCGGTCAGAAAGGTCATGGCCAGTGCGATACCCAGCATCATCAAGGGCAGGGGAAGTCCGCTGAGGAAGCCAAGCTCCTCACCCAACCATTGTGAGGCACCGGAATGCTGCATGCCGTAGGCCAGCGCAAAGCCACCACCCAACAGCATGACGATATCCCAGGGTAATTTGCCGAAGGCCTCGCCATTGAGCACCGCTCGACCGTCATTACCGCGCAGCAGGAAAAGCCAGGCTGCGCCGAAAATGGCTACTGTCCCATCATCCACACCTTTGTAGGGCAGCAACGAGGACCAACCTGGAAGGCTGAATGTTTCGGCATGAATGCCTGTGCGGGTCATCCATGCAAGTGCGGTCAGGCCCAGAATCCAGCCGACAATCTTTTCCTCGCGGCGCATGGGCCCGAGTGCGGCGCGGTCGCGGCGCAGGATGTTTGTGTCCGAGCTTTGCCAGACCACCCCGGCAAGGCGCTTGCGCATCAGCAGGAAGACCACGCCAAGGCCAACACACACCATCGGCACGCCAAGCATCATCCATTGTAGGAAGGATGGCGCCATGTTCGGGGCAAGGGCGCTGACGGTTTCAAGGAACACCAGATTCGGCGCTGTGCCGACCGGGGTTCCCATGCCGCCGATATTTGCCGAGTAGGCGATGGTTAGCAGGAAGGCAATGGCTACTGGCTGTATGGCCTTGGCCCCATGCTCCTCACTCAACCGGGCTAGAAGGGGGACGGCGATGGTGACCATCAGCATGGTGGTGGCTGTATTGGAAATCCACATGGAGAGAAAGGCAGTGGCCAGAGCAAAACCCATTGCCAGTTGTAGGGGGGTGGCGTGGAGTCGGGACAGCAGGGCAAGCGCCAGTCGCTTGTGCAGGCCGGTGCGTTCCAGTGCCTGGGCAATCAGGAAGCCGCCGATAAACAGGAAAATGATACTGTTGATATAGCGCGGCGCAATATCCTTGCCTGTCACGACGCCGCTCAGCGGAAAGGCAAACAGCGGAATCATGGCGGTGAAAGCGATGGGTACACATTCACTAATCCACCAGATGGCCATCCATGCGGCAATGCCCAGCATGGCAGGTGCGTGTGCATGACCGGGTATGTCCAGGGTGTGGCTAATCAGGATGGCAGCCAGAGGTCCGGCGAGACGGGCGATGAGTTTACTATTCATCGCGTCTGTATCACAGAAGAGCTTGCTTAGGGTGCCTGTTCACCCGGAAGCCGGTTGTACTGCATGTTCAGGATTTGTGCGCCAGCACTTTTCGTCAGACTATCAACCCATGCGCTCATGGCTTGTTGCTTGAGCATGGCGGCAATATCTCCTTTAGCCTCAATGAGTGACTGGCGACTGGCCGGTCGTTTGCCGATCAGTTCGATAATATGCCAGCCGAAAGGGGTTTTGACCGGCACGGAGATATCTCCGGGGTTTTTTAGAGCGAACACCACATCTTCGAATACATTGTCCATCACACCCCGTGGAAACCAGTTGAGGTCGCCTCCGAGAGATTTCGTGCCGTCATCGCGCGAGAACTCGGCGGCTAGGGCTGCAAAATCCTTGCCTCTGCGCAGTGCCTTGCGAACGTTATCAGCCTGTTTCTTGCTGCCCAGAAGAATATGTCGTGCATGTGCTTGTTCGGGGATGGTGAATTCACTCAAATGTGCCTGATAATAGGCGGCAATGGTGGCCTCATCCGGTTCAGGGATGCGGCGAATTTTCCATCGCTGCAGGCTTTCGATCAGAATGTCGTCGCGCGCCTTGATGATGCGGTGATGAATAAGCGGGTCCTCATCCAGATGCAGGTCGATGGCTTGTTGGCTGAGTGCTTCACGGCGCAGTAGGACATGCAGTACGCGGGAACGTAGCTCGGGATTATTGCGCTGTACCTGCAGGGTTTCAGGCAGGGCCTGGATGGCGGAATCGATATCTGCTTCATAGATCGCTGTTCCACCGATGGTAGCCGCGGCCGGGGAAGAGGGAATAGTCGGCGCGCTTGCCGACGGTTGCTGCTGGCAAGCGGTGGCTGACACAAGCAGTATGGCGCCTAACAGCGGGCCGGTAAGCGATGTTCTATATCGGAAACGGAGAGGACGAGTTTGCATAGGATCGGGTCTGCAAACACAAAATACGGGTGCAGCGATGAGAGTATTTTTCCGATTCTGCAAGGCATTGATGGCGTCATGTGCTTTTTGCACATAAGTGAGCAATAACGCAGCAGGGCGGAAAAATAACCCATCCCGTAGGGCTGTGCCTAAAATGAGGCCATGCAGCGTTGCTCGTCGTTTATTTGGATTCACCAAACTGCACTCCTCGCGCCTTGCCTTGCCTCATTTCAGGCAACAGCGCTTCACTCGCATTTTGTGTTTGCAGACCCTAGCGTAACGCGCTAGTCCGATGGATGCACGGAGGAATTATGTCACCTGTGGTTATGGCGATACTGGTACTCAGCCTGTATGTGGTGTTCTATCGGTTTTATGCCCGTGGAGTGCTGGCTAAGCGCGTATTTAAACTCTCCGATGAGCATCCGACACCTGCGCACACACTCAGGGACAATGTGGATTACATGCCGTCCAATAAGTACGTGTTGTTCGGGCATCATTATGCATCGATTGCCGGACTTGCACCGATGCTTGGCCCTGCCATCGCCGTCATTTGGGGCTGGCTCCCGGCCCTCTGCTGGGTGGTGCTGGGCACGCTATTGGTTGGCGCGGTGCACGATTTTTCTGCATTGGTGCTTTCTGTTCGGCATCAGGGGCAAAGTATGGGTACGATAGCCAGAGATGTGATCAGTCCGCGCACCCGCCTGCTCTTCCTGTTGGTGATCTTCTTCCTCGTAGCCTTGGCTATGGGAGTTTTTGTGCTGGTGATTTCCGGGTTGTTTGCCTCGCCCGATGCGGCGAATATTCCGCCCACGGCGCATCCTGAGGCGGTTTTCCCAACCTATGCCCTGATGTTGATTGCCATGCTCATCGGTTTTCTTATCCACCGCCGTAATATGCCGCTGTGGCCGCTGATAGGCGTGGGTTTTGCGCTCATGCTGTTGACTACATGGATGGGGCTCTATCTGCCGGTGACTGGCATATCCGCATCCACCTGGAGTTGGAGCCTGCTGGTCTATGCCTTTGCCGCCAGTGTGCTGCCGGTCTGGTTGCTTCTACAGCCTCGCGACTTCCTCAATTCATTGCTGCTATATCTGGCCATGGCATGCATGCTGGCCGGTTTTTTTGTGATGTCACCGGAGTGGGCTGCACCGATGATAAATGCGCATCCTGAGGGCGCGCCGCCCATGCTGCCGTTCCTGTTTATCGTGATTGCCTGCGGAGCGATTTCTGGGTTTCACGGCATGGTCGCTTCGGGCACTACAGCCAAGCAATTGGATAAGGAAAGCGATGCGCCCTTTGTCGGTTATGTTGGCATGATTGGGGAGTCACTATTGGCCCTGCTTGCGGTATTGGCTACAACGGCTGGGGCGTTCACCAGCCATGAGCAGTGGGCCAGTTTCTATGGCTCATGGGAGAAGGCTGCCGGCCTGCATCAGAAGCTTGGCGTGTTTATTCAGGGTAATGGCCAGTTTATTCATCAGTTGGGTGTTCCGTTGGATATAGCGATGGCTTTTATCAGTGTGGTCGTGGTTGCCTTTGCCATGACCAGCGTGGATACAGGCACAAGGTTGTTACGTTTTAATATTGAGGAAATCGCCCATACCCTTGGCCTTAAGATGCTTGGCAACCGTTATATCGCCACCCTGATGGCTGTGGCCGCCATCGGTTTCTTCGCCTTTTTCCGCGTGGATGGCAAGCCCGCCGGATTGTTTCTGTGGACGCTGTTCGGCACCACCAACCAGATTCTCGCTGCCCTGACATTACTCACCGTAACGATTTATCTTTATCGCAAACGTCGGCCTGTGCTCTATACCCTGCTGCCTATGCTGCTGGTGCTTGCCGCGACCATATCGGGCATGGTCATGGGTATCATCGAGGCTGCCGGCAAGGGGCAGTGGACGGTGGCTTCGGTTGGTGGTCTGATTCTTCTGCTGGCTTTGTGGGTGTTATTTGAGGCGCTGGTGGTGGCGCTGCGTATCCGGGCCGATCACCAGAGTACTGATCTTCGGATTGAGCAGGGTGAAAGCCCATGAGCGGATTGATGCTGACCAAGCTTATAACCCAACTCCTGCTTCCGCCCGGAGGGCTGATACTGCTGGCCTTTACGGGATATCTGGCGCGCAGACGATGGTGGTGGGGAAGGGCCTTGCTGATTCTTTCGCTTGTCGCGCTCTGGCTACTATCTACAGCTCCGGTGCGCGATGCCCTGACTGGTTCGCTGGAATATGCTTCTCCACCGCTGCGTTCCGATACGATTACATATATCAAGAAGCTGCCAGCTGGCACGACGGCGATCGTGTTGCTCGGCGGGGGCCTTTATGAAAAGGCGCCTGAATACGATGGTTCGGATGAACTCGCACAGTCTGCCATGATGCGCACCATCTATGCCGCAGATATTGCGCAGCAGACTGGTCTGCCTGTTTATGCCACCGGAGGTCGTCCTTTGAGTCAGGCCCGCGAATCCGAGGGTGCGGTGATGCGGCGCTGGCTGATGCGCTTCGGTCTATCCGGGGAGAAAACCTTTGCCGAAGAGGCCTCGGAAAACACTTGGCAGAATGCCATCTATTTGAGACAGACACTTCAATCGCAAGGCATATCAAAAGTTGTGCTGGTGACCAGTGCCTGGCATATGCCGCGTTCCCGCTGGTGCTTCGAGCAGCAGGGCTTTGAGGTGATAGCCGCGCCGACTGCTTATCTGACAAAACAGAGTACCCGCGATGCACGCAGCCTGCTTCCCGATGCCGGGGTGTTGGCCGAATCCTCATTGGCCCTGCATGAATATCTGGGTCTTGTTTGGTATCGCCTGCGCTACGCCGCATGGGGATAGTCTTGGCGATGGTTCTGGTTAGCGATCAGCGCGATTACTCGCCTTTTGCCGGGCATTGCGCTATAACGCATCCGTGAGCAGCAGAATGCAGGATTCCGGACAATCCGGCGGCCAGATTATCCCCTTCCCCGACAAGCGGGATGAGCTGGAGATGGATGCCGATCTGGGGGGCGTCAATGCAGCCTGGGTGGAGGCATTGTATGAGGATTATCTGCAAAAGGCAGATTCCGTTCCAGAGGCCTGGGCGAAGCGATTCCGCAACTTACAGGATGGGGAGGACATCTCCCGGCGCAGTGTAGAAGAGCGGCTGTTGCAGGAAGCGCGACAGCCCATTACTGCGCAATCATTCGATGCATACGCTAATGGTGTTGAACATCCATCGCGTGCCATCTATCTAATCCACGGTTACCGTGTACACGGGCATTTGCATGCCGACCTTGATCCGCTGCACCTCAATCCGCCGCGGCCCAGCCCTGAGCTGGAACCCCGCTATTACGGGCTTTCGGATGCCGATATGACGACGATGTTTCCAACCGGCGATCTGGTTGGTCCGCCGGTGTTGCCACTGCATGAAATCATGGCGATTCTGCACCAGACTTACAGCGGTAAGATCGGACCGGAGTTTCTCTACATCAGGGATTCGGCTCAGAAACACTGGTTGCAGGAGCGACTGGAAAGTGTTCGCTCCACCCCGGATTTCAGCAGTGAAATTCGCTTGCAGATTTTCCGCAAGGTCATGCAAGCCGGGGAGTTCGAGCATTTCCTGCATACCCGTTATGCCGGACAGAAGCGTTTTTCTCTGGAGGGCGGAGAAAGTCTGATCCCGCTGCTTGATATGCTGGCACATTATGGTGGCTGCAAAGGTGCCAAAGAGATTATCATTGGTATGGCGCATCGTGGTCGGCTCAATGTGCTGGCCAATCTTCTGGGTAAGTCGCTTTCGGATATTTTTGCCGAATTCGAGGGCGTGCAGTATCTCGATGCCGATGCGCGTTCGGGCGATGTGAAGTATCACCTCGGCTTTTCTTCCGATGTCCCCACACCCGGCGGCAAGGTACATCTGTCCCTGGCCTTCAATCCGTCACATCTTGAAATTATTACCCCGGTGGTATTGGGCGGCGTGCGTGCCCGTCAACGCAGGCGTGACGATGAGCTGCGCCGCGAGGTGCTTAGCGTGCTGGTGCATGGCGATGCCGCTTTTGCCGGGCAGGGCGTGGTCGCCGAATCCCTGAATCTCTCGAAGCTGAGCGGCTTCCGTACCGGCGGCACGATTCATGTCGTGGTTAACAACCAGATCGGCTTTACGACCAATCCATTCGATGCCCGCTCCACGCTGTATTGCACCGATATTGCCAAGATGGTGCAGGCACCGATTCTGCATGTGAACGGTGACGACCCTGAGGCCGTGGTGCTGGCTGCACAGATCGCCATGGATTACCGCTACAAGTTCAAATCCGATGTGGTCATCGATATGATTTGTTACCGGCGGTACGGACATAACGAGGCCGATGAACCGACAGTGACCCAGCCTGTGATGTATCGCAAGGTGGGTGAGCATGCGCCGGTTCACCAATTGCATCGCAAGCGTTTGGTGGCGGATGGTGTAATCAGTGATAATGAAGTTGATGCCATGATACAGGACTATCGAACCTGTTTGGAAGAGGTGCGCCGCAATCCCAATCGCAAGCAGCCGGAGAAGCACAACAGTCTTTTGGGCCGCTGGGAGGGCTTCCAGCACCGGGATGCTCCGGAACCTGAAACGGCGGTGCAGCAAAAGGAATTGAGTCGCCTAGCGCGTATCGCTCATAGTGTTCCAGCTGGTTTCACGCTGCATCCGAAGGTGGAAAAGATTTACCAGTCGCGCATGCAAATGATGGACGGTAAGGAGCCTGTCGATTGGGGCTGTGCTGAGGCTATGGCCTATGCAACCTTGCTCAACGAAGGCGGCTGGGTGCGTGTTTCAGGCCAGGATTCAGGCCGCGGCACCTTCTTCCATCGCCACGCCGTGGTTTATGATCATGTCACCGGCAAGAAATTTGTGCCGCTCAGGCAGACAGAGAATGGCGAGCTGTCGCATTTTATGGCTGTGGACAGCATGCTTTCCGAGGAAGCAGTGCTGGCATTCGAATACGGTTATTCGCTTTCCGAACCACGCGCGCTGGTGATCTGGGAGGCGCAGTACGGAGATTTTGCAAACAATGCACAGGTGGTGATCGATCAGTTTATTGCTGCCGGCGAATCCAAGTGGGCGCGCATGAGTGGCCTCGTATTATGGCTGCCGCATGGCTATGAAGGACAGGGTGCAGAGCATTCATCGGCAAGACTGGAGCGTTTTCTGCAGTTGTGCGCGGAAAGCAATATTCAGGTGGTTTGTCCGACGACCCCGGCACAAATATTCCATTTGCTTCGCCGCCAGTCCTTGATTCGCACGCGCAAGCCGCTGATTTTTATGGCACCAAAGAGCATGTTGCGTCAGAAGCTTTCCTATTCCACGGCGGATGAACTGGCCAATGGGCGCTTCCAGCCGCTGCTGCCGGAAATTGATGAGTTGGATGCATCGCATGTGCGTCGACTGATTGTCTGCTCGGGCAAGGTGTATTACGACCTGCTTGCCGAGCGCCGGGAGCGCAAGGTTAAGGATGTGGCCATTGTGCGCCTCGAACGCCTTTATCGCTTCCCCTACGATGAGCTGAACGAGCAGGTGGCATTATTTTCCGGCGCAAAGGAATTGCTGTGGGTGCAGGAAGAACCGGAGAATCAGGGCGCATGGTTCCAGATTCATCATTGCCTGCGCCGCTGCCTACTCGAGGGACAGGAGTTACTGCACTTGGCGCGAGCACCGGCTGCTGCTCCGGCCGTGGGTTCGATGAAGCGACATCTCGAGCAGCAGAAGGCGCTGGTGGATGTGGCACTGAGCAAGCCGATTGAAAGCATGATTCCGTAAAGAGATTTGAGAGGTTGAAGCGTGAACATTGAAATCAAGGTGCCCAGTCTGGGCGAATCAGAATCCGAAGCGACGCTGGTAGCATGGCAGAAGCATGTCGGCGACAGTGTGGCCGAGGACGACGTGCTGGCCGAAATCGAGAGCGATAAGATCACCATGGAGGTGACAGCTTTCGCTGCCGGAACGCTGAAAGAGGTTCGCAAGCAGGATGGCGATACCGTGGAGCCGGGTGAGATCATTGGCCTGCTTGAAGTCAGCGACAAGGTTGCAGCCAAGCCGGTTAAATCTGCAGCCAAGCCAGCCAAGCCTGCTAAAAAAGCGGATGCGAAGGTGGAAGCTGCTGCCGAGGCTGCGAAAGAGAAACACGGGGTTGAGGTCGTGCTGGCTGCGAAGCGGGTGCAGCCCAAGGAAGCAGCTGCAGCAGTGCATGGGGAGCGGCATGAGGAACGGGTGCCAATGAGCGCCCTGCGCAAGACTATTGCCCGCAGACTTAAGGAGGCGCAGAACACGGCAGCCATCCTGACCACCTTCAATGAGGTCAATATGCAGCCGGTCATGGATTTACGTAGTCGCTACCGCGATGCTTTCAAGGAGCAGCACGGTGTAGGCCTCGGCTTTATGTCCTTCTTTGTGAAGGCCTGCGTCGAAGGCTTGCGGCGATTCCCGGTGGTTAATTCCTGTGTCGAGGGTCAGGAAATCGTGTACCGCAACTATCAGGATATTGGCATTGCCGTGTCCACCGAGCGAGGACTTGTGGTGCCGGTGGTACGTGATGCCGGAGCGCTCAGCATGGCGAATATCGAGCACGCCATTGTCGCCTATGCCGACAAGGCCAAGGCAGGCACCTTACAGCCCGGCGATTTGAAGGGTGGGACTTTTTCCATCACCAATGGTGGTGTGTTCGGTTCACTGTTATCCACGCCGATTCTCAATCCGCCGCAAAGCGCGATTCTCGGCATGCATACCATTCAGCAGCGACCAGTGGCCGAGAACGGGCAGGTTGTGGTGCGGCCGATGATGTATATCGCCCTGTCTTATGACCATCGCGTTGTCGATGGACGTGATGCAGTTCAATTCCTCACCACCGTGAAGGAAGTGCTGGAATATCCGGGTCGTAGCCTGCTGGACCTGTAATTTTCCAATCCCCCCTTGCGGTTGAATAAAGCCGCCTTTTCCGGCACATTGTCGGGGCAGGAGGGGGGATAGAATGGAAAAGAGAACTTTTCAGCTTACCCTTATTAAGCCTTCCCACTACGATAATGATGGTTATGTGATCCAGTGGGCGCGCTCCGTCGTGCCCGCTAACTCACTGGCTGCGATGTATAGCCTGAGTCATGATGTGGGCAAGCGGCAGGTGCTTGGTAGCGATATCGAGATTGTTATCAGCGCTTATGATGAGACAAATATACGCATTCCTGTGCGCAGGATTATCCGGCAAACCAACTTAGCATCGGCAGGCGGTCTGGTCGGGTTTGTCGGTGTGCAATCCAATCAGTTCCCGCGAACCATGGATATGGCCAGAGAGTTAAGAAAAGCCGGGATTCAGGTATGCATCGGCGGCTTCCATGTGAGCGGTTGTATGTCTATGTTGGACAAACTTCCCGACGACATTCAGGAGGCCATGGACCTCGGTATTTCGCTATTTTCCGGTGAGGCGGAAGGGCGGATTGATGGCTTACTTCTGGATGCCATGAACAAGGAAATGAAGCCTGTTTACGATTATCTGAGTGAATTGCCCTTGATTGAATCGGCACCGCCACCTTTTCTTCCAGCCAAGATACTCAAGCGAACCATGAATTCAGCCACCAGCTTTGATGCTGGCCGCGGCTGCCCCTTCATCTGCAGTTTTTGTACCATTATCAATGTTCAGGGGCGGAAATCGAGGCATCGCTCGGTTGCAGATATCGAGCATGTTATCCGAAAAAATGCCGCCCAGGGTATCAATAAGTTTGTAATCAGCGACGATAATTTTGCTCGCAATAGCGACTGGGAGATCATCTTTGACCGGATTATCGAGATGCGTGAGCAGGAGGGTATGGACATTCGCCTGACACTGCAGGTGGATACGATGTGCCACCGCATCAAGGGTTTTATCGAAAAAGCCGGGAAAGCAGGCACCGTACAGGTGTTCATCGGGCTGGAAGCCATCAATCCGGATAATTTGAAGGCAGCTAAGAAGGGGCAGAACAACATCCGGGAATACCGTAAGTTGATGCAGGCTTGGCGATCGGTTGGCGTTGTAACCTGCGCTGGATATATCCTTGGTTTTCCAGGCGATACTCGGGAGCGGATACTCGAAGATATCGCCACCATTCAACGTGAACTGCCGGTTGATTTGCTGGAGTTTTTCTTTCTTACGCCGCTTCCGGGCTCTCAGGATCACAAGGGTCTTTACGAAAATGGAACGTGGATGGAGCCGGATATGAACAGCTACGATCTGAACCATGTCACCATGAAGCATGGCCATATGTCCCAAGATCAATGGGAACAGGTTTATCTGGACGCATGGGACGCCTACTACTCCCCCGAACACATCGAAACCATTATGAAGCGTGCTTATGCCAGCAGGACCGGCATCAGCAAAACCATGTTCATGGCCTGGTGGTTTTACTACTGCATCCGTTTTGAGCATATCCACCCGCTGGAGGGAGGCTTCTACCGCAGGAAATACCGTCGTGATCGCAGGTCCGGAATGCCGATTGAGAGTCCTCTGGTCTTCTATCCGAAGCGTGTCGCGGAGCTTGTCGCCAAGCATGCGAAAATGATTGCCTTGCATGTCAGGCACGAGAGGGTGAAAAAGAGAATTATCAACGATCCGGAAGCCCCTTCTTATACTGATATTGCGCTGACCCCGGTGAACTCGGCCGAGCAGGAAACGTTGAATTTGCATTCGAATTAGAAGCTAACATTATTCATGTTGGATATTGCGCTGAGGACTTGTCCTTATGCGCTTACCAAGCACATGTAGAAAAGTGAGTTTGCCTATGTGGTCGCTTGACACAGGCAGTGGCGGGGCGTAGCAATGCCTCGTTGCCGCTTTCCGGCACATCTTTTTTCATCACCCTAATGATTTTCCCGCCGCTGTGATTTAATCCATGCGGTTATAAACTTTCGGAGTACCAAAACCGTGCCATCTCAAGATTCTGATGAAGTTGTTACCCATAAAGAAGAAAATACCGCTGTGGTCGACAAGCCTGTAGTCGACAAGCCAGCTGTCGATAAGCCGGTGAAGCGAGCCCGGCGTCGCAAGGCTGAGCCCGCGGCTGGTGAAGCGCGCAAGCCTGCTGAAGTGGAAATGCAACCGGCGCCTTACACCGGCAATGATAATGAGCAGCCACGCTTTGATGAACAGCCACAATCCAATGAACAAAAGATGCCGCGCCGCAATCAGGGCAATCGCGGTCGTCGCAAGGGCAATGAAAATCGCGAGCCCAGAGATAATAACCAGAATCGTGATGGGCGTCCTAACAAACATCGCAAGGAACGCAACGAGGCCCCGCTTTCCGATGAAGCCAAGGGCGTGCAGATGAATCTGCGCGAAGTGGCGCAGATGGCGCCGCAGGCTTTGCTGCAATTGGGTGATTCCCTCGGCATTGAAAACACCGCCGGCATGCGTAAGGCCGAGCAGGTGTTTGCCATTCTTAAAGCGCATGCACAGCGCAGCGGTACCCTGTACAGCGAAGGTGTTTTGGAGATTTTACCCGACGGTTACGGTTTTCTGCGTTCGCAGGAGGCCAATTATCTGGCTGGCCCGGATGATGTTTATGTGTCGGTGAATCTGGTGCGGCGTTTCTCGCTGCGCAAAGGCGATACCGTAGCCGGTGAAATTAAATCACCGCGTGAAGGCGAGCGCTATTTTGCTTTGAAGGATATCGATTGCATCAACGGCGAAGATCCTGCGGTCGCCAAGACCAAGGTGCTGTTTGATAACCTGACCCCGCTTTATCCAGATCGTCGTTTGACGATGGAAGTTGAAGGCTCGAAGGATGTGATCGGTCGTGTGATCGATATCGTTTCGCCCATCGGTTGTGGCCAGCGCGCCCTGCTAGTGGCCCCGCCGCGCACCGGTAAAACGATGATGATGCAATCCATTGCGCATTCCATCGAGGCCAATCATCCGGAAGTGGTGCTTATGGTGCTGCTGATTGATGAGCGTCCGGAAGAAGTGACGGATATGAAGCGTTCGGTGAAGGGCGAGGTTATTTCCTCAACCTTTGATGAGCCGGCACAGCGCCATGTGCAGGTTGCCGAGATGGTGATTGAAAAGGCCAAGCGACAGGTTGAGCACGGCAGGGATGTAGTGATTCTGCTCGATTCCATTACCCGTCTGGCTCGCGCCTACAATACTGTGGTGCCCTCCTCGGGTAAGATTCTTTCCGGTGGTGTTGATTCCAATGCTCTGCATCGGCCGAAGCGCTTCTTCGGTGCGGCACGCAATATCGAAGGTGGCGGTTCGCTGACCATTATCGCTACAGCGCTGGTGGATACCGGCAGCAAGATGGATGAGGTGATTTTCGAAGAGTTCAAGGGCACTGGTAATATGGAGATCAACCTGCATCGCAAGCTGGTCGACAAGCGCGTGTTCCCGGCTATCGACATTGCTCCATCCGGTACACGGAAGGAAGAGTTGCTGGTGGATCGCGAAACCCTGCACAAGATCTGGGTGCTGCGTAAGATCCTCTCACCGATGGGAACCGTGGATGCCATGGAGTTCATGCTCGATAAGCTGAATCTGACCAAGAACAATGACGAATTCTTCGACAAGATGAATCAGTAAAGTTCATCGGTAAAACAAACCATTGAGTATCAAAAAGCACAGCCTTCGGGTTGTGCTTTTTGTTTCTGATTACGTAAAGAAGAAGGAAAAACCAAGCTCCTTCAACAGGAACCCGAATAGTAAACTGAAGAACTTTCCTCCATGAGTCTTCTTCTTTCTTGAGTGGCCAAGAAAGAAGCAAAGAAGGCCACCCAAGGGTAGCTGTGACTTTCCGCCCCGATCACTTGCTCATCGGGCACAAATCGGGAATGAATCCCCCTTTATTTGTGCTAGTCCGATGAGCAAGTGCTCGGTCCGGCACAGCTACAAGTGGGGCTAGAAAGTCAAAGGCTAGTGGCTTATAGGTCGTGTGTGCGGTTCAGGTGATCAATGAGGGCATCAGCATTTTCACTGAGTAGCTCAAAAACCTCTTCAAAGCCCTGATCTCCACCGTAGTAGGGATCGGGAACGTCCGGTGATCTGTCTTCATTCTCAAACTGTCGCATCATCAGGGTGCGCGCAGGATTGGCGCCCAAAGCGAGGAGGTCGTTGTGGTTGGCAGCATCCATGGCAATCAGCCAGTCCCATTGATCAATACGACTGCGCGTGATCTGGCTGGCACGGTGCGATCCCATATCGATGCCGTGTGCAATAGCTGTTTGGCTCATGCGCCGGTCGGCACCGTTACCGACATGCCAGTCGCCGGTGCCGGCGGATTCAAAGTGAAAACGTTCGGAAAAACCGCGTTCGATGGCGCGTTGGCGCACAATGAATTCAGCCAGCGGGGATCTGCAGATATTGCCGAGGCAGACAAATAATACGCGTATGGGTTCGGTTCGGTTCGATTTAGTTCGATTGGGCATTTCGTTCCGCCTGTGAAGCTATGAGATAGGCCGGGCGGGCAAAGCGGGGCATGCTCGCCGTATCGGCCAGGGTTTTAAGCTGTGATGTAATCAGTCGGGCCATGGCCTGTGGGCGCGACATCTCTGGTGGCGAGAAGGTCCAGGCAGGCAGCTCAGAATTGCATGCCTGATGCGCGGTATAACTTGCCGGTTTCAGTTGTTTGACCTCATCCCATGGCAGACAGACATCGGCAAGCACCACATGTTCGCCTTGATAGCAGGCGCAATAGGCAAGGCCGGAGCGGCCATCCTCAATGACATAAAGCGGTGCATCGCTTTCCACCTGAGCCACACTGATGGCCAGCGAGGAAAGCTCCATCAGCGGCAGATCCTGCGAACTGTTGATGCCAGCCATGGTGGCAGCTGCGATACGCAGGCCGGTGAATGAGCCGGGACCGACACCTGCGGCGAGCATGTCCAGCTCGGACCATGCCAGTCCGGCTTCGTCGAGCAGGGATTGCAGCAGCGGCATGATAGCCTGCGAATGTGGCCGATCTTCGGCTCCATCGGAAGTGAAGATATTGCCATCGCGGCGCACCAGACACGCGCTGGCCGGGCCAAAAGCAATATCCAGAGCCAGAATGTTTTTCATGGCGCGAGCCTAGCCGCTATTCACCCGACAAAAAAGCAATCACCGCATGTGCATCGGCAAGACAATATATCGCTGATCAGTTTATTCTTACCTGCCCGCTAAACCCGCACTGAAAAAGCAGTATACCGTGCTAAAGGGGCTGCCTATACTTGGGCGATGTCCGAATTTGCGCTGATTATGCTGTCTGCGGTCCTGGTGAATAATTTCGTGCTCACCAAATTCCTCGGTATCTGTCCCTTTCTCGGTGTTTCCCGCAAGTTGGAAACAGCGGTTGGCATGTCGCTGGCCGTGCTGTTTGTGATGACACTGGCCTCCACCGCCTCATGGTTGGTGCAGCAGTTCATCCTGATTCCCTTCGATCTGATGTATCTGCAGACCATTTTCTTTATTCTGATTATTGCCGTGCTGGTGCAGTTCATCGAGATGTTGATTCATAAATCCAGCCCGGTTTTGTATCAGGCGCTGGGTATTTTTCTGCCACTGATTACCACCAATTGTGCGGTACTCGGTGTGGCCCTGTTGAACGTTCAACAAGAACAGACCTTCATGACTTCCGCCTTGTACGGCTTTGGATCGGCGCTTGGTTTTGCGCTGGTGCTGTTGCTGTTCGCCGGCCTGCGCGAGCGTATCGACAAGGCCCCGGTGCCGGAGGCTTTCAAGGGCTCGGCTGTGTCGCTGATTACCGCCGGCCTGATGAGCCTTGCCTTTATGGGGTTCTCCGGGCTGGTGAAGGTCTGATTTTATTGTTGAATAACCCTGTTTTTGATCTGATGCCCGCATGAATATTCTAATGGCTGTTCTATTGCTCGGCGGTCTGGCGCTGCTGGCCGGTATCGTGCTGGCAATTGCCTCGCGCGTGTTCCATATTGAGGGCGACCCGATGATGGAGCGTATTGATGCGGTGCTGCCGCAAACCCAGTGCGGACAGTGCGGCTATCCGGGCTGTAAGCCTTATGCCACTGCTGTGGCCAATGGCGAAGTCGATGTGAATAAATGCGTGCCGGGTGGTGAGCGAGCCATGCTGAGCATTGCCGATTTGATGGGCGTGCCGCCGAAAGAGGTCGAGGAGGAGGCAGCGCTACCCGTGCTTGCCTATGTGCGTGAAGACGAGTGCATCGGTTGTACCTTGTGCATCAAGGCCTGCCCGGTGGATGCCATTATCGGCGCACCCAAGCAGTATCATACGGTGGTTGAGAGCCACTGCACCGGCTGCACGCTTTGTGTTGAGCCATGTCCGGTGGATTGCATTGATTTATTGAGCAAGCCGGAGGTGCTGGAGGAATGGACATGGTCGGCACCTGGTAAATCGCGACCGGTGATTGAAGATTTGCCACAAGGAGAGGGTCATGTCCGCGCTGCTTGACCGTTTCACCAGCCTGATTAGCAAGGGTGCCGCAAAAGGTGCTGCCAGCAGCAAGGAGCTGAAGGCGATGATTGGCACCGGTGGTTTTTCCGGTGGCGTGCATCCGAAGCAGATGAAAATCACGGCTACTTCTCCGATTGTGGACTTACCTCTTCCGCCGCGTCTGATCCTGCCGCTCAAACAACATATCGGTCAGATTTGCACACCCATTGTTGAGGTGGGAGAGCGCGTGCTGCGTGGCCAGAAGATCGGTAAATCGGAGGGTTATGTGTCGGCACCCGTGCATGCACCCACATCGGGGAGGGTGCTGGCGATTGAAGAACATGCCGTACCACATCCATCGGGCATGGGACGCCTGTGCATCATCATCGAGCCGGATGGCCTGGATGAAGCCGATGAAAGCCTGCCGACGATCAGCGATTACCGTGGCGAAGATCCCGGCATCATACGTGAGCGGATTCGCTTAAGCGGTATCGTCGGCCTGGGCGGCGCGGTGTTTCCCACTTTCATCAAGATGCTGCGTGATCATCGCCATCCGGTTGAGATGGTGATTCTTAATGGTATCGAGTGTGAGCCTTACCTGACCTGCGATCATCGCCTGATGTTGGAGCACAGTGCAGCCATCGTGCGCGGACTGGATGTCATTATGCATGCTGTTGAGGCGCAGTGTGGAGTGATTGCCATCGAGGACAATAAGCCCGATGCCATCGCCGCCATGCAGCAGGCGCTTGCCGAGGCTTCTATTGAGCATGTTGAGGTACGGGCCCTACCCACGCTTTATCCACAGGGTAGCGAAAAGCAACTGATTCAGTCGGTGACAGGGCGGCAGGTTCCTGCTGGCAAGCTGCCGTTGCATATCGGTGTGCTGTGCCAGAATGTCGGCACAACCAAGGCCATCTATGATGCGGTTTGTCTCGGCCAGCCGCTAACCCGGCGTGTGGTCACGGTCAGTGGTGATGCTGTGCCGGAGCCTGCCAATATCAGCGTACGCATCGGCACCCCGATTCCCTTTGTGCTGGCCCAGTGCGGGCTGGATGATTTAAACGGTGTGCGCCTGATTCATGGCGGGCCGATGATGGGTGAGCGCCTGCCGCGGATGAATGTTCCGCTGGTTAAATCAACCAATGGTCTGTTGGCTATGCGGCAAGAGGCTTTATACAGCGAGAATGCTGTGGAGGAGCCCTGCATTCGCTGCGGTCACTGTGTTGAGGTGTGTCCTGTAGGCTTGGTGCCGAATGAGTTGGCCTGGCATTGCCGCCATGACCAGTTTGACCGTGGACAGGAATATGACCTGTTCGATTGTATTGAATGCGGTTGTTGCAGCTATGTCTGCCCTTCGCATATTCCGCTGGTGCATTACTTCCGTTATGCCAAGGGGCAGGTTGCCAAAATCGAGAAAGAGCGCGCTTTTGCCGAATTGTCCAAGGCCAGAAGTGAGGCGCGTGACAATCGTCTGGCGCACGAACAGGCCGAGCGGGCAGCGCGTCGCTCCAAGGTGCGTAAGCAGCAGTCGGATGCAGCGAGCAGCACTGTCGGGGATAAGGCTCCTGAATCGAAACCCGATACAGGAGCCAAAGACATGGAGACCAAGGACACAGGTAAATCCACATGAGCCTGCTCATTAGTTCGCCACATGCACATGGCGGTGATTCGATTCGCGCCAATATGCTATCGGTGATTATTGCCCTGCTGCCTGCGGCTGGTGTATCCGTCTATCTGTTCGGCTGGCTGGCCTTATTTCTCATCGTGCTTTGCATGGCCGGCTGCATGGTCAGTGAGTGGGTATGCCTGAAGATGATGGGTCGACCGCTTACCAGTCTGGGTGATGGTTCGGCAGCCCTCACCGGTTTGCTGCTAGCTCTAACCCTGCCTGCCGCCGTGCCGTGGTGGATGGCGCTGATCGGCTGCGTGGCTGCAATCGTGCTGGCCAAGCAGGTGTACGGCGGGTTGGGGCATAATCCGTTCAATCCGGCGCTGGCAGCACGCGTCGTGCTGCTGATTTCCTTTCCGCTGCATATGACGGCCTGGCTGGTGCCTATGCATGCCCCGGTGTTTGCTGCTGTTCTGCCGCTCAATCTCTACGACTTCAACCAGTGCTGGAATCTATTCTGGCTCGGGCCTGAGGCCATTGGCAAAGGGCTGGATGCCATCACCATGGCTAGCCCACTGGGTCATGTGAAAACCGAGTGGAGTCGCGGTGTGGGTGCGGTTGAGGCGCTGCGCAACTATGACTATAGCTATCTCGATGCTTTTTTAGGGCGTGAGGCGGGCAGTCTGGGTGAAACAAGTGCGCTGGCCCTGCTGCTTGGCGGTGTTTATCTGCTGGCCCGGCATACCATCAGTTGGCATATCCCGCTGTCTTTCATCCTTACGGTGTATGTGCTGGCTGCATTGTTCAATGCCATGAATCCGGAACATTTTGCACCGCCGCTGTTCCATGTGCTGGCTGGCGGCCTGATGCTTGGTGCTTTCTTTATGGCCACCGATCCGGTGAGTTCACCGGTCACACCGCGCGGTCAGATTGTGTTCGGCGTGGGATGCGGCCTGCTGACCTGGAGTATTCGCAGCTTCGGCGGCTATCCCGAGGGTGTGATGTTTTCGATTCTCCTGATGAACTGTGCGGTGCCCTTGATTGATCATTATCTGCGCCCGCGCGTCTACGGAAAATAAGGCACGTCGATGAGCGATTCAGAAAACAAGCAGGCAGGCATCAGCCGCGAGATGGTGATGATGGTGGTGGCGCTGACGCTGGTGACGGCCATTGCGGCTGCACTGCTCGGTTTAACAGATCAAGTGACACGGGAACCCATCCTTGAGGCGCAGCGCGCGGCTTTGCAGCGCAGCCTTGGGCAGGTATTGCCAGCGCATACCAATGTGCCGATGGATGATGTGATTAAGCTCGGTGAAGGCGATGCCTCTACGCCATTTTATGTGGCGCGCGACGCGAATGGCGTGGTATTAGCTTTAGCCTGGGAGGTGGTGGCACCTGATGGTTATTCGGGTTCGATTCGCATTCTCATGGGCGTGTTGCCGGATGGCTCGCTGCATGCGGTGTGTATCACCGATCATCGCGAGACCCCGGGTCTTGGCGATGGCATTACCCGGAATCGCAAGTGGATTGATTTCTTTACGGGCAAGTCGCTGGCCGGAACCCATTGGGCAGTAAAAAAAGATGGTGGTGAGTTCGATCAGTTTACCGGCGCGACGATCACGCCGCGTGCCGTGGTTAAGGCGGTGCATCGCGGTCTTGGTTTGTTTGCTGCCCAAAGGGATGCCCTGCTTGCTCGGGCAGCAGGAAAGTAGACCATGGCAGATATGAATGCTTCTAAGATGAGCAAGAGCGAAATCATTGCCGATGGTTTCTGGCACAACAACACCATCTTCGCGCAACTGCTCGGTATGTGCCCGTTACTTGGTGTAACGACCAGCGCAATCAACGGCTTCTGGATGGGCGCGGCCACCGTGCTCGTGCTGCTTGGTTCGAATATCGTCGTCTCCATGATACGCGGTTTTGTGCCGCGTGATGTGCGCATTCCTGCTTATATCACGGTGATTGCCGCCTTTGTAACCGTGGTGGGGCTCGCCATGAATGCATGGATGCACGAGATGTATCTGATCCTCGGTCTGTTTATTCCGCTGATCGTGGTGAACTGCGCCATCCTCGGGCGTGCCGAGGCATTTGCCAGCAAGAACGGTCTTGTGGATTCGATACTCGATGCGCTGGCTGTGGGTTTTGGCTTCACCTTTGCCCTGATGCTGCTGGGTAGTGTGCGCGAGATTTTCGGTTATGGCACATGGTTCGGCTATCCGGTGCTTGGTGAGAATTATCCCGATTTCCTGATGTTCATCCTGCCGCCGGGTGCGTTTATCGCGCTGGGCTTTATACTGGCAGGGGTGAATATCATCAATCGCAGGATGAATAATCGCGCGGAAAATGCGGAGCCTGCCTGTGCGCCCAAAGCGTATGTTGCGTCGGAGAAGGCTTAAACAGAAAGCGCTGAATGCTTGACTATAGCGCCATGCCGCAGGCATGGCCCGATGACCATGCCCATTGAAAATTAAATCCACCTAGATGGCCGCTGACATCTACCACTTCACCGATAAAATACAGTCTGGGGATGTTCTTCACCTGCATATCCTTTGAAGACAGAGCTGCAGTGTCCACACCACCCAGCGTGACCTCTGCCGTGCGATAACCCTCAGTGCCGGCCGGTTTCAACTGCCAGTCATGCAAGGCAGCCGCAACTTTTCCTCTCTCCGACTCTGTCATGCTTTCAAGCTTCATGTCGCGGATCAGGCCATTGCACAGCAGGCGTACCAGTCGTTTGGGCAGCATGGATGCCAGTGCCGTGGATAGCTGCGCCTGCGGTCGTTCGGACTGCCATGCGGCCAGATCATCCTCGATAGTTTTACCAGGTAATAGGTCCACGCTGATCGCATCACTCGGCTGCCAAATGGAAGATATTTGCAGAATGGCTGGTCCGGATAGGCCACGGTGGGTGAATAGCATGGCCTCGCTGAATGCAGCGCCACGGCAGCCCACCGTGACATCGAGTGAAATACCAGCCAGCTCCTTCAGGGCTTGCATGTCGCTGCCCGTGAAAGTGAAGGGGACAAGACCTGCGCGTGGCGCTACAACAGGGAGTCCAAACTGTTCGGCCAGCTTCAGGCCGAAAGGGGATGCGCCGATTTTCGGCAGTGAAAGCCCGCCGCTGGCTACGACCAGTTGCCGGCATTGTAAGTTCCCCTTATTGGTGCTCAAGGAAAAGCCGTCGGCTTTCTTCTCTACGGATTCCACCTCGATATTCATGCGCATTTCAACGCCACCGTCGCGGCAGGAAGCGAGCAGCATTTCGACGATATCACCTGCCGAATCATCGCAGAATAACTGGCCGTGACTGCGTTCGTGGTACGGAATGCCGCGTGCTTCGACCATGCTGATGAAATCGGCGGCAGTGAAGCGCGACAGGGCGGATTTGCAGAAATGCGGATTCTTACTCAGGTAGTTTTCGGCCGTGGTGTAACGATTGGTAAAATTACAGCGCCCGCCGCCGGAGATGAGAATCTTCTTACCCGGTTTATCGGCATGATCAATCAGCAACACGCGGCACCCGCGGCCGCCTGCTACCGAGGCGCACATCAGGCCGGCAGCGCCAGCACCGATGATGATGGCATCAAAGCTTGGATGTTGATCAGTCATGGGGGGATTGTGTCAGCACAATCGCTACCGGCAAGGAGCATGGTCTTGCCTGCGCCTGCTTCCTGTTAGAAGTTCACAACCAGGGAAATGCCTGTTTCGATATCGGTATTCTTGATTCCAGTCGCCACCTTGGTGTTGTGCTTCACCTTGACGTACATTTTGCTCGCCAGGTGTGAATTCAAGGCATGTTGCAGGCCTGTCACAGATTCGCTTGCCCAGCCGCTCTTACCACCTTCAGTTGATAGGTCCTGCGTCAGGGTGGCCGTATCGTTGATCTTCCAGTTCACGTCAGTTGCCGAGCGCACAATAGCTTCGTTCTTTTTGCTCAGGTCGGTATATCGGATTTGCCTCATACCACCACCTACCTCCAGCGTCCAAAGTAGATCATCGGTTTTAATCAGGTTGCGTCCATAACCGGCTGTTTCGCTAAGCCGCCTCTTAAAGCCGGCAAAACGATCACTTTCAAAGCCGATGCGGGAAAATACATAATCCAGTTCGCTTACCTTCCAGTCTAACTGCAAGCTGGCTTTGTATGACTCGGCCGTGGTTTGGTTGTTGTCCGTGGAGCCATTGGCACTACCTTTCAGGGTTTCGCGCAGCGTGTCGCCTTCGTGCACGGATTTACCCTGAGTGTTGACTGCCAAAGTTTTGGTATTGCCGGATGTCTGCACGGCGCTTAGCTCGATGTTGTTTTTCCATGCGCTATGTTCTTCGGCAGCATGTGCTGCGAGCGGGGAAATGATGAGAACAGACAAGAGGGGGAGAAGTAATTTATTCATGGGCGCGCACCCTAGGGATGCATAACGGAAATTCCAGCATGAATATAAGCCATCATGAACAGGAACTGCTCAGAGGGGGCAGTATTCGAAATAAGTTAAATCAGAGGTCGGCGGCGGTAATTTTGGCGAAGGTGTCGCGCAGATCGGTACGGCGGCCAAACATAAGGCGGGTGAGGAAGAAAGAGACTTGCTTGAGCTTGATCAGAATCAGCAGCATCACGATGCTGGAAATACCCATGGTCCACAGTCCACCGGAGATTCCTTTATCAACCAGCATGGCATAGGTGAAGAAATAGACGCACATGGTGAGGGCGAAAATGGTGCCGATGACGACAGCGATGTTTTCCTGCGTCTTTTTGATGCTGGCGATGGCTTCTTCGCGGTCTGGGCTGGTCATCTGATTTCTCCTCTGATTGCTAAGTGAGTAATGCTAGCCGGTGTGCAGCTTGCGGCCAATGGTGGTTTGTTTTGTTCATTCTTTGTGCGCACAAAGAACGAACCAAGACAATTCGGCAGGACAGCCGAATTGGACGCCCGCAGGGCGGGGCATAGCCCTGAGGACCATGGAGGGTCCGAATCAAAAGCGCCCACGGGTAGCTGTGAATTCCCGGGCCAGTCGCCCATGAAACGGGCGCAAACTTTTTGCGCAGTTCCCGTTTCATAAACACCTGTCCCGGCACAGCTACAAGCGGGACCCGAAGTCAAAAGAACGTTTATTCGCTATCGCAGCGGCGGAAGCGGTGTAGCCAGACTTGGGCATCATCGTTCCATTGCATGCCCTTGTGCATGCTGAGGATGAGATCGCGGTAGGCATCGAGGCTGGCGTAGCCTTCGGCTTTGGCACCGGCATCGCCCATATCGCCAAGTCGTTGGCGTATCAGATCGGTGCAAGTAAATTGAATACCCTGCAGCTCGAAGGCCTCTCCCGGATAGGCGTAAATACCATCACGGCGTTGCTCGGTCTTTTCACCCTTGATGGCCGCCTCGACAAGGCGCGGATGGCGTATCAGCCGGTCGATGCTGCAGGTCTTTTCGGGATAGAGGTTGTCGGTTTTATGTTGGCTCATATTGTCGACTATCTATATAAAATTCTGGACATGCAATCTGTGCGTTCAGCACAGGTTATGGTCCGCATGGTTCTTTTTTGGGCAAGGGCCAAACGAAACGGGAGCCTTTTGGCTCCCGTTCATGGTTTAGTCACGAATTCGACGTGGCTTTAGAACTGCCACCACTTCTTTTTCTCGGACTTGCTTTCATCATCAGTCATGCCCTTGGCTCCATCGTCCTGATCGCTTTTATCCATCTTCTTGTCGCGTTTGTCGCCAGCTTTGTTTTTATCCTTGGCGCGATCACTTTTATTCTTGTCACTTTTGTTTTCGTCGCTCTTGTTCTTGTCCTGCTGCTCATACTTGCTGGATTTGTCCTTGTCATGCGAGCTGGCCATGGCCGGAGCCATATTGACCGACAGGGCAAAAAGCAGCGCGAAGGCGGCAGCGAGGTATTTGATTTTATTCATATGGTCTCCTTGTTCGTGCGATGGGGGCAGTCTGTCAGAGATGGATGGATGCTGCAGGTGAAAATATTACGCTTATCCTGTCGGGGTCTGTGCGCGGTCCGACCAGAAGCGAACCCATTGCAGCGTTTTTTCCTCAGGCCTGATTAAAGAACCCAGCCAGATTCTCCAGAGCTTGATATATGAGCCCTTCGAGACGTTATCGAAGTCATTGTGTCCGCCGGGAAGCATGCCGCGCAGTTTTTCCCCTGGGGCAGCCTCGAAAAGGCGCTCATCCATCCAGCCGGGGACAATCTCATCCTCACGGGCCGAGATCAAAAGAAGCGGCGCTTTCACCTTGCCAAGGGCCTGCTCTGTATCGAAACGGTTTTTCACCAGCCAGCGTAAGGGTAGCCAGGGGTATTGATCGGCGGACATATCGGGAATGCTGGTGAAAGGGGTTTCCAGCGCCAGGCCTGCGGGTGTCACTTCGCTGGCCAGTTGTGCTGCCACCGAACCGCCCAGACTGCGCCCGGCGATAATGATGCGCCCCGGGGCGATGCCAAGGGTTTGGGTCAACAGTTTCCATGCGGCTCTGGCATCTTCATAAAGCCCGGACTCACTCGGCAGGCCATCGCTTTGGCCGTAGCCGCGGTAGTCGAAGGCGAACACCGACAGGCCCATGGCATGCCAGCGGCGATATTGTTCGATGCGGTCGCCTATATTGCCGGCATTGCCGTGCAGGTGCAGCAGGGTGAAGCTGGCCTTGCGTTGCGGCATGTACCAGCCGTGTAGCGTAATGCCATCACTGGTCTGGAAGGTTTTCTCGGTGAAGAGCAGACCGGCTGCTTGAGGTGTTTGCGTGATCGCTGTCTCGGGAAAAAAGATGTAGGCGGACTCGTTGTGAACCATATAGGCCACGGCCCCGCCCATGACGAGGGCAAAAATAACGATCAGGCGAAAGATGGTCTGCATGTCCCAACTCTAGCCGTATTGCCCGGTGTTTTACGAGAAGGATTTGCATATTTTACCCAAGCAGTGGCTTGTGGGTATGGGGAATAGATAGCTAGATCGGTGCGGATGGCGTACCGTGGTGGCAGGCTGTCCGGCAGGAAGATATGGCCAGCGCCCGATAACAGTTCTTCTTCAGCAGTCCGGCAGGCAAGTCAGGGCTGTACTTCAAAGACATTGTCAGGATATCCATAAGCAGCTCCGGCCGGAGTTGCAAAGGTGTGCTGAAGTCATGGTTTCATTACAGGAGCGAAACGATGAGCAAGGAACAGAAAAACAAAAAGGAAAACAAGAAGAAGGCACTCATGACGCCGAAGGAAAAGAAAGCAGCCAAGAGGACGAAGAACGAATCCAAGGCCATTCTGGGTAGCAACGCGACGCATTGATTCCGCCGTATTCTGTGCGCGATGCACAGGGTTTTTCATAGCACATTAAAAAAGGGAGCCGACAGGCTCCCTTTTAATATTCAGGGACAGCGCTTTATTACTTGCCGATCCAGCCGTTCAGCGCTTCAACAATCAAACCCGCCTGCTTGGCATTGGTGATATTGAATTTCGAGCGCTGGTTGTATTCGCCGTTGCGCTTCTGATAGCGACGGATGGTGTACTTATCGTCGCCGTAGGCTTCTTCCGCATCGCTCCAGTCCTGATAGCGGAATAGAATCGTGGTCCATGCGCCCTTGCTGAGAATCACCTTATCCAGCTGTTTGGTGGTCAGGATGCCGCCTTCTTCAAAGTCGATTGTCAGGTCTTCAGGTGTCATGGATTTCCTCGCTATTGGTTTGAGTCATAAAAAAGGAGCCGCTTGGCTCCCCGTGTCCGCGGCGCATTATGTCCAAATCAATCAGGATGTCACCCGAATTCCACCGCAGCGCAGAGCAGGGGGCGGCAGATTTGCTTCGATTATGGACCGGCCACCCAGCTCTTGGCCTGCTCCAAGTCCTGATAGGGGAATACTTTAATTTCCGCATTCACGAAGTGGCTGCCAACGGCCTCGGCAAGATTGCCAAGGATGGAATCCGTAGCAAAAGCCACGCGCGATATTTCCTTATGATGCCCCTTCACAAAGCTGAGGTGAGAAGATAGGGCTGCGAATGAATCCCAACCGGGGAACGATTTTGTATGAATGATTAGGCCGTTTAATCGGCCAGTCTCTTTAATGTATGGGTCAATGATGGTTGCCGCTGATGCAAAATCATCCTTCGATAACGGCCCGCTTGGCTCAAGCAGCGCAATGCCTTTTTCTTTATCAATCTCCACTGAAAGCATGGTGTCCTCCTATTCCCAAACAAACCCGAATACAGGGCTTATAAACCTAATGTAGTCTATATGGACTGCGAATGTCGGGTTGAGCGCTGTAGGGATGTATCCAAAAGAAAAGGGAGCCAGAGGCTCCCTTGGTCTTGTTTGCAAATGATTAGTTCATCCGCGTTTATTAGCCACACTTCGAATCGCCGCACTCCAGACAGGTGTTGCAGTTGTCTAAGCGAACGACGGCCATAGCGCCGCATTTGTCGCACTGGTTGCCTTTGGCAACAGCATCGGCACCGAGTCTTTCAGTGGCTTCCTTGCGCTTGGATTCCAGCTCCGGGGTGGAAAGCTGGCCTTCCATCATGCCGATCATGATCAAATGTTGCTGGATCACCTCGCCGATGTCGGCGACGATGGATGGCATGTATTTGCCACCCTTCTTGTAGTAGCCGCCGCGCGGGTCGAATACGGCCTTCATTTCTTCGACCAGGAAGGTGACATCGCCACCCTTGCGGAAGATGGCGGAAATAACGCGGGTGAGCGCCACAATCCACATGAAATGCTCCATGTTCTTCGAGTTGATAAAAATCTCGAAGGGGCGGCGGTGCTCTTCCGCTGTGCCGGCATTGATCAGCACATCGTTGATGGTGATGTACATGGCATGGTCGGTCATCGGTGTTTTGATCTTGTATGTCGAACCCTCAAGGATGTCATCGCGCTCCAGTAGCGGCGCAATATGCGTGACCTTGCTGTCTTCCGTATTGCCTTCCGGACGCACTACCTCGTAGGCGGTAATCTGCTTTTCAATCTTTGTGGTCATGGGTGCCTCCCTGAGCGGCATGCATGCTTGCTGCCACTCCTTGTTCTTGTTTGGTGTTGTCGTCGTTCTGAAAATTCCCGGCGTGGACGCTTGCCTTATAGAAATCGAGAAACAGCGAATTCATACGCTGGAGTATGGCATCCAGTTCCTCTTTCTCCGCTTGATCCATGATGAGGGCGTCGAGGTCTGATTGCTTATAGTTTCCAACGAACTTCAGCTTAGGCATGACGGGCGCATCCATGGCTGTCGCGGCGTACCGCCGGTCGGCTTACGGCTTGCTTAGAGCTTGCCATAATATCCTTCCTTGAGTGCATCGAAGAGGTTGGCGGCACTGTGCATTTCGCCGTCGTACTCGATTTCCTCATTACCCTTCACCTCGAGCACGGAGCCATCATCCAGCGTGAAGCGATAGATGGTTTTTTCCAAATCGGCATCCTTGACCAGTACGCCCTGGAAGGCCTCGGGATTGAAGCGGAAGGTGGTGCAGCCCTTAAGCCCTTTCTCGTAGGCGTAGAGGTAGATGTCCTTGAAATCTTCATAGTCGAAATCGGTCGGAACATTGGCCGTTTTGGAGATGGATGAATCTACCCATTTCTGTGCTGCTGCCTGAATATCGACATGCTGCTTGGGTGTCACATCATCGGCGCTGATGAAATAATCCGGCAGCTTTTCACCCTCGGCCTGCGACAAGGGCATGGCCTGCGGATTGATCAGCTCGCGGTAGGCAAGCAGCTCGAAGGAGAATACATCCACCTTCTCCTTACTCTTTTTACCTTCGCGGATGATGTTGCGTGCATAATGATGGGCAAAGGATGGCTCGATGCCGTTGGAGGCGTTGTTGGCCAGGCTCAAACTGATGGTGCCTGTTGGTGCAATCGAGGAATGATGCGTGAAGCGGCAGCCGGTTTCCTCCAGCTCCTTGAGCATGGCGGCATCCTCGGGCCTGCCGGTGTGGGCAAACTTTTGCAGATAACGCGAGTAGCGCGCCCACAGGATGCGACCCTTGAGCTTATCTCCCACGCGAATGCCGTCGTCGGCCATTTCCGGGCGCTTGAGCATCATTTCGGAGCTCACCTCGATGTCCTTATCCATGATGGGTGCCGGGCCCTTCTCACGGGCCAGCTCAATGCCGGTCTGGTAACCGCTCTTGGCCATTTCATAGGCAACCTGTTCGGTGAAGGCCAGCGACTCGTGCGAGCCATAAGGCGTGCGCAGCATGGTCAGGGCGCTACCCAGGCCCAGAAAGCCCATGCCGTGGCGGCGCTTGGAAAGGAGCTCATCACGCTGTTTTTCCAGCGGCAGGCCGTTGATTTCCACCACATTGTCCAGCATGCGGGTGAACACAGCTACCACTTCGCGGAACTGATCCCAGTCAAAATGCGCATTGCTGGTGAACGGGTTGCAGACGAATTTGGTCAGGTTGATGGAGCCCAGCAGACATGCGCCATAAGGCGGCAGCGGCTGTTCGCCACATGGGTTGGTGGCGCGGACATTTTCGCAGAACCAGTTGTTGTTCATGGTGTTGACTTCATCAATCAGGATAAAGCCGGGCTCGGCGTAGTCGTAGGTCGAGGCCATGATGACATCCCACAGGCGGCGGGCACGGATGGTTTTATACACACGGCAGGCGGTACGGCCTTCATCGTCCTGCAGATAGCCCTTGTTGCCGGCAGGCCACTGGCGCCAGACGATGCGCGTTTCCTCATCAGCTACTTCGCTGGCATTGGCCGGGAAAATAAGATCCCAGTCGGCGTCGGTTTTGACGGCTTCCATGAAATCAGAAGTGATCAGGCAGGACAGATTAAACTGGCGCAACCGTCCGCCCTCGCGCTTGGCGCGGATGAAATCCATCACATCGGGATGCGAAATATCGAAGGTGCCCATCTGTGCGCCGCGCCGACCACCGGCACTTGATACGGTGAAGCACATCTTGTCGAAGATATCCATGAAGGACAAAGGCCCTGAGGTGTAGGCACCAGCACCCGACACATAAGCGCCCTTGGGGCGCAGTGTGGAGAATTCATAACCGATGCCACAGCCTGCTTTTAAGGTAAGGCCGGCTTCGTGCACCATGGACAGGATGCCGTCCATCGAATCCGGAACCTGACCGGAAACCGTGCAGTTGATGGTGGAGGTGGCGGGTTTGTATGCTTCGGCACCTGCATTGGAGGTGATGCGTCCGGCTGGAATCGCACCGTGCAGCAGGGCCCAGGTGAAACGCTCGTGCCAATGCTCGCGCTTGTCTTCATCTTCGACATCGGCCAGGGCTCTGGCGACACGTGAGTAGGTCTCGGCAATGCTGTGATCGACAGCCTCGCCATTCTTGTCCTTGAGGCGATATTTCTTATCCCAGATATCCTCGCTGGCCGCCTGCATCGGAATGACCGCCGCGGCGTGTTCGTCCGCGGATATTGAAACAGTGTTACCTTCTTTGACTTCAGCCAGATTCATGTATGGATTCCTCCCATTGTCGATTCCTATTCCCTACAGTATTTCTCTGTGCAGGCCATGTTCGGTCCTGCACAGTTTCGGCGAGCCCCCAATGGCCCGACAGCGAAGCAGCGTTATCCCCTGTTGCATACCCCTATCGGTGAATCCAGCACATCGCAGCGGCCAACCTTATGGCACTACATATGGGGTGTCAACGGTTTGCTTGCCACGAGAGGTGGGGCTTTCGCTTAACATTGTATACACCGTTTATCCACAGGTTTTCCCCGTTCCGCATGCACCGTCAAGGGGTGGGGTGGCTTGTTGTTGCATGACAGGGCTGCTGTTACGATTGCGCCATTGGAAGGAGTTTCTGTGCAAAGCAAGCAGACAAACGATACATCAGCAGAGCGGACGCATTTCGGTTTCGAGACAGTCAGCGGCGTGGAGAAGCGCAGCCGGGTGATGGGCGTGTTTTCCTCGGTGGCCGGAAAATACGATCTGATGAACGATTTGATGAGTGGTGGCATGCATCGCTTATGGAAGCGGCGCATGTTCGATGTGGCGGCTGTTCGTCCGGGTGCCCGCGTACTTGATGTGGCTGCGGGTTCAGGTGATATCGCCATTGGCTTTTTGCGCAAGATGGGTGGTTCGCATGATGCTCAAGGAGGTCGGGTTGTATTAACCGATCTGACCGGACCGATGCTGGCCGAGGGCGCGCGCCGTGTGGTGGATCAGGGTTTGCTGCCCGGGCGTGCCGATTGCATCCAGTCGGATGGCACCAAACTTCCCTTTGCCGATAACAGTTTCGATGTGGTGTCCATCGCCTTCGGTATTCGCAATTTTGTCGATGTCGAAGCGGGTCTGGCCGAGTTTTATCGCGTGCTCAAGCCGGGTGGCCAGTTTATCTGTCTGGAGTTTTCCCATCCTGCCTTACCCTTACTTGATGTAATATATGATACCTATTCATTTAATATGATTCCCTTGATGGGCGAGCTTGTGACCGGTGATCGCGCTTCTTATCAGTATCTCGTCGAATCGATTCGACGCTTCCCGGATCAGAAGCGTTTTACCAAGCTCATCGAGTGGGCCGGTTTCGGCCTGGCGCGCTATGAGAATATGACCGGCGGCGTAGTGGCGCTGCACAGAGGATATAAAATCGCATGAGTCTGATGTTTCTGCCTCTCCGTTTAATCCCCGGCGCAGTGCAGGCCGTGGTGCTGAGTACTGTGCTCGATTTGTTCTTTGCACGCAATAAAGACCTGGCCGGGCATCTTGATGCGCTCGACGGGCGCGTCTATCTGATTCATGTGCGCGATACCGGTATGGATTTCTACATGGGTTTTCGTGCGGGCCGACCCTGGGTGCATACATCCTGCGAACAAAAGCCCGATGTGCGAATCGATGCAACGACGGGTGGTTTTGCGCGCCTGTGTTTTGCCCGCGAAGATGCGGATGATCTGGTGTTTCAGCAGGTGTTAAAGCTATCTGGAGATTCCGAGGCGATGCTGCGCTTCAAGAAGCTGCTGGCAGCAGCGGATATCGATTGGGAGCGCGAATTGCGCAATGGGTTCGGTGAGTTCTTCGGCAGTCGCGTGGCGCAGGCCGCCAAGGCGCTGATTGCGCTGGAAGGTAAAGCCTCGACTGCGGTGCATGAGGCTGTGAGCCAGTGCTTGAAAGATATGGATGTGCCCGACGAAGCGCGCCTGAGCGAGTGGCAGGCAGGTGTTGAGGATGCCACGCGGCGCTTAAGTCGTCTGAAAGGGAAGCTAACCCGTCTTGAACACAAGCTGGACACCTCAACATCTTCCTCCGGGGGTAAGGTCTGAGCCAGATGCGCTATAGCGGAAACCCGCTGCGACGGGGCTGGCGTCTGCTGGTCATTACCCATCTTCTGGCCTCGCACAGCATGGGCACGCTGGCCGTGCGTCTGCATCTGTTTCGCCCCTATGCATGGCTGATGCGCATTTTCATGCGCAGCGAAATGTCGCCGGATTTCGGTGTGCAGCTGAGATATGTGTTGGAGCGGCTTGGCCCGACCTTTATCAAATTCGGCCAGATGCTTTCCACCCGCGTCGATCTACTGCCCATGGATGTGGCACTGGAACTTAAAAAACTACAGGACGATGTGCCGCCGGAATCGTTTGCCACGGTCAAGAGATTGCTTGAGGTGGAATTCAAGAAGCCGCTAACCGGCGAGGGAGGAGCCTTCGCCAGCTTTAACGAGGAGCCGGTGGCTGCGGCCTCTATCGCGCAGGTGCATTTTGCCGAATTGCCCGACGGGCGCCGCGTGGCCGTGAAGGTGCGTCGCCCGACGATTGGCCGCACCATCGATGCCGATCTTTCACTGCTCAAGTTGCTGGCCAACCTGTTCGACCGTTACCTGCCCGAGTATCGCCGTCTGAAGGCACCGCAGGTGGTGGATGAGTTTGCCGTGACCATCAAGGGTGAGTTGAATCTGCGTGCCGAGGCAGCGCATGCCTCTCGCTTTGCCGAGAATCTGGCCGATGTCCAGGGTGTTTATATTCCGCACGTCATCTGGGACTACACGCATAGCGGCGTGCTGACCACCGAGCGTATTTCCGGTATATCCATTGATGAGAAGGCGAAACTGCAGGCTGCCGGGCATGATTGTCTGGCGCTATGCGAGCGGGCGGCCACGCTATTCTTTCATATGGCATTCGTGGATGGGTATTTCCATGCCGATATGCATCCCGGCAACCTGTTCGTTTCTGAGTCCGGCGACATTATTCTGGTTGATTTCGGTATTGTCGGCCGGCTGGATATGCGCAGTCGGCTCTATCTGGCCGAGATGCTGATGGCCTTTCTCAAAACCGATTATATGCGTGCAGCAGAGGTGCATCGGGAAGCTGGTTATGTGCCCTTGGATACCAATATGTCGGCATTTGCCGATGCGCTACGCGAAATCGCCGAGCCGATTTTCAACCGACCGCTGGCTGATATTTCTCTGGGCGAGTTATTGTTCTCCATGTTTGCGGTGACCGAGCGTTTTCAGATGGAGACCCAGCCGCAGCTACTTCTTTTACAAAAAACCATGGTGGTGATCGAAGGTGTGGCGCGTGAGTTGGCCGACAAGGCCAATATCTGGGATTTGGCGCGGCCATTGGTCACTGATTGGGTGAGTGAGCATCTCGGGCCTGCCGGGCAGTTGCAGCGCGGTGCTGCCGAAGCGCGTCAGGGGATTGAGAGCTGGTTGCGCCTGCCTGCACGCATCGAGCAGGTACTTGGCGATCGAGAGGGCAGTGTGTTTACGCCGCAGTTCCACGGCGCGCCGCTGTGGCAACGGGCTTGCGGCATGGTCATGCTTAGCGGTGGCATTGTGATGCTACAGCAACAGGCGCAGGGGCCGTGGTGGATGCCGGTCGGGGTGCTTGGCGTGGTGCTGGGGGCGGCTCTGCTGCTCAGGCGTTGAGGCGACTGGAAAGATAATCAACATTCGGGGGGTTTTGCATTCTGCAACGCAATCATTAGATTGCGCCGCCGTTAGTCAGATTTGCAAGTTGTATTATTTGTTATATATCTAATACAGAAGTGGAAATTATTTCGTCCGGTGGGGTCCGTCTGAAGTGCTTGACTCACCCGACCAATCAAGGGGTATGAATATATGAGCCGTAATTTTGTTTTTACCAGTGAATCTGTTTCCGAGGGACATCCCGACAAGGTTGCCGACCGCATTTCCGATGGCGTGCTGGATGCGATTCTCGAGCAGGATAAATATGGCCGCGTGGCTTGTGAGACCATGGTCACCACAGGCATGGCGATCATCGCCGGTGAGATTACCACCTCGGCCATCGTCAACTATCAGGACGTGGTGCGCAGTGCGATCAAGGAGATTGGCTACAATTCATCAAGCATGGGTTTCGACTGGGAATCCTGTGCCGTGCTGGTCAGTCTCGACAAGCAGTCTGTGGATATTGCTCAGGGTGTGAACGAGGGGCAGGGTCTTGATCTCGATCAGGGTGCCGGCGATCAGGGTCTGATGTTCGGTTATGCCTCCAACGAGACCGATGTGCTGATGCCGACCCCGATTCATCTCTCCCATCTGTTGGTGGAAAAGCAGGCCTCCGTGCGCAAGGCGGGTGTCCTCAAGTTTCTGCGCCCGGATGCCAAGTCACAGGTCTCCGTGCGTTATGTAGATAGTAAGCCGGTGGCCATCGATGCTGTGGTGCTGTCCACGCAGCACGACCCGGATGTGACGCACAAAGATTTGTCCGAATCGATCATGGACGAAGTTATCAAGCCGATTCTCGATCCAACGGGTCTGCTGCATGCCGGAACCGAATACCATATCAATCCGACCGGTCGTTTTGTGATTGGCGGACCTGTGGGTGACTGCGGTGTAACCGGGCGCAAGATTGTGGTTGATACCTATGGCGGCTTCGGCCATCACGGTGGCGGCGCATTCTCGGGTAAGGATCCGACGAAGGTGGATCGTTCCGCCTGCTACATGATGCGTTACGTGGCTAAGAATATTGTGGCGGCCGGCCTTGCCGAGCGTTGTGAGGTGCAGGTGGCCTATGCCATTGGTGTTGCGCACCCGCTCTCCGTAATGATTAATACCTTTGGTACCGGAACGGTGGATGAGGAAAAGCTGGCCAATGCAGTGCGCGAGGTATTCGACCTGCGTCCGAAGGGTATTGTGCAGGCGCTTGATCTGTTGCGTCCGATCTATGCCAAAACTTCCGCCTACGGTCATTTTGGCCGTGAGCTGCCGGAGTTTACCTGGGAGAAAACGGACAAGGTTGCCGAACTGAAGGCTGCTCTCGGGGTTTAATCTTTAAGGCCGGGGGATCCCTAGCGGATTTTTCGGTTAGGACTAGAGCCAGGTGCATGTCACCTGGCTTTGTTTCCAGACTGAGGGGCACTGCAGTGCCGCGAAGGCGGTACCAGGCTCAGTCGAAAAACGTTTAACGGTGCTCATATTTTTATGCCTGGGTGATGGATAGTCATCATGGGCGATATATAGGAGTATGAGAATGTCTGATTTTACTGATTACAACGTGGCGGATATGTCCCCGGAATCGATTGCCTGGGGTCGCAAAGAGCTGAAGATTGCTGAGACCGAAATGCCGGGTCTGATGGTTACTCGCGAGAAATATGCCGCATCCCAGCCTTTAAAAGGCGCGCGCATTGCAGGCTCCCTGCATATGACCATCCAGACCGGCGTGCTGATTGAAACCCTGACCGCACTTGGTGCGGAAGTGCGCTGGGCATCATGCAATATCTATTCGACCCAGGATCATGCTGCAGCAGCGATTGTCGCTGAAGGTATTCCGGTCTTTGCTCACAAAGGTGAAACCCTGGAAGAGTATTGGGAATTTTGCCACTCGATTATGGAGTGGCATGATGGCGGCACACCGAACATGATTCTTGATGATGGTGGCGATGCCACCATGCTGCTGATTCTCGGTGCCAAGGCAGAAAAAGACGTATCCGTATTGGATAATCCGGGAAGTGAAGAAGAGGAGTATCTCTTCGCATCGATCAAGAAACGCTTGGCCACACAGCCTGGTTACTACACCACCCGCCGTGATGCGATTCAGGGTGTCACCGAAGAGACCACAACAGGTGTACACCGCCTGTATCAGATGCAGGAAGCCGGCGACCTGCCATTTCCCGCCATCAACGTGAACGACTCGGTTACCAAGTCCAAGTTCGACAACCTCTATGGTTGCCGCGAATCACTGCTCGATGGCATCAAGCGAGCCACCGACGTGATGGTTGCCGGCAAGATCTGTGTAGTGCTCGGTTACGGCGATGTGGGTAAGGGCTGTGCGCAGGCATTCCGCGGCATGGGTGCCACCACCTGGGTCACCGAAATCGATCCGATCTGTGCCCTGCAGGCGGCCATGGAAGGCTACCGTGTTGTTAATATGGATGACGCTTGTGCCTTGGGCGATATCTTTGTGACCACCACCGGCAACTACCACGTGATTACGCATGATCACATGGCAGCGATGAAGGATCAGTCCATCGTCTGCAATATCGGTCATTTCGATAACGAGATTGATGTTGCTTCCCTCAAGGGTTACGAATGGGATAATGTGAAGCCGCAGGTGGATCAGATTATTTTCCCAGATGGCAAGCGCATCACCCTGCTGGCCGAAGGTCGTCTGGTAAATCTGGGTTGTGGCACCGGGCATCCAAGCTTTGTGATGTCCAATTCCTTCACCAACCAGACGCTGGCTCAGATCGAGCTGTTCACGCAGACCGGCGAATACAAGAATGAGGTGTATACCCTGCCGAAGCGTTTGGATGAGGAAGTGGCGCGTCTGCATCTTGCCAAGGTTGGTGTGAACCTGACGCCGCTGACCAAGGAGCAGGCCGATTACATCGGTGTGCCGTTGGAAGGCCCGTACAAGCCGCACCACTACCGTTACTAGGTATATTAATAATGCGCACCCCCGCCCGGCTATACAGTGCATGCTTGTGTTGTGCCCTGCTGTTTGCATTGCCGGTGTGGGCGGGGGATGCTGCATCCTTATCCGGTGTTGATGTGCGGTTCGACCGAACCGGTGATGGTTTGGTTGATGCAGAGGATTGGGGTAAATTGAAGAAGGATGAAAAAACTGCATACGCGCGGGACTCTCTGCTGGAGCTTGGCTTGGCTCCCGATGCCGCTGTAGGCAACGGGCGGACAAGGTTGCAGGACTATCTAGACGGCTTACGCTCGGTTTATGAGCACTAAATCCAGTGAATTTTGTATGGTTGAAACCAGCCTTTTAAAATGGTATAAATCGCAACCCTTACAGGGAGGGTGTGTTACACAAGCTTTTGTTACGCCACTTTCTCTTCGGTTTGAAGGCTGTTTTAGATTGATTCTTACATGACTGAGCTGCGCCATTTCGCAGGTTCGGATGGATCATCGCACAGTGTTCAGATGGCACTGCTCTGGCAGTTGGGTGCAGGACTGATCGGCATGTTGGCGGCAGCTTTGTGCTTTGAGCTTGTGATGGTGTTAGGGGTTGGTTTCGGCGTGTTGATTATCATGCTGAGTACCATGTTGTTGGGGCGGCGCATTTTTGAAGCTGCTGCGACCGACACAGAAAGCGGACAGCGCATGTTATATGCTGGTGCGGTGATGCGGTTTATGTTTGTACTAACCGCACTGATCGTGGCATACAGCCTTGGCTTGCATCTGTTTGCAGTGGCTGTTGGGATGGTTTTGGCACAAGCGGCGATGTTCTTTTGTGCAGCCGGTAGTTTATTAACTCAGTTTAAGCGGTCTGATTAGTTCGCCGCGATGTAACAAAAAATGATGCAGTAATGGGAGAAGCAGTTGGCGCAAGAGGAGCATGGCGCAGGAGGGATCGCAGATCATCTGAATTACTGGTCTTATAAGTTCGATGATTCCAATCCGTTTATGCAGATTCACCTTGATACAATGTTAACGACGATTATTGTCGCCAGTTTGCTTGTAGGTTTTTCCATTTGGCTTAGTCGCCGCCTTACCGATGGTGCACCAAGCGGTGCCCAGAACTTCATGGAATCCGTGATCGGCTTTGTTGACGATACGGTGCGTGATAATTTCCCGGTTCATAATCCATTTATCGCGCCGCTGGCCCTGACTGTCTTTATATTTATCTTCCTGATCAATTGCCTGGATATCTTCCCGGCATTCATGTCCGGCCATATTGCACATCTGTTCGGTTTGGAGCATTACCGTCAGGTGCCGACCAATGATCTTAATCTTCCAGCGGCCATGGCAGTCAGTGTGTTTGTCATGGTCCTGTACTATGAGTTCAAGCTTAAGCCGGTGCATTTCTGCAAGGAGTTGCTGCTGCAGCCATTTGCCAGCCTGCTGCTCGATGCGAAAAATCCGGTTGTTAAGTTTCTCGGCGTTTTGCTGATTCCCCTGAATCTTATTCTTAAACTGGTGGAAGAGTTGGCCAAGCCGCTCTCCCTGTCTTTCCGACTGTTCGGCAATATGTTTGCCGGCGAAGTGATCTTCCTGCTCATTGCATTCCTGCTGCTGGGTGGTGGGGCTGTGGGTATGGCGACAGGCTTTTTTGTGGGCCTAGGCTGGTCTATATTCCACATGTTTATCGGTCTGTTGCAGGCATTCATTTTCATGATTCTGACGGTGGTGTATCTGTCGATTGCACACCAGCCGGTAGAACACTGATTTACTAAAAAAACAACGTAGGGAAAAAAGGAGCAACAACATGGAACCAACCACAATCATTACCGCAGCCACTGCAATCTCGGTGGGTGTTATTCTGGCCGCTGCAGGTCTGGGTTCAGCTATCGGCTGGGGTCTTATTACATCTAAAACGCTGGAAGGCATTGCACGTCAGCCTGAGATGCGTCCGCAGCTGATGTTCAATATGTTCATCTTTGCCGGTCTGATGGAGTCCTTCCCGTTCATTATCATGGCTTTCGCGCTGTGGTTCCTGTTCGCTAACCCGTTTATTGCCTAATCGGTAAGCGAAGAACCATAGAAATACGCGCGTATAGCGAGGTGATGGAATGAGCATAGACCTGACATTTATCGGACAGATAGTCGTCTTCCTGACGCTACTGCTTCTTCTGAAGAAGTTTCTGTACGGCCCACTGAATAGCTTGATGGAGCAGCGCTCTGCCAAGATAGCCGAGGGTTTGGCAGCTGCTGATGCTGGCAAAGAAGCCAAGGCCAAGGCCGACGCAGAAGTTGCCATTCAGTTGAAAGAAGCCAGGAAGAAGGCGCAGGAAATTCTAGCAGCAGCTGAAAAGCGTGCAGCGGAAATTCAGGAAGAGATAACCAATAAGGCGCGCGAAGATGCGGGCCAGATTGTACAGGCCGCACGTGAAGAGGTTGATGCTGAGGTGAATAAAGCACGCATGGTGCTGCGTAAGGAAGTGGCGGGTATTGCTATTGCCGCTGCCGAGCAGGTTATCAATGCGGAGCTGGATGGTAGTCGCCACAGCAAACTGATCGACGATGTTGTAGCTAAAGGGTTTGGTAACGCATGAGCACAACCTCAATTTCGCGGCGCTACGCCCGGGCACTCTTTGAGTTGCAGCAGGAAGGGGTGGTTATTGCCGAATCCCTGAGTGCGGCAGCTGCAATTGCTGCTGCAGATGAAGTGGTAGCAGTGCTTGCGCAGAGCCAAATCCCCGCATCTGTGAAGGCTGCGATTATTGATAAGGCTGCCAAGGGTTCCAGTAAGGAAGTTTCGCGTCTGGTCTTGATGCTCTGCGAGCGCGGTAAGGTTGCGCTGTTGCCTGAAATTAATGCCATGTTTGAAGAAATGGTGCGCGATGCATCCAGTGAGATTGAGGCTGAGGTTGTTGCAGCGACTGCCCTGAATAAGGGCGCTCAGGATAATATTGCTGCAGCGCTTACCAAAGCGGTGGGACGCAAAGTTGTTATCAAGACGTCGCAGGATAAGAAGATTCTCGGCGGGCTGGTGGTTCGCTTGGGAGATCGCCAACTTGATTATTCGCTGCGTACCCGGCTTGAGGGCCTTAAACGGGCCATGGTTTCGTAATATATTATAAGATTTTATTAAAAGTAATCTGAGGTAGAAAATATGAAGCTCGATACTGCTGAAATCAGTTCCATCATTAAGGAACAAATCAAGGGATATAAGGCTGCTGCGGCAGATGCCAATATCGGAACGCTGGTTAGCGTCGGTGATGGTGTTGCCATTGTGCACGGCCTGTCCGGAGCCATGGCTGGCGAAATGCTGGAGTTTCCTCAGGGAGCCTCGGGCATGGTGCTGAACCTTGAAGAGGACAGTGTCGGCGTCGTTATCTTCGGTGATTACACCCATCTGCGCGAAGGCGATCAGGTGAAGTGCACGGGCGGTATCTTCTCCGTACCGGTAGGGCCTGAGCTGAAGGGTCGCGTTGTGGACGCGCTGGGTCAGCCGATCGACGGCAAGGGTCCGGTCAAGACCAAGATGACCGATCCTGTTGAAAAGATTGCACCTGGGGTGATTGAGCGTAAATCGGTTGATCAGCCGCTGCAAACGGGTATCAAGTCCATCGATTCAATGATTCCGATCGGTCGCGGCCAGCGCGAGCTGATCATCGGCGATCGCCAGACGGGAAAAACCGCCATTGCGGTCGATACCATCATCAACCAGAAAGACACCGGCGTGACCTGTGTGTACGTTGCTGTCGGCCAGAAGGCTGCCACCGTCGCTACCGTGGTGCGCACCCTGAAAGAGCACGGCGCTCTGGATCATACCATTGTGGTTGCTGCGAGTGCGTCCGAGTCTGCCGCGCTGCAGTATCTTGCACCGTATACCGGCTGCACCATGGGTGAGTATTTCCGCGACCGTGGTGAAGATGCACTGATTATTTATGATGATCTGACCAAGCAGGCATGGGCCTACCGTCAGGTATCCCTGATTCTGCGCCGCCCTCCGGGCCGTGAAGCCTATCCGGGTGATGTGTTTTACCTGCATTCCCGTCTTCTCGAGCGTGCCTCGCGAGTCAGTGTTGAATACGTAGAAGAGTTCACCAAGGGTAAGGTGAAGGGCAAGACCGGTTCATTGACCGCTCTGCCTATCATCGAAACGCAGGCCGGCGATGTGTCCGCCTTCGTGCCGACCAACGTGATTTCCATTACCGATGGTCAGATTTTCCTTGAGACCAGTCTGTTTAACTCCGGCCAGCGTCCAGCAGTCAATGCCGGCCTATCCGTGTCGCGTGTGGGTGGTGCGGCTCAGACCAAAGCCATGAAGAAACTCGGTGGCGGCCTGCGTCTTGATCTCGCCCAGTATCGCGAGCTTGCAGCATTCGCACAGTTTGCTTCTGATTTGGATGCAGCAACCCGCAAGCAGATTGAGCGCGGCAAACGCGGTACGCAGATCCTCAAGCAGGGTGAGAACGAGCCGATGAGCGTTGCGCAGATGTCGGCCAGTCTTTATATCCTTAACAATGGCGATCTGGATGATGTCGATGCAGATAAGATTTGTGATTTTGAGCGGGCTTTCCAGGCCTACCTCAAGTCCAATGCCGCCGAGCTGATGACTGCTTTTGACGAGACTCCGACGCTGACTGATGAAGTATCTGCCGGCCTGGACAAGGCAGTAGCCGAGTTCAAAGCCAACGGCACGTACTAAGCGGAATCGGGCAAGGGAGCGATAAGTGGCATCAACCAAGGAAATCCGGGGTCAGATCAAGGCCGTTCAGAATACTGCCAAAATCACCAAGGCCATGGAGATGGTTGCGGCGAGCAAGATGCGCAAGGCGCAGAAGCGGGTGTTTGATGCCCGGTCCTACGCCGAAGGTATCCGCGAGGTGATTGCCAACCTGATGCAGGCGCATCCTGAGTATAAGCATACATTCTTTACCCCGCGCGAAAACGTCAAGAAAGTCGGTATCATTCTCGTGACCACGGACAAAGGACTTTGCGGTGGTTTAAATACCAATGCCTTGCGTCTTGCAGTCAAGAGCGTTCGCGCCCAAAAAGCCGAGGTTGAAGTGATTAATATTGGCCGCCGTGGTGGTGCTTTTATGCGCCGTTTTGGTGTCACAGTCTCCGGTAGTGTGGAGAACATTTCAGATTCCCCTGAGATGGTAGATATCATCGGCGCTGCTGATCTGGCGATTGGACGTTTTGTTGATGGCAACTATGACGAAGTGCACTTGCTGTTCAGCGAATTCGTCAACACCATGACCCAGAGCCCAACGATGATGCAGCTTCTTCCATGCCCAGTGAGTGAGGAACCATCTCACCCTGGTCACTGGGATTATCTGTATGAGCCAGACAGCCAGATTGTGCTTGATGGCCTGCTCAAGCGTTACATCGAGTCGCTGGTGTACCACGGTGCACTTGAGAATAAGGCATGCGAACAGTCAGCCCGCATGGTGGCTATGAAGAGCGCGACCGATAATGCCAAGGGCATGGTCAAGGATTTGCAGATTACTTATAACAAAGCACGCCAGGCAGCGATTACGCAGGAACTTGCGGAAATTGTCGCCGGTGGCGCAGCAGCATAGTTACAAAGTTTAAAGAATCGTAAGAGAGGTCATAGATATGAGCGTTGGAACAGTTGTACAGGTAATCGGACCGGTTGTTGATGTCCGCTTCGCAGCAGGATCGCTGCCGTCCATTTACAATGCACTGGTCATTGGCGAAGTCGCGTTGACGATGGAAGTTCAGCAGCACATGGGTGATAACACCGTGCGCGCTGTTGCCATGGGTTCGACCGATGGGTTACGCCGCGGTATGGAAGTCAAGGACACGGGCAAGGGCATTATGGTGCCAGTTGGTGAGGAAACCCTAGGTCGCATCATGGACGTGCTCGGTAATGGCATCGACTTTGAGGGCGCGGACGTTAAGTCCAAAGAACGCTGGGCCATTCATCGTCCTGCACCGGCCTTTGAAGAACTGGCACCGTCAACCGAGATTCTCGAGACCGGCATCAAGGTGATTGACCTGATGGCCCCTATCGCCAAGGGCGGTAAGGTTGGTTTGTTCGGCGGCGCTGGCGTGGGCAAGACCGTGAACATGATGGAGTTGATCAACAACATCGCCAAGGCGCATGGTGGCTTCTCCGTGTTCGCCGGTGTGGGCGAGCGCACTCGTGAAGGCAACGACTTCTACTACGAGATGAAAGAATCCAACGTGCTTGACAAGGTGGCGCTGGTCTATGGCCAGATGAACGAGCCTCCGGGTAACCGTCTGCGCGTAGCCCTGACTGGTCTGACGATGGCCGAGTATTTCCGTGATGAAGGCCGCGACGTGCTGCTGTTCATCGATAACATCTATCGTTATTCACTGGCTGGTGTTGAAGTATCCGCTCTGCTCGGACGTATGCCGTCCGCTGTGGGTTATCAGCCGACATTGGCTGAGGAAATGGGTCGTCTACAGGAACGCATTGCTTCCACCAAGACTGGTTCCATTACCTCGGTACAGGCCGTGTATGTGCCTGCCGATGATTTGACTGATCCGGCCCCTGCAACCACCTTCGCGCATCTGGATTCAACCATTGTGTTGTCCCGTCAGATTGCCGAGTTGGGCATTTACCCTGCTGTGGATCCGCTGGATTCGACCTCGCGTCAGCTTGATCCGAAGGTTGTGGGTGTTGAGCATTATGAAGTGGCAACCAGTGTGCAGCGTACGCTGCAGCGCTATAAAGAACTGCAGGACATCATTGCCATTCTTGGCATGGACGAGTTGTCCGATGATGACAAGCAGGTGGTTACACGCGCCCGTAAGATGCAGCGCTTCCTGTCACAGCCTTTCCATGTGGCCGAAGTGTTCACCGGTTCGCCGGGTATCTTCTGCTCACGTGATGACACCATTAAGGGATTCAAGGCAATTCTCGCTGGCGAATATGATCATCTGCCGGAGCAGGCTTTCTACATGATCGGCTCCATTGATCAGGCTGTTGCCAAGGCGGAGAAGATGGAGGCCAAAGGCTAGTGAGTACCGTCAAGGTTCTTGTTGCGACTGCTGAGCGCGAGGTTTATCGCGGCGAGGCAGAGATGCTGGTGGCACCTGGTTCTGCCGGTGAGCTGGGGATCATGCCCAAGCATGCGCCTCTGCTTAGTCAGTTGAAGCCCGGTGAGCTGCGTATCACCAATGGTGAAAATGTCGATGAGGTTTTTATCTCCGGTGGCTTTATCGAAGTCCAACCGGATATGATCACCGTGCTGGCCGATACTGCAGAGCGTGCCACGGATGTGGACGAAGCTGCGGCGCTGGCTGCACAACGCAAGGCCGAAGAAGTTCTCGAGTCGCAGAAGGGTGATGCCGATCTTGCTCTGGCTGAGGCTGAGCTGTCGATTATGGCTGCTCGACTGGATTGGCTGAGAAAAAAGAAAGGGCATTAAGCAGTATCTGATGATTCTAAGGCGCACCTCGGTGCGCCTTTTTTCTTTGTTTTGCAAGCCATCCGGCATTGTGAGAACCTAACGCTGAAAATAGACTCAGCGCTTGCGGAGGATATATGATTTCTCTACCCGAATATCCAGATTTACAGGTTTGCGTGCTTGCTGCAGGGCAGGGAAAACGCATGCACTCCAACCAACCCAAGGTGCTGCACAAGGTGCTTGGGCGGGCCATGATTGATCATGTGCTGCATACCGTTGAGGAGCTTACACCCAAGGCTATTGCAGTGGTGACCGGGCATGCCTCGGAGCAAGTTCGCGAGCATGTCGGACAGCCGGCCAATCTTGAATGGGTAATTCAGGACAAACAGTTGGGTACGGGCCATGCCGTAAAACAGTGCGAAGATGTGATCCGTGATGTGCGTGATGTCCTCATCGTGTGCGGCGACACCCCCCTGCTGCGCAGTCAGACCTTGTCCAATCTTGTGCAGGCACACCGTGAGGGTAGCGCTTCGGTGACTGTATTGACCGCCATGGTGGAAAGCCCCTTCGGCTATGGGCGTATCAAGCGCGATGATGAGGGCAAGGTATCGACGATTATCGAGGAGAAAGATGCCAGTGATGCAGAGCGGCTAATCAAGGAAGTTAGCAGCGGCATTTATTGTGTGCGCCATGAGGTTCTTTTCGATCTGCTCCGAAGTCTGGGTAATAGCAATGCGCAGGGTGAGTACTATCTGCCGGATATTGTTCCGCTGGCGCTGGCCGCCGGTCAATATGTCGAAGCGGTTTCCATGCTGGATAGCAGAGAGATGCTGGGTGTGAATAATCGCGCTCAACTTTCAGAGGTTGAGGATATGATGCAGGCGCACATTATCCGAGACTGGCAAATGAAAGGTGTGACCATTGAAAAGCCCGAAACGGTGCGCATTGAGGCAACTGTTAATCTTGGTGTGGATGTGGTGATTCAGGCCGGATGTTACCTCATTGGGTCCACGCGTGTCGGGGATGGATGTCGTGTCGGGCCATACGCCGTGCTGGTCAACGCATGGCTTGATGATGATGTCGAGGTGTTTGCTTTTAGTCATATCCACGATGCCAATGTTGGCGCTGGCTCACAAATCGGCCCCTTTGGCCGCCTGCGTCCGGGAGCTGTCTTGGGCGAGGATGTGCACGTCGGCAATTTCGTTGAGATCAAGAATTCCATTGTGAACCGAGGCAGTAAGGTGAATCACCTGACCTATATCGGCGACACCGATATGGGCAGCCATTGCAATATAGGCGCCGGTACCATCACCTGTAACTACGATGGGGCTAATAAGCATCGTACGCACATCGGCGATGATGTATTTGTTGGTTCCGATACCAAGCTTATAGCTCCGGTTGAGGTGCAGGCTGGTGCAACCATCGGGGCTGGCAGCATCATCACCAAAACAGTTGTCTCAGGTGGCTTGACCCTGTCTGCGCGTCCCGATCAGCGGCATGTGGCCGGCTGGCAGCGACCGACCAAGAACAAAGACTAATGTGCGGCATTGTTGGCGCGATTGCCCGTCGGGATGTTCTACCCATCCTGATGGAGGGTTTGCTACGGCTTGAGTACCGCGGCTATGACTCAGCCGGTGTTGCAATCAGAACCACTGAAGGTGAGTTGAAGCGTTTCCGCTCGCTGGGCAAGGTGCACAAACTCAAGGATCTTGTAGAACAATCGGGCGTAAGCGGAGAGCTTGGCATTGCCCACACGCGATGGGCCACTCACGGTGTCCCTGCTGAGCGTAATGCGCACCCGCAGATGAGCGGGGTACGGGTGGCTGTGGTGCATAATGGCATCATCGAAAACCATGCTGAATTGCGCAGAGAACTTGAGGGATTCGGTTATGAGTTCACATCTGAAACCGATACTGAGGTTATTGCACACCTGATGGCCCACAAGCTTGAGGCAGGCATAGATTTATTTGCGGCTGTAGCGCAGACGGTAGAGGAGCTCGATGGTGCATATGCGCTTGCTGCTGCCAGTCCTGAGGACGGGGAACGCATCGTTGTGACCCGGGCTGGCAGTCCGCTGGTGATTGGTATCGGGGACGGAGAAAACTTCATCGCCTCTGATGTGGCCGCGTTGTTGTCGGTGACCCGCGATTTCATTTTCCTAGAGGAGGGTGATATTGCCGAGGTGCGGCGTGATGCTGTCACGGTCTTCGATGCAAGTGGGCAGAAAGTTCAGCGGCCGGTACAGCAATCTCAGCTTTCTAATATTGTTGCCGACAAGGGGCCGTACGAGCACTTCATGCTCAAAGAGATTTTCGAACAACCTGGCGTGATTGCAGAAACACTCGAAGGCCGAATTCATCATGGCCGTTTGCTGGAGGCAAGCTTCGGTCACGAAACAAGCGCCTTGCTCGATGCTGCCAAGCATGTGCAGATTGTTGCCTGTGGTACCAGTTATCACGCGGGCATGGTTGCGCGCTACTGGATTGAGGAAGCCGGGATACCATGCAGTGTCGAAGTTGCCAGCGAGTACCGCTACCGCCATGTGGTTGTGCGAGAAGGCTCCCTGTTGATCACCATTTCCCAGTCTGGAGAAACGGCCGATACCCTGGCCGCTCTGCGTGGTAGCCGTGACAAAGGTTATGTTGGCAGTTTGACGGTTTGTAATGTGCCTGAGAGTTCGCTGGTGCGCGAATCTGATGTTTGCTTTATGACGCGTGCAGGTATTGAGATTGGCGTAGCCTCGACCAAGGCCTTTACCACCCAGTTGGTCGCCCTGCGCCTGCTCACCATCGCACTTGCACGCCGCAAGGGTCTATCCAAAGAGCAGGAAAGTTTGATGGTGAACGAACTGGATTCTCTTCCACGTCAGGTTGAGGTTGTGCTGCGCTTGAGTGATGCGATAGCTGAGTTAGCTACATCCTTTACCGACAAGCACAATGCCCTGTTTCTCGGTAGGGGGGCTTTCTATCCTGTGGCGATGGAAGGCGCGTTGAAGTTGAAGGAGATTTCTTATATTCATGCCGAGGCATATCCGGCAGGAGAGCTCAAGCATGGGCCACTTGCCTTGGTGGATGAAACCATGCCTGTGGTTTGTGCATTGCCTGATGATCCCTTGCTGGAAAAGGTGTTGTCCAACCTTCAGGAGGTACGCGCGCGTGGTGGAGAGTTGTTCCTGTTCAGTGATCATAAGGTGACGATTGGATTAGATCACTACCACAATATGACTTTATCCGATATTCATCCCGGGACTGCTCCGATTGTTTATAGCATTCCCTTGCAGTTGCTGGCTTACCATGTTGCTGTCATCAAGGGCACCGATGTCGATCAGCCGCGAAATTTAGCGAAATCGGTGACGGTTGAATAACGCCTCCCTTGTCCGGGACTTCCTTTTCATGTTTTGACATAGGTCAAGTAAGGTTCTACGCTAGCACAGACGTGGAAGTGACCGGAAAAACAAGGGTGTTTGGTATTATCGGCGACCCGGTTTCACACTCCCTGTCGCCGTTATTCCAGGCCCGTTTCGCAAAGCAGCACGGTATTGATACCGTGTATATTCCCTTGCGTGTTAAGCAGGAGGATGTGGCAGCAGCACTTGCGGGTATGTGGGCGACCCACGTTGAGGGCTTCAATGTGACGGTTCCGCACAAAGAAAGTGTTGCTTCCATGGTGCAGATGGATGAGGCGGCCTCACTCATCGGTGCAGTCAATACTGTGCGTCGGGGCACTGATTGCTGGCAAGGAACCAACACAGACTGGCAGGCCGTGCGTGAGGTATTGCATGGTTTGGGTGCTGATTTAGCCGATTCTGAGGTCTTGCTCATTGGTGCAGGCGGGACAGCACGTGCCGTACTGCATGCCTTGGCTGACGGATTGGTGCGGAGAGTATATATCTGCAATCGCAGCCCTGAACGTTTAAGCGGTCTGATGCAACATGCCGCGCGTACATACCCTGCAATGGAGGTGTGCCAGATTGCCTGGGAGAATGAAGATGTTGCAGCCTGCGCGCAGCGTAGCGCTGTTGTTATCAATACGACATCCATTGGTCTCGTTGAGGCCGATGCTGTGTTTCCTTTTGCTCTCGGCGGAAAAGGTGTGGCGCTGGATGCAGTGTATAACCCGGATGGTCAGACACCTTTTGTGGCTGCGGCACGCAAAGGTGGACGCAAGGTTGTTGATGGTCTACCTATGCTGGTGGCTCAGGGAGCAGCATCCTTTGCCTGGTGGCACGGTGTGCAAGCCGATGTCGCGTCTGTCATGCCCTGGCTTGAGGAACGGTTAGGAAGATGTCGAGCGGACCAAGCACAATGAAGCGGCAATCGGCGCGTTACAGCCGACTGGCTGATATTCTGCTGCGCCAGAACAAGCTGTCGCGTGAGCAGCTGGATAATGTGCTGCGCGAAATGAATCTTGCCGGCGAGACGCTTATTTTCCAGTTGGTCAAACAAAACATCTTCAGCAATGAAGAAATCACCGAATTTATTTCACGCAGTTTTGGTCGGCCGATTGTCGATCTCGATAAGATTGAAATCCCACAGAATCTGACAGCTATTTCTCTCGATATTATGCGTCGCAATAAGGCGCTGCCGATCAAGCGATCGGGAAATATGCTGACGCTTGCGGTGGCTGACCCGTACGACATCAGCGCACTCGATGAAATGGCCTTTATCAGTGGTTGCCAGATTGAGCTGGTGATTGTTTCCGAGGAGCAATTGCTGCGTCATCTGGATTCAATGGGTACAGCCGATGGGCATCTCGACGATGTAATGGCTGATCTGGGTGCCAGCGACATGGAAGTGGTGGATACCAGCGAAGATCAGATGGATGAGCACACGCTGACTGCCGAGACGGAAGCAGCCCCAGTGGTCAAATTGGTCAATCTGGTTCTACTCGACGCCATCAAGCGTGGCGCTTCGGATATCCATCTTGAACCTTACGAGAAGGTGGTGCGAGTGCGCTACCGCATTGATGGCGTGCTGCATGAAATCATGCGTCCACCTATCCGCATGCGTGAAGCCATGGTATCGCGTCTTAAAATTCTCGCCCGTCTGGATATTTCCGAGCGCCGCATGCCGCAGGATGGTCGAATCAAGCTGCGTTTATCGAAGAGCAAGACTGTCGATTTCCGCGTTTCCGTGCTGCCCACCTTATTTGGTGAGAAAGTAGTGATGCGTCTGCTTGATCCGTCCAGTTTGCAGTTGGATATGACCAAGCTGGGTTACGAGGCTGAGTCTTTAAAGCGGCTGAAGGATGCCATTCATCAGCCTTATGGCATGGTGCTGGTCACAGGGCCGACGGGTTCGGGTAAAACCGTGAGTCTTTATTCTGCTGTTGCCGAGTTGAACCAGCCTGGGGTGAATATCTGTACCGCTGAGGATCCTGTCGAGTTTAATTTCATGGGCATCAATCAGGTGAATGTGAACGCCGATATTGGCCTGGACTTTCCCGCGGCATTGCGTTCATTTCTGCGTCAGGATCCGGATGTCATCCTGATTGGCGAGATTCGCGATTACGATACCGCAGCCATTGGTATCAAGGCAGCCCTGACCGGCCATCTGGTGTTGGCCACGCTGCATACCAACGATGCACCGTCCACCATGACCCGGCTGGTCAATATGGGTATTGAGTCGTTTCTGGTTGGTTCTGCGGTGAATCTCGTGTCTGCACAGCGCTTGGCACGCCGTATCTGCGCGGAATGTGCCGAGCCTGTCGAAATTCCGGCTGAGGCATTGATTGATGCCGGTGTGCCTGAGTCGGAGCTTGGCGATTTCAAGGCCATGCATGGTAAGGGATGTCAGGTTTGTAACGGAACCGGTTACAAGGGGCGTACAGGTATTTATCAGGTGATGCCGATATTTGATGATATCCGCGATGCGGTTTATGCCGGAAAGAATTCCAACGAGATCAACGAGATCGCCGTGTCCCACGGCGTGAAAACATTGCGCATGGCTGCGCTCGACAAGGTGAAATCCGGCGAACTTTCTCTGGAAGAATGTCTAAGGGTTACGGTGGCTGACTGATGGCTGAATTTACTTGGCAGGGAAAATCACGCGAAGGAATGGATCGTTCCGGCGAAATGGAAGCGCCGAACAAGGAGATCATCATCGCCACCCTGCGGCGTCAGGGCATGACTACCATCAAGGTGAAAAAGAAACCGATTGAGATCAATCTATTCCCCGAAAAGGTGTCGGAGAAGGACATCACGATTTTCTTTCGCCAGTTATCGACCATGATCAATGCTGGCGTACCTCTAGTGCAGGCCTTCGAGCTGGCTGAAAAAGGCTCGAACAACAAAGCACTGGTCAAATTGCTCAAGGATCTGCGTAATGAGCTGGAGGGTGGTGTGCCGCTCGGCGAAACCCTGCGTAAATTCCCCGATAATTTCGATCGTCTTTCCTGTGCGCTGGTGCAGGCTGGTGAGCAGGGCGGTATTCTGGATTCCATCCTGCTGCGATTGTGCGATTATCGTGAGAAGGCACAGGCATTGAAGGCTAAAATAAAATCCGCCATGGTCTATCCTGTGGCGATTATCACCGTAGCTTTTATTGTGACCGCAGTGCTGATGATTTTTGTGATTCCGGTGTTTGGTTCGATGTTTGCCGATTTCGGTGCGGAGCTACCTATGCCAACGCAGGTAGCGATTCTCATCTCCAATGCCTTTGTGAAATTCTGGTATCTGGTCGTCTTTGTGCCCATTGGGTTTGTTACCGGTATCAAGCAGTTCTATAAAACCAAAGCCGGACATTATCGCCTCGACCAGTTGCTGCTCAAATTGCCGATTTTAGGAGACGTGCTGCGTAAGGCATCGGTGGCACGCTTTTGCCGCACCTTTTCCACCCTGACTGCGGCCGGCGTGCCGGTGCTTGAATCGCTGGATACTGTTGCTGAGACGTCTGGCAATGTCATTGTCGAAGAGGCTATTCTCAAAGCCAAAGAATCCATCACTCAAGGTCAGACCTTGTCTACACCTCTGGCCGCCAGCGGCATTTTTCCACGCATGGTGACACAGATGATCAACATCGGTGAGGAAACCGGCAGCATGGAAGAAATGCTCTCCAAGATTGCCGATTTCTACGAACAAGAGGTGGATACGGCAGTCGATAATATGACCGCGCTGATGGAGCCGTTCATCATGGCCTTTCTCGGTGTGGTGATCGGTGGCCTGGTCATTGCCATGTATCTGCCCATCTTCCAGATGGCATCCATCGTCTGATTTCGCAGCCGCCCTGCCTCTTTCGCTGCCCCTTGTGAGTATGTCCATGTTTGTGATTGTCAGCTGCGGCCTGCTCGGTTTGTTGTTTGGCAGCTTTGCCAATGTGTTGGTGCACCGACTGCCCAGAGGAGAGTCGATTGCCTTTCCCGGCAGTCGCTGCCCGAGATGTGCGCATGCTATTGCCTGGTACGACAATATCCCCGTGATCTCATGGCTATTGCTGCACGGTAAGTGTCGCCATTGTGAAGCTCCTGTGGCCGTTCGCTATCCCTTGCTGGAGGCAGGTCTTGGCATCATCTGGGCACTGCTTGCATGGCATTTTTCCCTGACACCGGGGCTTGGCATGGCGTTGGTACTCTCCTTCCTGCTTTGGGTGCTCACCTGGATTGATCTTGAAACCGGCTTCCTGCCCAATGCCTTAACCTTTCCCGGTATTGCGCTTGGCCTGCTCTTCGCGGCTTTTTTCGGGGATGTATATGCATCTCTGGCTGGTGCGCTGGCCGGGTATGTCGTGTTCTGGCTTGTGGCGCGAGTGTTTCTGCTGTTGACCGGACGTGAAGGCATGGGGCAGGGCGACTTCAAATTGCTGGCTATGCTTGGCGCCTTCCTCGGCTGGCAGGCTTTGCCCTTTGTCATCTTTCTTTCCTCCTTTGTTGGTGCGCTAATAGGCAGTGTTTACTTGTTGCTGACAAGAAGCTCGATGCGCGTCGAGATTCCCTTCGGGCCGTATCTTGCGGCAGCAGGCATGATCTGGCTTTTCTGGGGAGAGGGTCTCCTGTTGTGGTTTAATGAGTTGAGTCGAGGCTTGGTGCTATGAAGCGAATCGGCCTGACCGGTGGGATCGGTAGCGGTAAATCCACCTTGGCTTGCATGCTGGAAAAGCAGGGTGTGCCGGTGCTGGATCTGGACGCACTGGGGCGAGACTTGCATAAAGACGCTGAATGCCGGGCTGCATTGGTGGCTGCCTTCGGAGACGGCATCCTCGATGCTTCCGGAGCTGTGGACCGTGCCGCCTTGGGTCGCCTGTGTTTTGCCGATGCAGAGAAAACAGCCATCCTGAACAGTATTATGCATCCACGCATCTGGCAGCGGGAAGAGGAGTGGCTGACCGTGCAGCAGGCGCCCTATGTGCTGATTGAAGCCTCGGTGTTAATCGAATCAGGTGGAGCCTCACGCATGGATGCGGTGGTGGTTGTACTGGCCAACGAGAAAGCGCGTCGCCAACGGGTCATACTGCAAAGAGGGATGGACGAGAAACAGTTTAAGGCCATTCTTGCCCGTCAGTGCGATGATGACGCGCGCCGAGAGGCAGCTGATTTTATTGTCGAAAACAATGCCGATTTGAGTGCCCTGCAACAAAGCGCAGCCGGCTTACATCGGCAGCTCCTTGCTTTGAGCGAAGCATAAAAGACTTACCACAAAGACACGAATAAAGATAAGCATCATCCAGGTAAAGGAGAATGCCGATAGGTGTGGAAAAAAGAGCCCGGTACGGGATTGATTTCAACTGTATTTATCAGTGTTTATCTGCCTCAAATATCTTGCTTCGTGCCTTTGTGTCTTCGTGGTGAAGTTTTGCTCCGTTTGCAAAGGTTTGCGGTTGACACTCAGGGGTCGGATTCGTAACGTTCGCGGCCTTATTCCCCGGTAGCTCAGTTGGTAGAGCAGGTGACTGTTAATCACCCTGCCGTTGGTTCGAGTCCGACCCGGGGAGCCACACATATAAAAGGCGGGCACTTCGGTGTCCGCCTTTTTCTTTTGCATGCAAGATCGGGCTATTGCGTGTCGAAACTGAATCTGTTTTCTGCAAAAAGTTTAAGGCAGGTGTCCACAATCTTCGGATCATAACATGTGCCGCGCTGAGTTTTGATTTCATCAAGCGCCACCTCGATGCCGAGGGCTGCACGATATGGACGATGGCTTGAAATGGCTTCGACGGTATCGGCAACGGCCACAATACGTGCTTCCAGACATATCTCATCGCCTTTCAGCCCTTGCGGATAGCCGGAGCCGTCCATGTGCTCATGATGCTGGTGCGCGATATCCGCCACCGGCCAGGGAAAATCAATATCCTTGAGGATGTCATAACCCACTTGGGTATGTCCTTTAACCATGCTGTATTCGATCTCGCTCAGCTTCGCCGGTTTGCTTAATATCTCGGCCGGGAGTTGGATTTTGCCGATGTCATGGATGGATGCGCCCATGCGAATGCCTTCAATGCGCTCCTCATCGAGGCCCATCTCGCGTGCTAGTGCGACAGCAAGCTCAGCCACCCTGAGTTGATGGCCTGCTGTGTAAGGGTCCCTTGCTTCGACCGATTTGGAGACTGCGACTATGGTACCTTCAAGGGAGGCACGCAGGCGCTTATCGCTTTCCTTCAGGGCATTGCTTGCTTCAATTCTTTCCCTGATATCGAGGAAGGTCACCACGCTGCCGGTGATCTGCTCGTTTTTTCGCACAGGGCGCGACCAGTAGGACACCGGAATGCTGGAGCCGTCCTTGCGCCAGAAGACCTCATCATCCACATGGATTCCCTGTCCGGCGCGAAAGGACATGCAGGCGCGACACTTATCTTCCGGGTACGGTGAGCCGTCTGCCCGGGTGTGGTGTATCATTGCATGCATAGGCTTCCCGACCAGTGTATCGTGCTCATCGTAAGCAAGCAGCCTGATGAAGGCTGTATTGGCAAAGGTGCAGTTGCCATCCATATCGAGGCCGTAAATAGCCTCCTCCGTTGAATCAAGCAAAAGCCTGATTTGCTCCTCACTGTCGCGAAGAGAACCCTCGGTCAGCTTGCGCTGGGTGATATCCTCGCCGGAGAACAGTATTCCTGTGATGCGATCATACTCATCCCTGAGCACTGAATTATGAAAGGCGATTATTTTTTTCTCGCCGGTTTTGCTGATGACCGGGTTTTCATGGTACTCGACAGCCTTAATTTCCCCCGCCATCAGCTGCGTGAATACTGCATGAGTATCCTGGCGAACATCCTCGGCGATGCATAATTCAAACCAGTTTTTGCTGATGGCTTCATGCTCATCATAGCCAAGCAGCTGACATCCCTTCCGGTTGATGAGCTTGATGTCACCATTGGTATCCAGTGCAACAAGCATGACATCCGCGACATCGAGATAAACCTGCGCCTGGGTTCTTTGCGCGCGAAGCTGTGACTCTACTTCTTTGCGCTGTACTATTTCTTTGGCCAAATCATCCCTTGATACAATGGCAGATCTCAGGCCTTCGGCCATGTGGTTTATATCTGCGGCGATCTGCCCGAGCT
>Ga0316187_10000088_pt1 | contig 55582 bp, 47 predicted proteins | sample CroRivburrow1_MG_FD_204927 | JGI IMG/M metagenome (GOLD analysis project Ga0316187, IMG submission 204927) | Coastal sediment microbial communities from Maine, United States - Cross River worm burrow 1 | ecosystem: Environmental > Aquatic > Marine > Coastal > Sediment | place: USA: Maine...
GACGGACTCGACCTCCTCAAGAAGATCAAGCTTCACGATTCCGACATTCTCGTCGTCCTGATGACCGCCTACTCCACCATCGACACCGCGGTGGAGGCCATCAAGCAGGGCGCCTATCACTACGCCAACAAGCCCTTCAACCTCGACGAGATGATGATGCTCGTCGAGAAGGCTCTGGAGACCACGCGCCTCAGGCGGGAGGTCCGCGCCCTGCGGAGGACCCAGTCCGAGCCCTATGCTTTCGAGCGGATCATCGGCGAGTCGTCGGCCATGCGCTCGGTCAAGACCCTGCTGAGGAAGATCGCCGAAAGCCCCGGATCCACGGTGCTTCTGACGGGCGAGAGCGGCACCGGCAAGGACCTCGCTGCCAAGGCCATTCACTACAACTCCGACCGGGGAGCTGGCCCGTTCATGAACATCACCTGCTCCGCCCTTCCGGAGGCTCTGCTCGAGAGCGAGCTTTTCGGGCACGAGCGCGGTGCGTTCACCGATGCGAAACAGCAAAAAAAGGGGCTTCTGGAGCTCGGGGACCGCGGCTCCGTCTATCTGGACGAGATCGCGGAGATGCCCCCGCCGCTGCAGGCGAAGCTCCTACGATTCCTCGAGGACCGGGCGTTCCGCCGGGTCGGAGGGACGACCGACATCCGGGTCGACGTCAGGGTGATCGCGGCGACCAACCGCAATCTCGAAGAGGGCGTGAAGAACGGCGAGTTCCGCGAGGACCTGTACTACCGGTTGCGGGTCCTACCGATCGTCCTTCCGCCGGTGCGCGAGCGGGCGGGCGATGTCCCGCTTCTCGTGAAGCACTACATCGATTCGTTCAACAGCGAGTTCCGAAGAGAAGTTCAGGGAGTCTCGTCCGAGGCCGTCGGAATCCTGGAGGCTCACTCGTGGCCGGGCAACGTCCGCGAGCTCCGCAACGCCGTGGAGCGCGCGATGCTGCTGACCGAAGAGCGCGTGCTGTCTGCCGAAGACTTCCAGGTTCTTCTGCCGAAGGAAGAGATCACCGACCACTTCCGCCTGCCCCACGACGGTATCGATTTCGAAGAGCTGGAGCGTGATCTCGTGATCCAGGCGTTGGAGCGGGCCGGAAACAACCAGACCCGTGCGGCCTCCCTGCTCGGGATGAACCGCGACCAGATCCGATACCGTGTCGAGAAGTTCCAGCTGGCGAAGCTGAAGCCTGATAAAGCACGCTGAATCCTTCCCACCTTCCTGGGGGATTTTCCCCATCCAACCAGGGTCAGGCCGCCCACATCGCATAACTCTCGCTTGTGGATCCAACGTCCGCCACCTTTCCTTGGCACGGACGTTGCTGGATTCCGAAGCGAGGGTAAACCGAGTGGCGCGACACGAAGAGGGGGGCGTCGCCAACAGCACGTCCTAGGATCGCGCCGGGTCGATGGCCGCCAGTCCTGCGGCTGTCGGAGAGCGAGGTTCCAGATGAGTTGCTGTGTTCCGTTTGACGGCCCGACGGCAGTTCCCGAGGCGGCCGAGTCCGCCTCGACCGAGTCCAGCGGCGGCGGCCGCAGCCCGGTACGCAAGAACGGCAAGGCAGGCGTCACACCGGGTCTCTTGCCCATGTACCTGCGCGAGATGGGCTCCAACGCGATGCTCGACGAGTCGGAAGAGGTCACCCTGTCCCGCAAGCTACGCTCAGCCCGCGGCCGGTTGGCCCGACTCGCGCTCCGTCTTCCGAAGACGATCCGCAACGAGGTGCTGGGCGACGATCTCGACGGCCCCAAGAGCGGCTGGAGATGGTCCCTGGACGGCTCCGAACGGTTCTGCGAGCGACTGCGACAGTACGCCGAGATCCACCCCCAGCCCAAGACCGCCGACACGGCCCGCGAGGCGATGAAGCTTCGCGCGCGGATGCGCGAGGCGCGCGACCGCATGGTCCTCGCCAATCTGAGACTGGTCGTCCACATCGCCAAGCGTTACGTCGACAACGGCGTGGCGTTTCTCGACCTGATCCAGGAAGGCAACATCGGGTTGATGAAGGCAGTGGAGAAATTCGAGTACGACCTCGGAAACAAGTTTTCGACGTATGCCTACTGGTGGATCAAGCAGGCCATCGATCGGGCCATCGTCGACAAGGGCAGCACGATTCGGATTCCCGTTCACCTGAGCGAGCGACGCAAGAAGGTCGCTCGGGCGACGGTGGGCCTAGGTCAGCGACTCGGTCGTGCTCCCACCGCCGAAGAGATCGCCCTTCGGGTTCAGATGCCGGTGGAGCGTGTCGCAGAGGTCCTCGGGTTGGTTCGGGCGTCCAAGAGCCTCGAGGAGCTGGCAGGCGACGACGATGCTGTCGACCTCCACCAGACCGTCGAGGACACGCAAGGGCCTACTCCCCTGCGCCACGCCGAGAAGTGCCAGCTGCGCGACAAGGTCGATGCGACCCTCAAGACCCTGAACGCCAGGGAAGAGAAAATCCTCCGCCTCCGATTCGGGATCGGCAAGTACTCGCCCCACACGCTCGAGGAGATCGGCTGGATGATGAAGATCTCTCGCGAGCGCGTCCGGCAGATCGAGGGAGCCGCCCTCAGGAAGCTGCACGAATCGGACATTCTCGAGCAACTCGTCGATACGATCGTGGCCTGACCGAAGAGTCCGGGTTCGGGTCCGTTCAATCGGTCGCGAGCACGCCGAGGCTCGCGGTCGCGACCGTCGCCACGAAGACGTGCCAAATCATGATCGTCAGTGTCGCACTAGCGCCGACGTTCGCGCAGGAACCCGATCAGACCTTCGAGAAAGGTCCACCCCTCGGCACGAAGCTCCATCTCACCGAGGGCTTCTCGTGCGGCGTCGAGTCGCTGCTCGATCATCTCCCGGACCTGATCGAGAGCCCCGCACCCGCGGATGATCTCGCGTACGGCCTCGATCTCCCCGGGGCTCGGATCGGGTTTGCCGAGGCTACGCTCGACGATCCCGCCCTGCTCCGGTGTGGCCAGGCGCAGGGTATGGAAGATCAGAAACGTGAACTTGCCCTCGGAAACGTCGCCGCCGACCGGCTTGCCGACCGTCTCGAGATCTCCGAATACGCCGAGGATGTCGTCCTGAAGTTGAAAGGCCTCCCCCACCGCTGAACCGTAGCGCCGGAGCTTCGAGAGCTCCGCGTCGCCCGCGCCGGCGAGAATCGCCCCGAGCTCGACCGGCCGCTCCACCGAGTAGGCCCCCGACTTCAATCGGAGAACCCGGGCCAGCTCGCGCTCTCCCGCGACCCGGCTCATGGCGACCCGCATCTCGAGATGCTGCCCCGCGATGACCTCTTCGGACATCGAGAAGAAGACGCGTCGGAGCTGTTCGGAGCGCGGGGTCGCCGTCAGCGCCTGAGAAAACGCCTCGACCGCGTAGGCATGTGAGAGGTCGCCAACCAGAATTGCTGCGGCCTCGCCGTAGTCGTCGGCCTCACCGTGCCAGCCGTGATCGCGATGGAGCTGCCCGAATCGGACGTGGGCCGCGGGGAGTCCACGCCGCACATCTGCGTGATCCATGATGTCGTCGTGGATCAGGAGGTAGGTGTGAAGAAACTCTACGGCCAACGCGACGGACATCGCCGGGGCCGGATCGGCTCCCCCGCATCCGCGGTAGGCATGGTAGACGAGCGCCGGGCGGAGCCTCTTGCCGCCGGCTGTCACGAGCGCCTCGAGAGCATCGACAAGCTCGACCGCGTCAGGCGCGTAACCGGCGACGGCGTCGTGCTTTCGCTCGAGCCACGAGACCAGCTCCACATCCAGCCGCTCGCGGAACGACTCGAACGAGCTCGCGAAGTCCGTCGCCGCGCTGGGCGAGCGAGCCTTTCGGCGGTGCGGGGGTGGTGGGTTCATCGTGTCGTTCCGTCTCGATCCTCGAAGGCGCACACCTTCTTCCAACGGTGGGCGATTGTCAAGACGGACGTCATGGGGCGCCGATGCAGGCTTGCTCGAGTTTCTGGAGGTCTTGCTCTTCTCCCATAGCGATCAGGGTATCCCCGGAGGCGATGGTCTGATCCGGATCCGGGTTGAATTTCATCTCCCCGGTGCTGTTTTTGATCGCAACCACGATCACGCCGAACCGTTTGCGGATTCCGGTTTCCGCCAGCGAGCGACCTCCGAGTGCCGAGGTGTCGGTGACCGTGATCTCCTCCAGCCGGAGCGGGAGATACTGACGGTGGGTCACCAACTCCATGAACTCCACCACCATCGGCCTGACCGCCGCGCTCAACACCCTTGCCGCCGCCATGAGATAAGGGGAAACGACCCGATCCGCCCCGCCTCGCTTGAGCTTCATCTCGGCGCGCTCGTCCCTCCCGCGGGCGATCACCCGGACCTCCGGGTTCATCGATTTGGCCGTCATGGTGAGATAGAGGTTGTCGGCATCCGACGGGAGTAGCGCCAGGAGCGCCGCGGCCCGCTCGACGCCGGCGGCGAGCAAGACATCCTCGTCGGTGGCGTCGCCGAGAATGTAAATGTAGCCGCGGGATCTCATCTCCCCTTCCTGCTCGGCGTCCCGATCGACCACGCAGAACGGCAGTCCGTCGCGCTTCATCCCCTCGGCCACCGGATTCCCGATCCGCCCGTAGCCGCAGACGATGAAGTGTCCGTCGAGCTTCTCGAGTTCGCTCTTCATGCGCCTTCTCCCCAGGACCTCCAGCAGCTCGCCCGCAAGCACGAACTGCCCCAGGCGGGTGAAAGTGTAGACGGCCATGCCCACGCCCGCGACGATGACGAAGCTCGCGAACACGCGACCGACCGGCGACATGGTGTGGACCTCGCGAAATCCCACCGTCGAGACCGTGATGATCGTCATGTAGAACGCGTCGATGGCGCTCCAGCCCTCGATCGCCATGAAGCCGACCGTTCCCGCCAGCGTCAGGAGAGCGAAGGCCGTGACGATGAGCGTCAGTTGGCGCCGTTGTTCGGATACCGAGTGATGGTCATTCACGGGTCTGCTCGGGCACCACGGCGGGTGCGCGACGCTACTCTAACCCATCGGTCTTCGACGCAAGACCGAATCGATGGCGGCCGTCTCGATAAAGCTCTGCCGGGGTCTTGTCACAGCCAACCGGGTGCGATAGTATTCCGTGTCGCCCGGGTAGGTTCCCGCTGCGACGCACGAGAAGTGCCGCATGGTGCGAGCCCTTGGTGTCATCCCGGCCCGCTTTGCCTCTACCCGGTTCCCCGGAAAGCCCCTCGCATCTCTCGGCGACAGAACCCTCATCGAGCAGGTCGTCGAGCGTGCTCGCGCCTCCCGGCGGCTTGAACGTGTGATCGTCGCCACCGACGATGAGCGAATCGCGAGCGTCTGCCGTTCTGCCAACGCGGAGGTTGTTCTGACTTCTCCGGACCATCCGTCGGGAACCGATCGAGTGGCCGAGGCGGTCCGCAACGCGGGCGAGTCGTTCGACGTGGTGGTCAACGTCCAGGGCGACGAGCCCTTCGTAACGCCCACGAGCCTCGATCGGCTCGTGAGTGCCTTTGACGAGAGCCCCGCGACCGAGATCGCCACCCTGGCGGAACCGCTGGAGCGCATCGACGAGCTGCTCGATCGTAATGTGGTCAAGGTGGTCACGACGCTCGACGGTCGAGCGCTGTACTTCTCGCGGTCTCCCATCCCGTACTACGCCGGCGACGGCGCGTCCGACCACCCGGCCGAGGCGCTGAAATCACGCCCCGGTGGCCTCTCGGGCTTCCTCAAGCACCAGGGAATCTACGCCTACCGGACCGGCACCCTCTTCGCTCTGACGACGATGCCGCCCTCACCTCTCGAGCGGGACGAATCGCTGGAGCAGCTCCGGGCCTTGCAGGCCGGGCTCCACATTCGGGTTCTCGTCTCGGACTTCCGTTCCGTGGGGGTCGACACCCCCGCCGATCTGGAGCGCGCGGCCGCGCTCCTGGGAGAGAGCCACTGATGAGCTTTCGGAACCAGCGCAAGACCAAATACATCTTCGTGACTGGCGGCGTGCTGTCGTCTCTCGGCAAAGGGCTGGCGGCCGCGTCGATCGGGAGGATCCTCGAGGGCCGAGGCTTCAAGGTCACGCTCCAGAAGCTCGACCCGTACATCAACGTCGACCCGGGCACCATGAGCCCCTTCCAGCACGGCGAGGTGTTCGTGACGGAAGACGGGACGGAGACCGACCTCGACCTCGGCCACTACGAGCGGTTCACCTCGATGACGGCCGGCAAGAACAACAATTTCACGACCGGGAGCGTCTACGCCAGCGTCATCGAGAAGGAGCGCCGCGGCGATTACCTGGGAGCGACCGTGCAGGTCATCCCTCACATCACCGACGAGATCAAGGAATCGATCATGCGGGTATCCGACGGCGTGGACATCCAGCTCGTCGAGATCGGCGGCACGGTGGGGGATATCGAGTCGTTGCCTTTTCTCGAGGCCATCCGCCAGTTCCGTCTCGACGTCGGCAAAGAAAACGCTCTTTACATTCACCTGACCTTGGTTCCGTACATCAGCGCCTCGGGTGAGCTCAAGACCAAGCCCACCCAGCACTCGGTCCGCGAGCTCCGAGCCATCGGGATCCAGCCCGACATCCTGCTGTGCCGTTGCGATCGCGCGCTGGCCCCTGGCCTCAAGGCCAAGATCGCGCTGTTCTGCAACGTCTCCGAGGATGCGGTGATCACCGCCAAGGACGTCGAGAGCATCTACGAGGTTCCCCTGTATCTCTCGTCCGAGGGCATCGACGAGATCATCATGAAGCTCCTCGATCTGCCCTACCGCAGAAAAGACCTCAAGCAATGGGAAAAGCTGGTTCACAAGATCCAGAACCCGAAAGACGAGGTCACCATAGGCATCGTGGGCAAGTACGTCGCCTACGAAGACTCGTACAAGTCCCTGAACGAGGCCCTGCTCCACGGCGGCGTGGCCTCCGATCTCAAGGTCAACCTGCAGTGGATCGAAGCGGAAGAGATCGTCAACGACAGGCTGCGCGACGAGCTGGACCGCGTGGACGGCATCCTGGTACCCGGCGGGTTCGGCATTCGGGGTGTGGCGGGTATGGTCGAGGCGGTGCGCCATGCCCGAGAGCAGAAGATCCCGTTCTTCGGCATCTGCCTCGGGCTGCAGTGCGCGGTGATCGAATGCGCGCGGAACCTGTGCGGGCTCGATGGCGCCGATTCCACCGAGTTCAGCGAGGACACCCCACACCGGGTGATCTACAAGCTCAGAGACCTGCTCGGCGTGGACGACATGGGTGGCACGATGCGCCTGGGCGCCTATCCGACCGATCTGACGGAGGGGTCCTTCGCCCATCGGGCCTACGGGACCTTCAAGATCAGCGAACGGCATCGTCACCGTTACGAGGTCAACCAGGAATTCTCTCCCCGGCTCGAGGCCGCGGGCCTCAGAACCGCCGGCCGGTCGCCGGACGGCAAGTTCGTGGAGATCGTGGAGCACGCCGACCATCCGTGGTTCCTGGCCTGCCAGTTCCACCCGGAGTACAAGTCGCGGCCCCTCGCTCCCCATCCCCTGTTCCGCGAGTTCGTGGCCGCCGCTTACCGGCACCGACAGGCCCGTACCGGTGGCCAGGTGTCCCGAGGGCAGAGTGCGTTCGTCGCCGATTCGCATCGCTGACGGAATCGAGGCAGGCGGAAACGCCCCGCTGCTGATCATCGCCGGCCCTGACGTCGTCGAATCCGAGAGTCACGCCCTCGGGATGGCACGAGCGCTGGCGGAGATCGCCCGCCCCCGCGGCGTGCCCCTGGTGTTCAAGGCATCCGTCGACAAGGCCAACCGGACGTCGGTGGCGTCGTTTCGCGGGCCCGGGTTCGAAGAGGGCCTCGGGGTGCTGGCGCGGGTGAAGCACGAGACCGGGCTGCCCGTGACCACCGACTTCCATGTCCCGGCGCAGGCGGCTCCCGCGGGCGAGGTGGTCGATCTGCTTCAGATCCCCGCGTTTCTCTGCCGCCAGACCGACATGCTCGTGGCGGCGGCCCGCACCGGAAGAGCGGTCAACGTCAAGAAGGGCCAGTTCATCGCCCCGTGGGATACGAAACCCATCGTGGACAAGGTCCGCTCGGTCCGGGACGGTGCCGTGATGCTGACCGAGCGGGGTGCGACCTTCGGGTACAACAACCTGGTGGTCGACTTCCGCTCCCTGCCGCGCATGCGGGCCCTGGGAGTGCCGGTCTGCTTCGACGCGACCCACTCGGTTCAACTTCCCGGAGGTCGGGGCGACGTCTCGGGAGGCGAGCGAGAGTTCATCGGCCACCTGGCGCGCGCCGCGGTGGCCGTCGGCGTCGATGCGCTGTTCTTCGAGGTCCACGACGCACCGGATCGCGCGCCGTGCGACGGACCGATCCAGTACCCTCTCGACGAGTTCGCGGCGCTCCTGGATGCGCTGCTGGCCCTGGACGGCGTGGCCCGCTCGTCTCGATGAGTCGCGGCTACCGGAACCGCCTCCCCCGCCTCACCCTTCGACTGGGTTGGGGGTGCGCGATCCTTGCAGCGCTGTTGGGCTGCCGGTGCGGCGAACCCGTCGAGATCGCCCCGGCGGGCCCACCGCTATCGGCGGGCGAGGCGAGCCTGCGTCTTTTCGCTCTCTCACCCTCGATCGACCCCGATTCCCGGGAGCTGACCGAGCTGCTCGACGAGTCCAGCGTCGAGGAGGACCGTGCCGCGGCGCTCGACGCCGTGGCCTCCCTCCGAAGCGCGTCGAGGCCATCGATTCTCGCCGAGCATTTTCTGGAAGTCCTCGACCGCGCCGTGGTGGACGTCGAGGCCGAGCTTGCGGGTGGGGGAACCGCTCGTTTCTCGTTCCAGGCGCATCAGATAGCCGACGGAAGCTGGCGGGTGGTATCGATCGAGGCACCGGGGGTCGAGTGGCCCGACCGGGGCCGGAAGGGATCCGGACTGACCGTCTCGGCCCCGGCGGGAGAGTCCACCCGCTGACCCCTGACCTCCTGCGATATCATGAGCCCCGGAGGAGCCGCGTCGTGTCTCGGGAAATTGCCCGCCGAGTACTGGAGACCGAGTCCCGCGCCGTAGCCGAGCTGGCGCGCGGCCTCGACGATGGGTTCGACCGCGCGGTCGAGATGGTCGTGTCGTGCAAAGGCCGGGTCGTCGTCACCGGGATGGGCAAGTCCGGGATCGTGTGCCAGAAGATCGCCGCAACGCTGTCCTCGACCGGAACGCCGGCGTTCTTCATGCACCCGGCCGAGGCGGTCCACGGGGACCTGGGCATGATCGTCTCCGGGGACGTGGTCGTGGCTCTGTCGAACTCCGGAGAGACGGAAGAGATCGTCCGGCTGCTCGAGCTCATTCGCCGACTCGGCGCGCGGATCATCGGTATCAGCGGAAACTCGAAGTCCACGGTGGCCCGGCACAGCGACATCCACGTCTACGCCGGCGTCGCGAGGGAGGCCTGCAGCCTCGACCTGGTGCCGACCGCCTCCACGACCGCGGCGATGGCCATGGGGGACGCGCTGGCCGTGGCGTGCTACGAGATGCGCGGCTTCTCGGCCCAGGACTACGCCCGCTACCACGTCGGCGGCCGGCTGGGGCGCAAACTGGTTCAAGTCGAGCAGCTCATGCACCGCGACGGTGGCGTACCCGCGGTCGCCGAGGACGCCTCCATGGCGGACACCGTTCGAGAGATGTCCGCCAAGCGCCTCGGGATGAGCTGTGTCGTCAACGGAGACGGGCGTCTGGTCGGTATCCTGACCGACGGCGACCTCCGGCGCCGTCTCCTGCAGGTCGATCGCGCGCTGGATGGCACCGCCAGCGAGGCCATGATTCGTGATCCGTCGACCATCCCTCCGGACGCCCTCGCGACCGAAGCACTGAGAGTCATGGAGGAAAAGAAGATCACGTCGCTGCCCGTCGTCGATTCCGAAGGGCGGCTGCTGGGTGTCATTCAGATTCACGATCTGTGGCGGACGGAGCTATTCTGATCGCTCACCGCGACGCGGGGCAGGCGGCCCCGAGTTTCCTGGGAGACAGGCGCAATGGATGCAAGTCAGGAGATCATCGACCGGGCCGGTAAGATCAGCCTGGTTCTCATGGACAGCGACGGGGTGCTCACCGACGGCCGAATCCTGATGTATTCGGACGGTAGCGAGGGCCGCGGCTTCTCCGTCCGCGACGGTCACGGGATACGGATGGGTCAGCGCGGCGGGCTGATGTTCGGAATCGTGTCGGGGCGCGAGTCGCGGGTGGTGGCCGACCGCGCCGAAGAGCTCTACATCACCGAAGTCCATCAGGGCATCTTCGACAAGGTCGAGCGCTACAAGGAGATCCTCGAACGATTCGAGCTTCCCCCGGAAGCGGTATGCTACATCGGCGACGATCTGGTGGACGTCCCGGTGCTCCGCAAGGTCGGCCTGGCCGTTGCCCCGGCGAACGCCGAAGAAAGCGTCCGGGAGGTCGCCCACTGGGTGACTCCGAGTTCCGGTGGCAACGGCGCCGTACGCGAGCTGGTGGACTTGATCCTGCACGCCAAGGGCAAGTGGGATATGGTCACAGAACGCTACTTCAAGGAAGAGTGAGAGATCCATGCGACTCCTCTCGATCGTGCTGACACTCGTGCTCCTCGTCTGTTTCCTCGGGTTCGTGGTCACGAACCTCGATACGCAGATCGACCGGGTCACCGTCTGGAAGACCGTGCACGAGGACGTCTCGCTGCACCTGGTCGTGATCCTGTCACTGCTGGCGGGCGCCTTGTGGGTCGGGATCATCGGGATCGGTCAGGGCGTCCAGGCGTGGCTGGTCAACCGTCGGCTGAGCCGGGAGATCCAGAAGCTCGAAACCGAGCTCAATTACCTCCGGACTCAGCCGGTGACGCGTGCCGCGACCGGTGCGGACTCGACCGACGAAGACGAGCGCGCCCCGTCGTCGAGACAGGCAATGGAAATTCGCGAGGACGGCGTCCCGTTGCCGAGCGCTCCGGTCTACGGATCCGACGACGACGGCGACCCGGACGACGACGTCTATTCCGGGGGACGGGCGGTCTAGCCCGCCGGATCTCGGTTCTCGACGCCGGAGAGCCTCTCCTGAAGGCTGGATGCGCGGGCCTCACCGATATGAACCCGTAGCTTGTCGATCTCTTCGTCCAGGAGCTTCCGGAATCCGTCCCACGGGTCCTCGACGCGCCGCTCGACCAGGGCCTCGCGGAGCTCCCCCGGGTCCCACGCGCCGTCCGCCTGAAGATCGACGGCCTCGAAAAGGTCACCGAACCGGTCCTGGAGGCTGCCGCCACAGGACTTCACGAAGTTCGCGGCTCCCGCGCCGACCTCCGAGCGGATGCTGCGGTAGACGATGCGCTGCATGGCATTGAAGCGCGAGATCTGCGGATCCAGATCCTCCGGGGGTATCCAGCCATCATCGTGGTTGCCGTTGCCGCCGCCGTATTCCTGGGCGACGAGCGCTTCCGGCTCCTCGTCAACGTCCGACGGCCCTGTTGGCTCGGGATCGGTCGACTCCTCAGGCTCCTCGACCACGTCCGAACTTGCCAGCTCGGGCTCAGTGGCTTCCGTCGGCTCCTCGACCGCGTCCGAACACGCCGTCTCGGACTCGGTGGACTCCTCCGGCTCCTCGACCGCATCCGGCCATGTCGACTCGGGCTCGGTGAACTCCTCCAGTTCTTTAGCCGCGTCCGACCATATCGGCTCGGGCTCGGTCGATTCCTCCGGCTCCTCGACCGCATCGGACGCTGTCGTCTCGGGCTCGGTGAACTCCTGAGGTTTCTCGACCTCGACGACGGTCTCGGCCTGGTGCCGGATCGCCTCGGCCTCGAGAGCGGCCTCGACTTCCTGGCGCGAAAGGCGAACGGTCCGCTCCCCGGGATCGGACTCGGTGACCGCCTCGCCGGCGGGCTCACCTTCCGGGTCCGCGGCCTCCACTTCCGGGTCCATCATCATTTCGACGGGACCGGTGATCATTAAGGGACGCGGCTCGGCGACCGTCGGCTTCGTCTCTAGCATCGCCTCGACTTCCTCTCGGGGGAAGTACCGGGTCGTGTCGACAGGAGAGTCGACGGCGACGGTGTCCTCGGACTCCGGCTCGTCTACCGACGGCAACGGCCCGGGCTCGGATGCGACCTCGAGTGCCTCTCGCTCGGGCCGATCCTCGCTCGGTTCTTCCTCGGGTTCGGCCGAGGGCTCGTCGGACGCGACCGGCTCGTCCAGCTCCCAGGTCGGCCCGGAGGTGTCCCGCGCTGCGGCCGAGGCGGCTTCCGCGTAGAAGGGCTCTGTGGGGATCCCGTCCTGGACGAGAACCGGCTCGGAAACGACCTCGAGCCCTTCGTTGTCGTCGTCTTCTTCCGCGGGAAAGACCGGGCCGCCGTCATCGTACGACTCGTCGTTGTCGGCCCGCTCGGCGGCGAGCGCCTCGTCGTCGTTGTCGCCGGGCACTCCTGCCGCCTCGGACGGGGTCTCGACTTCGGTCTCTTCGATCCGGGCATCGCGATCGTGCTCGTCGTCTTCGAGTGCTTCGATGACGATGGTCTCGGCGCTCCCCGCACCCTCGACGATCTCGACGCTCGCGGCCGCAATCACTGCCTCTGCCACCAACGGCTCGGTGTCCGTGGTCTCGATCGGCGACGGCTGGTCCTGCTCGGTCTCGGCCTCGAGACCGGCAGTCGCCTCGACCGTCGCTACACCGATCAGATTGAAGGCCCACAGGATCTGGCAAACCCGGAAGTCACCCAGGCTGCTTTCGCGACAGATCTCCGAGACCGTCTTCGGTGCCCGGAGCGCTGCAACGACCTCCCATTCCTCCTGGCCGACGTTCATTCGGTCCAGGATCTCCAGGTAGTCGTTGGACAGCACCAGACGTGTTTCCAGGCCCCCGATGCCATGCAGAACTCGGGACCATGAGGTCACGCGCGCGATGCCTCTCTGTGCGATGTCCTCGATACTCGATTCGAGAACGATCTCCTCGATGGTCGGGAGCTCTCCCGGGACGAACGCAAACTCCCCACGGTCCCACCGGAAGGTGTCGAACAGAACCTCGGCGATTTGCTCCTTCACCATCTCTGCGAGATCGTGCTCGTCGATGACGCCCATCTCCCGCAGGATCGTCCCGACCCGCTTGTTGGACAGAAGTCGCCGGGCGGTCTCTTCTCGATCGCGGAGCGAGATCACGCCACGACGAAGCAGGTGGGCGAGCAGACCGTCGTCGATATTGCTGCTGGTGGCGAAAATGCACCGACCTTCCCGAAGATGGACGGCGCGATCGACCGTATCGCGACTGACGTAAAGCACACCGGTCTCGCCGTCGCGGCACAGCCGCACCAGCACCGGGCCGACTCCTCCAGGCCCCAGATGGCCTTCGATCGCCGCGGCCTCGGGAGAGTTGGCTCCTCGCTCGGATGCCCTGATGAGGCCGAGGACCTTGAAGGCCCACAGCGCCTGATAGATCTCGAAGTTCGAGAGGAAGACCTTCTGACAGAGCTCCTCCACCGTCCGGCCCTCGGCGTCGAGGTGACGGAGCAGGGTGGTCTCACCCTCGTTGAGGTCCAGCATCTCGGCGCTTCGCTCCGGACCGGCGGTCAGTCGGTAGGCGGTTCGAGGGGGACCCACGCTTCGCCGGATCCTCGAGAACGACCGTACCTGGCGGATGCCCTGCAGGAGCAGCTCCTCCATCTTCATCTTGACGGTGATCAGCTCCTCGGTCGGAAGCGCCCCTTCCTCGAAGTGGTACTCGCCCTCCTCGAGCGGGAAGAGACTCATGATGATGTCCTTGACCTGCGCGATGACCCCGTTCACGAGATCCTGGGGAGTGATCGCCGCGATCTCGACCAGGATCGTACCCAGCCGCTTCCCCGTCCCGAAGCGCCCCGCGGCCCGTTGCAGCTGGTCGAGCGTGATCAGGTCTTCCCGCAGCAGCGTTTCGCCGAGCCGGTCGTCGGTGTCGCTCGAGGTGCCGAAGACGATTCTCCCCTCCTCGATGTAGACCCGCTTGGTGACGTCGCCGTGGACGACCCGCAGGACGCCGGTCTTCTCGCTCAGGGAGATACCCCACAGCAGCTCGGGTACGCTGATCCCTTCCAGTCGCCCTCCCGCGAGCCCGGAAGGCAGTGTGTTCTGGTCCGTCTTGCTCATGGTCATCTCTCGTGGTGGACCTGTGACCTGACCTCGACGCCGCTCATTCGCCGTGTTAGACCCGCCTCCCGCTCCCCGTTCCGAGTCGACTCGATCCCCGGGCAGCGGGCCACGAACCTCACCCACGCGCCGCCAGGCAGCTACAGTCCTACTCCGTTACAAACTTAGTTCCGTGCCCGAACAGGTCAAGTCCTGTAGGGTCCGCTCGTGGGTTCCAATTCGGCCCGGATCTCGTCGAGCGTCGTCCAGGCGGTGCCGACCTTGGCGACCACCAGGGCGGCGGCGTAATTGGCCAATCGGGCGGCTTCCGGCAAAGAAGCGCCGGATCCGAGCGACATCGCCAGAACGGCGACCACGGTGTCCCCCGCCCCGGTGACGTCGTAGACTTCCCGCGCGGTGGCGGGAATGAAGAGCGGCTCGCCCTCCCGCTCCAGCAGCAACATCCCGCGCTCGCCCCGGGTGACGAGCACCGATTCGGTGTCGAGGCGATCGAGGACGGCCCGGGCGGCCTCGAGGCATTCGCCGTCGGTGTTGATTTCCATGGCCATGGCCCGGGCGGCCTCGGCCTCGTTGGGCGAGATGATGGTGGCCGGCTGGTAGTGCGAGAAGTTCCTTGGTTTGGGATCGATGACCACGGGCAGCCCACGTCTGCGTGCCTCGGGAAGAATGGTCTCGAGCAGACCCCCGCTGACCACACCCTTGCCGTAGTCGGAGACCACCAGCGCGTCGGCGTCGGAGAGGCCGGTGCGAACCTCGCGAAGCAGTCGGTCGCCTGTCGCGGCGTCGAGTCCGGCATCGTCCTCGCGATCGACACGGCAGACCTGCTGGGCTCGCGCGATGACCCGCGTCTTGACGGTCGTCTCCCGACCGGAGACGGCGATCAATCGCGACTCGATCCCGGCCTCCTCGAGGTTTGACTTCAGCAGGTCGCCGGCGGCATCGCGGCCGAGGATGCCGGTCACGGCGGCGCTCGCGCCCAGCGAGCGGAGATTGGCGGCGACGTTGGCGGCGCCGCCGAGGAGCACCGTCTCGCGCCGCACACGCACGACGGGAACCGGAGCCTCGGGCGAGATCCGACCGACGTCGCCCCACATGAACCGATCGAGCATGACGTCGCCGATAACCAGCACGCGGGGCGGGGCGGGGCGTTCCAGGACCTTACGGAGTGCCTCGTGGGCCGGGGAGGTCACCGATCGCCGTCCTCACGTGTCGGGGCGGAGGCCTCGTCCACGAGCATGACAGGGATGCCGTTGCGGACGGGGTAGACGCGTCCGCATCGCTGACACTCGAGGCCGCTCTCTTCGCCGACGGCCTTGATCTCGCCGCGGCAGGCTGGGCAGATCAGGATCTCGAGCAGCCGGGGATCGAGTGGCATCCCGCGCCTCCCATTCATCGAGAATCGCGTAAAGAACCCTTTGTATACACTCGCCGGACGACGACTGTCAAAGGTGCGGTGTCCTATACTGGCGCCGTGCGACCCTTGCCGCCCATCGTCCTGGAGCGGCTCGCCGACGGGGGCCGGGACCTCACCGTCCTGGTGCTCCGGTTCGGCGCCCTCGGAGACCTGTTCCGGACTCTGCCCCCGGTGCGCCTGATCCGCGCTGCGCTCCCCCGCGCGCGTCTGATCTGGGCCATCGACGACCGGTGGCGGGTCGCGGTCGAGGGCCATCCCGACCTCGACGAGATCCTGGCCTTGCCCCGTATCCATCGTGGCGATCGATGGGCGGCGGTGGTGGCCGCGATCCGGCGCTGGCGTGCCGGACTGCGCGAAACCCGCGCGGATCTCGTCCTCGATTTCCACGGCAACCTGCGAAGTGGCGTTGCCGGGTGGCTCTCTTCGGCTCCGGTCCGACTCGGCTACGCCGGCCACCAGCAGAAGGAAGGCAACCGTTGTTTCACCACCCACCGCATCGTACCGGGCTCGCGCCGGGCCTCGCGCATGGAGCGCAATCTCTCGCTGGTACGAGCACTCGGCATCGCCTGCGACGGGCTGCCGGACTCCGGCCTCGTCTTCAGCGATGCCTCCCTGGAACAGGCACGTGACATCGTCCTCGGGAGTTTCGGCACCGAAGGTTCGTACGCCGTGGTCTCCCCGGGGGCGAGCCGCACCCAGGCTTACAAACGCCCCCCGTCGTCGCTGCTGGCAGCAGCGATCGAGGCGCTGGAGGAGGGCGGGATCGCGACCCTCGTGGTCCACGGGCCGGGAGAAAAGGCTGACGCCGAACGGTTGGTCGAGGCGGCGCCCCGAGGCTCGCGACTCGCACCGCCCACCGATCTGAGGGTCCTCGCGGCGCTGCTCAGGGATGCACGCGCGTTCGTGGGCGGCGACAGCGGCCCGTTGCACCTCGCCTGCGCGGTCGGCTGTCCCGTGGTGGGCATCTACGGACCTACCGACCCGGCCGTGAATTCACCGTGGGGCGTCCCTCACCGCGCCGTCTTTCCCGTGCACGCAGCCTACTCGGGGGTAAAGAAGAAAGACCGCCGGGTTGGCCGCTTCGAGCAGATCTCCCCCGGGCAAGTGGCCGAAGCCGTCGGGGAACTGATCTCGGAAGTGCATCCCTCTGACTGAAGGGCGCCATCTGCCCTAGGAGGCTCTCCGGGCCGCCTCGAGCCGGCTCGCCAGGTCGGCGTCGTCACCCGTGTAGAGGGCCAGCCACACGCTGTGGGCGTCGTCGCCGAGCGGCCCGGGCGCACCGACGTGCTTGACGTAGGATCGCTCCAACCGCAGCAAGGCTCGCAGTCGGGCCCCGTCGTCCAGGGGGCCCGGTCGAAGGACCGCTCGGTCGAGATCGATCACGAACGCTTCCCGGGTCCCCGGAGGCTCCTCCCTCACCAGGAGGTTGCCGAGGTTGAGGTCGCGGTGGTGGAGGCCGGCGTCGTGCATCCGACGGACGAGCCCCATGGCCGCCTCGAGCACTCCGGGCGGGGGGGCGCCTTCCTTGAATACCGACAGCAGGTCGCGTGCCCGAGCGATCTCCTCGATCATCAGCCACGCCTGATAGAGGCCGAGCCCGTCCGCGCGAAGACAGAGGGCGACCGGCGCCGGCGTCGCGATCCCCCGGCGCTTCGCCTCCTCCGCGACGGTCAGGTTCGCCAGCAGGCGGCGGGTGCCGGCGAACCGGTCACGCCACAGGCGAGCGGCCAGCCCCCCGCGTCGCATCTTCTTGACAACCACACGGGGTCCTCCGGCAAGCTCGATCCGCGCGGTCGCGCCTCTCCCGGTACCTCCCGGAGCCCGCTCGAGGAGGTTCCGCCAGTCATCGGCGGAACCGAGACCGCCGCCTCGGAGGGCGTCTAGAACGTCTCGGCGGACGTACAGCAGGTCCCTGCGCCGTCGCTCGACGATCCACCCGGGTGGACAGGAGGTTGCGGTCACCGTCAGTCCCCTGTGCCGGAGCCTCTTCCGGAGACCCACGCGACGGCGACGCCGAGCAAGTAGAGCAGGATCATCGGCCCCGCGAAGACACTCATGGTCATTACGTCACCGGTCGGCGTCAAGATGGCGGCCAGGACGGCGATGATCAGGACGGCGGTCCGGAAGTGACGCATGAGAAAGCGCGGGGTGACGATACCCGCCCGTGACAGCAGCGCGATCACTACCGGCAGCTCGAAGACCACGCCAAGACCCAGAACGATCCGGCTGAGAAACTGAAACGCCGATCGCAGCGTCAGGTTGGCGGTGAAGCTCTCTCCGAGGTTGATGAGCCAATTGGCGGCCACCGGTACCGCGACCTTGTAGCCGAAGACGCCGCCCGCGACGAAGAACGCCGTTCCGAAGATCAAGAACGGCACGACCATGCGACGTTCTTTCTTGTAGAGGCCGGGCGAGACGAACGCCCACAGCTGGTACAGAAAGTAGGGGGACGCGACGAAGACCGCGGTCAGCGCCGCCGCCTTCATGTAGGTGGTGAACGGCTCGGTGATCTGGATGAAGACGATCTCCCCGCCTTCGAAGAGGCTATCGCGTATCGGCGCGAGCAGGAGATTCAGGAGACGATCGCTGAATGCCCACGCGACGGCGAAGACCACGACGAACACCATGGCGCTCTTGAACAACCTCGACCTCAACTCGTCGAGGTGATCCAGGAAGCTCATGGTGCCTTCGGCACTCGGGGATTCATCGGCCATGGGCGGGATTCAGGATCGGGGCTCGGCTTCGGCGGGCTCCCCGCCCGGGCCCTTCTCCGTATCGTTCCCGGTCTCCTCGGTCAGCAGGGTGTGGGGCCTGCGGGCAACGCGAGCGAGGTCGTCGACGACTTCGGTAACCCCTCCGGTTGCGGTGTCGAGATCGCGACGCGCCGCCTTGACCTGCTCGACGTCGATCTCTCGTTCCAAGGTGCTGCGAAACTCGTTGGTTGCCTTTCTGAGCTCCGCCATGGTCCGGCCGACGGTACGACCGATCTGCGGCAGCTTCCTGGGGCCGAACAGGAGAAGCGCCAGGACTAAGATAAAGATGATCTCGGGGCCGCCCAGGGATCCGAACACGGAAGCTCTCCACCACGTTCGGATGATTCGACGTGGCCTTTTGCAGACTACTTCGCGCCCCTCAGGGGGTCAAGTCCGGCCGCAGGTCGGTCGAAACAGTGTTGCGGACGGCGACGTATAAAGTTGTAAGGGCGGGGCTTCTTCGGTTGCCGGTGACTGGCCCTCACCCTATAATTCCGTTGCGCAGTTGGGATTAGCCGAGGCTGGGAGCATTTCATGACGCGACTCAACAACCGTACCGTTCTGCTTGCGCTGGCCTTGGTGGCGGTCAGCACCCTCGCCGGTGGCATCTTCGGGGGCGGCCCGAAGGGCGACGGCGAGCCCGCCGACGACCGCTTGCAGGCGTTCGGTCAGATCCTCGCCGTGCTCGAAGACAACTACGTCGGCGAGATCGATTCCAGCGAGCTGGTCGAGAACGCGATTCAGGGGATGCTCCAGGGGCTCGACCCCCACAGCAACTACCTCGACCGAGACACGTTTTCCGAAATGAGGGACGAACAGCGCGGCAAGTTCTACGGGCTCGGGATCCAGATCAACAAGCCCGGCCCCGAGAAACCGCTGACGATCATCGCTCCGATCGAGGATACACCGGCCCATCGCGCCGGCCTGCACGCCGGGGACATCATTTTCGCAATCGAGGGCGAGGAGACCGCGACCCTGTCCCTCCACCAGGCGGTCCGCAGGCTCAAGGGCGACAAGGGAACGGAAGTCACCATCACCATCCAGCGACCTTCCGAGGGCAGCACCTTCGACGTCACCCTGGCGCGGGACGAGGTGCCGACCAACAGCATCCGGGTCGCCTACATGATCGAAACCGGCACCGGTTACATCCGGATCTCCAACTTCACGTCGACGACCGCGCGGGAGCTCGACGACAGCATCCGGGCGCTTGAATCGCAGGGCATGAACCGTCTGATGCTCGACCTCCGCAGCAACCCTGGAGGTCTCCTCGATCAGGCCGTCGAGGTCTCGAAGCGTTTCCTCCCGGCCGGCAAGCTCCTGGTCTATACACGCGGCCGGGTTCATGGTTCGGACCAGGACTACATCGCCGCCAAGGACGCCGAACGCCCCGAGGTCGACCTGGTTGTTCTCATCGACCGTCACTCGGCCTCGGCCAGCGAGATTGTAGCGGGAGCGGTCCAGGATCACGACCGCGGACTCCTGGTCGGCGAGAGAACCTTCGGCAAAGGCCTGGTTCAACGGGTCATCCCGCTTCGCAACGGCGGGGCCGTCGCCCTCACCACGGCCAAGTACTACACGCCTTCGGGACGGTTGATCCAGCGTGACTTCAGCGACGTCGACGACTATTTCCTCGACCGCCGTGATGCCGACACCCAAGACGAGTATCCGGCTCCCGAGATCGTGGACGAGGATATGCCGAGCCACAACGAGATCCCGAGCGAAGACCGGGACATCTTTTATACGCTCGGCGCCGGCCGCCAGGTCTACGGTGGCGGAGGCATCACGCCCGACTACACGGTCCCGTCCTCGCGCGCCTCGATCCTGCTGTCGAGATTAATCCGGCAGAACGTGATCTTCGACTTCGCGGTGCACTACGCGGATTCTCACCCCGACCTCCAGAAGGGCTTCGTGCTCGACGATGAAGACGTCGCGGAGTTCCGTGGCTTCCTCGACGAGCGCGAGTTCGAGTTCTCGGGAGAGAACCTCGCCGAAGACCTCGACGACATCGTCCGGCAGATCCGCGCGCAGGTCTCGAAGGTCCGATGGGATGAAAACGCCGAGAGCCGCGTCCTGGCCGAGGGTGACGACCAGATCCAGAAGGCACTCACGTTGTTCGACGAGGCTGCGCAGCTGGCGTCGATCTCCGAAGATGGTGGCGAGGCCAGTGCCGAGCTGATCCTGCCCGAGCCGTCGATCTGACGCCCCGCTAGGCCGCCAGCTCCTGGATCAATCGGACCTTGCCGGACGCTCCGGCACGGTGAAAGCTTCTCAACGCACGGATGCGGTCGACGGGCGGAAGACTTCCGAAGCGCTCGAGAAACCGCCTCGCCCACCGCGCGGCATCGCGGTAGCGTTCTCGATCCCTCGGGTCTGCGTCGCAGTACACCCCTTTGTCGAAGAGATGGTACAGAAGCCAGGCACGCCCGCTGTCCTCGATCCGGGCGCTCCTGCCCGCCAGGAATCTCGCCAGCACCAGGTACTTGCTGACGTTGGCGTGTAGCTCGAGCTCGAACAGCGACAGCGGCCGCGTCTGGGTCGCCCGCTCCGCGATGCACAGCAGGTGGTCGAGCTCCTCGATGAGGGTTGCGAAGGCGTCGATGTTGACATCGCCAACGCCTCGGTCGGGCGGATGGCTTTCGAGGCACCGGATGAGAGTATCGGGATAGTAGATACACAGCCGGACGGCGCCATGGACCTCACGAATCAACGTCTTCGCGCCCCGGTGCCCGAGACTTCTCACCCGTGCCACGGAGTCGGCGCGCCCGTACAACTGCTCGTACCCGATGTCGCCCACCACGAATCGGCCGACGTCGTCGACCACGGCGTCCATCCCGTAGGTCCTCTCGAGGAGACCCTTCACGCGCTCCAGCAGCGAGCTCAAGCCGCGCTCTCCCCGGCGGCGACGTACTCGAACCGGCCATTCTCGAAGACAACGCGCACGGCCGCGTAACCGGTCTGGGCACGGGTCGCCTCGAAAACCCGTCGCTTGACCTCGGTGAGATCCAGCGCCCCGGCACTCTCTCGCAGCTCACGGAGCCAGGCCACCAGCTCCCGGCGGTCGTCGCTCGGACCCTGGTCGTCCTGGCGGATCTTCTTCGCGACCTCGACGTTACACACGCGCTCGAGCGCCGCCGTCAGGTGTCGAGCGCCATAGTCCGGCGAAAAGCCCAGCCGGAGAAGCTCTTTCCTTGCCGAGGGAGCGACCTCGAGCCCGAGCCCGTGCATCTCCTCGTAGCGGCGTGCGATCCGGTCGAGCTCGAGGTCGAGAATCCGCTCGGCGCTGGTGCGGGTGAGCCGGTCAAAGTGGATGAGCCGAACCCGGTTCATGAACTCCGGGGTCAGGCTCCGCCGCATCGTGCGCCGCGTATCGACGTCCGAGATCGCGACGCGAGCTTCTTCGTCCTGATAACCGATCGGAGCGGCCTTTCGCTGCGCGTCGCTGTAGCCAAGGTTGGAGGTGAAGAAGACCATGGCGTTGGCGAAGTTCAGCACGCGACCCCGGTTGTCCGTGGTCGTCCCGCGATCGAGGATCGAGAGGAAGAACTTGCGGAGCTGAGGATGAGCCTTTTCGACCTCATCGACCAGGATCACGCTGAGCGGGGCCCGCGACGACCGCTCGTAGAAGCTGCTCAGAAGCCCCTCCTCGTCGGACCGGATGAATCCCCGCGTGGCGCCGCGGAGCTCGTTGATGTCCGACGGGTAGGTGTAGTTGGGGCCCTCGATCGTGAGGAGCGGGAGCTCCACATGCCAGATGGCCTCCAGCAACCGGCAGAGGCTCTCCACCAGATGGTTCTTCCCGACACCCGTGGGCCCGACCAGGAAGTACGCCGGCGGTTTCCCGAGATCGCGCGTTCCGGCGGCGAACAGGCTGAACTCGTCGCACAGCGTCTTCACGGCCTCGCGCTGATCGATGACGTTGGCGTCGAGAGCCGCGCGGAGCCGCTCGATGTCCAGTGACGCGAACAACACCATGCGCTCGTAGGCGGAGATCAGCTCGTTGCGGGAAAGCAGCGATCCCGAGCCGCAGTCGCCTCGAACGGCCTCGAGATAATCCGTGTCCGGCGGGGAGGTCATCTCGACGGCGACGCTGCCCGGCGTCTTCCGTTCGGCCAGGGCCTCGGCCGCGGCAGCCATCAGGGGCACCCGCGTGGCCAGTTCCGTGACCGGGCGCTGGAAGGAGGAGTCGGCATCCTGCATGCGCTTCAGGATGTCGCTGTAGATCGGGAAACGCTCGGAGCATTGCCTGAGGAAGTCGACCTCCCGCTCCAGGGGCAGGACCAGGAAACGATTCTCCTTGAAGAAGTGCCGCAGGCGGCGGTCCTCGGCCAGTAGCTCCAGGGTCTCCGCCGCGATCCTGTAGGCGCGCGCCCCGAGATCCCCGAGATCGTAGCCCTTGACCCGCTGGAGCCCGAGGAGCCCGGAATCGAACAAGGCCTTGTCACCGACGACTCGGACGTCGTCGGGCAGACGGCGGACGCGGTACAGGACCTCCCCCACCCCGCTGCGCTCTTCCTCGATCAGGCGGGTCACTAGACGGGCGAGCTCGGCGCGTCCGGGATCCATGATCCGGGAGATCCGCTCGTCGGAGTAGACGTCGGTGAGCAGAAGCGAGCACTCGGTGATGACCCGGGTCAGGTGGCGGAGCTCGAGCTCGTCGAACTCCCTGCCGGTAAACAGCCGCAAGACGACGTTGCGAAGTCGGTCCTCCAGGCTTTCGGGATCTACGGGCTCGACGGCACGTCGCGTCGACTCCGGGGGCTGACTCATCGGCACACCTCCACCTGCTGAGGCGTTCAAGGATCGTGCCTCAGCCAACGTCTCAGGAAACATCGGGATTCGGGGCCTTTATTGCAAGCGAGGCTGGGACAGGTGCCGGGGAGTGTCATCGCGTGGAGACACGAGGCGCTCGTGAGCGGTACGCGCCCAACTTGTTTGCGGGTCGCCTTGACAGCCTCCACGGCCAATCCTATAGTACTGGCACTCGCGGAATGCGAGTGCTACCACACGGCAATTAAGTTGCTTAAAAGCAACAGCTTAGACACTTTGAAGGAGGTAGAGAGCAATGAAGGTCAAGCCGCTCTACGATCGCATCCTCGTGAAGCGAGTCGAGGAGAAAGAGCAGAAAAAGGGCAACATCATTATCCCCGACACCGCCCGCGAGAAGCCGATGGAGGGCAAGGTGATTGCCGTCGGCGCGGGCCGGCTCGAGAAGGGCGAGCGGATCAAGCTCGAGGTCAAGGTCGGTGACCGCGTGATGTTCGGCAAGTACTCCGGCACCGAGATCAAGATCGACGACCACGAGCACGTCATCCTCAAAGAGGACGAGGTCCTCGGTATCATCCAGTAACCCATGGCGCCCCGGTCCGCCGGACCGGCGGGCGCGCGCGGGGCAGCCGCCCCGCTCTAACGAAACAGATTTCTAGGATTGAGGAGGTTTCCGCTGATGGCTGCCAAGAACATTTCATACGCGGAGGACGCCCGGCAGGCGATGCTGCGGGGTGTGAACAAGCTCGCGGACTCCGTGAGGATCACCCTCGGCCCCAAGGGCCGGAACGTGGTCCTCGAGAAGAAGTTCGGATCCCCGCTGTCCACCAAGGACGGCGTCTCGGTCGCCAAGGAGATCGAGCTCGAGGATCCCCGTGAGAACATGGGTGCTCAGCTGGTCCGTGAGGTCGCCAGCAAGACCTCGGACGTCGCCGGAGACGGCACCACCACGGCCACCGTGCTCGCCCAGGCGATCTTCCGTGAGGGCGTCAAGGCTGTCACGGCCGGCGGCAACCCCATGGACATCAAGCGCGGCATCGAGCAGGCGGTCGAGGCGACCGTCGCCGACATCCGCAAGCTGTCCCGCCCGGTGGCCGGCAAGGCCATCTCCCAGGTTGGCATGATCTCGGCCAACAACGACCAGTCGATCGGCGCCATCATCGCGCAGGCGATGGAGAAGGTCGGCAAGGACGGCGTCATCACCGTCGAAGAGGCCAAGGGTCTCGAGACTTCGCTCGAGGTCGTCGAGGGCATGCAGTTCGACCGCGGGTATCTCTCCCCGTACTTCGTGACCGATCCCGAGCGGATGGAGGTCGTCCTCGAGGACCCCTACATCCTGATCCACGAGAAGAAGATCTCCTCCATGAAGGATCTGCTTCCCGTGCTCGAACAGGTCGCCAAGACCAGCAAGCCCCTCCTGATCATCGCCGAGGACATCGAGGGCGAGGCTCTCGCCACGCTGGTGGTCAACAAGCTCCGCGGCACGCTTCACGCAGCTGCCGTCAAGGCCCCCGGATTCGGTGACCGCCGCAAGTCGATGCTCGAAGATATCGCGATCCTCACCAACGGCAATTGCATCACCGAGGACCTCGGGATCCGCCTCGAGAACGTCAAGGCCGAGGATCTCGGCCGCGCCAAGAAGATCGTCATCGACAAGGAGAACACCACCATCGTCGAGGGCGCCGGCAAATCGAAGGCCATCGAGGGCCGTGTCAAGCAGATCCGCACCCAGGTCGAGGAGACCACCTCCGATTACGACCGCGAGAAGCTCCAGGAGCGCCTCGCCAAGCTGGTCGGCGGCGTCGCCGTGATCAAGGTCGGCGCGGCCACCGAGTCCGAGATGAAGGAAAAGAAGGCCCGCGTCGAGGACGCCATGCACGCCACCAAGGCCGCCGTCGAAGAGGGCATCGTCCCCGGTGGCGGTGTGGCGCTGGCCCGCGCGATCCCGAGTCTCGAGAAGCTCGAGAAGAAGGAAAAGAACGAGGACATCGCGATGGGGATCCGCATCGTCAAGCGAGCCCTCGAGGAGCCCCTCCGGCAGATCGCCAACAATGCCGGCCACGAAGGTTCCGTCGTCGTGAACCGCGTCATGGAGATCGACGACCACAGCAAGGGCTTCGACGCCCAGAACGAGAAGTACGTCAACATGGTCAACGCCGGCATCATCGACCCGACCAAGGTCGTTCGCTCGGCCCTCCAGAACGCCTCTTCGATCGCGGCTCTGATGCTCACCACCGAGGCTATCGTCAGCGAGATCCCGGTGGAAGAGAAGGCGGGCGGCGGCGCGCCGGATATGGGCGGTATGGGCGGTATGGGCGGTATGGGCGGCGGATTCTGATCCGACCCTGACGTCGAATCGCTTTCCAAGGCGCCCGGCCTCACGGCCGGGCGTTTTTTTTGAATCACACCCTGGCCACCCCGGAACGCGGGCTACGTCTCGGCCGTGGCCGAGCCTCGCGGTGGATAGTCGAGGGTCCCGTCCAACTCGGAAACCGTCGCCTCGCCGAAGCGCGGAAACGGAAGATTGGACTCATCGCGCCAGGCTTCGACCTCACCCTCGGCCCTGCGGGTCCGCTCGGGATCAAGTCCACCGTCCCGGGACAAATAGGTCGTCTGAGAGGGAAACGCGAAGCCGGTTCCGCTTTCGCTCACGACGGCCATCATGCGAAGAAAGACGTCCTCGCGGATCTCCAGGAACTCGTTCCAGTCCGATGTCGCGATGTAGGCGACCACCTCGAGATCGAGGGAGTAGGCACCGAATCCCACGAATCGCACGCGAGCGGGGTCCGGAAGAACCTTCGGGTGGGCCAGCAGCAATCGGCGAAGGCCGGCCAGAACGTGGCGCAACTGGTCCGGACTGGTCTCGTACCGCAATCCCAGCATGCACAACAGCCGGATACGGTCGCGCTCTGCGTAGTTCTCGAGCTGGGTCTGGGCAAACTCGGCGTTCGGTATGCTGACTACGGTCCGGTCGAGCGTCCGAACGCGTGTCGACCTCAGACCGATGTCCTCGATGGTGCCCACCTTGTCACCGAACCGACAGAAGTCTCCGACCCGGACCGGTTGATCCGCCACCAGCGTCGCGCCGCCGAACAGGTTCTCGATCGTCTTCTGCGCAGCCAGCGCCAAAGCGATGCCGCCGACCCCCACTCCGGCGATCACACCGGTGACGTTGAATCCCAGGTGTTGCAGGAGAGCGATCCCCGCCAGCATGACGAGAACGGTCTTCGCGGTCTTCACACCGAGAGGGATAACGGCGACGGCCCCGATCTTGCCCTGTTCCTCCAGTCGTTTCCGAACGTGGTCGCGGAATCCGTCGACGAGCCGTAGCGCGAGCCAGGTGGCCGCGACGATGACGACGGCGCGGACGAGACCGCCTAGGAACTCCTGAACCGGCGCTGCGAGGCGCAGAGCCAGGGTCCCGAAGAAGAACGCTACCGCCGCGAGGACGAGGCGAAACGGCTTGACCGAGACGTCCAGGAGCACGTCGTCCACGGCCGTGTCCGTCCTCGCAACAACGGAGCGCAGCATCCTGTACACAACGGCGGTCACGATCCACGACGCGGCGTAGGCCAAGGCAACGAGGAGGAGGAGCCCGATCCACTGCCACAGTCGCGCCTCGAACAACCGAATCTTGAAGAGCGGGTCCGGTAGCCACTCGCCCAGGATGCCGTGGCCGAACTCCTCGTAGAGCGCCGGAATCCGGTCCACCGTCGTGGCCGCGAATCTCCAGAACGCCTCGTCTTCGCTCGATTCCACTCGTGTCATCAGAATGTTGACCGCGCCTCTCGAGGTCTCCACCGCCCCCACCGACTCTACATCGGCGGGGAGACCGTCATCGAGATCACCCTCAACCTCGACGCTGAGCCTCTCGAGGTCCACCCACAGCTTCTGATCGAGGACCACACTGAGCTGCCGGGCTAGCGTGGGACCGTCCTTGTTCCGCCCGGATCCGAGGTCCATGTATCGGGCGGCAGCCTCGAAGTCGTTCGCCCGACAGGCGTCCAGAAAGGCCTGCACCGTACCGCGCGGGGTGGCCGAGGCCGGGTCCGAGGTTGTGGCCTGCACGCCGGCGAGGGGCGCGCTGCCCAACGCGAGAAACAAACACGAGAAAAACCCGAGCCATCGGTTTCGGAAGCCACGGGTCGCGTGAGTGAAGGGGGGCCGATCGATCCGCATGGTCTCTTCTCCTTGCTCTCTCTCGAATCTCTAGCGACGGGGTTCCGACGCGAGCGTCATTCAGAGGATATCCGATCCAGTCCCCCGATCCCTGGCCCGCCTCGACCGATTCCGTGAATCCTTCCCGAAATGGGTCGGGCGGTGCCAGAATGACCGCGAACAAGCTTCAGCACCGCTTCAATCTCAGGAGTCGAATCATGCTTCAGCTGACCCTGGCGGTAGCTCTGGCCATCGTGACCTCGGCGATGTGCTCTCTGTTCGAGGCGGTGCTGTACTCGGTCCCCGTCGGCCACATCGAGAGGCTCGCCGAGAGTGGGAGAACTTCCGGACGAATCCTGAGGGAGCTTCGCCGACACGTGGATCGCCCCATTGCCGCGATTCTGTCTCTGAACACCATCGCGAACACCGCGGGTGCCGCCTTCGCCGGCGCCTCCGCGGCCGCGGTTTTCGGTCAGGATTCGCTGGTGCTGTTCTCGGCGATCTTCACCCTCACGGTCCTGATCTTCTCGGAAGTACTACCGAAGACCGCCGGGGTGGTCTACAGCCGATCGCTTGCCGGACCGATCGCGCGCCCCTTGCAGGTCCTGGTTTGGGTGTTCGCGCCACTGGTCTGGCTATGTCGCGGACTCACCCACCTGATCCGGCGCGATCAAGGCGAACATGACATCTCCGAAGAGGAGTTGATCGTCATGGCGCGCCTCGGGCTTCAGGCCGGAACGATCGAGGCCGACGAGTTCGAGGTCATCGAGAACATCCTGGAGCTCGAGCGAATCCCGGCCCGACAGGTCATGACCCCGCGGGCGGTTATGGTCGCGTTGGATCACGGTGTCTCGGTCGACCAGGCCCTGCAGGCAACGGGCTTTCTGACCCACAGCAGGATTCCGGTGTACGACGGCACCCCCGACAACGTGATCGGTGTCGTGCATCGCCGGGACATTCTCGCGTCGGTTGCCGACGGCAAGGTCGAGACAAGTGTCGGGCAGCTCATGCGGGCGGTGCACTTCGTACCGGATTCGATAACCCTGGATCGTGCCCTGCGGCTATTCCTGGAGCGGCGCGAGCACCTGATGGTGGTGGTCGACGAGCACGGCGGGGTGGCGGGTATCGTGACGCTGGAGGACGTGCTGGAGGAAATCCTCGGACGCGAGATCGTCGACGAATTCGACCAGACTGCCGACCTGCGGGAGACCGCCCGCCTGAGGCGCGAGGAGATTCTCAAGAGAAGCGAATAGACCTTCGCCGGCAAGAATGCTAGCCGCGGCGGGCACCCGCGCGGGCGCACCCCGCCGCCATGAGGAGGTTTCGTGATGGATTATGCGCATTGGGCCGAAGCCCTACGGAATTCGTTCGACCGCTTTCTGGAACGGTCGGCCGAACACCTACCCAGCGTGCTCGGAGCCATGGCGCTCCTGGGCATCGGCTGGATTCTGGCACGGATTCTCCGCGCTCTCACGAGGCGCCTGATTCGAGGGTTCGACTGGTTTCTGGGCAGCAGCACGGTTCGGGGTGCACTAGATCGAGTCGGGGTGGAACGTCCCGCATCGGAGCTGGTCAGCGCCCTCGTCTTCTGGGTCGTGTTCCTGTTCTTCCTGACCGCGGCGACCGAGACCCTGGGGCTGCCGGTGATCGCAACCTGGATCGGTGGACTCTCCTACTACCTTCCGCGAGTCCTGGTCGGACTGCTGATCGTCTTCGCCGGATTGCTGGCCGGAAGTCTCGCCGGGGAAGCCATCAAGAAGGCCGCCGCCGCCGCCGACTTGGCCCAGGCGCCTCTACTGGGGCGGATCGGCCAGGTCGTGATCCTGCTGATCGCGGCGGTGACTGCGGTCGAACAGCTCGGCATCGATGCCGGCTTTCTCACCGCCACGATCACGATCGTGATCGGTGCTGGGATCGGCGGGATCGCGCTGGCCTTCGCTCTGGGAGCCCGGGATCACGTCCGGAACATCATCGCGACCCACTACCTGCGACAGGTTTACGGGGCGGGTCAGACGGTCAAAGTGGCCGGTGTCCAGGGGCGTATCCTCGAGATCACGACTACCGGAGTCATCCTGGAGACCGACGACGGAATCACCTGGGTGCCGGCCGAGGAGTTCACCGGAAAGGTGTCGTTACGAGTCCCGGAGGGCGCATAGGATGGGAGCCGAGCAGTTGCTCCGCGAGGAATTCGTTCGGGCTCACCCGCTCGATGCAGCGCGCGCACTCGAACAGCTTTCGATCTCCGATGCGGCTGCCGTGCTGGCGGAGCTTCCGGTCGACCTCGCCGCGCACGCCCTTCACAAGATGGCTCCGGCGACGGGCTCGGAGGTGCTGGCGACCATGCCGGCGGAGAGCTCCGGCGCCGTCCTCCGACAGCTTCCGATGGACGACGCCGCCGGCCTGCTTCGTCGGCTCGGCGCGGACCGGATCGGGAGCTTGCTCCCTGCCGTTCCCGCGGACGTTTCGGAATCGCTCCGGCGACTGCTCGCCTTTCCGGAAGGCACGGCAGGAGCACTCATGGACCCCCAAGTGCTCACACTTCCCGCGGATCTCTCGGTGGGCGATGCCCAGAGCCGCGTCCGGCGCTTGTCCCGGCAAGTGATGTACTACCTCTACGTCGTCGAGGGCACGGGAAAACTCGTCGGCGTGCTGACACTTCGCGAACTGCTGCTGGCTTCCTCGAAGACTCCCCTTGCCACCGTGATGCAGCCCGACGTCGAGCGTCTTTCGGCGGGAGCCGGTAGGAACGTCATCCTGGCCCACCCGGGATGGCGTGCATTTCACGCCCTCCCGGTGATCGACGACGCCGGGAGGTTCGTGGGGGTGTTGCGACACGAGATCGTGAGCACCCTGGACGCGGATTCGCGGGCGGCGGGCTGGACGGAGCCGACCCTGGCAACCGCCCTCGCGTTCGGAGAGCTGTGCTGGTCGGGACTGTCGAAAACCCTCGGATGCGCGGCCTCGGTGTTCTTGCCGGACCTCGCCGGCCCGGGATCGTCGAAGGAGAGCCATCATGGCGAAAGCTCGTGACCGGGCCGCGCAGGCCTTGACCGACCGTTTCGTGCGGATGTACCCGGGGGAAGTCGCGAGAAAGCTGGAGACGATTCCCGCGGTCGAGGTCGCCGCGTTCATGGAGGCACGACCCGCGGAGGAGAGTGCTCTCGTCCTGGATCGTCTTACATCGGAAGCCGCGGCCCGGGTGCTGGCGAGGCTCAGCGACAAGCACGCGAGAGAGATCCTCCCGGCGCTCGATCCCGGCCGTGCCGCATCGCTGCTCGCTCGCCTCGACGAGCCCCTCCGCCAGATGCGGCTGAGCGAGCTCGAGCCCGGACTCGCACGGGAGCTCCGAGAGCTGCTGACGTATCCGCAGGGAACCGCCGGACATGTGATGGACGCGCGGGTCATGACCTTTCGCCCGGAGACGACCGTCCGGGAGGCCGTGGCTCGTCTCCGGAAGGTCCGGGATCGAGTCGTGCACAACGTCCACGTGGTTGACGCCGAAGGGCGCCTGACGGGTTCGGTGGCGCTTCAGGACCTCCTGCTGGCCTCGTCCACTCAGCGTTTGGGCGGACTGGTGACGCGAGAGGCGCTCAGCGTCGAGGCCATGGCGACTCGTGAGGAGGTCGTCGAGCTGCTCGAGCGACGACGGCTGAGTAGCGTACCGGTCGTCGACTTCAATGGGCGGCTCCTGGGGGTCATCCGATACGACGCGCTGATGACGGCCACGCGCGAGGAAGCGAGCGTCGACCTCCAGACCATGGTCGGCGCCAGCAAGGAGGAGCGTGCCCTGTCCAAGGTCTCCTTCGCCGTTCGCAAGCGCCTTCCCTGGTTGCAGGTCAACCTGGGAACGGCCTTTCTGGCGGCCGCCGTGGTGGGAGTCTTCGAAGAGACCATCGCCCGATTCACGGCTTTGGCGGTCTTGCTGCCCGTGGTGGCCGGGCAGTCCGGGAACACCGGCGCCCAGGCGCTGGCGGTCGCGATGCGCGGCCTCGCCCTGCGCGAGATCCGACCGCGCCACTGGCTGCGGGTAACGCGGAAAGAGGTCGCAGTCGCATTCATCAATGGTGTCGCGGTGGCGTTGACCACCTCGGTGGGGGTCTTCGTGTGGAGCCGGTCGATGGGGCTGGCCCTCGTGATCGGGATCTCGATGGTGATCTCGATGGTGGCCGCGGGATTGTCCGGCGCGACCATCCCGATGGTGCTGATGACCCTTCGCCAGGACCCGGCCCAGGCCTCGTCCATCATCCTGACCACGGTCACGGACGTCGTGGGGTTCTTGAGCTTCCTGGGCATCGCGACGGCGCTGGCCTCGTTCCTTTAGCCGGCTCCTAACCGCCACGGTTCGCGTATCCACCCTGAGGCTGCACGCCTCGGCTCCGTGGCTATGCTCCTCGCCCTTCTTGCGACCATGGAACATTGTGGCCGCGTCGCGGGCACACCCACTCCGGGTCGCGCGAGGAAAGAAGGGCCCCTGTTCTGGACGCCCTTCCCGAGCTCTGCTCTCGGCTCGGTTGACCCCGTAGCGGCGCTTCAACTCTCCCAGACGAACGACTCCAGGTAGCGGCGAAGGTGGCTCGCCGTCGGGAACTTCCTCAAGATCAAGCCGCGCCGGAGCCCGCAGCAAACGGACTTGATCTCCGGTGGCTGCCCCGCGTATCGATCGCGTCCTCCGACAGCGTCGTAGAGCAGACGGGCAAGCTGGGCGACGTCGTCCTTCATGTTGGCCCGACTCGGACGCCCCCAGTGGAAGAAGTCCAGGAGCTTCACCTCGAAACCGATACCGCGCCTTTGAACCAGTACGTTCCGATCGTGAAGATCGCCGTGGTATTCCTTCTGGAGGTGGATCTCCTCCACGCCCGAGACCAGCGCATGCAGCAGGTGCAGGGCCTCGAACGGCCGGAGGCGTCGCCCCGGTTGCCTGAGGACGAAGTTCTCCAGGATCTCGCCTTCGACCAGCTCGCTGACCAGGGCCACGACCGGCACGCCCCGGTACGTGAAGGACTCGGAGTGGTGATAGCGGATCACCATCGAGCACTTGTGCAGCCGCTCCAGCTTGGTAGCGTAGAACCTCAACGCCCGGTCCCGAGGGTTGCGATCGGGATAGAAGACCTTTGCCGCGCGACGGATCCCTGTGCGGACCTCGGTCACGCGGTAGACCTCCCCCTCCCATCCCGCGCCGAGCAGGCCTTCGACGGCGTACTTGCCGGCGATAACCCGTCCCACCGGGAGGTCGAACGCATCGATTTTTGCAGAGCGAACGACCACCGCCGCTTCCCCGTGAGCGCGACCCACTGCCGCGCGACCAGACCAGTATATTCGGAGGAGGGTCAGTCCGAGAGACCTCCCGCCAGGAACCCGGCCACGAGAAGGGTACGCTGCACGAGCTCGATACGCTCCCCACCGGGGACCGCCCTTGCCGGGCCCGAGGCGACGTACGGGATGCCCACCATCTCCAGAATGCTCGGGACGTGGGTGTAACGTGCCTGCCCCTGGATGCCGTACGAGACGTTGAAGACCATCCCGGGGCGCTCCCCCTTCACCACCCGCGGCATGAACTCCTCGAGGCGGTCGATGAGGCTCTTGTCCCCCTCGAGGGCGCACCTGGTGCCCGCCCTCCTTGAGCACGTTCGTGAGGCGCTGGATGGTCTTCCTGCGGCCGGCCCCAAGGCCCGCCTCCCTTTTTTGCGACGAGGGGACAACGGAACCGCGATCGCGGCTAGAATGTCACGCGCATGACAGGAACACCCGAGGGGACTCAGGAGAACTCGGCCGACGCGGCCTCGCACGGGCCTCCGAGTCTCGAGCCAACCCAGAAATTCGGGACGTTTCTCGGGGTCTTCACCCCGAGCGTGCTGACGATCCTCGGCCTGATCATGTACCTGCGGTTCGGATGGGTGGTCGGCAACCTGGGCCTCCCGCTTTCTCTGCTCGTCGTCCTGCTGGCCAGCTCGGTAACTTTCGTCACGGCACTCAGCGCATCCGCGCTGGCCACGAACATGCGGGTCGGCGTGGGCGGCGAGTACTACATGGTCGCCCACAGCCTCGGGCTCGAGCTCGGCGGGATGATCGGGATTCCCCTCTTCCTGTGCCGGACGCTCAGCATCACCTTCTACAGCTATGGCGTGGCGGAGGGCATCCTGTGGCTGTGGCCCGTGGATCGCGGCCCCGCGCCGGACCAGTTGGTTCCCATCCTGGCGGCGAGCACGGTCGTCGTCATCACGGCGATTGCCGGGAAGAGCGCGGGGCTCGCCCTCAAGCTCCAGATTCCGATCATGGTGGCGGTGGCCGTTTCGCTGGTGGCGCTGGCGGCCGGCGCGTTGGGCGCCGAGGTCCACGCGCCCGAGCTTCAGGCGTCCTACCGAACGGCACCCGAGGGGTTCTGGTACGTCTTTGCCGTGTTCTTTCCCGCGGTCACGGGGTTCACTGCCGGGATCGGCTTGAGCGGTGACCTGAAGGACGCCCGGCGCTCCATCCCCCGGGGCACGATGCTCGCCGTGGCGACGGGCGCCGCGATCTATCTCCTGGTCCCCATCCTGCTGTCGGTCTCGGCCCGGATCACCGTCGATGACCTCGCTCGACCCGGCGTCGCCGTGTGGACCTCGATCGCGGTCCTGGGAGCGTGGCTGGTCTTTCCGGGCATGCTGGGTGCGATCCTTTCGTCGGCGTTCGGCAGCGTCCTGGGCGGCCCGCGCGTCCTGCAGGCCCTCGCCAAGGACGGTCTGGCCCCGGCGTTTCTCGCGCGGGTCTCGAAGACCGGCCAACCGATGATCGCGACCTGGATCAGCGGGGCGCTGGCCCTGGCGGCCGTGGCGCTCGGCGGACTGAACGCGGTCGCACAGTTCGTCACGATTCTCTTCCTCACCCTGTACGTCACGATCAATCTGAGCGCGGCCGCCGAGAAATGGGCCGCCGATCCGTCGTACCGCCCGACCATCAAGGTTCCATGGCAGATCTCGCTGCTCGGCGCGATCGGCGCGATCGCCGTGATCTTCCTGATCAACCCGTGGGCGGGTTTCGCGGCGCTGATCCTCGAGATGGCTCTCTACCTCTATCTCCGTCGCCGTTCTCTCCAGCGTCGGTGGGGCGACGCCAGGGCCGGGGTCTGGATGTCACTCGCGCGATTCGCTCTGATCCGCGCCCGTTCCCTGGGGAGCGACGCCCGCAACTGGCGCCCGAACGTCCTCGTCTTCGTGGGCGACGCGGAGAAGCGGATCGGACTCGTCCGGCTGGCGAACTGGTTCACCGAGAACCGCGGGGTGGTGACGGCGTTTCAACTGCTGGAGGGCGACCTCACAGAGGACCACGTCGCGATCGAGAGCGAGCGGGCCCAGATGGAACGCGCCCTTGCCGAGCGCGGACTGACAGGCTTCTGTGAGATCGGCGTGGTTCCGGATTTCGAGCGTGGCGCGATCGCCATCGTGCAAGCCAGCGGGATCGCCGGACTGCGCTCCAACACGGTCATGGCGGGCTGGCCCACGAAACCGGGGCGCCTGGAAGCGTGGCTCCGGATCGTGCGGGCGGTGTCGCGGGCCGGAACGAGCACCATCCTCGCTCGCCTCAAGTGGGCCCACGAGCCGGGGCAGGAGAAACGCATCGATCTGTGGTGGGGCGGCCTGCAGAACAACGGGGACATGATGCTGCTCCTCGCCCATCTGCTGAGCCTCAATCCGGAATGGCGGGACTCCAGGATCGTGGTTCGATCGATCGCGCGGGACGAGCACGAGCGCGAGGTCCAGGCCAAGAACGTGGAGGCGCTTCTCACGGAAGTCCGGATCGAGGCCGACACCGAGGTCATCATGAAACCGGCAGGGAAGACCGTCGCCGACGTAATCCACGCGCAGAGCTCGGACGCCGATGTCGTCTTTCTCGGCCTGAGAGACCCGGAGCCCGGCAAGGAGGAGGAATACGCCCGCCGCATGGAGGAGCTGATCGCGGGGCTGAACACGACCCTGTTCGTTCACAGCGCGGGCAGCTTCGCGGGCAAGCTGATCTGATGGAACCGACGGGCGTGGTTGCGCGGGGCGATCAAGGCTTCGATTCGTCGTACGCTTCGTGGATCCGGCGATGGCGCCGGAGCACGCTGGACGCATAACCGGTCGGGATCTTCCCTCCGCGCTTTTCGATCCTTCGGATCCTCGTCGGTCCCGAGTGGTAAGCGGCCAGCGCCGTCTTCCATCGGCCGAACCGCTTCTTCATCTCTGCGAGGTAGATCGCTCCGAGGCGGACATTGGTCGCGGGATCGTAGAGATCCTCGGGCCCGGACCAGACGATGCCCGCTCGGGCCGCGATGTGTTTTGCCGTCTCGGGGCGAAGCTGCATCAACCCGCGGGCGCCCTTGCGGCTTCGCGCCGAGGGGTCGTATCGGCTTTCCTCCTCGATGACGGCGAGCAAGAGGAACGGGTCCACGTTGGTGCTGGTTTCCGATTCGATGAGGGTTTTCACGACCTGTCGCCTCGAACCTGCACGCAGCCGCGGCGCATGGGCATCGAGCCAACCGGCGAGGAACTCGATCCTGGGGTCGCGGGTGTCCGGACAGCCCGTAAACAAGAACGCCGCGATCAGCATCACGGCGGCCGCATCCATCGGCCTAGTTCGAATCGGGGTCATGGCGTTCTCGCTCGTTTGTGATCTCGGCGTGAGTATAAGAGGTAGATACCGGACCCGTAGTACGGGTTTTCACGGCTGAAGATGTAGACGGAAACCTATCCACAGTCGCCAAGACGGAGAATGCCGCCCCTCTGGCAGGCCAGCAGAGGAAGGGTCTTGATTCGAGTGCTTCATTGTAGCGCTCGAACGTGCATGTAGCGGTTTTCGCTACATCCTCGGTCCCGAATAGCCGACCGCAACTTGATGAGCGGACCGATACCGCGGGACCGGGTCGACCAAGTATGTATATAGGTAGGAAGCGCTGGAGTCGAAAGATGACCACGCCATTGATGTGACACCGAAACGCCGGGGGAGGGGGAAGGAAATGGGTCGCGCCTGGTTGTCTCTCCCGGTCCGGGCCAGATGATGAGCGCTGCCGAAGGACGAATGTCACGGGAAGGACGGACGGCTGGCCCCGGATACGTGGACGCCGGTCAGACCGCCTCGCCTTTCGCCAGGCTCGGTCTTTCACACGGGCACCAGTACTTTCGACAACTCCGCCGGAAACTCCGCTTCCGTCTGCTGTTCGCTTATCTCACGCCGCTTTTCCTGCTATCGAGCTATTTTCTGTATCAATACAACGAGACACTGCGGGAGGGCATCGACACTCACCTCAAGTCCATCGCCGAGAACCAACGCAACACGGTGGACCTGTACCTTCAGGAGCGAACGGCCAACCTGCGGGGCATGCTGAGGTTGATAGACCAAGTCGATCCGCTGCCGGCCGATGCCATGCAGACGAAGCTCGGATTGCTACAGTCCGACAGCCTTGCCTTCGTCGACGTGGGGTTGTTTGGCCCCGACGGCACGCTGGTGTCTTACGCAGGCCCATACGAGAACCTCCAGGGCCGGGACTACAGCGATGAGGACTGGTTCAAGCGCGTCATAGCGGCCGAGAACAGGACTTTCATTAGCGACGTGTACTTGGGGTTCCGCGCCAAGCCCCACTTTATCATCGCCGTCGCCCGCAACGTGGCTGGGCGGCCCTGGATCCTGCGCGCGAGCCTCGACCCCGGAGAATTCTCCAAGTTCGTAGGCCGTTCCCACCTGATCGTGGAGGCAGATGCGTTCATCGTCAACCCCCGCGGCCAACCCCAGACCTTCTTCTCGTCGCCGAATAGGGAGCAAACCGTTCCAACGACCCTCCTCGGTCGTGCCGATACCTCCGTCGAGCAAATCGAGATGGAGGGCACATCCTACCTCGCAGCCCTGGCCGCGCTACAAAAGAGCGACTGGTGGCTGGTGGTACGGGTTCCCGAGGACCAGGCGTACGCACCACTGCGGCGAGCCCAGGCTGGGATCGGAGCGATCATGCTAGCGACGCTAATCGTCGTGGTGGCTGTCGCCCTGCGGAGCACCAAGAGTCTCGTGAGCCGCTTGGAAGCAGCGGATACAGCACGCGGAGATTTGCAGCGCCAACTCTTCAATGCGGCCAAGCTGGCCTCGGTTGGAGAGATGGCCGCCGGTGTGGCCCACGAGATCAACAATCCACTGGCCGTCATCTACGAGGAAGCAGGGATCATGCTGGACATGCTGAACCCAGAGTTTCGGCGGGAACCAGACATGGACGATTTTAGGGAACGGCTTACCACAATCGAGGAGACCTCCATCCGGGGACGGAAGATCACACGCCAGCTACTGGCATTCTCCCGCAAGGACGAGCCCAATCCCGTCGATCTGGATATGAACGACCTGGTGCGCCACTGCTTGTTCACCAAGGAGACCGAGTTCTTGGTCTCAGACATCGAGGTTCACACTGATCTAGCCGACGACCTCCCTCCGGTTCCCGCGGATCACAACCAGATGGAGCAGGTGTTGCTCAACCTGCTGAACAACGCGCGGGACGCAATCAGCGACGAAGGACGTATCACCGTACAATCCCGTCTGGCGAGGGACGCCGTGCAAATCCAGGTTTCGGATGACGGCTGCGGCATGTCCCAGGATCTGATGGAACGGGTCTTCTTTCCCTTCTTCACCACCAAGGGCGTCGGAAAAGGGACCGGACTGGGGCTTTCCATCAGTTACGGCATCGTCAAGGGTCTGGGCGGCAACATCGAGGTGGAGAGCGAGCCGGGAAAGGGCACGACCTTTACCATTACCCTGCCCGTGGCGCGCCCTTCCTCCCGGTCTGAAGCTCTTCCGACAGCCCGAGGTCACGATGGCTGATGAACCCGGCGCGAGTGTCCCGCGTAAGGTCGTGCGGCCAAGCTCCGTGCGCAAGACGAAGGTCCTGCTGGTGGACGACGAGGATCGGTTCCGCCGCAGCCTCGCTGGCCGTCTCACTCTTCGGGGGCTGGATGTCCAGGATGTGCAGGACGGGGGCCAAGCCGTGCGGATCGCTCGCATTCAGCGCCCGGATGTGGTGGTGCTGGATCGCAGGATGCCAGGGATGCAGGGCGAGGAGGTTCTGAGGGAGATCAAGCGGGTGGCCCCCGAGGTGCAGGTGATCATCCTCACCGGCCACGCCAGTATCGAGTCGGCGACCGAGACCGGTCGACTGGACGCCTTCGCTTACCTGGAAAAACCATGTGAGACGCAGCTGCTGCTGGACACGATTGAAGCTGCACGCCTGGAGAAGAAGCACGCCATGGCTCGCCGCGAGATGGTGCACGTGGACAGCCGATCGATCATCGGCTGGTTTTGGGGTACGCACAACTTCCGTCCCGGGGTGTTGATGGTGGCCATGGCCCTCTTCGCGGCTCTGTACTTCGCTCCTGCTTCCGAAGGCCTGCTGCGCCTGCTGTCGACTCCGAAAACCGGAAACCAGGTCACCGATCCCATTGCCGGGTACTCCGGCTACCAGAAGATGGGACAGGGGGAGACCATCACCGAATACTACAGCCATTACGCCAGGCGCATGGTCGTGGAAGCAGGCCGGGGGGGGACATCGACGACGCGACCGCTCACCTCTCACGAGGCAGCCCGGAACATCCGGGTGATGGTTGGAATCCTACTTGTCACGGCCCTGCTGTGGGCCACCGGAGCACTTCCGATCGGCATCACCGCCATACTGGTCGGGGCGTTGATGTACCTGTTCGCGGTCTTCCCGCCCGACATGGTCGCGGCCGCCTACGCCAAGGACGCCGTGTTCTTCATTGCCGGGGTGCTGGCCCTGTCGGCGGGCATCGCCAAGACCGGTCTGGACCGCCGGATCGGATTGCTGCTCCTGGGCACCAGCCGCTCGCGAACTGCATTTCTGTTCCTGTTTCTCCCACTGCTATCGGTCTCCGCTTCCGTGCTGTCGGAGCACGCCCTCATTGCGTTCATCGCTCCGATCCTGATGACGGTCTACGTTGCCTCCATCCGGGCAGCGAAGATCAGCAAAGACCGCTCTTTGGCCGTAATGCTGATCCTGGGGGCCTGCTTCGCCGCCAATCACGGAGGCCCAGGTTCTCCTGCAGCGGGAGGCCGCAATGCGGTGATGATCGGCATTCTCTCCGACTACGGCGTGGCGCCCAGCTTCGGGGAGTGGGTCAAGTACGGCATGCCGTTCGTGCCGGTGATGGCTTTGGTCATTGCCCTCTACTTCTTCTTGCGGTTCTTCAAGTCGGTCAAGGTTCAGAATCTGAACATGGCACGCATCGTCAAGAAGGAAGCGAAAAGGATCGGCCCGATGACCCGAAGCGAGTACATCACGGCCGCCGTTCTGGCGGGAGTGGTCGTACTGTGGGTCACGGCAAGCGGGACCCTGGGCATGGGGGGACCAGTGATGATCGGACTGGTCGTCCTGGCCATGTTCCGGATTATCAGCTGGCCCGACATTAACGGCATTTCATGGGACGTGGTGGCTCTCTATGCCGCAGCCTGCGCCATGGGTAAGGGCCTGGCCACCACCGGCGCGGCCATCTGGATCGCCAACAGCTTCATGTCGGCCCTACCCGACTTCATGCAGTCCGGCGAGGGACTTTGCATTGCCGTCAGCCTGTTCACCGGGACGCTGACCAACATCATGAGCGACGGCGCGACGGTCTCCGCGATCGGCCCGGTGGCAGTGGCGACGGCCCGGATATCCGGTACGCATCCCTGGATGGTCGGATTCGCCACGGCGTTCGCGTCCTCTTTCGCCAACTTGCTGATCATCGGGACGCCGAACAACGCCATCGCCTATTCGCTGGCCAAAGACCCGGAGACCGGCGAGCAGTTGGTCACCCTGGGGGACTTCCTCAAGCACGGGATCGTGATATCGCTGCTGGCGTTCCTCGTGCTGTGGGGCTGGGCATTCTTCGGCTACTGGAGGTGGATCGGCTTCTGAGTCCTGGATGCGCCCGGGACGCATGGGAGAGTAGGCCATGTCGGACAACATCCAGCTACTTATCGTGGACGACGAGGTCCGTTTTCTGCAGACTCTCAAGGAGCGGCTTCAAATGCGAGGCCTCGATGTCACCGCGGTGACGAGTGGCACGCAGGCCATTGCGGCGGCGCGGGGCACGCGCTTCGATGTGGCCCTGCTGGATCTCAAGATGCCCGGGATGGACGGTGAGGAGGTTCTCCGGATCCTCAAGGTGGAGCACCCTCTGATGGAGGTGATCATCCTAACCGGTCACGGGTCCATCGAGTCGGCGGTGGATTGCACGAAGGCGGGGTCCCACAGCTACCTGCAGAAGCCCTGCGAGACGAACGAGCTGCTGGGGGTGCTCAAGGACGCGTACCACAAGAGGGTCCAACGGAAACTCGCATTGGACAAGGAGAAGGTAGACGAGTTGCTCGGGATTGCCACCGGCGAGTCCCCGCTGGGGATCCTCCGACGGCTGCGGGAACTGGAGAGGACCGCGGGCAACGAAGACGCGTAGTCCAGCAGCGGGAGCCTGCCGGAGCCACCGCGGAGAGAAAGCAAAGATGGATACAAAAACAGTCGGCGACGTGATGCTCTTGCTGGATGAGTACGCCACGATCGCATCAGGCTGCACGATCCGCGAGGCGCTGGTCGCGCTGAGCAAGGCGCAGCTGGGGCTGACCTACGATCGGCACCAGCACCGAGCCGTGCTCGTCTTGGATGAGTGGGGAGCGGTGATCGGCAAACTTTCCCACTGGGGCATCTTGCGCAGTCTGGAGCCGGAGTTGCTACGGGGCGACGACCTTGCGTCGCTGGATCGAGCTGGCCTGTCTGCCGATTTCATCGGCCGACTCAAGCACCCGACGCCGATGTTCGGAGGCAGCCTCGACCGGATGTGCCGAACGGCGGCCCGCGTGAGGGTCGAGGATGCCATGGCTCCGGTCACGGAGAGCGTCTCAAAGGAAGCGCCGTTGTCGGAGGCAATTCGCCGGTTCGTAGCTCTCCACGCACAGTTCCTCCTGGTCCAAGAGCGTGGGAAAGTGATCGGTGTCCTCCGTCTCTCCGACGTGTTTGAGGAAGTCGCCGATCGCATTCGAGAAGGTGATGCTGAGTGACACCCAGGAACTAAACCGCACGCAGACCGCGGGGCACGCCGGTTTGTGCGATCATTTGCTCGTTGGTGATCATGTTCGAGAGGTCGTGCCGATGGTTGGTTCCGCTAAGCGACCGGGGTGGATCGTACCGCTATGGGTCTTCTGTTTCTGCGCCTCGCTGTCCGTTCTCCTGTGGAAGGACCGTGGGGGCACCGGGCACCTGATGCTGGAGTTGGTCCTCTCCGCCGGTCTAAGCCTGACGCTGTTTCTGCTCTTACGAAACTCTGCACGCGTCCACGAGGCGGAACCCCGCCCTACCGGAGTGCAGGTCGATCCCGATAAAGCCCCCGAAAACCACGAGGTCTTCAAGTTAGTCTCCCTCGGGCTGCTGGTCGCACAACGGGATGGACGGATCGTGATGGCCAACGGGGCCGTTCGCACCATGCACGGATACCCGGGGGATTCTATCGAGGTGGCGTCGATCGGGGATCTATTTGTGGGGGGGGACGACGATGTTCTTCGCGTGATCCTCGAACAGATCGACCTGAAGGACCGAGCGCACGTCGAGTGCGTCGGCATCCGCCAAGACCAAACCCGATTCGAAGCCGTCCTCCAGGGGGCCCGGACATCACACTGCGGAGAGCCCGCTTTGTTGCTCAGCGTCAAAGACGCGACCAAGCGGCGCCTGACAGCCATGGACCTCACGGCACTGTCCCGCAAGGTGCTGGTGGCTCAGGAGGAGGAGCGCACCCGCATTTCCAGGGATCTGCACGATAGCCTGGGACAGATCATCGCCGCCTTGCATTTCGAGGTGGACTGGATGCGAAACCGGTTGGCGGGCAGGCCCGAAGCGCCTGACGAGCCGTCCGACGAAGCCACCCGGCTCATCGACAAGGCTGGCGACGAACTGAGAAGGATTTGCCGGGGTCTGCGGCCGCCGCTACTGGATGATCTCGGCCTGATGCCTTCGGTCCGGCAACTGGTGGAGGAATTTGAGACTCACTGGCCTCTCAAGATCGACCTGGAGATCCGGCTCGACGAGGACCGCTTTCCCGTTCCGTCGGATGTCGCCCTATCTGCGTTCAGGGTCTTACAGGAGACACTGACCAACGTGGTTCGTCACGCGGATGCGCGAAATGTGAACGTCACCCTGGTGCGGGAGTACCAGTGGCTCGTGCTGTCGGTTTACGACAACGGTCGCGGATTCCAGGTCGACGAACTTGCCACCGCACCTGGCTACGGCGTCGAAGGCATGCGGGAGCGGGCCAGACTGGTCAACGGCACGATCGAAATCCGGTCCGTGCCGGAGCAAGGGACCCGGGTCGTCCTGCGGGTTCCGGTGCCTCGCATGCCCGAGGAGGACTCGTCATGATCCGGGTAGTCGTGGTCGACGATCACACGATTGTCCGTTCGGGCATCTGTCGATTGCTGGAAGCCGAGTCCGATATCGAGGTGGTGGCCCAGGCCGGCTCCGGACACGAGGCAGTCCGCCTCTGTCGCGAGGAAAAGCCGGACGTGTTGGTGTTGGACTACGGCCTGCCGGATCTCGATGGGTTAGAAACCACGCGGCAAATCGTCCAGCTGAGCAAAGCGCCCAAGATCCTCATCCTGACCATGCATGCCAGCGAGGAGTACGCGACACGCCTGATCCGGGCCGGCGCGGCGGGCTTCATCGTCAAGACGGCTCCCACCATTCAATTACTGGCCGCGGTTCGCAAGGTCGCGAGGAATCAGATCTTCGTCAGCAAGTCGATCATGGAGAAGATGGTCGGCCGGCTCGCCCTGCCAGCGACCGACAGCCCGGAATCGGTGCTTTCCAACCGCGAGCTCCAAGTGCTGATCCGCCTCGCCCAGGGACTGTCCACGAAAGAGGTCGCCCAGGCCCTGCACCTAACCACGAGCACGGTCGATACCTACCGCCGGCGAGTCCTGGAAAAGCTCAATCTCCGCAACAACGCGGACATGACCCGGTTCGCCATCCGACGGAATCTCATTCATCTGGAATGACGGAGGACTACATCATGTCGACACAAATCCAGATCCTGCTCGTGGACGATGAGGTCCGCTTCCTCCAGACCCTCGCCGAGCGTCTCACCATTCGCGACTTCGATGTGGTCACCGCCACCAATGGATTCGAGGCCCTCGAAAAGGCCCGGGGCTACAACCTCGACCTCGCCATCGTCGATCTCAAGATGCCAGGGATGGACGGCGAAGAGCTGCTGGCGAAGCTCAAGCAAGAGCATCCACTCATGGAGGTCGTGATCCTCACGGGTCACGGGTCGGCCGTGTCCAAGCAGCGGTGTGAGGAAGTCGGATCCTACAGTTACCTGAACAAACCGTGTGAGATGCACGAGTTGGTCGACATCCTGCGCGAAGCGTTTCAAAGACGGATGATGCGCCGTCTCGATATGGAGCGGGAACAGCTCGAACTGTTGGTCCGGCAGTCTGCTGGAGAGCACTCTCTCACGGCCATTTTGCGCATGAAGGAGATCGAAGAAAAACTGCTGCGGAAGAAATCTGGCAAGAGCTAACCAGGATCATGGGTGCGGCTCAGGCGGGTCCCGGGGCTGAAGGAATAGGTGGAACCCGAGGGGCGGGACGCGTCAGGGATAGGGGGTCCCGCCTTCTCTTCGTTTCGCTCCGGGGACTTCGCGGGAGCTAACGCGCGGCGGTCCTTCTCTTGTCCCCGATCACGATCTCGACCCGCCGGTTGCGCCCGCGTCCCTCCTCCGTGGCGTTGCTCGCGATCGGATGGTCAGGCCCTAGACCCTTAGCCGTCAGGCGGGGGCGAGGCACTCCCTGTCCGATCATGAAATCGACAACCGACTGCGCCCGTCGCTGAGAGAGTCCCTTGTCGTACTCGCGCGAGCCTATCGAATCGGTGTGTCCCTCGACCTCGACCGAGGATCACAGACCCTATTCGACCGGAAATACGATAGAGCAATCGGGTGGCCCGCCGACCCGAACAGTGCCCGCAGGAGTCTCAAACCACTAACCTGCATGGACTTAGACCCTGGAACTGCGTCGGTGAGGTGTTAGAGCGCACCGACGCTTCGGGGGGCTGGGCCCCGAGAACATCGGAGGTTCCGGCGCACCGGTCGGAGTTCAGAGAGCGGTTCGCCTGGGGTTCGGAGTGGAAACCCCGCCGGGCGGAGCCGGCCACACCCCGCCAACTCGACCGTCCGGCACCCAGGGTTCGAGCTTGGCCGTGTTGGCGAAAACGGTGATAGGCTCGGGGCGGTTTGGCTAGAGCCGTTTCGGGTCCGATCTCCTCCGATCGAACAGGATCTTCGTGATGGCGACACGACCGAAGAGGAAGCCCACCGGATCTCTGCCCGCGACGCAGCTACTCGAGTTTCTTTCCCGGCGGCGCCGGGCGCTCTCGCCGCTTCTGATCCTGACCCACGATTACCCCGACCCGGATGCGCTGGCCGCCGCGTTCGGGCTTCACTACCTGGCCCGCGAGGCATTCGGTGTCGAGTCCAGGATCGCGTACCGGGGTGCCATCGGACGGACGGAGAACCGCGCCATGGTCCACATCCTGGAGATCCCGGCCCGCAGGCTTCGTGCCGACGATCTCAAGCGGCACCGCCGTGTGGCGCTGGTCGACACTCAGCCCGCCTTCGAGAACAACCCTTTCCCCGCTCGGCGCCGGGCAACCCTCGTGATCGACCAACACCCGTCGAGCACGAAGCCCGTGGCCGAGCTGGCCCTGGTCGATCCGACGTGCGGTGCGACTTGCGTGATCCTCGCTCAGGCGTTGCTGCACGCGGGACTCGCGATTCCGAAGAAACTGGCCACCGCCTTGGTGTACGGCATTCTCTCGGATACGCTCGATCTCTACCGGGCCAGTCACCGGAGCATCATCGACACCTATCTGCATCTGGTGCCTCGGTGCGATATCCGCCGACTTGCCCGGATCCGAAACCCGGTTCATTCGAGGCGGTTCTTCGCCACATTGGCTCGGGGAATACGGGATGCAGTTTCGCGAGGGCCGTTAATAGTGTCGCATCTCGGCCCGGTGGAAAGCCCGGATCTCGTCTCCGAAACAGCGGAGTTTTTTCTGACCTACGAGAAGTCGCGCTGGGCGCTTTGCACCGGTCGTCACCAAGGGAAGCTCCACATCTCCCTCCGCACTTCGGGATCGAGGACCTCCGCTGGACAGGTTCTGCGGGACGTCTCCCCCGACCACCGGCTGGCAGGCGGCCACGGCGCGATAGCCGGAGGGAGCTTCGTCGTCGGGACCCAGGCGACCGAAGAGGAGTGGGCGGCCATCGAGCAGGACCTCCAGCGTCAACTGACCCGACGACTCCGTATTCCGTCGAAGGGGGGCTTTCGGGGGCCGTTTTCAAAGTGAGGTCACCATGAGCCCGACGGGTTGGTTCGACGACATTCCGCTGTCCAGTGTGATCGACATCACCGTGATCACGGTGGTGGTCTACGGCATCCTGCTGTGGCTGCGGCGAACCCACCGGGCGGCTCTGATTCTCACAGGAATCCTGATCGTCACGAGCTCGTACCTCCTGGCGCTGTGGTTCGATCTCGTGCTCACCACCGCCGTTCTCCAGGGCTTCTTCGCGGTTTTCTTGATCGCTCTGGTGATCATCTTCCAGGAGGAACTGCGCTACTTCTTCGAGCGCGTCGCCCAGTGGAGCCTCAGACCAAGATTGCCGGGGCGTCGGGCCAGACGCCGCCTGGGTGGAGAGGACGTGGAGACACTCGCCCGCACCGTGGGAGACCTGGCCGCGGATCGGGTGGGGGCGTTGATCGTCCTCCGGGGGCGCGACCTGATCGCACGTCACCTGCGAGGCGGAGAGAAGCTGAACGGGCTGCTCAGTGAGGAGATCCTGAAGAGCATCTTCGATTCTCACTCGGCAGGCCACGACGGGGCGGTGATCATCGATCGCGATCGGATCGAGAGTTTCGGCTGCCATCTGCCACTATCGAGCAACTTCGATCAGCTCCGCGGGCTGGGCACCCGTCACGCCGCGGCGTTGGGGCTGGCGGAGAGGACCGATGCGCTGTGCGTCGTCGTCTCCGAGGAGCGGGGCGTGATCTCCGTCACCCGCCACGGCAAGCTGACGCGGGTCGCCAGTGCGGAACAGGTCCGTGACATCGTCCAGCATCTCTACGACGAGATCTCCCCGGAGCGCGGCGCAACCCGCTGGCGTGACGCGCTGTTGCGGAACTGGCGCGAGAGGATCATCGCAGTCGGGATCGCCGCGGGGCTGTGGTTCGGTCTGGTCCACGGTTCGATCACGGTCTACCGTAGCTTTCGTGTGCCGGTCGAGGTGACTCAAGTGCCGCGGCATCTCGCCGTGGCGTCGGTCGACCCCAAATCGGTTCTTGTCACGTTTTCCGGCGCAAGACGAGAATTCTTGTTTCTGAAGCCCGAGCGGCTTCTCATCGCGGCCAAGGCCTGGGACCTGAACGCGGGAGCCAGCGACTTGACGATCTCCAGCGCGGATCTGACCTTCCCCGAGAACCTGATTCTCCAACGAATGGACCCCCGTCAGGTCACGGTACGAGCGTTGCCTCGAACCGCCGAGGAAGAAGTCAGCCCATGACCGAACGAGGAGACAGCCATGGCCGTCGATCCGGGTGAGAATCGTTCTTGGGAGGCTTTGGAGAGACTGATCCTCGAAGGAAGCAAGCCCGAGGTCCGGAGTTTCCTCGATCGGCTTCCGGTCGACGACGTCGTCTTTGCCGTCTCGCGCCTGACGGATTCAACTCGCGCCCGACTCGCCGAATTGTTGACCCTGGAGCGCGCTGCCGAGTTGGTCGAGAAGATTCCCGATGCGCAGTCTATCGATGTCCTCGAGCGACTCGAGCCGGAGCGCTCGGCTGCGATCCTGGAGCGGCTCCCGAGTGACGAGCAGGCGGATCTGCTCGGCGACCTGAGCCGGCGCGACGCCGACGCGATCCTCTCCGAAATGTCGCCCGAGGGGGCCGACCAGGCTCGAGCCCTCAGCAGCTATCCCGATGACGTCGCGGGAGGCTTGATGATCCGGGAGTACCTGACGTACCCGGAGTCTCACACGGCGGGCCGGGTGCTCGAGGATCTTCGCGCCAACGCGGACAAGTACAGGGACTATGTGGTGCAGTACGCGTACGTGACCCGAAACGGCCGGCTCCGCGGAGTCTTGCGGCTGAGAGATCTTCTCTTCGAGACCCCGGGTTGCGAGATACGCAAGATCATGCTGCCCGAGCCCCTTTCCGTGCCGGAGTCTCTCGGACTCGACGATCTCCGGGTCTTCTTCGAGCGCCACCCGTTCTTCGGCGTGCCGGTCGTCGATTCGCAGGGCCGACTCGTGGGCATCGTGACCAGGGCCGCCGTTGAGGCTGCCCGGGCTGATCGGAGCGACAGCGATTATCTCAAGACCCAGGGCATCGTCGGCGGCGAGGAACTGAGAACGATGCCGCTTCTCCTCCGGTCCAGACGACGCCTGGCTTGGCTCAGCGTGAACATCGGCCTCAACATCCTCGCGGCCAGCGTCATCGCGCTCTACCAGGAGACAATCGCCGCCGTGATTGCTCTAGCCGTCTTCCTGCCCATCATCTCCGACATGAGTGGATGTTCGGGAAACCAGGCCGTGGCCGTAAGCATGCGAGAGCTCACCCTCGGACTGGTCAGGCCGAACGAAGTTCTCCGTGTCTGGCTCAAGGAGGTGTCGGTGGGCATGATCAACGGAATTGCCCTGGGAGTGCTCATCGCCTGCGCGGCCTGGCTGTGGAAGGGCAACCCGGCACTCGGGGTCGTGGTCGGGGTGGCCATGGCCATCAACACGATCGTCGCCGTGTCCATCGGCGGGGTCGTCCCCCTGGTCTTGCGTCGCCTCAACATGGATCCGGCACTGGCCTCGGGCCCGATCCTGACGACCCTGACGGACATGTGCGGCTTCTTCCTGCTGCTGAGTCTTGCTACCGCGGTCATGCCTTTTCTGGTCCCGTAAGGGAAGTCCCCGCACGATGCGATTAGGGTCCAGATCGGAGGCGGCACCTCCGTTCTCTGAGGTCTGAAGCTCCGATTCTAATCCTCGCAGAAATCGTCGATGCGCATCGCCCGGGCCATCGGCGATCGACAGAATGCAGGCAACTATAATCTTATGAGCATCTTACAAGCATACAGCGGTGCAGGGCCGCTTCTTGGCATTGCGATTGCGCACGTCGCTCCTCCAGGAGGTCCTCGAACCGGGCAACGAAGCCCCGGGCTGGAGCAGGTCATGGGACAGGAAGGTGACGCCCGAAGTTCCTTTTCGGCGGCCGACGACGATCTCGAGAATGACCCGGTTCTCGCTCCCCTGCGGAGCCACAGGACCTCGGGGCGCGGGCGGAGAGTCGCCGTGGCAGTCGTCCTCGTGGGACTGCTCGCGGCAGGTGGATGGTACGCCCACAGGGTCTACGAATCTCGCTCACGCGAGGCCGAAGCAGAGAGAATCCGAGCCCAGGCCGAACCGGAGCCGACTCCCGCTCCATCGCCCTCGCCGGTCCAGCGGGCCGAGGGATGGTGTGTCGAGAATCTCGGGGCGACGGAGTTCGCCGGACTTCCCGTCGTCGAAGGTGAGAACGGACGGTTCTTCGTGATTTATGCCGCGCGGGCCGGTGACTCGATCGGCGCCGTCGTCAAACGGTACGGCGCCGGACTCGGGTCCGATAGCCGTGGCGAGATTCTGGAGCTCGCCAAGCTCCGGCACGGCGAGCGGTACGGAGGACGTGGGCTGTGGGTCGGCGACGAGCTTCGGCTGCTCGTTCCGATCGGACCCAGAGGTTGACACGGGGGCACCCGCCAAACTGCCGCCCTTCCGGGGAGCGCAGCCCTGGCGAACGGACCTCCGCCGGATGAGGACGATGTACCACCCTAAAGAGACCGAGAAGCTGCTGACCACAAGACTCCGATTGCTCGAGGCGCGACAGGAAGAGATCCAGAAGCTGCTGCGGGAGCCGGAGGACGACGATCTCGTGGAACAGGCAGGTGAGCTGGGTGACGACGACACCTTGGAACGCCTCGCCCAGGTCACGAAGGGTGAAATCTTGCACATCCGGCGCGCGCTCCGGAGGTTAGCCGATGGAACCTACGGCAGATGCGAATCGTGCGGAATCGAGATCGACAGTCGCCGCCTCCAGGCGCTTTCCTCCGCCACGACGTGCATCGACTGCGCCAGGGCTTCGGCGAGTCCGTACCGGAGCGGCCCTTTCGCGCCGCATGACAAAGAAGCGGGACCGCCACGGGGTGCGAGCTCCTAGGCCGTGACCGATCGTCGTCCATTCCGCCGCCCCCGGGACGGTAGGCTCGGCGCCTTTCTGGGCGTCTTCACGCCGACGCTGCTGACGATCCTCGGCGTGATCATGTACCTGCGATTCGGCTGGGTCGTGGGTCAGATGGGCCTACCGCGCACGATCGCGATCGTGGTGCTCGCCAATGCCATCACCCTGGTCACGACCCTGTCGTTCTCGGCGATAGCGACGAATTCCAGGGTGGGCGTCGGAGGGGCCTACTACATCATCTCCCGGAGTCTGGGGCTCGAGATCGGTGGCGCCATCGGTCTTCCGCTCTTCCTGTCGCAGGCATTCTCCGTGGCGCTCTACGCCTTCGGTCTCGCCGAGTCGATTCGGTTCCTGCTGCCCGATGTCCCCGTCCAGACCACGGCTTTCATCACCGTCCTCGCGGTGGGAGCGCTGGCCCAGCGCGGCGCGGGCCTGGCGCTCCGTGTTCAGATTCCGATCATGGCCCTGATCGGCGTATCGCTGGGCGCGCTGGGCGCCGGCGTGCTGTTCGGAAACCGTGTCGCCGTCCTCGAGCCGTCGCAGCCCTTTGTTCCCGAGACCTTCTGGGTCGTCTTCGCGGTGTTTTTCCCCGCCGTCACCGGGGTCATGGCAGGGCTCGGACTCTCGGGCGACCTTCGCGATCCGAACCGCGCGATTCCGCGGGGCGCGTTGGCCGCCATCTTCGTCAGTCTCGCAGTCTACCTTGCGGTCCCCGTCCTCTTGGACCGGGCCGCGACGTCGCAGGCCCTCGTCGAGGACCCTCTGATCTGGACCCGCATCGCTCCGCTGGGTGCCTGGCTGGTGATTCCGGGGCTGTGGGGAGCGATCTTCTCGTCCGCCGTCGGGTCCGTCCTCGGCGCGCCCCGCACCCTGCAGGCCATGGCCAGGGACGGTCTGGCCCCGTCGCTGTTCGGGAAGTCGGAAGACAAGCGGGGCGAGCCTGGCGTGGGTCTGCTCGCATCGGTCGCCATCGCGCTCGGCGCGGTGCTTCTCGGCGACCTCAATACCGTCGCTCCCGTCGTCGCGATGTTCTTCCTGACCGTCTACGGCATGGTCAACATCGTGGCTGCGGCCGAGACGCTTTCCGGTGACCCCTCGTGGCGCCCACGGCTGCGGGTGCCGTGGCCGCTCGCGCTTGCCGCCGGCCTTGGCTGCTTCGCCGTCATGTTCCTGATCCAGCCCTTGGCGGCGCTCGCCGCCATCGTGATCGAGATTCTGCTTTGGCTGTTCCTGACCCGGCGCGAGCGAAGGGCCGGCTGGGGTGACGCCCGGCGTGGCGTCTACGAAAACCTCATCCGGTGGTCCTTGGTGCGCCTGGCCGCGCGTCCGATGACCTCGCGCAACTGGCGGCCCCATGTCCTCGTGTTCGCCGACGACATCGAGCGGAGACTCGACATCGTGCGGTTCGGCACGTGGCTAAGCCAGGGTCGAGGAGTCGTCACGGTCTGCGAGCTGGTCGTTGGGAACTTGCTGACCGAGGAGATTCCGATTCGCGACAAGGAGAAACGCATCCAGAACATGCTGGACCGAGAGGGTCTGGTTGCGTTCGGCGAGGTGGATGTCGTGCGGGACGTCATCGAGGGGATGACTGACGTGGCGCAAGCCAACGGGATCGCGGGACTCGACAGCAACACCATCCTGCTCGGAATGCCGCGTGACGACGACCGGCTCGTGGAATTCCTTCACGTGGTGGAGCGGCTCGAGCGACTCCACAAATCCGTGGTCATCGGGCGTATTCAGCCCGGGTTGATCCCCCGCACCGGCGAGCACCGTGACATCCACGTGTGGTGGGGCGGCTTGCAGCACAACGGCGACCTCATGCTGCTGCTGGCTCACTTGCTGACCCGCAATCCCGAGTGGCGGCGGGCGCGCATTCACGTTCTCAGTCTGGCTTCCAGTTCCCTGATGAAGGAGACGACGGAGAGCTACCTCGATCGATTCCTCCCCGATGTTCGCATCGACGCCGAGTCCACCGTGATGCTGTTGCCCGAGGATCGGACGGTTCGTGAGATCATCCACGAACGTAGCGCTTCCGCCGATATCGTCTTCCTTGGACTCAACACCCCGGGAGATCGCGATCAGTTCCCGGGGTACGCCAGAAGGATGCGAGAGATGGCCGAGCCGTTGCGCACCGTTTTTTTCATCCGGAACTCGAGCCTGTTCGTGGGCAAGCTGGTCCAGACGACGGACGAGTTGGCGACGGCTCCGACCGAAGACGACACGGCCTCCGCAGGATCGTCGAGGGACCGGGACAAGCAAGAAGATCTGACGCAGCTCCAGAAATCGCGGGTATCATCCAAGTTGTGATAAGTATGCCCGCCAACGGTTCGGCGCGGCGGGGGGACAAACCATGATCAACTCCTTTTGGCGGCAACAGCTCGGTGACGGGCCACTTCTGGCGGCCGCGGTCCATGACGGCCACGAGCTTCGCGACGAGGTTGCAGAGCTCATCGCGATCGACGAGGCCACGCGGCTTCGCGAGGAAGACCCCTTCACCGGCGAATGGACAGCGATGGCTCCGAATCGAATGGTGGTCCGTCGCTCACGGTTCGAGGTCGACGTGAACCGCCCGAGGGAAACAGCGGTCTACCGGACACCCGAAGATGCCTGGGGGCTAGACCTCTGGACAAGAAAGCTGCCCGAAGCCATCGCGGAACGATCGCTGGCTCAATATGACGCGTATTACTCGGCGCTGCGCGATGTTCTCGCGGGGCTCGAGAAACGCTTTGGTCGGTTCGTCGTGTTCGACTTGCACAGCTACAACCATCGACGGTCGGGACCCGACGGTCCGCTTGCCGATCCGAATGAGAACCCACAGGTCAATATAGGCACCGGGAGTCTCGACCGGAAACGGTGGGGTGCGGTCGTCGATCGGTTCATCTCCGACCTCCGCGGCTACGACTTCCCGGGCGGCGCCCTGGACGTTCGCGAGAACGTCAAGTTTCTGGGCCGTGCGATGCCGTGGTTCGTCCACGGAGAGTTTCCACGGAGTGGGTGCGCGCTGGCCGTCGAGTTCAAGAAGTTCTTCATGGACGAATGGAGCGGCGAGCGCGACGAGGTGCAATTCAAGGCAATCGGCGACGCGCTGCGCTCGACGGTACCCGGGGTGCTGGAAGAGTTGGAGCGCATGTGAAACGAGGCGTCTCCGACGGGCTGAGCGAGATCGACCTCAGCTTTGTCGAGCTCGTCTGCGAGCGCCTGGCCGCGGACAAGACGGTCCGGCGGCGCCTCCCCGGGGGGGGCAGGATTCATATCGATCGGCAGCTTCCGTTTCTGTGCGTCTACCGTCGTCCTCCTCACGGGAGCGACCAGGGCTCGGAACGGCTGGTCACCACCGAGGCCTCCTACCTGATCGTCTCGGGTGCCGCGAGGTTTCACGCCGGTCTGTCCCTCCTGGTGAAGCGAATCGCTCAGACGCTGCAACCGCGATTCGGCGCCTTCCTGATCCTCGAGCTCTGGGCGGGTGACGCCGCGCCTCGCAACGAGATGGAGAGCACCCCGACGCTGCGACGGCCCAGCTTCCGGATCGTGGCTCCTGACCACCAGGGAGGCCGGGCGTTCGTCGAGCCGTTGGAGGAGGCCCTGTCCAAGGTCAAGCTGCGCCGACAGGCGGCGGAGGTCCGGACTCAGCGCTCGGCGGCGTGGCACCCTCTTCGCATGGCTCCGGTCCTCTCACGGAAAGCCGTCGTCGAAACGGGGTGCTCCGTCCTGGGCCTCGAGGTCACGCCGGTCTACCGTGATTCCTCAAGCGGCGATTTTTTCCCCATGGTGCTTCGCGACCTCCGGCGCGCGCTGAGCCGAGCGCTGCAGCAGGCGTTCTTTCAGTTCACACGTCTTCGCACCACGCAGCGGCCGGAGCACTTCCGGGTTCTGGGACGGCGGGCCGTCGTCAAGGCCGTCTGGGAGGTCGACCGTCGCCTCTGCGAGGTCGCGGATCATTTCGATTTCCTTTTACAGGTTTCGCCGGTCAATAGCCGCCAGGCGTGGAGCCGCTTTCATCGAAGTCGCTTCGAGAAACCGCCCTTCTTCAGCTACCGACCGCTCCCGGCCGATCCCCCGCTTCTGAAACGAAGCCTGTTCGACATCCCCGTGGAGAAAGTCGAGGATCCGGCCCTGGCGCTGCTCTTCCGCGAGAAACAGGACGAGGTAGAGCGGAAGATCACGATGCTCCAGGACCTCAATACGGGGCGATTCCTTCACGGCAGCATGCAGCTGTACGGCCGGGTAAACGGCGGCCTGGTGAAGCTGGCGCAAGAGCTCCTCCGGCTCGTGCCCCCCCGGGCGCGGGAAGACTCCCGAGGCGGCGCCGTGGACGCCGACGGTTTTGCGGCGATCGCGCGGGCCGAGATCGATCGTTACCGGGCGCAGTGGCCCGATCTCGATGCCCGCGTCGAGATTCGCGACGACCTGCCCGCGGGATTGATGGTCTCGCGGGGCTCGCTCCTCATTGGAGAGGATACGCGCATACCTTCAGCCCGGGCCGAGGCTCTTCTGCAGCACGAGGTCGGCACCCACGTGGTGACTTACTACAACGGGCGGGCGCAGCCCCTCCGCCATCTGTACTCGGGCCTCGCCGGGTACGACCCGTTTCAGGAAGGGTTGGCCGTGCTGTCGGAGTACATGGTCGGCGGCTTGAGCCGGCCCCGCTTGCGCGTTCTGGCGGCGCGGGTCATGGCGGCCCGCCAGTTGGAAGACGGGGCCTCGTTTATAGATACTTTTCGGTGGTTGGTTCGTGACCAGGGATTCGAGCAGCGTACGGCCTTCAACATAGCGACGCGCATCCACCGGGGTGGCGGCCTGACGAAGGATGCGGGCTATCTCCGCGGCCTGGTGCAGGTCCTGGAGTACCTCGGGCGCAACGGCGAGATCGAGCCGCTCCTGATCGGTAAAATCGCCGTGGGTCACGTCCCGATCGTCTCGGAGCTCCGCTGGCGGCGGGTCCTGCGCGAGCCCCCTTTGTTACCTCGATGGCTCACAGGCCCGGTCGCGGCGGAGCGACTGGCCCAATTACGTGGCGGGTTGACCGTCATAAACCTGATAAGGAGGGAAAAGCGTTGAAATTAGGATTCGTAGTCAACGACGTGCTCACCGAAACTCCGGGCTACACCACGACACGCCTCGCCTTGGCCGCGCGCAACTCCGGCCACGAGGTCTGGGAGATGGGCGTGGGTGATCTGGCCTACGATCCCGACGACTCCATCCGGGCTCGTGCGCGGACGGTACCGAAGAAGAAATACAAGACGACCGAAGGCTATCTGAAGGATCTGCACGGAAAGACCGCCGTCACGGAGCGGATCTGCATCGACGAGCTGGACGTTTTGGTTCTGAGAAACGACCCCGCGACCGACGCACTCACCCGGCCGTGGGCTTCCTCCGCGGGGATCCTCTTCGGCCGCATGGCGATGCGACGCGGGGTGATCGTGGTGAACGACCCTAACGGCCTTGCCAAGGCCACGAACAAGATGTACTTCCAGGCATTCCCCGAGGAGGTCCGGCCGAGGACCCTGATCACGCGAGACCGAGCCGAGATCAAGGCCTTTACCAAGGAGTTGGGTGGGTGGGTCGTCCTGAAGCCCCTCCAGGGGTCCGGAGGGCAGAGCGTCTTTCTGATCCGTCCCGAGGACGTCGCCAACATGAACCAGATGATCGACGCCGTCAGCCGCGACGGCTACGTGATCGCCCAGGAGTACCTCACCGCGGCCGAGCAGGGCGACATGCGCCTCTTTCTTCTCAACGGACAGCCCCTGCGCCACAAGGGCAAGTATGCCGCCTTCCGGAGAGTGCGCCGCGGCGGGGACATGCGCTCCAACATCCATGCCGGAGGGAGTCTGGCCCAGGCCGAGATCGGAGACGTGGAATTGAGGATCGCGGAGATTGTCCGCCCCAAGATCGTTCAGGACGGGATGTTCCTCGTCGGACTGGATATCGTCGGAGACAAGTTGATGGAGATCAACGTCTTCAGCCCGGGGGGGTTGGGAAGCGCCCAGAAGTTCGAGAAAGTCAATTTCAGCGGCGCGGTGATGAACGCCCTCCAACGCAAGGTCCAGTATATGGAGTTCTACCGGCGCAACTTCGACAACGACGAGATGGCGACCCTCTAGCCCGCCGTGTCGCGCGTCCAGGGAGTGGGGTTCGCGTCTCATCCGGCGGGATGGCGGGTGCGCCCCCCCTGCACCGCGGGT